>Ga0079224_100003558_pt1 | contig 19773 bp, 15 predicted proteins | sample Stecom2015_FD_80414 | JGI IMG/M metagenome (GOLD analysis project Ga0079224, IMG submission 80414) | Agricultural soil microbial communities from Utah to study Nitrogen management - Steer compost 2015 | ecosystem: Environmental > Terrestrial > Soil > Agricultural land | place: USA: Utah...
CCGACCTCGTCGGCCGCCTGCACGACCTCCATCGTGCATTCGGGATGCACGATCACGCGCCCCTCGGGCTGTTGCTTTCGGAACACCTCGATCTGCTTCACGGAGAAGCGCGTGTGGACCGAGCAGTGGCCCTTCCAGAGAATCAGCTTTGCGTGTGCGATCTGATCGCGCGTGAGTCCGCCGAACGGCTCGTGCGGATCCCACACGACCATCTGATCGAGCGGCACGTCCATCGACAGCGCCGTGTTCCTTCCGAGGTGCTGGTCGGGCAGCATCAAGATCTTCTCCTGCTGCTCCCACGCCCAGGCCATGACCTTCGACGCGTTGCTCGACGTGCAGACGATGCCGCCGTGCTCGCCGCAGAAGGCCTTAATCGACGCGGCTGAGTTGATGTAGGTGACCGGCACGACCGACGTCGCGCCCATCTGCGTGAGTTCGGTCCAGCACGTCTCGAGCTGATCGATGGCGGCCATGTCGGCCATCGAGCAGCCGGCGGCGAGGTCCGGCAGGATGACCTGCTGGTGCGGCGCGCTCAGGATGTCGGCGCTCTCCGCCATGAAGTGCACGCCGCAGAACACGATGAAGTCGGCGGCGGTTTTCGTGGCGGCGTACTGCGCGAGCTTCAGCGAGTCGCCGGTGTAGTCGGCGAACCGGATGACTTCATCGCGCTGATAGTGATGCCCGAGGATGACGAGGCGGCTGCCGAGCGTCGCTCTGGCCGCGGCAATGCGCGCGGCCATGTCCTCGTCGGGCAGGCGGAGGTAGCGTTCGGGCAGCGGTTGCCGCTGACCGATCTGGGTCTTCTCGAACTCCGTGAGGACCTGAATGTCCATCGCGCCTCCGCCGGGCCGGGCCGCCGAAATTCTTCCCGGTTGAATAAACCCGGTTGCCCTCAACCACGCGCTTTGTGAAACATTGCGCAAAGTCTGGGCGTGAAAAAAGTCAAACCCTCCGCGCGGCTATCGCCGCCGAAAGTTTGACTCTCCCAGTCTAGCAGAAACCCGGCCGCTAGCTCGCCAGCTCGGCCGGTTCGTCGACCTCGGGGCCCGTCACGACGTTGTACAGCGTGTCGCGCTCAACCGGCAGCCGCCCCGCACGCCGGATCAGCCGCCGGATGTCGGCCGTCGTCAGCGTCACCGGCGTGCGCGCGCCCGCCATGTGGTAGATCTTCTCCTCCTGCACGGTGCCGTCGAGATCGTCGACGCCATACCAGAGCGCGATCTGCGCCACGTCCACGCCCGTCGCAATCCAGAACGCCTTGATGTGCGGCACGTTGTCCATCATCAGCCGCGACACCGCATGCACGCGCAGCGTCTCGGTGGCCGACGGTGCCGGCAGCTTGCGCATCTGGTTGTTGTCGGGGTGGAACGCCAGCGGAATGAACGCCTGCAGTCCGCCCGTCTCGTCCTGCAGCGCGCGCGTGCGCAGCATGTGATCCACGCGCTCTTCGACCGTCTCGATGTGGCCGTAGAGCATCGTGATGTTCGTGCGCATGCCCAGTCGGTGGGCGATCCGGTGAATCGACAGGTACCGATCCGCGTCCGCCTTGTCGTGACAGATCTTCCTGCGCACGCGCTCGGCGAAAATCTCGGCTCCGCCGCCAGGCAGCGAGTCGAGTCCCGCCTCGCGCAGCTCGACCAGCACCTGCTCGTCGGTCTTTCCGTAGAGGTCGGCGAAGAACGCAATCTCGACCGCCGTGAAGCACTTCAGGTGGATGCCCGGCCGCACCCGCTTCAGACCGCGCAGCATGTCGAGGTAGTAGTCGAACGGCAGATCGGGATGCAGGCCGTTGACGACGTGCACTTCGGTGAGCGGCTGTTCGGCACGCGCGCGCAGCTTGTCGAAGACCTCTTCGAGCGACAGCAGATACGACTGCGGATCGCCGGGGCGCAGCCGCGAGAACGAACAGAAAAGACACGAGGCCACGCAGACGTTCGTGGCCTCGAGACGCAGATTGAAGTTGTAGTAGGTCAGGCCACCGTGGCGCTTCTCACGCTCGCGATTGGCGAGCCGCCCCACGGCGTACAGGTCCGGATGCTTGAACAGCGCGACGCCATCCTCGAACGACAGCCGTTCACCGGCATCGAGCTTCTCGCGGACCTGTTCGAACGTCACCAACCCGAATTCACCAACGCTTGATTCGCGAATTCTCGATTGCTACTGGATGCCCATGACCGACACGCGCAGCGTGCGCGCGCGCGGACCGTCGAGTTCGGCCATCAGCACGCGCTGCCACTGGCCGAGCACGACCTCGCCGCCGCTGATCTGCAGCGTCAGGCTGTGACCGAGCAGGAGCGCGCGGAGGTGCGAGTCGGCGTTCATGCGGTCGCAGTCGGAATGCTCGGGGTCGTTGTGCATGTAGTCGGCATCGCGCGCGACCATCGTCTCGAGAAAGCGCTTGATGTCGGACCTGAGCGCGACCTGCCACTCGTTGATGAACACCGTGCAGGTCGTGTGCATCGAGAAGAGGTTCACGATGCCCTCGCGGATGCGGAGGGTGCGGACGAGCGACATGATGCGCTCGGTGAGATCCACCAGCTCCACACGGGTGTCGGTCTGCACCGTGAACGTCTCGCCGTGCACCGCAAACCCGTTGGCCGTCGCCGTCGTCACTTCCGAAAGCGGCCGCTCGCGGACCGTGACCGTGGAACTCTTGCTCATGTACCTCGTCCTTCGAAGAAAGCCTGTAAAAGACCTGTTGAGACCGGATCCTGAATATTAACGAATATGGCCGACCCCGGGCAAACCTGAGCCCGGCACGAGCCAAACCGGTCAATTCTGCCATGGTATAGTCTGAGCGACAACTATTCCCCGGCGGTTACGGGAAGCGGGTGCAAAGCCCGCACGGTGCCGCCACTGTAAGCGGGAAGCGTTGACCCTTTCGGGCGGGCTGCTCATCGAGCGGCCGCGCACGACGTCACTGCAGCTGAAGGCGATACCAGCCGGCCGCGGGAAGACGTGGTCAACGGGCAACCACCCGCGAGTCAGGAGACCTGCTGTCGGGGAGTCCAGCGCCAGGGCCTTGTCGGCCTGGCACCGGCGCGCGCAACGCCGGAAGGAGCCCGCGTGAGCCCCACGCTTCTGGCCGCATGTCTGGCCATCCAGTCCGTCCTCTCTGCCCCTGATCCCGTTCCGTCCGCACAGGCGCCACAACCAGCGGTCCCGGCCATTGCCGATTCCGTGGTCGTCTCCGCCGCGCTCGTCGATCTGCCGCTGTCGCGCGTGACCGACAGCGTCGGCATCATTCCGCGCGCCGCACTCGAACAACGCCAGATCGAAACCGTCGCCGACGCGCTCGCCTCGGTGCCCGGCGTGAGCGTGGCGGTCTCGGGCGGCCGCGGCTCGGTGACGTCGATCTTCACGCGCGGCGGCGAATCCGACTACACGCTCGTGCTCGTCGACGGCGTGCCGCTCAACGAGTTCGGCGGCAACATCAGCCTGGCGCATCTCTCGCCGGCCAATGTCGATCGCATCGAAGTCGTCCGGGGACCGCAGAGCGCACTCTACGGCGGCGGCGCCATTGCCGGCGTCGTCAACGTGATCAGCGCCGAGGGTGGACGCGGCTACGCAGGCGGCGCGTTCGAATCGGGCAGCGAAGCGCTGCGCCGCGGCTCGGTCGACGCGCGTGGCCGCCTCGGCGCCTGGAGTGTCGGCGCGGGCGCGGATCTGATCGAGACCGAGGGCTTCACCGGAACGAGCGCGTCCGGCGAACCGGTCACGAACGACGACTACCGGCGCGTCGAACTGTCGGCATCGGCATCGCGGCGGCTCGGCACCGCCGCGCGGCTGCGCGCGACGATCCGCTGGAACGACAACGAACGAGGCTTCCCCGGCGCCTATGGCTCGGATCCCGGCGGCACGTTCGGCGGCATCGACACCGTGTCGCGCGGCGAGAACACACAGACGCTGGCGAGCACGGCGTTCGATGTCGTGCGCGGCCGCATCGCGCATCGCGCGTCGGGCTCGTGGATGCGACTCGACAGCACGTTCGTCAGCGCGTTCGGCCCCTCCGATTCGGGCACCCACCGCGCGAGCCTGCGCTACGTCGCCGACATCGCGATGCCGTGGGGCGGCGTCAGCGCCGGCCTCGACATCGCCCGCGAGTCCGGCGAAAGCTCCTACATCGTCAATCGCCTCGAAGCACCGATTCCTGTCGAGCGCACGAACGCCGGCTACTTTGCCGAAGCGCGCGCGGCCCTTGGCTCGCGCCTGCTCGTGACCGCCGGTGCGCGACTCGACCAGCTGCACCGCCACGCGCTCGAAGGCGACGCGAGCCCTTTCGGCGCGCGGCCCGATATCGACGCGTCGACCACCTGGTCGTTCAACCCGCGCGCATCCGCGCTGCTGCGGCTGACGCCCGAGGGCGCGCGGCATGACACGCGACTGCGCACGGGCGTGGCGACCGGCATCCGGCCGCCCGGCGCGTTCGAGCTGGGCTTCACCGACAACCCCGGCCTCGCGCCCGAGCGCAACACGAGCGTCGAAGTCGGCCTCGAACAGACGCTCGGTCCTGCCACGCTGACGGCGACGGCGTTCTGGAACCGCTACGACGACCTGATCATCACCGTCGGTCAGTCGCTGGCCGGTGCGAGCCGCTATCAGAGCGACAACCTTTCGAACTCGCGCGCGCGCGGCGTCGAACTGGCGGCGTCGCTTCACGGCACGGGCGCGCTCGACGGACTCGCGGTCTCGGCGGGCTACACGTGGCTTCGCACGCGCATCCTCGCCGCTGACGGGGCCGAGGTCACCGGTCTCGCGCCGTTCGAGGTCGGCGATCCCCTGCTGCGGCGTCCCGTGCATCAGGCATTCGTCAACGCGTCGTTTACGCGAGGGGCGTTGACCACCTTCGCGTCGGTCGATGCGCGGGGCGCGGCGCTCGACATCGATCCATCCTTCGGACTCTTCGGCGGTCTGTACGACGCCGACGGCTACACAACCGCCGACGCCGGCGTGTCGTGGCGGTTCGGCACGCTCCTCACGATCTTCGGACGCGTGACGAACCTCTTCGATCGCGCGCACGAAGACATCCTCGGATTCCCGGCGCCAGGACGCCGCATCGCTGGAGGCGTGCGCATTGCTGCAGGCCGCTGACCTTTCGTTCGGCTACACCGGCACCTCCTCGAGCCTCGTGCTCGACCGGGTGTCGGTGACCGTTCCCGGCGGGCGCGTCACCGGCATCCTCGGCCCCAACGGATCGGGCAAGACGACGCTGCTGCGGCTGCTCGCCGGCACGCTCAGGCCCCAGAGCGGACGCGTCCTGTTCGAGGACAGCGACCTTCGGCAGTGGCCGCGCCGCCGCCTCGCACAGCAGCTTGCGAGCGTGCCGCAGGACACGCACCTCGCGTTCGACTACTCCGTGCTCGACGTCGTGCTGATGGGTCGTTATCCGCATCTCGGCGCGTTCCAGGTCGAGGGCCCCTCCGATCTCGCGATTGCGCACGGCGCGCTTCGCGCGACCGGCACCGACGCGTTCGCCGATCGTCCGTTCACGACGCTCAGCGGCGGCGAACGCCAGCGCGTCGTCATCGCCAGCGCGCTCGCGCAACTGGCGACCGCAGGGACGAACGCCGCAGGGACAGGCTTCAACCTGTCCGATCTGTCCACCAACGGCACTCTTCTCCTCGACGAACCCACCGCCGCGCTCGACCTCGGCTATCAGCTCGAGATCGCCGCGCTGCTCGAGCGCCTCAATCGCGAGCGCGGGCTCACGATGGTGATCTCCACGCACGATCTGGCCTTCGCGGCGTCTCTCTGCGATGACCTGGTGCTGTTGCGTGAAGGACGCGTGCTCGCGTGTGGCCCGGTCGATGACGTACTGACCGAGGACACGATTCGCGCGCTCTACGACGTCGAGGCCTCCATTCATCGCGACGCGGCGTCGGGCCGTCTCGTCATCGTGCCGCGCCGGCACCTCCCGACCGCATGACGTCGCCACTCGCATCGCGGCTGCCGTTCGTCGCAGGCGCATTCGCGGCGCTCATCGTCGCCGTGCTGGTCGCGCCGCTCATCGGCTCCTCGTCGATCAACCTGGCTCGCGCGTTCGACGCGAGCGTGCCGTTCGACCGCAACGTCGACGCGCAGATCTTCTTCATCGCCCGTCTGCCGCGCGCGCTTGCGGCGGCACTGGTCGGCGCGTCGCTGGCCGCCGCCGGCGTCGTCTTTCAGGCGCTGCTGCGCAATCCCCTGGCGACGCCCTACACGCTGGGCGTCTCGACCGGCGCGTCGCTCGGCGCGATGCTCGCCATCACCTTCGGCTGGACGCTGCCCTCGGTGATCACGTGGGCGCTGCCACCCGTACCGGCTGCCGCGCTGGCCGGCGCGATGGGCTCGGTGCTGATCGTCTACTGGCTCGCGCGCGCCCGCAGCGCTGGCCTCTCGACAACGGTGTTGCTGCTGGCAGGCGTCACGCTGAACTCGTTCTTCTCGGCGCTGATCCTCTTCGTGCAGTACATCGGCAACTTCGCCGACGTCTATCGCGCGATGCGGTGGCTGATGGGCAATCTCGACGTCTCGACCTATCGCCAGCTCGTCGCGCCGCTGCCCTTCATCGCGCTGGCCGCGGTGGCGTTCGCGTGGCTCGCGAAACCGCTCAATCTTCTGGCCGCCGGCACCAGCGCGGCCGAGGCGCGCGGGCTCGACGTGCAGCGCGCGCAGCGCATCGCATTCTTCAGTGCGTCGGTGATCACGGGCGCCGCGGTGTCGATCGGCGGCCCCATCGGCTTCGTCGGCATCATCGTCCCCCACCTCGTGCGGCTGGTGGCGGGCGCCGACCATCGCATCGTGCTGCCGGCGTCGGCCTGCATCGGAGGCGCGTTTCTCGTCGTGTGCGACGTCATCGCCCGCACCCTGCTTGCGCCGGTCGAACTACCAGTCGGCATCGTCACCGCGGTCATCGGAGGACCGTTCTTTCTATGGCTGCTGATACGGAGATCCTGATGGGCTCAGCGCGCACGGCTCTCGGCTCCCGGCTCTCGACCAGTCGCGACGCCGTTGTGCGGCGCGACTCGACTGCCCCCTGCCCACCGCGCACTGCCCACCGCACTGCGCGGCTCCTGGCGCTCGCGCTCGTCGCCCTCGCCGCGAGTTGCGGCGGTCAGGCGCCGGCGGTATCGACATCGAGCGATGCCGCGCCCGCGCGCATCGTGTCGTTGATTCCGGCGGTCACCGAGACGATCTACGCGGTCGGGGCTGGAGACGCGGTCATCGGCGTCGGCACGTTCGACACGTATCCGCCAGAGGTCGCGTCGGTCGCGCGCGTCGGCGGGCTGCTCGACCCTGACACCGAGCGCATCCTCGCGCTGCGCCCGGATCTCGTCTTCCTCTACGGCAGCCAGACGGACCTCGTCGCGCAACTCGAACGCGCGGGCATCCCGTACCAGACCTACCGTCACGGCGGCATCGCGGGCATCGTCGAGACGACGCGATCGATTGGCCGACGGGTCGGTCACGCTGAACGCGGGGACGCACTGGCCGACGCCATCGAGCGCGATCTCGCCGCCATTCGCGCGAGGGTCACAGGGCGCGCGCGTCCCCGAACGTTGATCGTCTTCGGACGTGAAGAGGGACAACTGCGCGGCATCTACGCGAGCGGCGGCACCGGATTCATCCACGACATGGTCGACGCGGCCGGCGGCGAGAACATCTTCGCCGACGTCGTCCAGGAGGCCGTACAAGCCTCGCTCGAGAGCATCCTCGCACGCGCGCCCGAGGTGATTCTCGAGTTCCGCGCGCCAGGCGCCACGCGCACCGAAACCTGGGCCGCGCAGCAGATGGACATCTGGCGCGGCGCACCGTCACTGCCCGCCGTCCGCAACGGCCGCGTGCACGTGCTGCTCGATCAGCGCCTGGTCGTCCCCGGTCCGCGCGTGGCCGGCGCAGTCGATTTGATCGCGCGCACGCTGCATCCATGAAGATCCTGCTCTCATGGAGTTCGGGAAAGGACAGCGCCTGGGCGCTGCACCGCCTGCGCCGGACGCATCCCGGCGCCGTGGCCGGCCTGCTGACGACCATGAATGAATCCGCGGGCCGCGTGGCGATGCACGCCGTCCGCGAAGACCTTGTCGAGGCGCAGGCACACGCCGCCGGCCTGCCGCTCCACCTCGTGCGCATTCCGTCGCCGTGTCCGAACGACGTCTACGAACAACGCATGGGCACATTCGTGCGTGAGGCTGCAGCCATGGGCTTCACGCACGTCGCCTTCGGCGACCTCTTTCTCGAAGACGTGCGGCGCTATCGCGAAGACCGCCTGCGGGGCACGGGCCTCGAACCGCTCTTCCCGCTCTGGGGCGAGCCCACCCGTCGCCTCGCGCACGAGATTGTCGATGCCGGCGTGGGCGCCTGGCTGACGTGTGTCGATCCACGCGTGCTCGACGCGCGTTTCGCCGGGCGCGCCTACGACCGCGCGCTGCTCGACGACCTTCCGCCCGAGGTCGATCCCTGCGGCGAGCGTGGCGAGTTCCACAGCTTCGTCTGGCGCGGGCCGATGTTCGCGCATCCGCTGAACGTCGCACCCGGCGTCATCGTCGAACGCGACGGCTTCGTGTTCGCGGATGTCGAACCCGTCTAGCTCGTCTCGGCGGGCTTCACCAGCGCGTCTCGCAGCGCACGCAGGAACTGCTCGACCGCGCTCGGGTTCTCGAGGCGCGTCTCGACCTTCGACGGCCGCGGGCCGACCATGATGCTGCCCGCCGGGCCAATCGCCTTGAACGCGTCCTCGTCGGTCACATCGTCGCCGACATAGAACGTCACTGGTTGGACGCCTCTGATTTCGCCCTCCGCCTGTCGGATCCAGAGCGCGGCGTCGCCTTTGTTCCACGCAATGTTCGGCAGCAGCTCGCTGACGTCCGATCCGGGCATCAACCGCAGCGTGCCTTCCTCGACCTGGGGCGTCGCCATGCGCTCGAACACGGCCGAGGCCTCACGCTTGTGTTGAGGCGACGCGCTGCGCACGTGCAGCGCAATCGACAGCTCCTTGTCCTCGACGATGACGCCCGGCAGGTGCGCGACGTGCTGACGCAGCGCTCGGCCGAGCACGCGCAGCAGGCCGCGCGTTTCGGCCACGCGCGGGTGAATGAAGCGCCGGCCGAATCCTTCGATCTCCAGCCCGTGCAGCCCCGCAAACCACATGTCGCCGGTCAGGCCCACGCGTTCGCGCAAATCCGACAGCCGGCGCCCGCTCACGAAGCCCGCCGACACGCGGCCGAGCGTCAGCAGTTGCTGCAACGCCATGCGGCGCTCGCGACGCAGCCACACCTGTTGGGGCTCAGGTTGAAACTCGCAGAGCGTGCCGTCGAAATCGAGCAGCACGAGCAGACGACGGCCTCGCGCGGTCTCTGCGACACGGCGCGCGACGTCTTCCGGCGGCGTGAACGTCACGCGCGGCGTCCCCACGGCAGAAAGCGACGACGCGTGTCCTCTTCGAGCCCTTCGAGAATGTCCGACGCCCAGCCGAACACATCGCGGCCCGCAACCACGCGCCGCATCGCCTGCATGCGCCGCCGCCGCTCGTTCTCGGGCATGTCGATGGCAACCTCGAGCTTCGCCGCGAATCCATCGGCGTCGTAGGGATTGATGATCACGGCCTCGCCGAGTTCCTGCGACGCGCCCGCCAGTTCGCTGAGCACCAGCACCCCGTCGCCGTCGCGGCGCGACGCGACGAACTCCTTCGCGACGAGATTCATCCCGTCGTGCAGCGAGCTGACGATGCAGAAGTTCGCCAGGCGGAACAGCGCGGCAATGCGCCGCATCTTGAGGTTGACCTTGCGATAGCGAATCGGTCCGCCGTCCGATCGATGCGCGCGGTACTTCTCGTTGATCGCCTCGACCTGCCGGTCGACCTGCTGCTCGATGTCGCGATACGACGCGATCTTCGATCGCGACGGCACGCCGACCTGCACGAACGTCAACGAGCGTGCGAGTTCGGGCCGACGCTCGAGCAGCCGATCGACGGCGGCCAGTCGTTCGGGAATGCCCTTCGTGTAGTCGAGGCGATCGACGCCGACGCCGATGAGCGGGAATCTCAGGTCGAACTCCTTCCTGAGCTTCGCCATGTCCTGCTCGATGGCCGGGTCGGCGGCCATCGTGTCCCAGCGGTCGAAGTCGATGCCGATGGGCGCCGAGACGACGCGCGTCTCGCGGCCATCCAGGTGGACCTTGCCGTTTCGCACGCGGGCCTGGAACTCGTCGCGACAGCACGTCAGGAAGTTGCGACGGTCGCGGTCGAGCTGGAACGCGACGAGATCGTTCGCCAGCAGCCCCGTCAGCAGTTCGCGGCGCCAGGGGCACATCCGGAAGCGATCCGGGTGCGGAAACGGGATGTGCCAGAAGATCGCCGTGCGCGCGCCCGGCCTGATGTTCTTCAGTTCGCTGGCCACGAGCGCCAGGTGGTAGTCGTTGATGAAGACCGGTCCGTCTTTCCCGAGCTCGTCAGCCGCCGCGCGCGCGAAGCGGCGGTTCACTTCCTGATACGCCGCCCAGTCGCTCGCGCGGAACGTCGGCCGGATGTGGACGACATGGCACAGCGGCCACAGGCCTTCGTTCGAGAAGCCGTTGTAGTAGCCGCGCTCTTCCTCATCGCTCAACCAGATGCGCCTGAGCGTGTACGCCGGCGCATCGGGCGGCACGCGCACGTGGTCCCTCTCGTCGACGACGTCGCGATCGGCATCGCCCGCGCCGTGCGCGATCCACACGCCGCCGCGCTCGCGCATCAGCGCGTCGAGGGCCACCGCCACGCCGCCGGGCGTGTGTGACCAGCGGATCTCGCCCTGCTCGTCACGGCGGTGCATGTACGGCTCGCGGTTCGACACGACGACGAGCGAGCGACGGGCAGCCATCAGCCGATTTTACCCTCTGGGAGCACCATCTCTGTTCTTTGTCCGGCGCCCGCCTTCGGGGTACGCTCAGCGGGATGGGCGACTCTCCACGCTCCGGCATCTCGCGCGAAACGCGGATGCTCCTGATCGTCATCACGCTCTCGGTGGCCGTGCTGATCGTGCTGTCGCGCTTCCGGTTCCCCGACAACGGCGCCGGGACGCCGACGACCGCATCGCTGCCGCTCGATCGCCTGGCGGCGCGCGCGACCTACGACGAACTGGCGACCATCATTGCCGAGCTTGGTCGCCGTGTCGGGCCGCAGGTCACCGTGCTGCGCGTCGAGCGGGCGGGCGAACAGCGGTACGTCCCGGCACTGCGCATGCGCGCCGACCTGCTGCTCGCGCACCTGCCCGGCGACAGCCGCATCCTCGAACTGGTCGATCTCGACGTGCCCATCGACATCGCCGGCTTCGATGCGGAGCGCGAACTCGTGCTGCTGCGCGTGCCGCCTGATCCCGCGCGCGTGGCCCGCATCGACCTGGGCGCCCAGAGCGCGTCCCGTCCGCGCTACGTCGCGTCGGTCGAGGGCACGCCGGGCGGCCCCGCGCTGCGCCCGCTCTTTCTCGGCCGCACCGATCGCGTATCCGACGACCGCTACGACGAGGGCCTGCTCGTGCTGGGCGGCGTGCTCGTCGCGTCGCCCGGCTCGCTGATCTTCGGACTCGACGGCGCGTTCATCGCGCTGAGCGTCTCCGACAGCGGGTATGCGGCGGGCGTCACCGGACGCGAGCTCGAAGCCGCGGTCGACGGCATGGTGCAGCCCGCCCCGCAATGACCCGCGAACCTCTCCGCTCGCGAGAGCTCGGCGGGGCCGATCCGCTCGACACGCAGCTCGGCCTGCCGCGGCAGTCGCTGCTGCAGCGGCTGCGCGACGGACGGCTCGCTCCGCTGTTCCAGCGGCGCGCCGCGCTCGGGCTCCGTCCCGGCATCGCGCCCGCCATCGTCCTCGTGCCGATGGGCATGCTGCTCGGCCCGCAGGTGCTCAACGTGCTGTCGGTCGAGGTGCTGGCGCATCTGCAGGTCGGCATCTCGATCGGACTGGCCCTGCTCGGCATCTTCGTCGGCCGCGCGCTCGCGCGCGAGGTGCGCAACCTGCGCGTCATCGTCGCGGGCAACATCGAAAGCGGCATGACGATCGTCATCGTCGGCCTCGCGCTGTGGTTCATCATCACGCAGTCGCTGGTGCCGGTGGGCGGAAGCGCCGTGCTCGTCGCGTTCTGTCTGGCGGTCACGGCCGCGGCGTCATCTGGCCACACGGCCGATCCGCGATCCGATCCGGCGGCGCGGCTCGCGTCGCGCGTCGCGGACTTCGACGATCTACTGCTGATTCTCACGGGCGCCGTGCTGCTCGTGCTCGTCAGGCGCAGCTACGGCCCCGTGTCGCCGACGCTGCTCGTCGCGCCCGTCGTGATTGGCGTCGCCGTCGCGCTCGCGGGCCTGCTGCTGTTCGAGCACAGTGAAGAGGAATCGGAGCGCGGGCTGCTGGTGCTCGGCGCCGTATCGCTCATCGGCGGTGCATCGGCGTACCTGATGACGTCATCGCTGGCGGCAGGTCTCGTGGCCGGCCTGGTATGGACGCTGCTGCCGGGACGCGCGGATGAGATCGTCAGCCGCGAAGCCCAGAAGCTGCAGCACCCGCTCGTGGCGCTGCTGCTGGTCGCCGCCGGCGCGTTCTTCGTGCCGTCGGTCATGGTGCTCTGGCTCGTCGTGCCGTACGTGCTCTTCAGACTCGTCGGCAAGATTCTGGGCGCCATCTCGACCGCGGCGCTGCTGCCCGGCATCCGGGCCGTCGATCTGGCCGGCTACCTCGTGCCGCCCGGCGTGATCGGCGTCGGCTTCTCGCTGACGTTCATGCTGGCCCTGCCCGCCGAAGCCGGTCGCATCGTCGTCAGCGTTGCCGCCGCGGGCACCTTGATCTCCGAGGTCCTCGGCATGCTGCTCGTGCCGGCGGCGCCCACGTCCAACGGAGCGACCGACGAGATGGCGAACGCGGAGACGACGCCGTGAGACGCGGCGCAGCGCTGCTGCTCGTGCTCGCACTGGCCTGGCTCGTCGCCAACCTCGACGCGCCGCAGGGCGCGCCATCGCGCGTGACCGGACTGGCGCTCGGCGTCGCGCTGATCGCGGCGTACCTCGCGGGCGTCCTGCTCGAGCGGTTGAAGCTGCCGAAGGTCACGGGGTATCTGCTGTTCGGCCTGGTCTGCGGCCCCTACCTGCTGAACTTCATCACGCGCCCGATGGCGCGCGAGCTGCAGATCTTCAACGGCCTGGCCGTCGCGCTGATCGCGTTCATCGCCGGCCTCGAAATCAACATCACGCGTCTCGCGCCACGGCTGGCCGCGCTCACGCGGCTGAGCGTCGTGATTCTCGGCACGATGTACGTGTGCCTGTTCGTCGTGTTCTGGCTGGTGTGGCCGTGGCTGCCCATCCTGCCCGATGCGCCGCCGGTGCTCAGAGCCGCGCTGGCGTTCCTGCTCACCGCCGTCGTCGCGAGCTTCTCGCCCACCGTGACGATCGCGGTCGTTGCCGAGAGCCGGTCGTCGGGCATCTTCACCGAGACGGCGCTCGCGGTGGTCATCCTCGCCGACCTCGCGTTGATTCTCATGTTCACCGTCGCGATGGAAGTCGTGCGCTGGACCGGGGGATCGGCGTCGCACGAAATCGGCCTGCTGGCCTCGGCGTCGTGGGAGATCATCGGATCGCTGGCATTCGGCGCCATCGTCGGGGCGCTGTTCTCGTTCTATCTGCGATCGATCGGACGCGAGGTGACGCTCGTGCTCGTCGGCGTCTGCCTGCTGCTCAGCCTGGCGGCGCGCGCGCTGCACTTCGAGCCGGTCCTGGCGGCGCTGGCGGCCGGCCTCGTCGTCGAGAACATCGCGCCACCGGCAGGTGATGTGCTCAAGCGCGCCGTCGAACGCGGCGCGCTGCCGGTGCTGGTGATCTTCTTCGTTGCGGCAGGCGCGTCACTGCAGGTCGACGCGCTGGCGACAATCGGCCTCGTTGCCCTGGCGGTCGCGGTGCTGCGCGGCCTGCTGGCCTGGGGCGGCGCGCATTTGGGCGCGCGCATGGCGGGCCAGGAGCCGCCGGTCAGCAATCTGCTGTGGATGGCGCTGATCTCGCAGGCCGGCGTGACGCTGGGCCTCACGCTGATTGCCGCGCAGGAGTTTCCGACGTGGGGCCCGCCGTTTCAGACGTTGATGGTCGCCCTCATCGGCATCAACCAGCTCGTCGGTCCGGTGGCGCTCAGGATGGCACTTGGGCGTGCGGGCGAGGTTGGGCAGATGGACGAAGGTGCCGCACCACCGCACTGAACTTCTCCACCGCGTAGTCGGCTTCCTCTTCCGTCGTGAAGCGGCCGAGGCCGAAGCGGACGGCCGCGGCATGCGGCGCGCCGTCGCCGTAGAGCGCCTGCAGCACGTGCGACAGCCCGCCCTTGCCCGATTGGCACGCCGATCCGGCTGAGACGGCGATATCGCCGACCGCAACAATCAAGGCGTCGCTGTCGACCGCGTCGAAGCTGACGTGCAGGTTCTGGGGCAGACGCTGCTCGAGCGATCCGTTCACGCGTACGCCGTCGAGGCGCGAGGTCAGCCCCTGCAGCAGACGATCGCGCAGCGCGCGCATACGCGCCGCCTCGTCGGCCATGTCTTCTTTCGCGATGCGCGCAGCCTCGCCGAAGCCCGCAATGCCCGGCACGTTCAGCGTGCCCGACCGGATGCCGCGCTCGTGGCCGCCGCCTTCGATCATCGGGCACAGCGTCAGTTTGCGTCGCACGTAGAGCGCGCCGCAGCCCTTCGGGCCGTACATCTTGTGCGCGGTCATCGACAGCAGATCGATGCCGAGATCGTTGACGTCGATCGGCACCTTCCCGGCGGCCTGCGCGGCGTCGGTGTGCATGAGCGCGCCGGCGGCATGCGCGAGCGCCGCCAGTTCGCGAATCGGCTGCAGCGTGCCGATTTCGTTGTTGGCCATCATCACGCTGACGAGCAGCGTGCGTTCGTCGATGGCCGCGCGTGCGGCGTCGAGGTCGACGAGTCCCTCACGGGTGATCGGGAGAAACGTCACGTCGAAGCCGGCGCCTTCGAGCCGGCGGCAGGTCTCGAGCACCGACTTGTGCTCGATGGCCGACGTCACGATGCGGTTACGAAACTCTTCCCGGATCCCGGGAAGACTTTCGCAACACCCGCGAATGGCCAGGTTGTTCGACTCGGTCGCGCCACTCGTGAAGACGATCTCGCGCGCCGACGCGCCGATGAGCGCCGCGAGACGCCGGCGGCCTTCCTCGACGGCCTCCTGCGCCTTCCAGCCCCACTGGTGCGTCGAACTGGCCGGATTGCCGAACGTCTCGGTGAAATACGGCAGCATGACCTCGAGCACCCGGGGGTCGACCGGGGTCGTCGCGTGATAGTCGAGATAGACAGGCAGTTTCACAGCGGATTTCCCACCGGCGGCGGCAAGCGCCGCCGGCACCCGTTATCTTATGTCAACGCCGCGGGCGCCGCGGCCGTATCTCGCAAGCGGAGGATGTAGACATGTTTCGACGGATTTCCGCGCTGACGACGGCCGCGATCGCGGCCCTGGCCGTGATTGCCAGCCACGGCACCAACACGTCGGCGCAGGCCACGCGCGTCGATGCCTCGGCGGTCATCGAGGGCTATCAGACCTATACGAAGATGCGGGAGGCGTCGCCCACGCGCGACGTCCCGTGGATGTACGCCGGCCCGACCAACGTCAGCGGCCGCGGCACCGACGTCGAGGTCTTCGACCGCAACGGCGTCCGCACGGTCATTGTCGGCTACGCGACCAGCGGTGTCTGGCGCAGTGACGACGATGGGCGCACGTGGCGGGCGATTTTCGAGCACATGCCGTCGACGAGCATCGGCGACATCGCCGTCGCGCCGACCAACCCCGACATCATCTGGGTCGGCACGGGCGAAGCGAATCTCTTCCGCGCGTCGCTCGCCGGCGTCGGCATCTACAAGTCGACCGACGGCGGCGCCACCTGGCAGCACATGGGGCTGCCCGAAACGCACACCATCGCCCGCATCGTCATCCATCCGACCAATCCCGACATCGTTTACGTCGCCGCGACGGGACACGGCTGGACGGACAACCCTGAGCGCGGGGTGTTCAAGACGACCGACGGCGGCAGGACGTGGGAGCACATCTACTACAAGAGCGATCGCACCGGTGCGAGCGATCTCGTGATGGATCCCACCAACCCCGACGTGCTGTATGCGTCGCTCTGGCAGCGCATCCGCCGCAAGTGGAGCGACCCGCGCGTCGAGCCCGGCTACGACGAAGGCGGCGTCATCAAGACGACCGACGGGGGCAAGACCTGGACCGACGCGAGTGCCGGCCTGCCGGCGCCGCAGTTCCGCGGACGCATCGGCATCGATGTCGCGCGCTCGAGCCCGAACACTCTCTACGCGTTCGTCGACAACTACGAGACCGGCCGCGAGCCGCAGCCCAACGAGCGCGACGCCTACGGTCGCCCCATCGAGAACGCGCGCATCAAGGCCGCCGAGGTGTACCGCACCGACGATGGCGCCGCGACGTGGCGGAAGGTGAGCGTCGCCGACATGATCAACCACTCGGGGACCTACGGGTGGGTCTTCGGCCAGCTCCGCGTCGACCCGACGAACCCCGACGTCGTCTATACGATGGGCCTCGCGCTCAATCGCTCGACCGACGGCGGACAGACGTTCGCCGCCGTGAACGGCCCGGCCGCTGACAGCGTCACGGGTGAGGACACCGGGCGCGTGCACGGCGATCACCACGGCCTCTGGATCGACCCGGCCGACCCGCGCAAGCTGTACAACGTCAACGACGGCGGCTTCTACCGCACGCACGACGGGGGCGCGACGTGGATCTTCGCCGCGTCGGCCGCGGGCGCGCAGTTCTACAACATCATGCTCGACCGCAGCTCGCCGCCGTGGGCGTATGGCTCCATTCAGGACCACGGCAGCCGGCGCGGACGGCTGACGCGCGGCGCCGACGGCCGCATTCAGGCCGTGGCCTGGGAAGACGCCCCGGGCGGCGAAGGCACGCACCACGCGATCGACCCCAGCAACAACGTCGTCTACTCGCACGGCTTCTACGGCAACTTCACGCGCACCGACCTCGAGGCGCAGGCGAAGGCGCGCGCCGCTCGTGCGGCAGCCGGCGAGCCGCCGCTGCCGAGCTGGCGCGACCGCTCGGGCATCACCGGCATCGAGCCGACTGACCCCGACGCGGAACTGCGCGCGCAGTGGATGGCGCCGATCATCGTCTCGCCGCACGACGGCAGCGTGATCTATGCGGGCTACCAGTTCCTGTTCCGCTCGCCCGACCGCGGCGACTCGTGGTCACGCATCAGCCCCGACCTCACGGACAACAACCCCGAAGAGATGCTGCGGCGCCACTCGAGCGCGATTCCCTACCAGACCATCGTCGCGCTCACGGAGTCGACGAAGAAGGCGGGCCTGCTCTACGTCGGCACCGACGACGGCCGCATCCACTCGACCATCGACACGGGCAAGGAGTGGGTCGAGCTGACATCGCGCATCCCGGTGCGCAAGTGGATTTCGCGCATCGTGGCATCCGAGCACGACGAGGCGACGGTCTACATCACCCAGCAGGGGCGATCGGACGACGACTTCGCGCCGTATGTGTGGAAGTCGACCGACGCCGGCAAGACGTTCACGAGCATCTCCGGCGGACTGCCGGCCGGCGCCGTCAACGTCATCCGCGAAGACCCGCGCGATCGGAACACGCTCTATGCCGGCACGGACATGGGCGTCTACCGCAGCCGCGATGGCGGTACGTCGTGGGAAGTGCTCGGCGGCGGCCTGCCGTCGGTGCAGGTGTCCGACCTGCAGGTCGACACGCGCAGTGGCCTGATCGCGATTGCGACCTATGGCCGCGGCGTCTGGGCCATCGATCTGGAGGCGCTGAAGTAGTCGTCAGCTGTCGGCCGCGACGAGGCCGGCCCTGACAGCAAACCGTACAAGGCCCGGCAGGTCTCGCAGGTCGAGACGGTCCATGATTTGCGCGCGATGCGCTTCGACCGTCTTCAGACTGAGACCAAGCCGGGCCGCAATCTCCTTGCTCGTCTGCCCCTCGGCCACCAGCTGCAGTACTTCACGCTGCCGTGACGTCAGCGCATCGAGCGGGCCCGACTGCCGTCCCGTTCGGCCGACGTAGTCGTCGACGACCTGTTTCGACACCGACGGACTGAGGTACGTCTCGCCGCGCGCGACGGCGCGCACCGCGATCTCGAGCTCGGCCACCGCCGATCCCTTCAGGAGATAACCCGAGCAGCCCGCACGCAGCGCGCGCAGGACGTACTCTTCCGCGTTGTGCATCGAGAGCGCCATCACGCGTGGCGGCATCGGCACCGAAGTCATGCGGCCGGCCGCTTCGATGCCGTTGAGGCGTGGCATGCCGATGTCGAGAATCACGACGTCGGGCGCGAGTTCGTCGACGAGCCGCAGCGCTTCGTGCCCGTCGCCGGCTTCGCCGACGACTTCGATGCCATCGAGGCTCTCGAGCAGGCTCCGAAGGCCAGCCCGCACGAGCACGTGATCGTCGGCCAGCAACACACGAATCGCCATCAGGTCTCTCTCCCCGGCGCGAGCGGCAGTCGGCATCGCACCTCGCTGCCTCGTCCCGGCTCGCTCGAAAGGTCGAGCTCGCCGCCCATCAGCGCGACGCGCTCTTCCATGCCCGCCAGGCCCAGGGACAACCCGCGCGAGGCCCCGGCTCTTGCCCGTGCGACATCGAAGCCGCACCCATCATCACGCACGCGCAGGGCCAGCGTGGAGCCGAAGCAATGGATGTCGACCCAGACGCGCGTCGCGCGCGCGTGCCGGACGATGTTGGTGAGCGCCTCCTGCGCCAGACGGAAACAGGCCGTGCCGACATCGGGATCGACGGCCGGCAGATCGTCGATCGACTGAAACATCTCGATTCCCGACATGCGCGCGACGCGATCGACGTGCCAGCGCAACGCCGCGGCCAGGCCGAGATCGTCGAGCACCGACGGTCGCAGGTCGAGCGCGAGGTCGCGCACGCGCTGCAGTGCCTGATCCACGCCGTCGATCCCGTCGCGCAGCCAGGCCGCGTCGGCGACGCCGCTCGTGCGCGTCCCGACGCCGAGCCGAATCTTGATCGCGGTCAGAATCTGCCCGAGGTCGTCGTGCAGTTCGACAGCCAGACGCCGCCGCTGCGCCTCCTGTGCGTTCATCAGCTGTCGCGACAGCGCCTCGAGCCGTTCCTTGCCCGCACGCACCGTCTCGAGCAGCCGCGCGCGCTCGATCACCGGCGCAAAATGGTCGGCGACAATCTCCAGCAGACGCACGTCGTCCGCGTCGAACGCGCGCATCGACGTCGACGCGACCGAGACGATGCCGGAGACGCGGCCGCAAATGAAGAACGGCGCGCTCAGCGTCGAGCGCACGCCGCGCCCGTGATAGACGACGTTCCATTCGGGAGAGGCGTCGTGCAGCGTAGCGCCGATGAGCGCCTCGCGCTGCTCGACCAGCGTACGGGCCGCAATCGGCGCGTCGATCGTGGCCTTCACTGCGGCATCGTGATCGAAGCCATCGACGGCGCGGACATCGAGCTGCGTTCCGCTGCCATCCACCTCCAACAGCGTCGCGAATTCGCAGCGCAGGGCGCGGCGCAGGTGCGCGAGCATCTGCCCGAGCGACTCGTCGAGCGAGACGTTGGCGAGCGCCGTGCGCGCGATCACCTGAATGGCCTGCAGGCGGCGCACCGATCCCTCCGCCGACGCGAGCGCGTCGCGCTCGCTGACCAGCAGCGCCGCGCGCTCGGCCTCGGCACGCTTGCGCGTCGTGATATCGACCTGTGAGAAGAGCCACATCGGCTCGACGCCCGGGTAGTCCACAGGGACCGCCG
>Ga0079224_100003560_pt1 | contig 19771 bp, 20 predicted proteins | sample Stecom2015_FD_80414 | JGI IMG/M metagenome (GOLD analysis project Ga0079224, IMG submission 80414) | Agricultural soil microbial communities from Utah to study Nitrogen management - Steer compost 2015 | ecosystem: Environmental > Terrestrial > Soil > Agricultural land | place: USA: Utah...
AACCGAGATGATCGCATCAAATTTCTTCACAACTCAAGCCGATTACGGCGGTGGATTATTCCAGCTTATTAACCAAAAAAGTATTATAGGTTCAATATACCTTTTTTCTGAGATTATAAAGATTGTTGATGAAGAAATTAATTCGCAAGAATCTGCTGAAGTTAAAAAATTTGATTGGATTCAACCGGCGATAGAAATTGTTGATAAAAATGATAAGCCTGTCTCCGAAACAGAGTTAATGAATTTACTTATTCAGGCTGCTAAAGAACCGGAAAGGTTTTTTGAAGATGAAAATTCTGAGAAAAAACTTTTAATAAATGAAGAAGAATTAAAATCCTTTCTTGAAAAATCCGGTATCTGTATTGATCCAAAAAAAATTAATAAGCCGCTACTAATTCAGTTTTATGTTGAAAATGCAACAGAAGAAATTCCGGGAAAACAAAAAGAATTTTCCGCTCCCCCAAAAAAACGGAAGAAGGAAATTTTAACTGTTAAAGAACCGCAATTAATCCCCGGTGAAATAAAACCAATTTCCTGTGAAATTCTGGTGGTTAAATTAACCTCAGAGTATAATGATATTGATCCACAAGTAACTGAAAAATTTATACAAAATAATACTTTTCAAATAAAAATCTCTTCAGTAAATAGAAATGAATTAACGGATAAATCTGTTTCAGTCAAAGGTGAATTTCTAATTACGTATTCTGTTTCACCAGTCTTTCAGAAGGAAATAACCGATAGTAACGGATTAGTAAAATCAATTGAGAATATTTCTTATCAGCCACACATTCATGCTAAAATAATTACTCTGGATGTAAACGATGAAAAAAATTCCGGAGACAGAATTACAAGTGAGAATTCAGAAATCAAAATTCCAATTTTGGATGGAAACACGGTTACTAAGCAGACAAGCAAATTAAATGTTGTTCAATTAATATCTGATGAGATTACAAATCAATTTTCTAACCAGATAAACAATGAGATAAAAATTGCGGAAACTCCTGGCAATTTACTTCAGCCGGGAAATATAAAATCAGATAATCCTTTTGAGTTTAAAACTGATAATACTTTTAAATTAAAAACTGATAACAAAACTGAATTTAAAACAAATAATCCTCCAGAGTTAAAAACTGATAACCCTTCTATTAAAATAGCTGCCGATTTAAAATCTTCAAAGGAGGATTTGTTAGCTGGTACAAGTTTAAAATCGGAAAATGAAAATCCGAAATTACCAGAAGGGGATATCAAATTATCAAATAATGAATTTAACAAACCGCTATTAGATCAAACTAAAACTGAGAAAATAGCTCAGCTTAAAAATGAACAGACTCCTGCTCAATCATATCAAAAGAGTGAGATCAAGATTGATGGGATTGAGCAGCTAAGCAAAACTTTTCAGAAAAATTTAATTAAGGAAGTTGAAGTAATAATAAATTCTGAAGATGCAGTATTTCTTACCGATGCAAAAAAACAAACAGATGAAGTTCTAATTTCATCAGGAAAGAATGAAAAACATGATGTTAAAGCTGTTAAGCAATCCGAATCAATAGATATAGAAATTGAGGGTGACGAGAATAAAAAAATTTCACCTCAAACCGAAAAACAAACTGATGATGCCGCAAAGGAAAATGATCTTGATAAAAGAAGCAGTAATAACAATTTAGCCCGCGATATCTCGCATAAAATTGAACATCACACTGAATTAAATATTGAAAATACTTCTATCGTTCATCAAATAAAAAATAATGAGTTAATTACCAGCAAAGAAAATCACCCTGAAACTAAATTAATTCATGTCTCTGATCTTACGGAAGAAATCAAATCTTTCTTTATAAAGAACGATAAAAGCGGCATTACTTTAAAACTAACTCCTGAACATCTGGGAAAAGTAAAATTATTAATTGATGTACATGAATCATCCGTAACTGCAAAGATTGAAGTTGAAAATGAATCAGTTCAGCAAGTTGTTAACAGCAATATTGAACAGCTTCGCCAATCATTTATACAAAATGGACTTCAATTAACTTCATTCACGGTTTCTCTTTTGGGCAGTGAAAATAAATATTCAAACAAGCCTGAGAGCAGGAGGAAATATCACACGCATGAAATTGATTTGAATAGCGAAGCAAAGAGTGAATCAATAAAAATCAAAAAGATGGGATATAATACTTATGAATTTCTTGCATAGGAGGAAAAATGATTGAGCCGGCCGGAAGTTTTTCAAATGCATATTCCACGGAAGCAAAAGGGAAGAGTGTTTTGGGCAAGGATGATTTTTTAAAACTGATGATTGCTCAACTAAAATATCAGGATCCGCTTAACCCGATGGAAGGAACAGAATTCAGCGCACAGCTTGCACAATTTAGCTCATTAGAGCAGTTAAGTAATCTGAATCAAAATGTTATGAACAGTATTAATGCTAATTATTATTTAACGCAATCTATTAACAATACTCTCACTTCAACACTGATTGGCAAAGAAGTAAAATTAGAAGGAAACGAATTCTACAACAGCGGCAGCGGAAATATTAATCTTGGTTTCAGGCTTCCTTCTTTACCCCAGGATGTAACAATAAAAATTTATAATTCTTCCGGTGCATTAGTTAAAACAATTCAGCCAAATGATTTCAACCAGGGAGAAAATAAACTAACATGGGATTTTACCGATAATGATGGAAACAAAGTTCCGGAAGGCGCATACAGATTTGAAGTAGAAGCAATCGGTTATAATGAACAGGAAATAATTGCTGAGTTATTTAAGACAGGAATAATTAACGGTGTAAGATTTGGTGATAACGGTACAACTCTTCTGGTTGGCGGTGCAGAATATCAGTTAGCTGATATAGTTGAAATAATTAATCCTTCAAACAATAGCAATGGAGGAAAATGATGATGGAAATAAATGGGATAAACGTTCCCTTTATTCCTATTGGAAATGAAACAGAGTTTAAAAGCAGTATAAAACATGGTGATACTGCATTTGATTCAGTTTTCAGGGAAGAACTTGAGAAGATAAAATTTTCAAGCCATGCAATGAAGAGACTTGAAACAAGGAATATTCAGCTTGGTGAATCCGAAATTAAAAAAATACAATCTGCAGTTGAACGTGCTGAATTAAAAGGTGCAAAAGATTCACTAATACTCAGCGGTGAAACTGCTTTCATAGTTAATGTTCCAAACAGGACTGTGATTACAGCAATGCCGATTTCGGATAAGCAGAATAACATTTTTACAAATATTGACAGTGTAGTTTTTGCATAAATAATTAATTAACAATGAGCGGGACCTTTTAAGGACGCTCAGTTCCGCCCGAACGACAGAAGGCGGCAGTAAAAATAAAAACCTTAGGAGGTTAAAAATGGCACTTCTTAATTCTCTCTTTGCCGGTGTTTCCGGTATGCGTAATCATCAATCAATGATGGATGTAATTGGTAATAACATAGCTAATGTTAATACCATCGGCTTTAAAAGTTCACGCGTAACTTTCAGCGATACATTCAACCAATTTGTTAAAGCAGGAACTAATCCAACTGAAACAACAGGAGGCACAAATACTTTTCAGGTTGGATTAGGAATGAAAATTAATTCGATTGACAGAAACTGGAACCAGGGAACATTTGAACGAACCGGAATAACTACTGATCTTGCACTGCAGGGACCGGGAATGTTTATACTTAAAAGCAACGGAGAAAGATTTTATTCACGGGCTGGAGCTTTTGTATTTGATGCAGATGGTAAATTAGTTTCAGCGCAGAATGGTGCTGTTGTTCAGGGAAAGGTAGCAAACAGTGATGGTGTAATTCCTCCGGGCAATAATCTTGAAGATATAATCATTGATACAAATTTAAAATTACCAGCAGTTGCAACTACTCTCATAAAATGGGGCGGCAATCTGAAAAGTAATTCCGATTTAACACGATCAGAGAATGTTATTCAGAGAGGAAATATTAATTCGGGTGAAGCTGGGCCCGATTTCACAACTCAAACTAAAATTTATAATGAATATGGAGATGTTTACACTGCCAGGGTTGTGTATTCAAGAACAGCAGCAAATACTTATAATCTTAGCTGGGAAGTTTTTGATAGTGAAGATAATTCCGTTGGAACAGGCAATATAAACGGGCTTGTTTTTGAAGATGACGGCACAGGAAATTTTGTGTTAAATGCTGCATCCAAAGCATTGTTTGATGATACTAATAACAGGATAAATATTCCTGATGAAAATATCGATTTTATGCTTGATTCAACTTCAATTACACAGAACTCAAGCACTACAACTTTAAGTTTATCTGCAGATGGAAACAGAGAACCTAACGTAATAACAGGTGCAGTAACAATATTTGATTCACTTGGTACATCTCACCAGGTAACTTTAAAATTCACAAAAATCCTTGATAATCAATGGACATGGACAGCAACAGTTCCGGGAACAAGCACAGATAATGGAGCAAAGGTTTCTGCAACGGGAACAATTGAGTTCAATTCAGATGGTACACTTGATCCATCTAAAATTTCACCAAATAATCCTCAATTAACATTTACGCCAACAGGCGGTGCAAACCTGATGGTAATTGATCTGAATTTTGGAAAAGGATTTGAAGGCGTCACACAAACTTCTTCAAGCTCTGTTATTTCTGCATTAAGCCAGAATGGTTCAGCATCAGCTTCATTATCCAACATAAACATTGATCAATACGGCAGTGTTGTTGGAATATTTTCAAATGGTAATTCACGCCCGCTTGCACAATTGATGGTTTCAACATTTGCTAATCTTAATGGATTAATAAGCGTTGGTGATAATCTGTTCTCTTCATATGCAAATTCAGGTGAACCAAGAATCGGAAGTCTTGGTGAAGAAACCGGAACAACAGTTCAATCAGGTGCACTTGAGCAGTCTAATGTTGATTTGAGTGAAGAGTTCACAAAAATGATTGTATCTCAAAGAGGATTTCAGGCAAATGCACGTGTAATTACAACGGCTGATAATTTGCTGCAGGAAATAACTAACCTTATAAGATAATTCAGGATATAAATTTTTTGTTTCATAAAGAAATAAAATAATCTTTCGCATAAATCCCTCAATGAAATCTAAACCTCCGGGGGTTATAATCTCCGGGGGTTTGGTTTTATATAAGCTTTCAGATAATTCTTTCAACCAAATGTACAATAATAACCAAAATTAATTTGCTGATACCTGATGAAACTGCTGTCAATCTATTCAATCAGGCAATTAAAACTTAACGAATTAAATGGCACATCAGTTGAAACAATTTATCTATGCAAAAAGAAGAAAACATGGATAATCTGCTTTTAAAGGAAAAATTAGATATTCCTGCTCCGGGAAAACTGAACAAAAAAATTTTGATCTTCGGATTGCCGGCATTCATTGTACAACTATTGGTTGTATATTTCATTACTGCAAATCTTTTGATCACGAAAACAACTTCCGCAAGTTCCTCCAATAATGATCAGAAGAATCATATTGAAGGAGAAATTTCACCCGCTGCTGCTTCCGGCCCGGAGCTGGGAAAGTACATATTCCAGATAGAAGATATAATTGTTAATCCCGCTGATACGGAAGGTAAAAAGCTGCTTCTCACATCAATTGGTTTTGATGTTGAAGAAGAAAATTTTATGCAGGAGTATAAATCAAAAGAAGTGCTTCTTAAAGATATTATTGTTACAACATTATCAAGCAAATCCCTTAATCAGCTTTGCCAGATTTCATTTAAAGATTCAATAAAAGCAGAAATTTATAAGCGCGTAAAATCTCTTCTTCCTCAAAGTAAGTTAAATAAAGTTTATATCAGCAAATATATTATTCAATAATGGCAGAAGTACTTTCACAGCAGGAAATAGATCAGCTTCTTAAAAAAGTAAAGAGCGGTGAGGAACATGTTGTATCAGCCGCACCTGAACCTGAAGCATTGCCTTACGATTTCAGGCTGCCGAACAGAATTTCAAAAAATCAACTCCGCACATTACGCAATATTCTTGAAAGCTTTGCAGAAAGTTTTAGTTCATTTCTTGTTTCAAAATTACAAACCATAGTTAATATAAATGTTAATTCGATAGATCAGATTTATTATTCAGAGTATGTTTTATCTGTTTCAAATCCCGGCTGCCTTTATACTTTTGATATTGCAAATACAGATATAAGAGGAGTACTTGAATTAAATCTTGATCTCGCTTTAAGCCTGGTGGACAGACTTTTAGGCGGCAACGGGCTTGGAACAAAACAGGTAAAAATTATCACTCCGATTGAGCAGAAAGTTTTAAACACTATAGTTGAAAAGCTGATGCTTGATCTTAAAAAATCATGGCAGGTAGTAGATAATTTTGAATTCAGAATTGACAGGTTTGAATCTGACATTGATTTTGCACAAATAACCTCACAGAATGAATCAGTGCTGCTGATCTCATTTGAACTGATTATTGGTGATAAATCTTACCTGATGAACATTTGTTTTGCTGCATTTGCATTTGATGTAATACTTTCAAAACTCTCTGCACAAAAAATTTCTACAATACGCCCAACTTTATATAATGGTGTAACTGCAAAGCAGGTAATAAAAGAGCATCTCTACACAACAGAACTTGAACTGCAGGTTGAATTCGGAACAACTAAAATTACGATGAAAGAATTAATGTCACTTGAAAAGGGAGATATATTAAAACTGAACAATAAAGTTACTGATGAGCAAATTATTAAGGTGGGAAATAAAAAAATGTTTTTTGGAAGAGCCGGAGTAGTAAACAAAAATAAAGCTGTTAAAATTACCCGCAGGTATACAAACAACAATAAAGAGTAGGAATTCAGAATGGAAACTAAAGACAAACAAGTTTATACATCAGCAGAAAGTAATGGCGAGGATAAAAAAATACAAGCCGAGACAGCTGCATTTGGTGAATTTGATGAATCCTATGTTAAAAACGGAGATGGCGTTGAGAAACTCTCAATGCTGAAAGATCTTCAGCTTAATGTTTACATTGAATTGGGCAGAACCAAAATGCAGATAAAGGATATTCTTGAACTTGAGCGCGGATATGTTGTTGAGCTTGATAAACTTGCTAGTGAACCTGTTGATATTTATGTAAGCAACAAAAAAATTGCTGAAGGGGAAGTGGTTGTTATTGATAAACATTTCGGAATAAGAATAACAAATCTTAATGATGCAGCTTCACGCCTGAAAGGAATTAGTGAATGAGTTTATGGGATATCTTCCAGGCATTCATTCCGCTTATACTGATTGTAGCACTTTTGTACGGTGTTCTTCTGCTTGTCAGAAAATATGGACGCAATATTAAAGGAAATAATTCCTCACCGCTCTCAATAAATGTAGTTGAATCCAAAATGATAATGCCTAAGAAATTTATCTCCGTTGTTAAAATTGAAGATAAACTGCTCGTGCTTGGTGTATCTGAACAATCAATTACTCTGTTAAAGGAACTGGAATTTACCGCTGAGTATCAATCAAATATTTCTGCAAATGATCAGGATAATTTTTTGAATATGCTGAAAAAGAACCTTGGAATGAGATGAAAAAGTACCGGCTGATTCTTTTTATAATTATGTTCTTTTTATCAAATTATGAAATAGCTGCGCAGGCAGTATCAATTCCTTTTCCCAAAATTGGTATTAATGTAGGAACAGCAGAAAGCGGTGAAGATGTTTCTGTTACTCTTCAGCTTCTTTTATTGATGACAATTCTCTCGCTCGCTCCTTCAATTCTGATAATGACGACATCATACCTTAGAATGATAATTGTCTTTCACTTTTTAAAAAGCGCATTGGGAACACAACAGATGCCGCCAAGTCAGTTATTGGCCGGCATAGCACTCTTCATAACTTTTTTTGTTATGGCACCAACATGGAATAAAGTAAATGATGAAGCTTTGAAACCTTTGATGGATGGAAAAGTTACTGTTGATTCAGCATATAACAAGGGCATTGAACCTATCCGTGAATTTATGTTCAGGAATGTTCGTGATGAAGATCTGGAATTATTTATTGGTCTGGCTTCGATTGAACGCCCGGACAGCCGGGATGATCTGCCCACATACATTGTAATTCCGGCTTTTGCATTGAGTGAATTACGTGCCGGTTTTATTATCGGATTCTTTTTGTTCATTCCTTTTTTAATGGTTGATATGATAATCTCAAGTATACTTATGTCAATGGGAATGATGATGCTTCCGCCGATGCTTGTTTCTCTACCTTTTAAAATACTCCTATTCATTCTGGTTGATGGCTGGAATTTAATAGTTGGTTCATTAGTAAGGAGTTTTTCATAATGACTGAAGAACTTGTAATTGAGATAATTAAAGAAGCATTTTACACTTCATTCATCATTTTGCTGCCGATATTAGGAGCTTCTCTTATTGTTGGAATTATTATTTCAATTTTTCAGGCGGCAACATCAATTCAGGAAATGACTCTTACATTTGTTCCCAAAATTCTGATAACAGCACTTGTAATAATTTTTATGCTGCCATGGATGATGGATAAAATGATCTCAATTACATTGCGTCTGTTTAATCTTTTCTCCTCAGTTGTAAAATGATGAACATTTTAATTGCAGATTTTGTAACTGTGCTTTTCATTTTTATGAGGATATATCCGGCTTTTGCCATTGCACCTGTTTTCGGGCATAAATCTGTTCCCGCATTAGTACAAATTTCACTTGCTTTTATAATTGCGTACCTCGTGTTTTTAAGCACCGGAATGAAAACGATAAACGGAGAAATCAGCTTATGGTTTCTGTTTATTAATTCAATCAAAGAAATAATAACAGGATTTGTTTTAGGCTTTTCAATTAACCTGATCTTTTGGGGAATAAGTTATGCAGGTACTTTAATTGGATTTGATATGGGATTATCAATGGCAGAAGTTTTTAATCCGATGGAAGAAATGAACAACAACGTTATTGGAGAATTAATTTACATTGCAGCGATACTTCTTTTTTTCATCATAAACGGACACCATTTCTTTATCCAGGCTTTAACTTCATCTTTCTCGCTAATTCCATTAGGCAAATTTACAATCAATCAGCCTTTGCTTGAAGTATTAATAAAATATGCCGGAGGAGTTTTTATAATTGCTGTTAAGATTGCCTCACCGGTTATTGTTTCATTTTTTCTTGTTCATCTTGCAGAAGGAATAATTGCGAGAGTTATTCCGCAGATGCAGGTGTTTTTTGTTTTTCAGCCTGTAAAAATCGGCTTAGGTTTTATAATACTCGCAGCTCTGATTCCAATTTATGTTTATGTAATTAAGAATCTTTTAAAAGGATATGAAGATTCGCTTTTCAATCTTTTAAAAATAATGAGTGCGTGATGGCAGAGAATGATGGACAGGAAAAATCGGAACAGCCCTCGCAGAAAAAATTAAAAGAAGGAAGGGAAAAGGGACAGGTTGCTAAAAGTATTGAGATTAATTCGCTGGTTATATTTACAAGCGGATTGATGTTAATCTTTCTTGCACAATCCCATATTGGCGGTAATCTTGCACTGCTTTCTAAAAAAATATTCAGCTCGCTTGATATTCTCGAAATAAACAGAGATTCACTAAAAAATTATTTTTTTAATAGCTACGGTTTTTATGTAATTACACTAGGACCTTTATTTGCGGGTCTTTTTATTGCCGCATTTGTTTCGAATATTTCACAAGTTGGCTTTAAATTAAGTTTAAAAGCGCTTGCACCAAAAAAAGAGAAATTTAATCCGCTTAAAGGATTTAAGCGTATCCTGTTCTCTTCTCATTCATTAACAGAAGTATTAAAATCACTTCTAAAACTTTTCATCATTGGATTATTTACCTACTACGTACTAAAAGATCTTGTACTCAGTTCAACTTCATTATCTGATTTCTCAATTGATGAAATCTTAAAATTTATGTTATCAGCAGCTTCATCATTATTATGGAAGATATCAATCGTTTACGCGCTTATAGCTGCCGCTGATTTTATATATCAGAAATACAAATTCAAAAAAGATATGATGATGACAAAACAGGAAGTAAAAGAAGAGAACAAACAAAGTGAAGGTGATCCTCAGATAAAATCGCGGATAAGAAAAGTTCAATTCTCAATGGCTAATAACCGCATGATGCAGAATATTCCACAGGCAGATGTTGTTATTACCAACCCAACACATTACGCCATTGCTTTAAAATATGATCAATTAAAAAATGCTGCTCCTCGTGTTTTAGCAAAAGGTGTTGATGAAGTTGCATTACGAATCAAAAAAGAAGCAATACGCTGTGAGATTCCCCTGCACGAAGACAGGGAACTGGCACGTGCGCTTTTTAAAAGCTGTGATGTTGGAGATGAAATTCCCTCAGCACTATTTAAAGCTGTGGCACAAGTATTGGCATATGTTTACAGGTTAAAAAATATTAAGAAAAAGAAATCAATTGTTTAAACGAGCGTGAATGAATAGAATCTTAAGAAATACAGATATTGTACTTGCATTCGGATTGATTTTAATGCTTGGCTTAATGCTTATTCCTCTCCCGGCAGGCATACTTGATTTTTTTCTTGCTTTGAATATTACATTCGCTGTATTAATTCTGATTGTTTCACTCTACATACAAAGCCCGCTGGATATTTCAATTTTTCCCGGGCTTCTTCTCGTACTAACATTATTTCGTCTTGCTTTAAACATAAGTTCAACCCGTTTAATATTAATTGAAGGCTATGCAGGAGAAGTAATTGAAACATTCGGGCAGTTTGTTGTAAGCGGAAATTATGTCGTTGGATTTATCATATTCATAATACTTGTAATTATTCAATTCGTAGTTATTATTAAAGGATCAGGTAGAATTTCTGAAGTAGCAGCAAGATTTACTCTTGATGCAATGCCCGGAAAACAAATGGCTATTGATGCGGATTTAAACACGGGATTAATCACTGAAGCTGAAGCAAGATTAAGAAGAGAAAAAATTAGCCGTGAAGCGGAATTTTATGGTGCAATGGATGGTGCAAGTAAATTTGTTAAAGGTGATGCAATTGCCGGACTGCTTATTAATGGTATAAACATTATCGGTGGATTTATTATTGGTGTTGCTGAGAAAGGAATGAGCTTTACAGATGCTCTGCAAACCTATACAATTTTAACAATTGGTGATGGACTTGTTTCTCAAATACCTGCACTAATTATTGCAACTGCTGCGGGATTAGTAGTAACAAGATCTGCTTCCGGTTCAGCACTTGATGATCAAATGAAAAGCCAGCTTCTCTCAAATCCGCGTGTGCTTGGTACTGTTTCCGGAGCAGTTTTGCTGTTTGCACTTGTTCCGGGAATGCCTGTTTTACCTTTCGTAATGTTAAGCATTGGATTAGGTGTAAGTTCTTACATCAGGAAAAAGAAAATTAATGCAGAAGGAAGTGCTGTTGTTGAAACTGAAGAAATTAACGAAGCCAGGGAAGAAAAAGTTGAACAATATCTTCAGGTTGATCCGATTGAAATAGAAATAGGTTATGGATTAATAAGTCTGGTAGATGAACGCCAGGGCGGTAATTTGTTTCAAAAGATTGCTTCAACAAGAAAATTTATTGCGTTGGAATACGGGATATTAATTCCGCCCGTTCGTGTTCGTGATAACCTCCAGCTAAATCCAAATGAATATATAATTAAGCTTAAGGGAAATGTTGTTGCATCTTATGAAATTCACACTGACAGATACCTTGCAATGAATCCAGGTTCTATAAAAGATCAACTAAATGGAATTCCAACTCACGATCCTGCTTTTGATTTAAAAGGTTATTGGATTGATCATTCTGAAAAAGACAAAGCAGAATTAATTGGTTACACAGTAGTAGACAGCATTTCTGTTTTATCAACACATCTGCAGGAAACTCTTAAGAAAAATTTTGATAAGATTTTAACAAGGCAGGCAGTAAAGCAGCTTCTTGAAAATCTTAAAAAAGAATATCCTGCAGTTATAGAAGAAATTAATCCTGATGTTCTGACACTTGGTATGATTCAAAAAGTATTGCAAAATCTTCTTAAAGAATTAATTCCGGTTAAAGATCTCGTGCTTATTCTTGAAGCATTGATTGATTATTCAAAAGTTACAAAGAATATTGATGTGCTGACCGAATATGTCAGACATTCACTTGGTGAAACAATTGCCTTTATGTATAAAGACAGCAATAATATTATCCGTGCAATTGCAATGGGAGATAATCTTGAAAGCTCAATCACGCGTTCATTGCAAAATCAAAAGGAAGCCGTTCAGACTTTAGGCTTAGAGCCGGCAGTGCTTCAGGAGATTCATTCCAAACTAAAAAAGAGTGAGGACCAATTCAGAACGCTGGGCTATCAGCCGGTGTTGATAACTTCTGCAGCTATCAGGCCATACTTTTACCGGTTGATTAATTCAAGCTTTCCTGAATTTGCTGTCCTTTCTTATTCAGAACTTCCATCAAATGTTGAACTGGAGTTTTTAGACAGATTAGAGGTTGATAATGCAAATTAAAAAATTCACTGCACCAACTCTGCGTGAAGCAACTTTTAAAATGAAGGATGAACTTGGAAGCGAAGCGGTTATTCTTGGTACAAGATTAATTGAAAATACGAATGGATTAAGGAATGAAAAAGTTTTTGAAGTTACTGCGGGAATTGAAAATGATGTTCCATTTAAATCTGTTAATGAAAGTGCAGTAACAGTTCCACAGCCAAATTTTGCGGCTGAATTGCTGGAGATGACAAAAAGATTCAGCATGAATACAAAACCGGATGGTTCTATTAAGCAATCGGCTGATGAAAAATCTGAGCTATCTTCCGATAGAATCAAAAAACTTATTGCTGATTTTCATGAGAAAGATGTTAATCGTAAAGTTGTTTCATCAGTGATTGATCAATTGAAGAAGTACAGAAAATTTCTGCACAGTTCAAATTTTGATAACTACGTTTTGTCTGTTCTTTCTTCAATGGTTGATGTTCACGAAGTTGAATTGAAGAAAGCCGGCTTTCCAAAGGTGCTTAGTTTTGTTGGCCCAACCGGCGTTGGAAAAACTACCTGCATTGCTAAACTTGCTGTAATCACTAAAATACTTCATAAGCTTGATGTGGGACTAATCTCAATTGATACTTACAGACTTGGTGCAATTGATCAGTTGAAAATATTTTCCGAAATAAGTAAAACTGATTTGCTTGTAGCTTATGAGCCGGAAGATATCAAAAAACATATGCATTCATTCAGAAAAAAAGATATTGTATTTATTGATACTGCCGGAAGAAGTCCGAGAAATACGGCTCAGCTTCAAAAAACAAAAGGCTTTCTTGATGGAATTAAAAACAATGAAGTATTTCTTGTTCTCAGCACAGCATCAACAACAAAAAGCATGATTGATGCCGCTGAAAAATTTGAAATGTTTGATTACTCATCATTCATCTTTACAAAAATTGATGAAGCTGTAACCTACGGCAGCATTATAAATCTTATTCATTCAACCAAAAAGCCGGCCGCTTATTTATCAAACGGACAAACAATTCCCGATGATATTATTACTGCAGATTCTGAATTTATTGCAAATATGATTATTAAAGGAAATTACCAGGATGTTAAGCCAGGCTGAAAGACTGAGAGAACTTAAAAGTTTTTTTGAAACCGAAACAAAAAATAAAACTTCCGGCAAAGAAAATATTTTTGCATTCGTTTCAGGTAAGGGCGGAACCGGCAAAACTTTTTTATCATTGAATATAGCTCATGAACTGGCAGCAATGAATAAAAAAGTTTTATATGCTGATCTTGATCTGAATATGGCAAATGCACATGTTATGCTTAATTTGAATCCGCAAAAAACAATAAGCGATTTTCTTTCCGGAAGAATATTAATAGAAGATTTAGTTACAAGATACAATGATAATTTGCATTTAATTCTGGGAGATTCCGGCAAATCAAATTTTTTTGTTAATGATACATTACTCAAAGATTTCATTTCTAAAATTAAATCTCTAAAAGAATTTGATGTAATAATTTTGGACCTTGCTGCCGGTGCCGGAAACAACATATTCATCCCTCTTCAATTTTGTAGTTATGTAATTGTTACTGCAACAACAGAACCAACATCTGTTATGGATGCATACGCAATAATGAAACTGATGATGGCGGAAAATCTTAAAAGCAAAAAACTTATCTTATTCAACAAAGTACGAAATGAAGAGGATGCTGCAACTGCATTTAACAATCTTAACTCTGCGCTATTTCATTTCCTAAAAATAGAATCTGAATTATTAGGTTTCATCAACTACAGCAGTGAAGCTTATGAAGCTGTTCAATCACAAAAATTAATCTCTGAAGATAATTCTGATTCCGATTTACTTTTTCAAATAAACCAAACTGCGCTGCGGATAATTGATATCATTCAACTGGCTAATATTCACCATTCTTCTTCATTCTAATCAATTCAAATCTAATATAAGCGCCTGAAATTAAGCTTCCGTAATGGTATGCAATTTGTCCAGCTATATAACAGGTGATTCTATGAATAAAATAATTTTTCAAACTGGGCTACTGATTTTTGTGTTGGCTGTAATTTTTTTCAGCAGACTGGATCAATCTCTTGAGGAAATCTTTGCAAAATCTTTTCTCGTTTTTTTCATTCTCACTTTTATGCTGGGAGTTATAGCCATACTATTTATGAGATCAATAACAAAAACATCATTAGATAAAAACAGGGAAATCAATAATTAAATCCCGGGAATAAAGAATGGATACAGCACTATTATGGAACGAGTATAAAACTTCACCAAGTGAAGAGCTTAAGAAAAAAATTATGCTCAGCTATTTAAAACTTGTTCATTATGTTATCCATAACAGCAGGTTTATGAATTTTGATATTCTTGATGAACGAGATTACTTCCAGTTTGGTATTGAGGGATTGAGTGAAGCCATAGAGCGGTTTGATCCGGATTACGGGACCAAATTTGAAACGTATGCTATTCAAAGGATAAGGGGAAAAATTATAGATGAATTAAGAAAAATCCAGATCAAGCCGCGTGTACTTGCCGGAAACCAGGAAGATGAAATTGTTTATTCAAATGTTTCGCTTAATCATTCTTTTGATGATGAAGAAGGATATCTGCTTTCCGAAACAATTGCTTCTGATGCGGAAACGCCCGTTATAATAACAGAAAAAAATGAATTAAAAGATGATTTGCTCAGAGCAATTAAAAATCTTCCTGAAAGAGACAGGCTCATAATTACATTATACTATTACGAAGAGCTGGGTTATAAAGAAATTGCCGAGGTTCTGAATATAACAGTCTCCCGTGTTTCACAGGTTCACAGTAAAATAATCGCATCATTAAAAAACAAAATGATTTCAATACATGAATAAGCTATTTAATACTTCCGGTGAAGAAGCAAGGCGGAAAGAAATACTTCTGAACATAAAGAATCTTCCTTCAATTCCAGTAGTTATTCTGGAAGTAACCCAGCTCCTCAGCAATCCGAATGTGAGCGCAGGTGAACTTGCAAAAGTTATTAGCACAGACCAGGGATTGGTTGCAAAAATTTTGAGCATTGCCAATTCACCATTTTATGGTTTACCGAGAAGAGTATCAACAATAGAATTTGCTATTGTAATTCTTGGCTTTGATCATATAAAAAATATCGTAATTGCTTTATCAATGATAGAAGCGTTCAATAATAAAGATGATGCATTCTGGAACAGAAAAAATTATTGGCAGCATTGCATTTATACAGCCACTGCCGCTAAGCGCCTTGCAGATGATCTTGGTTATGCAAAATCAGGTGAAGCATTTACAGCCGGTTTATTGCATGATCTTGGAATTTCTGTTATGCACCGCTACTTCAAAAATGAGTTTGAAGAAATTTATAATCTCGCTTCAAGTAATGAACTGGATTTTATGTCCGCTGAAAGAGAAGTGCTTGGAATTACACATTGCGAAGCCGGTGCGTTTCTGCTTGAGAAATGGAATCTGCCAAGGAGTCTTATTGAAGCAATTGAATTTCATCATAAACCATCCGAAGCAGATTTTAATAAACAACTCTCAGCCCTTGTACACTTAGCCGATTACATGACACATTGTTTTACAAACGATCCGGTTTTGTGGGATGATTATTATGAACTTGATTCAAAGACAGCACAAATACTGAGGCTTGGCGATGAAAATTATATTGAAAGATTAATTGAAACATACCAGCCGCTTTATGAGCATCAAAACGAATTAACTTTTTCCAAATAAAAAATATTATGATAGCATCAATATCAGATCTTCAGCAAAAAAGAGAAAAGACAGAACTTGTTCTGATGAACATTTATAATCTTCCGCCAATACCAAAAGTAATGGCTGAAGTTTTAAAAATGCTTGATAACCCGGCAACCACAATTCCCGAGATTTCAAAAGCAGTTTCAAAAGATCAAAGCCTCATAATAAAAATCTTATCAATTGCTAACTCACCATTGTTCGGGCTTCAGCGTAAAGTAACATCAATAGATTTTGCTATACTTGTGCTTGGCTTTGGCGAGATCAGAAATATAATTTCAGTTTTATCAATGGTTGAATCTTTCAGAAATAAAACTGATAAATACCTGGACTTTAAAAAATTCTGGCTTCATTCATTTCTTACCGGGACTGCTGCAAGAAAACTTGCTGAAGATTTTAATTATGCCTCAACCGGAGAAGCTTTTATTTCAGGTTTTCTTCATGATATCGGCATATCAATAATGAACCGTTACTTTCATTCAAGTTTTGTTCTTTGTGCAGATCAGATTGAAAATGGTGAAGACTGCACTGCAGCTGAAACATCAATTCTTGGAATGCCGCATGAAGAAATTGGAAATTTTCTTTCGGAGAGATGGAACTTTCCGATAAATATTTGTGATGCAATTCTGAATCATCACAAACCTGAACGCGCAATGTCCAATCTTGTTCTGGCTTCAATTGTACACATTGCAGATTACATGACAAATAAACTTATGATTGGTGATCTTTATTGGGATAGAAATATCAGGTTGAGTGAAGATGCAAAAGAGATTCTTGGCATCAGTTCAAATTTTGAAGAGTTCGTTGAGAGTTACCGGCAAATATTTACACTCCAGGAAGAATCAGTAAGGTATTTACATTGAAGGTAATTAAATCACCAGATATAAAGTATGATTCGTTTTATGCTTCTCTTCCTTTGCTGAGTAAGGTTGATGAGAGCACAAACAAAACGCTGTTTGAAGATACTGATTTGCAGCTGCAGAGTAAAAATCTTTTGCAAAACGCACTCAAGTTTTATTCTGATTTGAATAAAGCAGCTTCAATTGATGCAGCTAAAAAATTATTATCAGAACAGATTCGGAAAGAAATAACTTTCAGTGAAGCAGAATTTTTTCTTCTTGATTCAACCGGCACAATTCTAAAAGCACCGGGAAAATCATTTGCATTTGAATCAAACACATTCGTTAATAATGCCTACAAAGAAGGAATAATTGACTGGGCATTTGATACTCAGTCTCCCAAGATAATTCCGGTTTATAAATCATCTTTCCTAAGCACTAATGGAAAAAGGTATCTGATTTTTCCTTTATTTGAAGGAACTGAACGGAAAGGAATATTTTCTATACTCCACAATTACAATATTGATCTTGAAGATGATGTTGTGAAATTTACAGAATTAATTGCGGGATTTGCATTTCAAAAGATTAATATTCTTATTAAAGATGAAGAAAAGAAATCTGCCTTTAATACTTTACAATCGTACCAATCTAAATTAATAAATGATTACAGGCTAAGCGCAGTTGGTGAACTTGCCGGCGGCGTTGTTGAGGAAATACTTGAACCGCTGCAGGTTATTTACAGCAGCCTTGATTTACTTCATCCGGCTGATAATAATAATGAAATTGTTGAAGGAATTAAACAGCAGGTAAGAAAAATAGAATCAAGTTCCGCAAGGTTAAGAAGATTTGTTGACAGAACAGATTCCAAAATAAAAATAATACCGTGTGAAATTAATTCTCTGATAACTAACTACTATTCAATTGCGTCATCTTCGCTTGAGAAAAAACAAATTGAGTGCATACTTGATCTTGAAAAGGATCTTCCATCAATTCTGAGTCATCCTCATTTAGTAAATCAGCTGTTTATAAATCTTGTTAACATAATTACAGAAGATTTAACCAGACAGGGTGGAATAATAATTCAAACACGCTTTGTAAAAGATTGTGTAAAATTCACATTGATGAGCACTGAATTTATTCCTTTACTTAAAAATCCGCCAACTGTTGATCCAACTTTTACTATTGTTAACCAACTGGTTGCAAAACATGAAGGAAAAATGAAAACAAGCTCCGAATTAAAACTCGGATCAAGAATTGAAATATTCTTTCCATTAAAAAGAAAGATCAGATCATGAAAGTAGTTTTTGCATTTTTGTTTTTTTTACTAGTCAAGATTGATGCATCTGCAGCGGAGTTAATGAAAGATGATAAGGCAAAACCAGCAGAGCCTGTAATTCTTTCTGCGCAGGATTCATCTTTCAGCTCAATCATTAATCTTCATGATCTTGTAAAAGCACAGTTTGAATCAGCACAAACAAGCTTAATAAAATCAAGTTTTAACTGGCAGCCTGTTAGAAAATTTAAGGCGGAGAAAAACAAAAAAAATGAAGAAGCAGAAAATGAAATTCCGCTTTCACTTACTAAATCAGAATATCTTAACAGCGGAATAATTTTGATTCTTTCCGTGTTAATTGCATTTCTGTTCCTGAGAAAAAAAATAATAAATTTCCTGAAGCTTCATTCTTTGGGAGGGTTAAAAAAATCTATTTCTCTACTCAGAAATGAACAGCCAATCACTATTCATAACAAAAAATTAAGACAGGTGAGAGAAAGTTTATCCGATTCTCCGGAAATAATCAGAATGAAAGAAACCGGTATTTCCGGTAAAGCTAAAAATCTGAAGCTTGGTAAAGGGGAGTTAATGCTTGCAGCTAAAATTAAATCGTATCATCTCTCTTCATTATCAAAACAGGAGTCATTATGATTGAAGGACTCTATTACGGTTCAAGATCGCTCGATACACGATCAAAAAATATTGAGTCTGTTGCTGGAAATCTGGCAAATATTAACACTACTGGATACAAACGGCAATTGCCTTTTTCAGAAGTTCTGCTTAATACCGGTGAAGTTTTAATTAAACAATATACGGATTTTAGTCAGGGTGAACTTGTCTCAACCGGTAATCAACTTGATGCAGCAATAAGCGGGGAAGGTTACTTTGTACTGCGAAGTGATGAGGGAGAAGAATATACACGCAGCGGAAAATTTAAGATTTCAAGTGAGGGTTATATTGTTAATGACCAGGGTTTTAAGGTGATAGGAAAATCAGGTGAAATAAACATCCAGGATTATTTGGTGCAGGGAAAATCTCAGATTCAGATTAACAGCAGCGGTGAAATTAAAATTGATGATGCTGTTATTGATTCATTAAAAATAGTTAAGCTCAATTCTGTTGAAAATATGCTCCGCACATCAGGATTAAATTTTCTTTGTGATGATGTAACAGAATTAAATGAAAATGAATTTGAAATTCATCAGGGATATTTAGAAGAATCAAATGTTAATCCGGTAATTGAAATGGAATCAATGATAATGATGAACAATGAATTTGAATCAGCACATAAAGTGATGAAATATCTTGATCAATCACTCGGCCAGGCAAATGAAATCGGAAAAGTATAAAGGAGTTAATCATGTCTACAAGAGCACTTAGAACGGCAGCTTCGGGTTTGAATGCACAGCAGATAAATGTTG
>Ga0079224_100003561_pt1 | contig 19767 bp, 23 predicted proteins | sample Stecom2015_FD_80414 | JGI IMG/M metagenome (GOLD analysis project Ga0079224, IMG submission 80414) | Agricultural soil microbial communities from Utah to study Nitrogen management - Steer compost 2015 | ecosystem: Environmental > Terrestrial > Soil > Agricultural land | place: USA: Utah...
CACCTCGCTGTGCCGCGCGACACCCGCGAGATACGACTGCGCCGCGCGGGAAAAATCCGTGAAATCGCTCAAGATCGCCACCAGCGTGCCGGGACGGGCGACGCGGCGCAATGCCGCCATCGCCTCGGTGAACGGGGATCCGGCCGGGGCGCGCGGCTCCGCCTGCCGCCCGGGCCAGTCCGCGTGCTCCACGAGCTCGTGCACGAACCGGAGCGCCGCCTGGCGCCCGAGCCTCGGCTTCACCTCGCGCTCCGTCGTATCGCCGTAGATCAGGCCGCCCAGGCGGTCCCCGCGGTGGTGGGCCGCCCAGGCCAGGAGCGCGGCGGCACGGCTCGCGACCACGGACTTGTAGCTCCCGCGGGTCGCGAAATGCATCGAGCTTCTCAAATCGACCATGACGAGGACCGGGCGTTCACGCTCCTCGCGGAACAGCTTGGTGTAGGCCTGGGTGCTGCGGGCCGTCACCCGCCAGTCGATGTTGCGCGGATCGTCGCCCGGCTGGTACGGCCGCGACTCGTCGAACTCCATGCCGCGGCCGCGGAAATGGGAAACGTAGGCGCCGGTGGTCAGCGAGTTGACGCGCAGGACCTCGAGGGCGACCAGGCGCGCGGGGCCGGCGAGGCGGATCAGCTCCGCCTGGCTCACGCTCACGGGCGAGGTTTCGGGCTCAGCAGCGGGCACTTTCCCTCCGGCGGCGCCGGGCGGTCATGCGCCCGCCCCGTTCGCGCCTGGACCTTGCAGGGACCATGCCGGATTGCGCACGGGGCCCCTCACGCCGTCCTCACGGCACGCCGACCGCGTCGAGGATGCGCTCGACGACCGAGTCCGCCGTGACGCCGTCGGCCTCCGCCTCGAACGACAGCACGATGCGGTGCCGCAGCACGTCCGGGGCGACGTCCTGGATGTCCTCGGGCGCCACGTAGTCGCGGCCCGCGAGCCAGGCCCGGGCGCGGGCCGTGCGGTCGATGCCCATGCACGCCCGCGGGCTCGCGCCGTAGAGAACCTGCCCGGCGAGCGACGGGTCGACCGCCCCGGGATCGCGGGTCGCGACGACGACGTTGACGATGTACTGCTCGAGCTCGTCGGCGAGATACAGATCGAGTATGGCACGGCGCGCTTCCATCACCGCGCTCTCGGACAGAAGCTCCTCCGGGCGGAACGGGTCGCGCTTGCCGGCCTTCGCCTCCTCGCGGTTCAGCACCAGGATGCGGCGCTCGTCCTCGATCGCGGGGTAACCGACTTTCACGTGCAGCAGGAAACGGTCGAGCTGCGCTTCCGGCAGCTGGTACGTGCCCTCCTGCTCGATCGGGTTCTGGGTGGCCATCACCATGAACAGGCGCGACAGCGGGTAGCTCTTCTCGCCCACCGTGATCTGCCGCTCCTCCATCGCCTCGAGCAGCGCCGACTGCACCTTCGCCGGCGCGCGGTTGATCTCGTCGGCGAGGATCAGGTTGTGGAACAGCGGACCCTTGCGGAACTCGAAGCGGCCGTCCTGCGGCCGGTAGATCTCGGTGCCGGTGAGGTCGGCCGGCAGCAGGTCCGGCGTGAACTGGAGGCGGTGGAAATCGCCCTCGATGCTTTCCGCCAGCACCTTGATGGCGCGGGTCTTGGCGAGGCCCGGCGCACCCTCGACCAGCAGGTGCCCGTCGCACAGGAGCGCGATCAGCATGCGGTTGATCAAATGCGCCTGTCCGACGATCAGGCGGCTGGCGTGCGCTTCCAGCCGCTGGAACTGCTCTGCAAGGGTCATCGGGCACTCCGGATCCGGGAAGCGGGAGATTCTAGCAATTTGCCGCCCCTGGCCAACGCGGCCCCCGGATCGGCAATAATGCCCCTATGATAACGGCCGCGGCGTTTCGCTCACTCGGCCGGGCCGCCGCCCGGGTCGGCCTGCTGCTGTTGGCATTCGTGTCCGCCGCCGTCGCCGACGATGCGGCCGAGCTGTCCGCCGCTTTCGGGCGGGACACGATCGTGATCGAGGCGGAGCACGGAACCTGCTACCGCTTCGACGTCTGGGTGGCCACGACGCCCGCGCAGCACCGGCGCGGCCTCATGTTCGTGCGCGAGCTGCCGCGCTTCGCGGGCATGCTGTTCGTGTACGAAGACGACGCTCTCAGGTCGATGTGGATGAAGAACACCTACATCCCGCTCGACATCCTGTTCATCCGCGCCGACGGCAGCGTCGCGTCGATCGCGAAGCGCACCGAGCCGCTGTCGCTCGCGTCGATCGCCGCGAGCGAGCCGGTCCGCTACGTGCTCGAGCTCAACGCCGGCGTGACCGGCGACCTCGGCATCGTGCCGGGCAGCATCGTCCGCATCCCCTGACCGCGCCTACGGGAGTACCTTGGCGATCGACTCGGCGAGGTAGCCGACGTTCGCGTGCGTGATGCCGGCGACGTTGATGCGGCTCGAATCCACCATGTAGATGCCGAACTCGCTCTTCAGGCGCGCGACCTCCGCGGCGCCGAGGCCGAGGAAGGAGAACATGCCCTTCGCACGCACGACGTGCGAGAAATCGTGCCGCGGCGCGCTGTCGCGCAACGCATCGACGAACAGCACGCGCATGTCGCGCAGCCGGTCGCGCATCTCCGTGAGCTCGGACAGCCATCGAGCGCGCAGCTCGCCGTCTCCCAGGATGCACGCGACGACCGCGGCCCCGTGGTCGGGCGGCATCGAGTACAGCGTGCGCACGATGTTGAACGCCTGGCTCCTGACGACGGCGCTGTGCGCGGCTTCTGCCGACACGATGGAGAGGCTGCCGACCCGCTCGCGGTAGAGCCCGAAGTTCTTCGAGCACGACGCCGCCACCAGCATCTCCGGCACGCGGCCGAAAAGGTGGCGCACGGCGAACGCGTCCTCTTCCAGCCCTTCCGCGAAGCCCTGGTACGCCACGTCGACGAACGGCACGAGGCGACGCGCGACGATCACGTCCCCGACCTCGCGCCACTGCTCGGGCGACAGGTCCATGCCCGTCGGGTTGTGGCAGCAGCCGTGCAGCAGCACGACGTCGCCCTCGGGCACCCGCTCGAGCGCGGCGAGCATCTCGTCGAAGCGCACGGCTGCCTCGCCCGCGCGGTAGTACGGGTAGGTCTCGAGCCGGATGCCGGCGCCGCCGAGCAGGGGCACGTGATTTCCCCAGGTCGGGTCGCTGACCCAGATGCGCACGTCGGGACGGGCCCGCAGCATGAGCCCCGCCGCGATGCGCAACGCACCCGAGCCGCCGGGTGCCTGCAGCGTCACCACGCGCGGGTCGTTTGCCGCCGCGTCACCGAAGAGGAGCGCCTGGATGTGGCGGTTGAAAGCGGGATCTCCCCCGGAGCCGATGTAGGTCTTCGTGGTCTGCGTCTCGACCAGTCGCCGTTCCGCTTCCTTCACGGCCGCGAGCACCGGCGTCTCACCCTCTGAGTTGCGGTACACGCCGACGCCGAGGTCGATTTTCTCCGCCCGCGGGTCCTCGTTGTACTCCGCGATCAGGCGCAGGATCGCGTCCGCGGGCAGCGCTTCCAGTCTTTCGAACAACAGAATTCTCCGGTGAGCAGCAGCACACCGCCGGAGCGTGCGCGGACGGGCGACGCGGTCGCCCGTCGCCCGCCGGCGCTCCGGCGAGATGCCTTATCGAATCATGGCCGGGTCAGGCTTTCGGGGCCCACACCGAGCACCAGCCGTTCTCGTTCACGGCCTTGCCCGGGAAAATCTGGCAGCCCCGCCATTCGCCTTGGTCGCCCACCACCAGGGCGCAGTTCGCGCAGCGCTGGTCCTCGGCCGGTTGCGGGCGCGATGCCGGGTCGACGGTGCTCGCATCGTGCGTGTAATTGAGCGCCTTGGCCTGGGGGTCGTCGGGGGAGAGGTGTGGCAGATCCGTCTGCGCTTCGGCACGTCCGCCGGGCCGGACGAAACAGCTCGCGGCCGCGACGGCAGACAACTGGAGGAAACGTCGCCTTTCGATCTTGCTCACGGTGATCTCCTTAAGCGGAGGGGCTGGCGACATATTCTAGTGTCCCGACCCTCGAATAACCATGGAATCCGCTGAGCTTTCCGCCTCCGCGCCGCCCTCGGGCCCGGAACTGCGACCGGCGCACTCCCGCTCGCCGGGGAGCGCGGCTATCTTCACTGTGGATGTGTTGCACGGCGGCAGGCCGCCGGGGAAGTCACGAAGCCGCCATGCCGGTCACGCGCGCGAAACGTTTGCTCCTCTTGCTGCTCGCCGCCTTCGCTGGTGCGGCGCAGGCGGACGAGGTGCACCGCTACCGGGTCGAGCTCGACGCCGCGCTGTCCCGCCTCGAGGTCGAAGCGCGTTTCGCGGCGCCGGTCAACACCGTCACGGCCCGCTCCGGTGACGCCGGCGAGTATCTCACCGAAGCGTGGGACTGCGGCGCAGCGACGCCGATCCGCATGCGCAACCAGCGCATGCTGCTCCCGGTCGCCGGTATCGAATGCATGCAGTACCGGGTGGACCTGGGCCGGGCGGCACGCCATTTCCGCCACCACCGCGCGCTCGACCCCGGCAACGTGGTCGTGTCCCCGTCGCTGTGGCTGTGGCGGCCGCCGCTCGCCGGCACCGACCTGATCGAGGTGCAGTTCGTGCTGCCGCCGGGCGTGCGGGTGTCCGTGCCGTGGGAGCCGCTCGGGGACGACCGGTTCCGGCTCGCCGCCTCGCCCGAAAGCGCGGATGCGCCCGCGGTGTTCGGGAGCTTCGCCGCCCGTGACATCGAAGTGCCCGGTGCGGTGCTGAAGCTCAGCATCCTGAACGGGCGCGGCAACGCGCGCGAGCGCCTCGATGCTGAAGCGATCGGCGAGTGGATACGCGCGGCCGCGAACGACGTCACCCTCGCCTACGGCCGCTTCCCGAACCCGGCGCCGCAGGTGGTCGTCGTCCCGGTGGACGGCTCACGCGAAGGCAGCGCCGTGCCCTGGGGCCGGGTGATTCGCGACGGCGGCGAAGCGGTCGAGCTGGTCGTGGACGTCACCCGCCCGCTCGAGGCGCTGCTCGACGACTGGACGGCGACCCACGAGTTCGCCCACCTGATGCTGCCCTGGCTGGTGCACGATCATCGCTGGGTCTCGGAAGGTTTCGCGCAGTACTACCAGAACGTGCTGCTCGCGCGTTCCGGCGCCTACGACGCGGCACGCGCGTGGCGGGAGCTACACGCCGGCTTCGAGCGCGGACGGCTGTCGCGTCCCGAGCTTTCGCCGAACGCGGCCGCCGAGCGCGGCATGAGGAGCGCCCGCATGAAGATCTACTGGAGCGGTGCGGCGCTCGCGCTCATGGCGGACGTCGAGCTCCGCCAGCGTTCCGGCGGCAGGGAGACGCTGGACGACGTGCTCGGCCGCTTCCAGGCCTGCTGCCTGCCGTCCTCGCGCGCCTGGACGGCACCGGAGTTCTTCGCCACGCTGGACGCGCTCACCGACCGCCCGGTCTTCGTGCCGCTCTACCGGCGGTACGCCGACGCCGCCGGCTTCCCCGACACGCGGGCGCTGCTGGCCCGCCTGGGCGTGGACATCGAGGGCGACACCGTGCGCCTCCGGCGGACGGGCGACCTCGCCACCGTGCGCTTCGCCATCACCGCGCCGGACCCGGGCGCCGCGCGCTGGCGCGAGCAGCTCGCCGCGAGCCACCGGCAGGCCGCCGCCCCGTAAAGCCGCCCGCGGCCGGCCCGCGCGGGGGCGCGGGGCTATAATCCAGGGTCCCATGGTCGCGGCAGCACCCATGAGCGCCAACAGCCTCGCTGTCGATGTCAGCAGGATCGAGGGCGACCGCGCCACGTCGAAGCAGGACGAGGTCGCGGTCGAGGAACCGCTCGAGATCCAGCTCTGCTCGGCGCAGGCGGCCGGGGCCGCGGCCAGGAGCGTGTCGATCACGATGCGCACGCCCGGCGACGACGAGGAGCTCGCGCTCGGATTCCTCTTTTCCGAAGGCATCATCACGACCCGCACGCGGATCGCGGCGGTGACCCGTCCCGGCGAGCCCGACCCGGTCACCGGCCAGCGCAACGTCGTGCGCGTCGAGCTGGGGCCCGACGAGCCCATCGATTTCGCGCGCCTGGAGCGCCACTTCTACACCACGTCGAGCTGCGGGGTGTGCGGCAAGGCGTCGCTGGACGCGCTGCGCGTGGCCGGCGCGCAATCGCTCGCGGAATGCGCCACCCGGTTTTCCCGCGAGGTGATCGCCGGCCTGCCGGACCGGCTGCGCGAGCACCAGCGGGTCTTTGCGAAGACCGGGGGGCTGCACGCCGCGGCCGTGTTCGGCCCAGATGGTGAGATCGTGCTCGTTCGCGAGGACGTCGGGCGGCACAATGCAGTGGACAAGGTGGTCGGGGCGCTGCTCCGGCAGGAGCGCCTCCCCGCACACGGGCTCGGGCTGCTGGTTTCCGGCCGCGCGAGCTTCGAGCTGATGCAGAAGGCGCTCGTCGCCGGCATCCCGCTGCTCGCCGCCGTGGGGGCGCCGTCCAGCCTCGCGGTCGAGCTCGCCCGCGAGTTCGGGATGACGCTGATCGGCTTCTTGCGGCGGGGCACCTTCAACGTCTACGCCGGCGGCGAACGGGTGGTGTGACATGCCCGGCGGTTCGCGAACGGGAGGCCGGCAAGGGGGACAGCAGATGCCGACGAGATACGACCCGCAGATCGGTGCGGAAATCATCGCCAGTCATGGCGCCCGCCCGGAAATGCTCGTGCAGATCCTGCGCGGGATCTGCGACCGCTACGGCTGGATCAGCGACGCGGCGCTGCGCCAGGTCGCGGACGCCCTCAACCTCTCGCGCGCCGACGTGCACGGCGCCGCGCGCTTCTACCACGACTTCCGCACCGCGCCGCCGGGCAGGAAGGTGGTGAAGATCTGCCAGGCCGAATCCTGCCAGGCGATGGGCAGCCGGGAGCTCACGGCGCACGCGGAGCGCCGCCTCGGTGTGGAGCTCAACGGCACGACCGCGGACGGCGAAGCGTCGCTGGAGCCCGTCTACTGCCTCGGCAACTGCGCCTGCTCCCCGGCCGTCATGATCGACGAGCGCGTGTACGGCCGGGTCGATGCGGCCAGGCTGGACCGGCTGCTCGGCCGGGGGACGGCCTGACGTGGCGGCCCCGGTTCGCGTTTACGTGCCGCGCGAGACCTCCGCGGTCTCCATGGGCGCCGACGAGGTCGCCGCCGCGCTCGCGGCGCACGCGGGCGGACAGGCGATCGAGATCGTGCGCAACGGCTCGTGGGGCATGAGCTGGCTCGAGCCGCTGGTGGAAGTCGAAGTCGACGGGACGCGCATCGCCTACGGGCCGGTCGCGCCCGAGGACGTCCCGGACCTGTACGCGGCGGATTTCCTCCGCGGCGGCGCCCACGCCTCGAGGCTCGGCCCGACCGCGGAGATCCCCTGGCTCGCGCGCCAGGAGCGGTGGACGTTCACGCGCTGCGGCCGCATCGATCCTGCATCCGTCGACGAGTTCCGGGCGCACGGCGGCTTCAAGGGGCTCGAGCGTGCGTTCGCCCTCGGGCCGGCCGGCGTGCTGGACGAGGTCAAGGCATCCGGGCTGCGCGGCCGCGGCGGTGCCGGCTTCCCGACCGCAATCAAGTGGCAGACGGTCGCCGGCACCGCGAGCGACGTGAAATACGTGGCCTGCAACGCCGACGAGGGCGATAGCGGCACGTTCTCCGACCGCATGCTGATCGAAGGCGACCCGCTCACGCTCATCGAGGGCATGGCGATCGCCGGGTTCACCACCGGGGCGAGCCGCGGCTACGTCTACCTGCGCTCGGAGTACCCGCTCGCGAAGCAGGCGTTCGAGAAGGCGCTCGCGGCGGCCCGCGACGCGGGCTGGCTCGGTGAGAACATCCAGGGCTCGGGCTTCGACTTCGACATCGAGCTCCACCTCGGCGCCGGCTCCTACGTGTGCGGCGAGGAAACCTCGATGCTGGAGAGCCTGGAGGGCCGGGCGGGCCTCGTGCGCTACCGCCCTCCGCTGCCGGCGATCTCGGGGCTGTTCGGCAAACCGACGGTGGTGAACAACGTGATCACGCTCGCCTCGGTACCCGAAATCCTCGTGCGCGGCGGCGAGGCGTACGGCGCGCTCGGCACGGGCCGCTCGCGCGGCACGCTGCCGTTCCAGCTCGCGGGCAACGTGCGCCGTGGCGGCCTCGTCGAGGTGCCGTTCGGGCTCACGCTCAGGGAGCTGATCGAGGATTTCGGCGGCGGCACCTACAGCGGCCGCCCGATCCGCGCCGTGCAGGTGGGCGGCCCGCTGGGGGCGTACTTCCCCGAAGCGCTGCTCGACACGCCCCTCGACTACGAGGCGTTCGCGGCGCAAGGCGGGCTGATCGGCCACGGCGGCGTGGTGGTGTTCGACGACACCGTCGACATGGCGGCGCAGGCTCGCTTCGCCATGGAGTTCTGCGCCCACGAGTCGTGCGGCAAGTGCACCCCGTGCCGCATCGGGTCCGTGCGGGGCGTGGAGGTAATCGACCGCATCGTCGCCGGCGTGCAGCGAGAGGCGAATTTCGCGCTGCTCGAGGACCTGTGCGATACCATGGTCGACGGTTCCCTGTGCGCCCTGGGCGGCATGACGCCCTACCCCGTCCGCAGCGCGCTGAAGCATTTCCGGGCGGATTTCGAACGTAAATCCCCGGTCGAACCAGGAGGAGCGAGCACCGCTCGCGACGCAGATGGCCGCCGCAGCGCCATCGAAGGAGCAGGCCCATGAGCCTCATGAAGGAAGCCGATTCGGCACGTCACGCGGGCGCCCATTCCGCGGGTGACCCGCAGCCGTACTCGCCGCGCGGGCGCGGCCCGATGACCCTCATCAAGGAACCCGACTACGGTACGCCGGAGAGCCCCCAGACCGGCATGGTCGAGGTCGAGATCGACGGCATGCCCGTGACGGTCCGCGCCGGCACCACGGTGCTGCGCGCCGCGCGCGAGCAGGGCATCGACGTGCCGAAGCTGTGCGCCACCGACAGCCTGAAGCCGTTCGGCTCGTGCCGGCTATGCGTGGTCGAGATCGAGGGCCGCAAGGGGTATCCCGCTTCCTGCACGACGCCGGTCGAGCCCGGCATGAAGATCCGGACGCAGACGCCTGCGCTCGCCAGGCTCCGCCGCAACGTGATGGAGCTCTACATCTCCGACCACCCGCTCGACTGCCTCACCTGCGCCGCGAACGGCGATTGCGAGCTGCAGGACATGGCGGGCGCCGTGGGCCTGCGCGAGGTGCGCTACGGCTTCGACGGCGCCAACCACCTCGATGCGGAGAAGGACGAGAGCAACCCGTATTTCACCTTCGATCCCGCGAAGTGCATCGTCTGCTCGCGCTGCGTGCGCGCCTGCGACGAGGTGCAGGGCACGTTCGCGCTCACCATCGAAGGCCGCGGCTTCGATTCCAAGGTCGCGGCGAGCATGGGGGAGAGCTTCTTCGACTCCGAATGCGTCTCCTGCGGCGCCTGCGTGCAGGCCTGCCCGACGGCGACGCTGATCGAAAAGACGATCGTCGATCACGGCCAGCCGGAGCACAGCGTGCTCACGACCTGTGCCTACTGCGGCGTCGGCTGCTCGTTCAAGGCGGAGATGAAGGGCGACCAGGTCGTGCGCATGGTGCCGTACAAGGACGGCCACGCGAACCACGGGCATAGCTGTGTGAAAGGGCGCTTCGCCTGGGGCTACGCGACGCACAAGGACCGCATCCTCCACCCGATGATCCGCGACAGCATCAAGGATCCGTGGCGCAAGGTGAGCTGGGAGGAGGCGATCCAGCACACGGCCAGGCGCTTCAAGGAGATCCAGGCGAAGTACGGCCGCAAGTCCGTGGGCGGCATCACCTCCTCGCGCTGCACGAACGAGGAAGTCTTCATCGTGCAGAAGCTCGTGCGCGCGGCGTTCGGCAACAACAACGTCGACACCTGCGCGCGCGTGTGCCATTCGCCCACCGGTTACGGCCTGAAGCAGACGCTCGGCACGTCCGCGGGCACGCAGCCGTTCGACAGCGTCATGGACGCGGACGTCATCATGGTGATCGGCGCGAACCCGACCGAGGCCCACCCGGTGTTCGCCTCGCAGATGAAGCGGCGGCTGCGCCAGGGCGCCAGGCTGATCGTGATCGACCCGCGCAAGATCGGGCTGGTGCGCTCGCCGCGCATCCGGGCCGACTACCACCTGCCGCTTCTGCCCGGCACGAACGTGCCGATGATCAACGCGTTCGGCCACGTCATCGTGAGCGAGGGGCTGGTCGACGAGGAGTACGTCCGCGAGCGCTGCGACCTCGAGGCGTTCGAGGCGTGGAAGAAGTTCATCCTGAAGCCGGAGAACTCGCCCGAGGTCGTGAGCCAGGTCACCGGCGTGCCGGCGGAGGACATCCGCGCCGCCGCGCGGCTGTACGGCCAGGCCGAGCGCGCCGCGATCTACTACGGCCTCGGCGTCACCGAGCACAGCCAGGGCTCCACCATGGTCATGGGCATGGCGAACCTCGCGATGGCGACCGGCAACATCGGCTTCACGGGTTGCGGCGTGAACCCGCTGCGCGGCCAGAACAACGTGCAGGGCTCCTGCGACATGGGCTCGTTCCCGCACGAGCTTGCGGACTACCGGCCGATCGCGGACGACGCGGTGCGTGGCTCGTTCGAGAAGCACTGGGGCGTTACGCTGGATCCGGAGCCCGGCTTCCGCATCCCGAACATGTTCGACGCCGCGCTCGCGGGCACGTACAAGGGCATCTACATCCAGGGCGAGGACCTCGCACAGTCCGACCCGAACACGAAGCACGTCGAGGCGGCGCTCTCCGCGATGGAATGCGTCGTGGTCCAGGACCTGTTCCTGAACGAGACCGCGAAGTTCGCGCACGTGTTCCTGCCGGGGACGTCGTTCCTGGAGAAGGACGGCACCTTCATCAACGCCGAGCGGCGCATCAACCGCGTGCGCCCGGTGATGAAGCCGCAGCAGGGCAAGAGCGAGTGGCTGATCACGCAGGAGCTCGCGCAGGCGCTTGGCTACCCGATGAGCTACCGGAACGAGGCCGAGATCATGGACGAGATCGCGGCGCTCACGCCGAGCTTCCGCGGCGTCTCGTTCGAGTTCCTCGACCGCGTGGGTAGCGTGCAGTGGCCGTGCAACGAGAAGGCGCCGATGGGCACGCCGATCATGCACGTCGACGGCTTCGTGCGCGGCAAGGGGCTGTTCATCGAGACGGAGTACGTCCCGACGAAGGAGCGCACCAATCGCAAGTTCCCGCTGCTGCTCACGACCGGCCGCACGCTCACACAATACAACGTGGGCGCGCAGACCCGCCGTACCGACAACGTGCGCTGGTACCACGAGGACCTGCTGGAGATCCATCCGTCCGACGCGGAGCTGCGCGGCATCAAGGACGGCGACCGCGTATCGCTCACGAGCCGCAAGGGCGAGATCACGCTCGAGGCGAAGGTCACCGAGCGCGTGCCGCCGGGCGTCGTGTACACGACGTTCCACGACCCGGAGACGGGTGCCAACGTGGTCACGACGGAGTACAGCGACTGGGCAACCCAGTGCCCCGAGTACAAGGTGACCGCCGTGCAGGTCGCGCCGGCGGTGGAACGCTCGGCGTGGCAGAGGGAGTTCGAGAAGCGCCGTAAGGAACAGGAGCGGCTGCTCGAGACGTCCTGAGCCGTGGCCCGCCAGCCACCGTTGCCGTCCCCGGCGCCATGGTAGTCGACTCCGTCCTCTGGCGGCGCCTCGACGTGTCGGGGCACGACGTCTGCCGCCTGGAACGCAGCAGCGACGGCTGGCAGGTCCTCGGCATGGCCGTGTTCCGCGAGAACGGCGTGCTCGCGGGCGTCACCTACGAGGTGGCCTGCGATCCCGCGTGGCGCACGCGCCGCGGCCGGGTTCGCGGCTGGCACGGGATGCGGTCGCTCAACCTCGACATTGCACGAACGGCGGCGGACACCTGGACGCTGAACGGTGCCGCGGTGCCCGGTCTCGAAGCCTGCCTCGATCTCGATCTCGGGTTCACGCCCGCGACGAACGTGCTGCCGCTCCGGCGCCTGGAGCTCGGCGAGGGCGAGGCCGCCGATGCCCCGGCCGCCTGGCTCGACGTTGCGGCCGGCACGCTCGAACGGCTGCCGCAGCGCTACGAGCGCAGGTCCAGCAACACGTACTGGTACGAGTCGCCGACCGCCGGCTATGCTGCGTTGCTGGAAGCGTTCCCGTCCGGCCTGGTTCGCCGTTACCCGGGCCTGTGGGAGGCGGAAGCCTGATTCGCTCGCGGGACGCTGTCCGCAATCCAACCGAGGTGCACGAGGCGGTATGAGCCGATCGCTGGCGCGCGTCACCCTCGTCGTTCGCGACTACGACGAGGCCATCGAGTTCTTCGTCGGCAAGCTGGGGTTTCGGCTGGTCGAGGACGAGTACGTGCCGGCGCAGGACAAGCGCTGGGTGATGGTGGCGCCACCGGGCGCGAGCGGCGCCAGCCTGGTGCTCGCGCGCGCATCGACCGACGAGCAGCGCGAGGCCATCGGCAACCAGACGGGCGGGCGGGTTGCCTTCTTCCTCGAAACGGACGATTTCCGGCGCGACTTCGACGCCATGACCCGGGCCGGCATCCGGTTCGTGCGCGAACCGAAGGCGGAGGCCTTCGGCATCGCCGCCGTGTTCGAGGACCTGTACGGGAACCGCTGGGACCTCGTGCAGCCGATCGATGGCGCCGGCCAGGGAGCGCGCGGCACACGCCCGGCGTAAGATGCGGATGCCGGCCCCGTGGCGCGACCCGTGGCCGGCACAAGCGCGAGGTTGCGCCTCGCGAGGTACAGCGGGAGGTTCCCTCATGAGGCAATGCCGCCGGGCGATGCTGCTTTTCGTCGTGCTCGTGCTCGGCCGCGCCGCGTCCGGCCAGGACTTTCTCGACCTGCACGAGGCAGAGGCCCGGGACGAGGCCTACAGGATCCTGGCTGCCGCGGAGGAGCGCTTCAGCTGCGCGTTCGAGGAAGTGTCGATGCGGGACATCGGCAACGAACCGGGCACTCGCTACCTCGTGCACGTCCGGGCGGACGGGGACGAGTGCCGCGAAGCGCTGGTCTTCGTCATCCAGAGGGCGGAGCGGGGCAACCGGCTCATCTTCCGACAGGCGGCGGACCCGATCGGACGAATCGACGACGTGCCGATGTTTCCCGGCGAGCAGGTGCTGATCCACGAAGTGAACCCGAACCTCGAGGACGAGGAAGCGCCGGAAGGCGCCGACGAACGGAACGAGCTTCCGCCGGATCCTGCCTGAAGGGCGCACATCAACGACCTGATTGCCGAGCTCGCGCGGGGTAGAATGTAGGATTTCCCGCCCCGGTGACGTAAATGACGATCGAATCCCCCGCCGACATCGAAGGGCTGAAGCGCATCGGCCGCATCGTCGCGACCGTGCTCGCGAAGATGCTGGACGCGATGGAGCCCGGGATGACGACGCGCGAGCTGGACGCGTTCGGCGCCGCGCTGCTCGAGCGCGAGGGCGCCCGCTCAGCGCCTCAGCTCACCTATGATTTCCCGGGCGCCACCTGCATCAGCATCAACGAGGAAGCCGCGCACGGCGTACCGGGCGACCGCGTCATTCGCGCCGGCGACGTCGTCAACATCGACGTCTCTGCGGAGCTCGACGGCTATTTCGCGGACACCGGTGGAACCGGCGTCGTACCGCCCTCCTCTCCGCTCAAGAATCGCCTGTGCCACGCGACCCGGCAGGCGCTCGAAGCCGCCATGCGCGTCGCGCGCGCCGGCGCGCCGCTGAACGGCATCGGCGCAGCCATCGAGCGCACGGCGAAGCAGCACCGCTTCCGCATCATCGAGAACCTCGGCAGTCACGGCGTCGGCCGCGCGCTGCACGAGGCGCCCGATCACATCCCCGGCTATCGCGCACCACGCGACCGCCGCGTGCTGGAGGAAGGCGCCGTCATCACGATCGAGCCGTTCCTGTCCACGAAGAGCCGCCACGTGAAGGAAGCCGAGGACGGCTGGACTCTCCTCGCCGAGCCGGGCAACCTCTCGGCGCAGTACGAGCACACGATGATCCTGACGCGCGGCGCCCCGGTCGTGGTCACGACCACCGGCGCATGAGCAACACGCCGCCGACCGAACGCCGGTTGGCGCGGCCGCCCGCGCCGTGGGCTGCGGCCATGGCCGTGCACGAGCTGTTTGCATACCTCTGCGTTGACGATGCGGGCAAGGCGATCGAGTTTTACACCAAGGCGTTCGGCGCCCGTGAGAAGTTTCGCCTGACGGAGCCTTCCGCCCGTATCGGGCATGCGGAGCTCGAGCTTGGCGGGACGACGCTCATGCTGTCCGACGAGTTCCCCGAGCACGGAATTCGCGGCGCGAAGTCCATCGGCGCTACGCCGGTAACAATGCATCTTCATGTCGACGACGCCGACGCGACGATCCAAGACGTGATTGCAGCCGGTGCCGAGCTCGAACGGGAGCCGAGCGACGCGTTCTACGGGGAGCGCTCGGGCGTGGTGCGGGATCCGTTCGGGCATCGGTGGTTGATCGGGCACAGCATCGAGGACGTGAGCCCGGAGGAGATGCAGAGGCGGTATACGGAGATGATGTCATAGGGGCACCGCATTCGCTGGTTCGAGACCGAGGTGGCAGGGACGATCTGGACGAAAGCGTCGTAGTCGCGCGCGATGTGCGCCGCTGCAGAAAGGATCTCTCGAAATCTGTGCCCGGGGGTGGCAAGCTGTGCGCCTCGGACCACGGGGGAACGCATGGCTTATCTCACCTGGAAGCTGCTGCACGTGCTCTCGGTCATCCTGTTCGTCGGCAACATCACGACCGGTATCTTCTGGGCCGCCAGCGCGGTCCGCAGCAACGATTACCGCGCCATGGGAAGCACGTTCGAAGGCATCATCCGCGCCGATCGCTGGCTCACCACGCCGAGCGTCATCGGGCTCACGGTGAGCGGCATCGTCGCGGCGATGACGGGCGGGCTGTCGATCCTCGGCACCGGCTGGATCCTGTGGGGCACCGCCCTGCTCGTGATTTCCGGCGCCGCGTTCGGCATGCGCGTGGCGCCGCTGCAGCGCGAGCTCGTCCGGCTCGCGCGGGACGCCGCGAGCGACGCCGCCGCGCAAACCGCGTTCCGCGAGCGCTACCGGAGCTGGCAGGTCTGGGGTGGCATCGCCACCCTCGCGCCGCTTCTCGCCGTGGTCGTCATGGTGCTGAAGCCGCACCTGCCGGCGTTCTGAAGTGACCGGCGGCCGGGGCCTGCCTTAAACTGCGCGAAGCGCCGGGCGCGCAGGAGGCCGTCTTGTTCAAGCTGTTGGGGGTTCTGCTCTCGGGCTACATCGTGTACGCCGTTGCGGCCGGCCGGGTCGTCGCCAAGTCGGGACCGTGGGCGCGCGTGGTCCTGCGTCACGAGCGGCCGCGCTACTTCTGGGCCATCATCGTCACCTACTCGGCACTGGCCGTCGCGCTGCTGACGTACTTTTGAACAACCGCCGATCCGACGGAGGAGCGAATGAGCATCGCAGCACGAGGAGTCTGTACGCTGCTCCAGGTCTTCGACATGCCGGCGTCCATCCGCTTCTACCGCGACGTCCTCGGGTTCGAGGTCGCCCAGGCATCGGAGGGTGAAGGAGACCGCTTCGACTGGTGCCTGCTCAGGCTGGGTGAATCGGAGCTCATGCTGAACACCGCCTACGAGGGGGACCGCCGCCCTGCCGCGCCCGATGCGAAGCGCGTCGCGGCGCACCGCGACACCTGCCTGTACTTCGCCTGCCCGGACGTGGACGGTGCCTGGCACCACCTGCGCTCGCACGGGCTGGACGTGCCCGAGCCGACACTCGCACCGTACGGCATGAGGCAGCTCTACCTCCGCGACCCGGACGGCTACGAGCTGTGCTTCCAGTGGCCGGCGCAGTGAGGGGGGAAGCATCGACGAAACGCGCGCATCGATGATTGCGTGCCCCGCTTTCCGCCTCCCGCGGCTGGTCCTGTTGCTCGCGACGGGCGCCAGCGGACTCGCCGTCGCGCAGGCCGAGCACAACCTGGCGAGCGGCGAGACCCAGCTCGACGTGATCCTCGAAAGCCGGCCCCAGCTCGCGGCGGTGCTGCGCGGCCGCGATGAGCTGCGGGAATGGCTCGTTGCCGAGCTCGGCCGCAGGACGCCCGCACCGCTCTGGGATCCGACGGAGCCCGTTTCCGGCCGCGCGGCCGAGCACGAGTACCCGTCGCGCGGCGGCGCGGCACCGGCCGGCACGGCCGTGATCCGCGTAAGCTCGCGCGTCTCCGGCTGGGACCAGCTCGCCGCGCTCGTCTTCGAGCTGCACAACGTTCGCCGCAGCGGCCGCTTCGCGGCGATCTACCGCGCCGCGGTGCGCGGCGAGATCGACAAGGCGGAATACGTGCGGCGCTCACTCGAGGAAGAGCTCGCCGCGCTGGTCGCGACGCGCGACTTCCTGCAGCGCCACGTCGGCGGGCTCCCGCAGGCGGCCCGGGCCGGCAGCCCGCTTTTCAGCCAGGTGATCGAAACGGAAGACAGTCTCGACCGGCACCTCGCCGGGCAGGAGCGCGAGGGCCGACGCCTGTTGTTGCACTTCGAACGGCTCTACGAGCAGGAGGTGGTGCCGGAGAAAGAACGCCTGGAGAGCTCGCGGCGCCGAAGGCCGGGCTCCGGCTGATCCATCCCGGGGCAGGGAGTCGCGCACGCGGCGCCGTTGACGCCGGTGCGGATGCGGCGTTATACGGGGCTCCCGGGCGTACGGGGCATCAATGAAGGCCCCTCACGAAGTACGAGCTCGTCGGTGCCCGCCTGCTCGCCATCGCCCTCGCAGCGGCTGCCGCTCCGGCCGCCACACGAACCAAGGGGAGACGTAATGCAACCGCTTCGATATTCCATCAACGTCACGCCGGACGGCTGCTGCGACCACAACGCGATGCCCACGGACGAGACCCTGCATCGCTACTTTACCGACAGGCTTGCGGAGGCCGATGGGCTGCTTTTTGGCCGGGTCATGTACGAAATGATGGAGGAAGCGTGGCGGCCGGTGGCGTCGGGAGCGAAGCCGGAGTGGCTGGTCGGCTGGATGGAACCTTTCGCCCGGACGATCGATGCGGCGAGGAAGTACGTCGTATCGAGCACGCTCCAAAGCGTCGACTGGAACGCGGAGCTCGTGCGCGGCGACCTGGCGGAGGCCGTTCTCGAGCTCAAGCGGAAACCCGGCAGAGGCCTGTTCACCAGCGGCCTGAAGCTGCCGCTGGCACTGGCGGAGCTGGGCCTGATCGACGAATACGAGTTCATGGTGCAGCCCAGGCTGGCGGGTCACGGGCCGACGTTGTTCGCGGGGCTGTCGAAGTACGTCGATCTGAAGCTCGTGAGCCGCCAGGAGTTCGACTCCGGGGCCATTGCGTTGCGGTACGAGCCGAGAAATCGGCGGGCCAGCTAGGCGAGCCGCGAACATCGTGGAGCCGGGAGAACATGCCGTGATCAAAGCCTTGCCCTACGTCGTCCCCTTGTTCGCCCTTGCGCTGGCGGGCTCCGCGCAGGAGCACACCTCGCCCTACCGTGGCCAGGAGTGGCGCGAGGTCAAGGCGCTCTCTCCGGGGGAGATTCGCGGGCTGCTGGCCGGCGAGGGCATGGGTCTCGCGAAAGCCGCGGAGCTGAACGGCTACCCCGGCCCGGCGCACGTGCTCGCCCTCGCGGACGAGCTCGCGCTCGACGATGCGCAGCTCGCGGCCACGCGCAACATCGAGCGGGCGATGCGCACGGCCGCGGTCGAAACCGGGCGCGAGCTGGTCGCCGCCGAGCGCGAGCTCGATCGGCTGTTCGCCACGCGCAAGGTCACCCATGAATCGCTGAAGGCGACGCTCGAGCGCATTGCCGGGTTGCAGGCCGAGCTGCGGTCGATTCACCTCCAGGCGCACATCGAGCAAACCGCATTGTTGACGCCGGCGCAGATCCGGCGCTATATCGAATTGCGGGGGTACGGGGGGCACCATGAAGAACGGAAACATCCGCACTAGCCTGCTCGCCATCGTCCTCGCGGCGGCCATACCGCCCGCCGCCGCGACCGAAGCGGTGACCGTCCCGGCCACCTTCCAGCACGATCTCGCCGCGGACACCGAACGGCCGACCTACCGGCTGTTCGTCGCCGTCCCGCCGGACTACGAGGCGCAGCAGGACCGGCGTTACCCGGTCACCTATGTCCTCGACGGGAACGTGACGTTCCCGTTCGCGGTGAGCATGCAGCGCATGTTCGCGCTATTCCGGGAAACGCCGGAAATGATCGTCGTCGGCGTCGGCTACCCCGTGCAGTTCTTTCCCGAGACGATCGCATCGCGCTGGCGCGACCTCACGCCGTGGAGCAACCGCGCGGTCGACGCGAGCGAGGCGGAGAAGCTCGGCCCCGGCCTGCGTTCCGGCGGCGGTCCCGAGTTCCTCCGCCACCTGCGCGAGGAGGTCATCCCGTTCGTCGATGCGCATTACCGCACCACCGACGATCGCGCGCTGTACGGCCATTCTTTCGGTGGCCTGTTCGCGCTGTATGCGCTGTTCGAAGCGCCGGACCTGTTCCGCCGCTACGCGATCAGCAGCCCGTCGCTCAATTTCACGCCGGACCCCGTGTTCGCGCTGGAGGCGGCTTACGCGGAGGCGCACGACGCGCTGCCCGCGCGCGTGTTCCTGTCGTACGGCTCCGAGGAGCACCAGATCGCCATGCCGGTCGCGCGGCTGGTCGACATCCTCGAGAAGCGCGAGTACCAGGGGCTCGAGCTCCAGGCGCACGTGTTCCAGGACGAGACGCACGTATCCGTGTTCCCGGCGGCGCTCAGCCGGGCCGTGCGCTGGCTGTACGCGGCACCCGCTGGCGACCTGCAGGCCAAACCGGTACCGGCCGAATAGCCGGGCCGGGAACCCAGCGGCGGGCTCCCGACCAAAGACAGGTGACCACCATGAGACAAGCGAGCGCAATCCTCGTGCTCTTCGGCGCCGGCCTGGCGTGCTTCGCTTCGACGGCACAGGAGAGCCCCATGAGCCTCGTCGGCAAGACCGTCGTGATTCGTTACGAGTCCGGGCTCGAGCTCGAGGCGCATTACGAGAGCGAGACGCGCATGACCTGGACCGCGCTCAGCGGCCCGCAGGAGGGACAGCAGGGGACCGAGCACATCGCGGCCGAGGAGGTGGCGCCGGGTGTCTTCTTCATCAGCTGGGTGGAGGAGAACGGCGTGACCGTCAGCAACGTGCTGAACTTCCACTCGCACCGCGCGTTCGCGTTCGTCACCTTCGATGCCGCCGGGACGCGCCGGTCGGCCGTGGAGAAAGGCATCTTCCACGAGGTCGGCGCCCGCCAGACGAGCGGCCCGAGCATGCGCTAGCCCCTGCAAGCCGGCGACGACCGGCCGGTCCCCGGCCCGCCACTCGTGTCCCCTGCCCTGCCCGGAATGCGTCTTACTGCCGCCTACGAGGCCGTCATGGACGGCGACATCCCTCGAGATCGCCATGATGCGCACGCCCGACAGCCACAGCGATGAAATGCTCGTGTATCTGACTTCGGATGCCTCCGCGATGACCACCGGCGCGTGCATCACCCTGGACGACGGCCAGACCTTGTGAGTGCGACACGCACGCGACGGGGCGTAGTGGAGCGCGGGCGGCCGCATTCAAGGCATCCGGATTCGACGGAGCGGCGGTATACTCCGCGCGCTCAGAACATCCTATGCCGCGCCGCTATCTGAATCGCTGGACACCCTGGTTGTTGGCGCTGATCGCGCTGCGCGCCTTCGTGCCGGCCGGCTTCATGCTGTCGGTACAGGACGGCAGCCTCGCGTTCACTTTATGTCCGGGCACCAC
>Ga0079224_100003563_pt1 | contig 19758 bp, 20 predicted proteins | sample Stecom2015_FD_80414 | JGI IMG/M metagenome (GOLD analysis project Ga0079224, IMG submission 80414) | Agricultural soil microbial communities from Utah to study Nitrogen management - Steer compost 2015 | ecosystem: Environmental > Terrestrial > Soil > Agricultural land | place: USA: Utah...
ATCGCGAAGATTCAGGAAAAGAACCTCTAGCAGCCGACAGGCCAAGTAACCGGAGGAGCTAACCGGCTCCGGCCGAAGACCGGGGGCGAGCGCCAGGCTCGCCCCCGAGCCTGCTCTTACGGCTTCGCCGGGGGCGGCTCGCCTTGGCCACGAACCTCGAACTCCGGAGCGGCTTCGGCCTCTTCCTTCGAAAGCGCGAGCGTGATCTCCGACGCATCGTACTGAAGATCGAGCTCCTCCCAGGGAACGGCGATGCTCTTCGAGCCGATCCCGAGAAATCCGCCGACCGAAACGACTGCCCCCGTGATCTCGCCGGTCTCGGCATCGATCAGCAGATCATTGATCGTGCCGATCGTTTCTCCATCGGGCGTTGTCACCTCCGTTCCCTGCACCCAGTCGGATCTCAGCTCGGAATCCTTTTGAGCACGCTGGACAACATCGCTCTGCGGCGCCGGCGGCACCTGTCCTGCTTCGGTCCCGGAATGCTGTTGAGCAAGGGCGACCGACGACACCGCAATCGCGACGGCGAAGGCGGGCGTCATCATCAGTCGGCGCATCGTCGGAATCCTCCTTCTCCCCTCTACGGCCAGCTCGGCCGGTCTATATGAATGATGGCGGCAGCGCCGCCGTGGTTCCGAAGCGGATCGGTGCCGGGATGGACGATGAGCAGAAGGCTTCCTCCATTCACGCCGACTTTCCAGCGGACCGCGGAGCCTCTACCATCCTGCCGGCCAAAAACGACAGACCCTGGGAGACGAACAATGCGGAAGCTGATCCTCACCCTGACCGCTTCTGGCGCCCTCTTGCTCGGTGCCGCCGGTCCCGCCGCGGCGGCCGAGCCGGTCAACCTGGGGATCGCCTCCTTCGGACAGAAATCGAGCTGGTACGCGTATGCCGTTGGCCTCGCAGAAATTCTGCGGGGCGTTCTCCCGGAAGGATCGACCGTCGACACGCCCCCCGAAGGCGGCGGCACCAAGAACCCGCTGCTGGTAGCCGCCGGCAAGTTCGATCTCGCCTTCGGGATGGCCGTGGTGAGCGGCTGGGCGAAGGAGGGTCGGGTGGTCTACGACAAACCAATGGACGGCCTCCGCGCTCTCGTTGGCGGCTTCGACCAGTACTACCTCGGCATACTCGTCAATGAGCCCAACGTGACCGTGACCGTCGACGAGTACGTGACCGAGCACAAGCCCGACCTGAACGTCATACTTCGTGGACGGGGCAGCATCGGCGGCGTCGGCGGCGCTCAGATCCTGGAGTTCGCCGGCGCCAGCGAGGAGCAGGTAAAGGAGCGCGGCGGCAACTGGCTCGACGCCGGCTCGTTCGACGTCGTTCTCAGCCAGCTCTCGGCCGGCAATGCCGATCTGTGGATCCATACGATCACCATCGGGCATCCGGCCATGACGGAAGCCGCCATAAACAACGACGTGAGCTTCCTCGAACCTTCGCCCGAGGTGAATGCGAAGATGGAATCCGAATTCGGCTGGAAGGCGGCAGTGCTGCCCAAGGGCAGCTTCGAGGACCAGGACCGCGACCTGACGCTGCCGGGAACCTCCACCAACCTCTTCGTCCATGCGGACATGCCGGAAGAGCTCGCCTACACCATAACAAAAGCACTCTGCGAGAACGTCGAGAGGTTCAAGAGCCAGCACAAGGCGCTCAGCGACTTCGACTGCCAGGCGGGTATCGATCCGTCGGTGACCGTCCTGCCGCTCCACGACGGCGCGAAGCGCTACTTCGAGGAGCGCGGCTGGCTTTAATTCGCCCTCGAATCAGGCTCGCCCGTGAGTAACGAAGCACCCGCCCGACCTGAAACGTCGGGCGGTTCCCGCTATGGCTCGTGGCAAGCGTTCGCGACGCCGGCCGCGGCAGTCGCCCTTGCCTGGACCGCTTTTCAGATCTCGCTGGTGATCTGGCCGCTGATCGACGTTCCGATCCAGCGGAGCGGCCATGTGGCGTTCGCCGTGGCGCTGGCGCTTCTGATAACGGCGCCCCGCCTCCCGCAAGGCCGACTCTGGCGCGGCATCAATGCGGCGTTCGCCTTCTCGGCCTTCCTGCCCTTCGTCTGGATCATCCTTCACGCGCAGCGGATCGAGGATCGCTACTCGGGCCTAGATCCGCTGCTCTGGGGCGATTACGCCGGCGCCATTCTCCTGTTGGTGCTGCTGACGGAAGCTTCGCGGCGGATCATGGGGCTCGGCATCACGCTGCTGGCGGTCGGCTTCGTGGCCTATCAGCTTCTCGGACAGTATCTGCCCGGAGTGCTGAGCCACCGCGCCCATAACCCTACCGACTTCCTCGACAATCAATTCCTGACGGTTCAGGGCATTTTCGGGGTGCCGACCGGGGTGGCGGTGGACATCGTCTTCTACTTCATCCTCTTCGCCGCCGTGTACGAAGTCTTCGGCGGCGGGAAGATGATCATCGATCTGGCCCTGAGCGTTACCGGAACGCGCACCGGCGGGCCCGCGAAGGCGGCCATCGTCTCGTCGGGTCTGATGGGGAGCGTTTCCGGCAGTGCCGTCGCAAACGTGATGAGCACCGGAATCTTCACGATCCCACTCATGATGCGCATCCGCTACGACCCGCGTTTCGCGGGGGCGGTCGAAGCCGTCGCCTCCACCGGCGGACAGATCATGCCGCCCGTGATGGGCGCAGCGGCGTTCGTAATGGCCGACTACCTGCAGATGCCCTACCGCGACATCGTGCTGGCGGCTCTTCTGCCGGCGCTGCTCTACTATCTGGCGCTCGGTTTCGCCGTGGACCTGGAGGCGAGGAAGCGGAACCTCGCCGTGCTCTCGCGCGCCGAGATGCCCGACGTGCGTCAGGTGTTGCGCGACAGCGGTCACATGCTGATTCCGCTCGCGTGGCTAGCCTACCGAATCGTGTCGGGGTACAGCATCACCTCGTCTTCGATCGAGGCGGTGGTGCTGACCATCGCCTGCGGGCTTCTGCGCCGGACCACCCGGCAGGGGCCGCTTGCGGTCGTGCGCAGCTTCGCGCTCACCGCGGAACGCTGCCTCAACGTCACGCTCCCCTGTGCGACGGCGAGCGTGATCGTAAGCGTCATCGCCTTTACCGGGCTCGGCACGAAGTTCACAGGACTGGTCGTTCTCCTCTCGGGCGGTTCGCTCGAGATCACGCTGGTGCTGGCGATGGTCGCCAGCTTGATTCTCGGCGCGGGCATGCCGACGACCTCGGCTTACATCATGGGCGCGGTGCTGGTGGCGCCCGCACTGGTAACGCTGGGGCTGTCACCCCTCTCCGCCCATCTGTTCGTCTTCTACTTCGCAATCATGTCGATGCTGACGCCGCCGGTGGCGCTGGCGGCCTATGCAGCGGCCACGATCTCGGGCTCTTCCTCGAGTGCTACGGGTTGGAAAGCGGTGTCGCTGGCCATGCCGGGATTTCTAATCCCGTTCGGCTTCCTGCTGCACCCCGGTCTTCTCCTCGACGGCGGAGCGATTGAAGCGATCTGGGGCGCCTTCAGCCTGCTCCTGGCCTTCTTCGCGGTGTCCGTCGCGATTGTCGGCTGGATGTTCAGGCAGTTGGCGGCGTGGGAACGGGCGTTCTTCGGTGTGGTCGGGCTGGTGTCGATTCATCCGCATCCGGCAACCACCGTGTTGGTCTTGGTGGTGCTGGGGCTCGCGGTTTGGCGCTGCCGCAGCCTACGAAATTCGGACCGAGCAGCCTGAACGCGAGTCAGCGCGGCGGGGGCTGGTCCCGCCGCCGGCGCCGCGAGTGGTAGATGCCGTAGACGAGCCCGATCCCCAGCACGGCGGCGCCGATGACCGGGGCGGCCGTCCAGAGGAAGGCAACGAAATCTTCCATCGGACACTCCCTAGCATCAGTTGGAGACGTGCCCATTAACAGCCGTACGGGCGGCCCGTTCCCTGCGGGAGCGGCCGGACCTACCTTGGTCGGTTCAGGTATCGAGCGTGGCGTTCATGCTGATCTCGGCCTTCAGCAGCTTCGACACCGGACAGCCTTCCTTCGCTTTTTGCGCGGCCTCCTTGAATGATTCCTCGCTTGCCCCCGGCACCTTCGCCCGAACTTCCAGATGCGAGCGTGTGATGGCGAAGCCGCCGTCCTTCTTCTCCAGCGTCACGGTCGCTTCCGTCTCGATCCGTTCGGGCTTCATACCCCCTTCCCCGAGAATCAAAGAGAGCGCCATCGAATAGCAGCCGGCGTGCGAGGCGGCGATCAACTCTTCCGGATTGGTTCCTTGCGCCCCCTCGAATCTGGTGGCGAACGAATAGGGAGTGTCGGATAGAACCTTGCTCGTGGTGGTGAGGTGTCCTCCGCCGTCCTTTAGCCCGCCGGTCCATACTGCGGATGCCTTGCTCTGCATGTTGTCCTCCCATTCCGGGTGAGTTTGCACCTGCCGACGTCAACGCCCCCTCCCCCCGCCCGTTCCGACCGTTCCCAAGCGCCGCCGCCCGTTCTAGGCTGAGCCGAGGCAGCGCGGGCGGCCGCGCCATGGACAAGAGCAAGAAGGCATGGTCGTCAGGGGACTGCAGGACTCTAAAGGCGCCGAAAAGCCGTCGGCGCTCGCCCCGTTCAGAATCCCGAGCTTCCGCTATCAGTGGCCGGCGGACCTGCTGACGTCGTGGGCGTTCGAGATGGAGACGCTGATCCTCGGGTGGTACGTCCTCGTCGAGACGGATTCACTCATGCTGCTGACCGTCTTCGGATCTCTGCAGTTCCTGGGGACATTGATCTCACCGATGCTCGGCGTCGCCGGCGACCGTGTCGGGTGCCGTGCCATGCTCTGCTCGATGCGTGCCTTCTACACCGTGCAGGCCAGCCTGATCATGACGCTCGGGCTGACCGGCTTGCTCGAACCCGTCTTTGTCTTCGCGATAGCATTCCTGATGGGCCTGGTCAGACCATCGGACCTGGTCATGCGCAATTCATTGATCGGCGACACAATCCCGCTGGCTTATCTGGGTAACGCCATGGGGGTCTCGCGCACGACGCAGGACTCGGCTCGGATTGTCGGTGCATTGGTGGGTGCCGGCCTGTTCTCCGCGCTCGGCATCGGCCCCGCGTATGTAGCGGTCGCGAGCTTCTACGGGCTCAGCTTCCTTCTCACGCTCCGCGTCGCATCCGTGCGCGCGGAACGGGAGGCGACCGACCTCGGCTTCGTGGCGTCCGCGTGGCGTGACCTCGTCGACGGCATCCGTTACGTGTGGACGACACCGCAGGTCCTGGCCATGATGTGGCTCGCGTTCCTCGTCAACCTGACTGCCTTCCCCATCTGCAACTCATTGCTGCCGTATGTCGCCCGGGAGGTCTACTCGGTCGATGAGAACGGCCTCGGCCACCTTGTCGCCGGCTATGCGGGCGGGGCGCTGGTGGCGTCTCTGATCATGGCAGCGACGGGTGGCGGACGCCGATCGGTCCGAATGATGCTGGTGGCGATCGCAATCTGGTACGGCCTGCTGATGCTGTTTGGCCAGATGGAGACGAAGGCGACGGGGCTGCCACTGCTGACCCTGGTCGGCATCGCCCAAGGCATCGGCATGGTATCGATGTCGGTGACGCTGCTCAGCACCGTCAGCGCGCGCTACCGCGGGCGGGTTCAAGGCGTGCGGATGCTGTGCGTCTACAGCCTGCCGCTCGGCCTGCTGATCGCGGGCGTCGTCATCGAGCAGATCGGCTACGCCGCGACGGTAGCGCTCTACTCGACGATAGGACTGCTGATGACCGCCCTCATCGCCTGGAAGTGGCGGGCTGCTCTGGCGGATTGAGGGGATTGGCCTCCGCCTCGCCTGGACGCGAGCGGAAGCCGCTTTCCTCAGGTCTCCAGCGTGGCGACGTGCTGCCCCTCGGTGACGGCATCGCCCTCACTCACGAGGATCTCCGTCAGCTTCCCGTCGACGGGCGCCCCGACCGGAATCTCCATCTTCATCGACTCGACGAAAACGATCGGATCGTCCTCGGACAGTCGGTCACCGACATTCGCTTCGAGCCGGCAGACGGTACCGGGAATTTCGCAAACGACCTTCGTGGTTGCCACGCTCGGGATCTCCTTCCGCATTTATTGGCAGGCGCCGCAATCGACGCCCGCAGCTTCGCTCCCTGTGTAATCGGCGCCTCGAACACTGGCAAGAGGCGCTACTCGTCCAAGATGCCCGGGGGTAACCCCTCCGGCGAGATCGCAGCCGCCAGATCGACAGTGTCTTCGCCGGGGACGTGCACCACGGTATAGCGAAACGCCTCCCGCTCCACCGGCATGGTCGCATCGAGGCCCATCTTGTCGCAGATGCCGTCTTGCGCAGAAGGATCCAGCTTCGAGCCCTGCGCCCGCGGCACGACTACCAGATCGGTGCCGGCCTGGAAGCGGGTGGCGACCGCCCACTCCACCGCGACGGGATCGTGCACGTCCACATCCTCGTCCACCACGACAACCTGCTTGATGTCGGCGTGTGCGGCGAAGGCCCCCATGATGATGTTGCGTGCCTCGCCCTCCCAGCGCTTGCGGATTTTGACGTAGAGGTGATAACGGCAGACGCCGCCCCGCGACAGGTGCACGTCGAGGACGTTCGGGAAGCTGCGCTGCAGGAGCGCGACGATCGAGGCCTCGCGCGGTATCGCCCCGAGCAGAAGATGCTCCATCGCCGCCGGGACGATGGTGTGAAAGAGCGGCCGCGTGCGGTGGGTGATCGCATCCACCTCGACCACCGGCCTGTTGCCGGCCGGCCCGTAATACTGGGGGAACTCGCCGAACGGGCCCTCCGACTCGCGCACGTTCGGGAGGAGGCGCCCTTCGATCACGATCTCGGCGTCGGCCGGCACGCGCACCTGGTTGGTGACGCACTTCACCACCCGCAGCGGCTCGCCGTGGAGCGCGCCCGCGACTTCGAGCTCGTCCGTATCGAACGGCAGGATCGCCTGCGAGGCGAGCAGTGTCAGCGGATCGACCCCGATTGCGACGGCCACATGCAACGGCTCCCCCGCCTTCTCGGCCGCATCGAAGAACCGATGGAGATGGCGCGGCAGGATCAGGACCCCCATGCGCGTGGCGGAGCTGATCTGGAGTCGGTTGATCGAGACGTTCTGAATGCCGGTTGCTGGATTGCGCGCGATCACGAGGCCGGCCGAGATGTAAGCCCCGCTATCGTGCTCATTGTGCATCGGGATGGGCAGATCGGTGCGCAGGTCGAACTCGCGACGGACCACCTGCTGCACCGGCGCGGCGTCCCGGTCCACCTCCATCCAGGGAAGCGGCCTCTCGACCGCGACGCGGTACCGGTCGAGAAGCTCGTCGGGACCGACCCCCATAGCTTCGCCGATCCATTCGCGTCGGGACACGAGCCCGGAAATCACCGGGATTTCGTGTCGCTCGCCCTCATATCCGGCGGCTTCCATGAAGATCGTCGCTTTTTCGCCGTCCAGACGCTTGGCAAGCGCCGCGATCTCGAATCTCAGGGACATTCCTGGTTTGGCTACAGCGAGCCGATCGGTTTCCGCGAGATGGGTCAGCCAGGAGCGCAGGGTCCTGAAGGCCGCCGGCCCGCGATTGCTCCCGTGAGGCTCGTTTCCCGTCATCTGATCCCCCATCGCGTCCTGCCCCGATCCTACGGCTGCCGCCCGGCGTGGCAAAGCGTCCACTCGAGCCGAATATGCTGGGCCGGAGGCGGCCGCTTGCGGTAGAAGGCGACTTCCACCATGTGAGAGCCACGGTGCCTCCCCGAGACCAGACGACATGATCCAGCAGAAATCCGAACGCTCGATAATCAGCGCGCTTACCCGCGGCGTTCAGCGGCGTTGTCCCGCGTGTGGCGTCGGCACCAGCTTGCGACGCTATCTCAAGATCGTCGACCACTGCGATGCCTGCGGCGAATCCCTGGGCCAAATCCGCGCCGACGACATGCCGCCCTATTTCACGATCGTCATCGTCGGGCATCTGATCGTGCCATTGGCGCTCCTGGTCGAGCAGGCCTACGCCCCGGCCCTCTGGCTGCAGATGACGGTTTGGCCGACACTGACGCTCCTCCTTACGCTGGCGACCCTCCCCTTCGTGAAGGGCGGCGTGATCGGTGTGATGTGGGCGCTCGGGCTGCGTGGGGACGAGACGCAATAGGGAGGCCTCAGTTGCCGCGCGGTCGAACCGCTCCAGCATCCGGGACCGGCGAGCCGTTCTGGCGGCGCAAGAGCCTTGCCGAAATGTCGCGGCAGGAATGGGAGTCCCTGTGCGACGGCTGTGGCAAGTGCTGCCTCATCAAGCTCGAATACGAGGACACGGCGGAGGTCTACCCGACCAGCATCGCATGCAAGCTCCTGGACGGCGAGACCTGCCGCTGTCGCGACTATCCCAACCGGCTGAAGCACGTGCCGGACTGCATCGTCCTGACCCCGGCGATGGTCGACAATCTCTCCTGGTTGCCGACGACGTGCGCCTACCGCCTGATCGCCGAAGGAGAGGAACTGCCCTGGTGGCACCCCCTCGTCTCAGGCGATCCGGAGACGGTGCACGAGGCCGGGATTTCCGTGCGCAGCCGCACGATCTCCGAAGACGAGGCCGGGGAGGATCTGGAGCGGTACATCGTTGACTGGCGCCTCTGAGGCATCGAAGCCGCAGGACGGCTTTCGGCTCGCCGCGCTCGACGTTCCGGTCCGGATCCGCATCAATCCACGAGCGCGCCGGCTGATCCTACGCACGGACGCAGCAACGGGCGAGATCGTGCTGATCCTCCCTTCGGCGCGGGAGCGGAAGCGCGGCCTTGCTTTCGCCGAAGCCAATATCGACTGGATCCGACGACAGGCCGTTCGCGCACCCGAGACCGTGGAATTCGCGGAGGGAGCGCAGATCCCGCTACTCGGCAAGCCCCATCGGATACGGCACGTTCCGGAGCAACGATCCCTTGTCGCGGTGGAAGCGGACGAAATTCGCGTAGCCGGACGCGCGCAGGACCTCGCCCGACGCGTCCATGGCTGGCTCAGGGTCGAAGCGCGGCGGCTTCTGGTCGACAAGACGCGCGACGCGGCGAGGGCGCTGGGAGTGACACCGGCGGCAGTGACGATCCGGGACACGAAAAGCAGATGGGGAAGCTGCAGCGCGTCGGGCAGGCTCTCCTATAGCTGGCGCCTCGTGCTGGCACCAGAGCCGGTCGTAGGCTACGTGGTAACCCACGAAGTCGCGCACCTTCGGGAGCTCAACCACGGGCCAGCATTCTGGCGAATTGTCGAGCGGCTTTGCCCGGATCACCGCGAGCACCGTAAGTGGCTGCGGGAGCATGGTGCGTCGCTGCACCGGTATGGTTGACGTGTCGCGGGCCATGTCTCAAACCTGTCCGCAACCGGCAGTTTTGGAGCCGGTTGAGGGTTCGAAAGCGCTTCTATATCGTCCCGCCGCGCCGGCCTGGCGCAGCCCCGCTTCACCTGCCTGATGGCCATCCCCGGACTGGAGCGCGGATCAGCGCAGATGAAGGAATCCGACCAGCGCCCGCCCTCGCCCCAGGAGGTCGGAGGTCCCCGGGCCGTCCGCTGGCTGATGCTCGCGGGCGTCTGGCTCCTCTACGCCTCGTTCGGCCTCGCAGCCACGAGCCTCGCTCCGCTCGTGCCGCCGATAACGCAGGACCTCGGCATGAGCCATGCGGCCATGGGGCTCGTGCTCGGCTGCTGGCAGCTCGTCTACATCGCGTCGGCAATACCCTGCGGCTCGCTGCTCGACCGGATCGGGCCGCGGTGGGCCCTGCTCCTCGGCGTCTTGCTGATAGCGCTCTCCGGCCTTCTTCGTGTCTTTGCCATCGACGGCATCACCCTCGCACTCGCCGTCGGCATCTTCGGTCTCGGTGGACCGATCGTCTCGGCGGGAGCGCCGAAGGTCGTGAGCCTCTGGTTCAGAGGCCGGGACCGCGGGCTGGCGATGGGCATCTACATCACCGGTCCTGCGGTGGGCGGCATCGTCGCCCTGTCGCTCACGAACTCCGTGCTGATGCCCGCTGTCGGCTTCGAATGGCGCTACGTCCTGCTGCTCTGGGCGGGCTTCGCCCTAATCTCGGCCGTCGCGTGGCTGTTCATTACCGCGCATCCCGAATCCCGCCTGATGGAAGATCGCCTCCGGGCAGAGCCGCGGACTCCGCAGCGTGAGATTCTGCGCAACCTCTGGGACCTGCCGGCCGTGCGAATCATGCTGCTGATGAGCGTCGGCATCTTCCTGTTCAATCACGGACTCAACAACTGGCTGCCCGAGTTGCTGCGGGCGAACGGCATGACGGCCGCGGAAGCCGGCTACTGGGCCGCGATCCCGACTGCAGTGGGTATCGTCGGCTCGCTGATGATCCCGCGCCTGGCGACGCCGGGGCGGCGCCTAACGGTACTGGGCCTGCTCTGTGCCTCGGCCGGGATCGCCAGTCTCTGCCTGCACGCCGATGCCGGGCCGGTGCTGCTCGGAGGCCTGGTGCTGCAGGGGATCGCCCGGAGCTCCCTGATGACCGTGGCGATCCTGACACTGGTAGAGCTGCGCGGCATCGGCGAACGCTACGCCGGCACGGCGAGCGGGCTGTTCTTTTCCGCGGCGGAGATCGGAGGCGCGTCGGGTCCGGTTCTCCTCGGCGTTCTGTATGATGCGACGGGTGGGTTCGCTGCCGCTTTGTACTTGCTCACAGCGGTGACGGTGCTGCTCCTCCTCGGTGTCGCCGGGCTGAAGCGCACCGGCGCCGCCGGTCCCGGATAGGCTCCTGCGCCGATTTGCCGCCCCGCCGGAATCGGGTGCCTGGTCGGTAGAGCTTCCTACGGCGCCGCTAATTTGGCATACACAGCGGTCCGGCCGGGCCTGGGCCGCTTCGGGAACGTGGAGATCAATGGGAGCAACGGGATGGATCTGTTCGATCTGAGCGACCAGGTGTCGATCGTCACCGGATCGACCAAGGGGATCGGCCGGGCGATCGCCGCTCGCCTTTGCGAAGCCGGCTCGAAGGTCGTGATCTCGAGCCGCAAGGCCGATGCCTGCGAGTCGGTCGCCGCCGAGATCAACAAGAGCCATGCCGCGAATGGCGGCGAGGCGATCGCCATCCCCTGCCATGTGGGCCACAAGGAGCAGTTGCGGAATCTCGTCGATCGCACGCTCGACAAATGGGGCAAGATCACGACGCTCGTTCCGAACGCCGCGGTCAATCCCTATCACGGACCCTCGGCCGGCATTCCGGACGAGGCCTTCGACAAAATCATGGAAACGAACGTGCGCAGCACCTTCTGGCTGTGCCACATGGTTCTGCCGAACATGGTCGAGCGGAAATCCGGATCGATCGTGATCATCGCCAGTATCGCCGGTCTCAAGGGCGTGGCCGATCTCGGCGCCTACGCCATCTCCAAGGTCGCCGAGCACCAGATCGCGCGAAACCTCGCGGTCGAATACGGGCCCCACGGCATCCGGGTGAATGCGATCGCCCCCGGCCTCGTCAAAACCGATTTCGCCAAGGCGCTCTGGACCGATCCGGTGCGCCTGGAGCGCGTCTCCAGCCATCTGCCCCTGCGCCGCCTCGGAGAGCCCGACGAGATCGCCGGCATGGCACTCTTCCTCGCCAGCAGGGCGTCCTCGTACGTGACGGGACAGGTCCTGAACGTCGACGGCGGCGCCTCCGTGGTTTGAATTCATCCGTTCGGAATTCGGCACCAGGCTGCTAAGCCGCTGCTTCAGAACTGATACAGCGGCCCGCCAGTTCTTGAGCCGCGCCGGATATTGCCAAAGGAGAATCCAGTGCCGCCGCTGGACGAGAAACTCGAACCCGTCCTCGACGACGTGCTCCGCCGGAACGCGGGCGAAGATCTGTTCCACCAAGCCGTTCGCGAGGTCCTCGGCAGCTTGGGCGCAGTCATCGCCAAACATCCGGACTATGCGGAAGCGGCGCTGATCGAGCGGCTGTGCGAGCCGGAGCGTCAGATCATCTTTCGCGTGCCCTGGGTGGACGACACCGGCCAGGTGCAGATCAATCGGGGCTTTCGGGTAGAGTTCAACTCCGCCCTCGGGCCATACAAGGGCGGCCTCCGCTTCCACCCGAGCGTGACCCTCGGCACCGTCAAGTTCCTCGGCTTCGAGCAGGTGTTCAAGAACGCGCTGACGGGCATGCCCATCGGCGGCGGCAAAGGCGGTTCCGACTTCAACCCGAGAGGCAGGTCGGATGCCGAGGTGATGCGGTTCTGCCAGTCCTTCATGACCGAGCTCTACCGGCACGTCGGCGAATACACCGACGTCCCGGCCGGCGACATCGGGGTCGGCGAGCGCGAGATCGGTTATCTGTTCGGCCAGTACAAGCGGATCACGAACCGGTACGAGTCCGGCGTTCTTACCGGAAAGGGGCTGACCTGGGGCGGTTCGCAGGTGCGGAAGGAAGCGACCGGCTATGGCGCGGTCTACTTCACCGAGGAGATGCTGCACACACGGGGGGAGAGCTTCGACGGCAAGCGGATCGTCGTGTCCGGCTCGGGCAACGTCTCCATCTACACCATCGAGAAGGCGCAGCAACTCGGCGGTCGTGTGATCGCCTGCTCTGATTCGGACGGGTTCGTGCTCGAGGAAACCGGGATTGACCTCGCGCTCCTGAAGGAGATCAAGGAACGTCGACGCGGGCGAATCTTGCATTATGCCGAAGCACGGCCGAGCACCGCGGCCTATTTCTCCGGCGGCCGGATCTGGGATGTCGCCTGCGACATCGCGATGCCTTCGGCCACCCAGAACGAGCTGACCGGTCGTGATGCGCGCGAGCTCGTGAAGAACGGGGTGATCGCCGTCGGCGAAGGCGCCAACATGCCCTGCACGCCGGAAGCGGTCAACGTGTTCATGGAAGCCGGCGTACTCTTCGGCCCCGGCAAAGCCGCCAACGCCGGCGGCGTCGCGACGAGTGCTCTGGAAATGCAGCAGAACGCATCGCGCGATTCCTGGACGTTCGAGCGGACGGAAGCGAGCCTGGCGGAGATCATGCGTAGCATCCACAACCGCTGTGCCGCAACCGCGGACGAGTACGGCGCTCCCGGCAACTACGTGCTCGGCGCGAACGTCGCCGGCTTCGTCAGAGTGGCCGACGCCATGCGTGCGCTCGGGGTGGTGTAACCGACGCTCACGAGCAAGACGAGGCTCGCCCTTGAAGGCTTGCCATCGGATTGTCGACGCATTGCTCGAGGAAGGGTGAGCCTCCGGGCGTGACGGACTATGCTGCTCTCGCGCTTCTCGCCAAGCCGTGAGAACACACCGCGCGATCACCGGGTGACCGTAATTCGATGCGCAAGCGTAACGCCCCCGTCCCGGCGCTGAAACATCTGGTCCTTGCCGGCGCCGAGACCCTGTTCCCGGGGTATTTCGCCCTGGTCATGGCGACGGGCGTGGTCTCGATCGCCTGCCATCTGCGCGGCGTCCCCGCTGTGCCTGAAGTGCTACTCGGCATCAATTGGGTGTCATACGCGATCCTCTGGCTTCTAACCATCTTGCGCCTGTTCGTTTATGGGCGGCGGTTCAGAGAGGATCTGTTCGACCACCCGCGTGCACCGGGCTTCTTCACACTGGTCGCCGGAACCTGCATGCTCGGCACACAAACCGCGATCGTTGCCGGTGCGGGCGGCCTCGCCGCCTCTCTCTGGTATCTCGGGCTCGGGCTCTGGTTCGCGGTGATGTACGCTTTTTTCACGGCGGTGACGGTTCGGGAGAGAAAGCCCTCGATCGCTGTGGGCATCAACGGGGCGTGGCTCATAGCAGCGGTGGCGACCCACTCGGTCGTCGTGCTCCGTTGCGCTCTCGAGCCCGATTCGGCCCCTCCCCCGGAGATTCAGCTTCTCTGCCTCACCATGTTCATGGTCGGGTCGATGCTCTATCTGGCCATAATTCCGCTGATCTTCTATCGGATGACCTTCATCCGATTCGCCGTCTACGACTTCGCCCCGCCTTACTGGATCAATATGGGCGCTGTCGCCATCACGACACTCGCCGGGTCGGCCCTGCTCATTCGCGCGGAATATTGGCCCCTGCTGGCCGACTACGTCCCCTTCCTGAAGGGGTTCACCATCTTCTTCTGGGCGATAGCGACATGGTGGATCCCATTTCTGCTGGCGCTCATGGGCTGGCGCTATCTGCTGCGCAAGGACAAGTTCACCTACGAACCGCAGATATGGGGGATGATCTTCCCGCTGGGGATGTATACGACGGCGACCTACCAGATTTCCCGAGCGCTGGACTTTCCGTTTCTCGAACCGGTGGCCGATCTCCTGGTCTTCGTCGCTTTATTGGCGTGGCTCGTCGCGTTCTGCGGATTGCTGGCGCATATTGGGCACGCGGTCCACGCGAATCTCGCCGGGCGACAGCGAGGCTGGGTCGTCAATCGGGCCGACTGAGGCGAAGGTCGGTCGTCGTCGACCGGAACGAGAGCGCGGAGCGAAGCGCCTCGGCGACGCCCGGAGCCCGACTTCTTTCTCCTTTCCTCCGCCTGTGATCCGGGTCCAGAATGATCGCGACCGGTTCAAGAAGTCGCGAGGAGGGAACCCAGTGCCCTACCAGACTATCGACGTGAAGCCGATCGCCGGTGCGCTCGGCGCAGAAATCCACGGCCCCGACCTTTCAAAGCCGCTCGACAACCAGACCTTTTCGGAAATTCACCAGGCATTCCTCGATCACCAGGTGATCTTTTTCCGGGACCAGGATCTGACGCCCGATCAGTACATGGCGTTCGGCAGCCGCTTCGGCGCACCGACGCGATATCCGTTCAGCACCGGCATGCCGGGATACCCGGAGCTGTTCGAGATCCGCAAAGAGCCGGAGGAGAAACGGAATTTCGGCGGCGGCTGGCACTCGGACGGCACCTATCTCGAGACGCCGCCGCTCGGCACCATGCTCTACGCGAAAGAGACGCCGACGCACGGCGGCGACACGCAGTGGGCGAGTGGTTACGCCGCTTACGAAGCGCTTTCCGAAGGAATGAAGAAGTTTCTGGATGGCCTGATCGGCATCAACAGCGCGGAGCTGAAGAAGTCGGGTGGCCGGGAAAATCGCGGCAAGATGTATCAGAACATGGCGCTCTCCAACCTGGACGAGGCCGGAAAGATCGTCGCCGAGCATCCGCTGGTGCGCACGCATCCCGGCACCGGGCGCAAGGCGCTCTACCTCAATCAGGCTCACACCGTCTGCATCAAGGGTTGGACCGAAGAGGAGAGCAAGCCGATCATCGACTGGCTCTGCGCGCACTTCGTTCGACCGGAGTTCACCTGCCGCTTCCAATGGCGGCCCGGCTCGATCGCGCTGTGGGACAACCGCTGTACGCAGCACTTCGCCATCAACGACTATCAGGGCCAGCGCCGGGTGATGCACCGCATCACGATGGGGCCGGAGAGACCCGTCTGAGAAGGACCCTGTCCGACATGATCAAGCGCATTTCCCTGCTCACCCGCCGTGACGAGTGGAGCGAAGAGGATTTCCAGCGGCATTGGCTGGAGGTGCACGGGCCTCTGGCCCAGAAGGTTCCGGGTATGCGGCGTTACGTCCAGAACCACATCGTCGACCGCTCCGGCCATCCGCTGCTGCCGTCGTCCGGCGGCAGGGTGGACGGGGTTGCCGAGCTCTGGTTCGACGATCGCGAGGCGATGGAGAAGGCTCTCTCCAGCCCCGAGGCGAAAGCGATGTTCGAAGACGGCGCCAAAATGCTCGGCGCTGTCACGACCTATCTGGTCGAGGAAAAGGTGCTCGTGGGGGAATAGCCGGCATCGGCTCCCCTATCCGGAAACGCCTGCAGGAGGTGAGACTCCACCAACGCCACATCGTCGGCAGCCGACGCATTCATAATAGGGAGGAAACGGGATGTTCCTGTCGCGCACGAGCAGCGTGTTTGCGCTGGTTCTTGCATTCGCCGGATCGTCGGCGATTTCGTGGGCAACCGTGGCTGCGGAGCCAGAGATCGATCTCCCGCAGCAGCTCGTCTGGACCGCTTATGATCTCGGCTCGACTGGCTACAGCCAGGCCGTCGGCGTCGGTGCCGCCCTCAAGAACGAGCTCGGCATCAACCTTCGTGTCCTCCCCGGCAAGAACGACGTTTCCCGGCTGGCGCCGCTGCGCGACGGGAAGGCTCAATTCTCGGCCACCGGCTCCGAAAGCACCTATGCGCAGGAGGCCGTCTATCTGTTCGGCTCTCGCGAATGGGGGCCGCAACCGCTCAGCATGCTGATCATGGCCGTGTCCGGCGGGACCTCCACCGTCGCGACGGCCCGGGACGCGAACATCCGGTCCCTCGCCGACCTCAAGGGCAAGCGCGTCACCTGGGTGAAGGGTGCGGCCTCGCTGCAGAACTCGATGCGCGGGCAGCTCGCCTTCGCCGGACTCACCTGGGACGACGTGATCAAGGTCGAGGTACCGGGCTATGCCGCCTCGATCCAGGCGGTGATCGACGGCCAGGCCGACGCCGCCTACGGCACGACCCATTCCGCACCGTTCCTCAAGATCGAAGCCAGCCCCCGCGGCCTCTATTTCCCGCCGGTGCCGCATGATGACGAGGAAGGGTGGAAGCGCCTGAAGGAGGTGCTGCCTTGGTTCTTCCCCGCAATTGCGACGGAAGGGCCGACTCTGCCACCCGAGGGTCAGGAGATGGCCTCCTCCGGCTATCCGATCCTGGTGACGACCCCGGATACGTCCGAGGACCTGAACTACAACATGACCAAGGCGATGGTCGTCTACTTCGACCAGTACAAGGATGCTGCACCAGGCGGTGACGGCTGGGCGCTCGATCGACAGAAGTTCGACCAGGGGCTGCTGCCCTACAACGCCGGTGCCATCCGTTATTTCAAGGAGATCGACGCCTGGACCCCGGAGGCGCAGGCCAACCATGACGCGAACCTGAAACGTCAGGCCCTGCTGCAGGAAACCTGGAAAGCCTACCTGGAAACCGCGCCCGAGGACGAGGACGCCTTTCAGAAGGGTTGGATGAAGGTGCGGTTCCAGGCGCTGCAGGACGCCGGCATGGTCACCATCATGGACGGCTGGGACGTGGTGAGCTGACCCGATGCGAGGCGGGGGCCGCCGCGGGCCTCCACCATCGCATCGCGGAGGACTTCAACGAATACAGAAAGGGAGGGTGGAGATGGGCTCGATCGTCAAGGGTCTGCTGACCGGGCTGCTCGTGCTGGCGGCGACATCCGGAAGCGCATCGGCGCAATCCAGCGCAATCGTCGACGGGCCCGAAGTGGTCTGGAACCACTCGCTCTGGGGCAAGCCACGCTCGTTTACCGCGGAGGTCGAGGGGCTCGCCAAGTTTCTCGACGAACGCACCGGCGGGAAGTTCCAGTACAACATCCACTGGGGAACCCTGAGCCAGCCGCGCGACAATCTGGACGGGATCGCGGTCGGCGCGTTCCAGGCGGCCAATTTCAGCTCGAACTACTATCCGGGCAAGGTCGAGGCGTCCACGGGACTGGACCTGCCGTTCCTGCCGATCGACACGTTGCACCAGCTCGCACGGGTGTCGGACGAGTACATGGAGGTGCCGACGGTCCGCGATGAGTTCCGCAAGTGGAACGCCATGTACTACATGAGCACCGCCATCCCGCTCTATGAAGTGGTCGGGAAGGGAAAGCCGCCGGAAACCTTCGAGGACTGGAAGGGCATGCGCGTCCGCGCCCTCGGTCTCATGGCCGATGCCTTCCGGGAGATCGGGATAGCGCCGATCGGCACGCCACCGGGCGACGTCTTCATGGCCATGGATCGCGGCCTTGTCGACGCCGCGGCGTTCGCCTACTACGCGCACCTGTCGTATCGGACGTATGAGGCCGCCGACTGGTACACCAACGGCCTCAAGGTCACGACCGGCGCTGCCTCAGGCATGATGTTCAGCGTCGACGCCTACGAGGCGCTACCGGAGCAATACCGGGCCCTACTCGAGGAGTACAAGGCCGAGCACGGGTACGGCATTCAGATCGCCGCTTACGAGATCGAACAGGCGAAAGCGCCGCAGGTGTTTCAGGAAGCGGGGCTGAAGGAAGTCGTCATCCCGCCCGAGGAGCGAAAGAAGCTCGCAGATGCCGGCGCGCCGCCAGTGTGGAAAGCCTGGGTGGAGAAGATGAACGGTTATGGCTATGACGGCCAGGCCTTGCTCGACTTCATCCTGGACAGCGCCGAGCGGCACCGGGACGCGTCGTTCTGAGCGCCATGGACGTCGATAGGAGGGCGGATCAGTCAGGCTCCAGCTCTGCCAGCATCTCCTCGGCCATCTCGCGGAGACGGTGGCGCTGAATCTTGACCGCGTTGGCGCTTTCCGTCACGGGGAACGCCTCGACCAGCACGAACCGGACCGGCACTTTATAGTTGGCCATGCCCTCGCGGCAGTGCTCCACGAGCGTCGCCTCGTCGAGCGCCCGGCCAGGATGCGGAATCACGAATGCGAACGGGCGTAGCCCCTTGCCGGTCGTGACGCCGACGACTTGGGCCTCCGCCACGTCGGGATGGCGCTCGATCCAGGCCTCGATCTCGGCAGGGCTGGTGAGAAATCCCGCGAGCCTCAGCACATCGCCCATCCGTGCCTCGAACACGAAGCTGCCGTCCTCCCGCAGGCGGCCGGCATCGCCGGAGCGGAACCAGCCGTCCGGAGTGAAGGCTTCCGCGGTCGCTTCGGTGTTCCCCTCGTAGCGCAGCATCAGGCTGGGTGCCCGGAACTGGAGCTCGCCGCTCGTCCCGGTCGGCAGCACCTCTCCCGTTTCGGGGTCGCAGACGCGAACCTGGGCATCGCGCGAGACCGGATAGCCACCTCCCTCGCCCCGCCGCTCGAGCGGGTCCTCGACTCGTTGCGCCGAGAACAGCGCCTGCACCTCGCTCATGCCGTAGAGCCCCACCATGGGAAGCCTGCGGCGCTCGCACTCGGCGAGGAAACGATCCAGCCCCGTGAAGGCGGCGAAGCCGCACAGCTTCAGCGTCGGAAACGGCCGCGGCTCCGGGCGCGCGGCAAGCATTCCCGAGAACATGGTATCGGTCCCCATCATGTGCGTTACCGAGTGGACGCGGATCGCCTCGGCCACCGCCTCGGGGTCGAAGACCGGGTGCACCACCGTCGTGCCGCCACCGGCGAGAGCCGCCATCGTCTGACAAAAGCCGAACACGCCGCAGAGCGGCAACGCGCCCATCGTCACAGCGCCGGGACGATCGAGACCGAACGCCGCCGCAACGTCCCGAGCGTGTCGTACGATTCCCGCATGACCATGGAGGACGAACTTCGGCGCCTTCGTCGTTCCCGACGTAGTGAACATGGCGACCGGCGTCTCGGGCGTCGCATGCTCAGCGCGCTCGGCTTCAGCTCGCAGTAGATCCTGAAAGCTGACCGTCCGACGCCCGATGACTCTGCCCGACGCCTCGCCTGTCTCGTCGTAGACGATGACGGTCTCCACCGAAGCGAGCCGCGCCGGATTCACTTGCGCGAGGATCCCGTCGAAATCGATCCCCTTGAAGCCCGGCCACATCACCAGCGCCCTGGCGCCGGAACGGCCGACGATATCCTCCACCTCCATACCGCGGAACCGCGTATTCACGGCCACCGAGACGGCGCCCAGCCGAGCCAGGGCGAAGACGAGAATGACATAGGCCGGAACGTTTGGCAGCCACAGCGCCACCGGATCGCCGGGGCGAATGCCGATGCGGCGCAAGCCACCTGCCACCCGCTCGGCCGCATCCGCCAGTTCGGCGTAGGAGAGACGCCTGCCGCCGTACAGCAACGCGGGCGCCTCTCCGAACCGTGCGGCGATATCGTCCAGAAACGCGCTCAGCGTCTCGCCGTCCGCCATGGCCTCTACCCTCCTCCG
>Ga0079224_100003564_pt1 | contig 19756 bp, 15 predicted proteins | sample Stecom2015_FD_80414 | JGI IMG/M metagenome (GOLD analysis project Ga0079224, IMG submission 80414) | Agricultural soil microbial communities from Utah to study Nitrogen management - Steer compost 2015 | ecosystem: Environmental > Terrestrial > Soil > Agricultural land | place: USA: Utah...
TTGTAAAAGCAAGGGCTCCTAATCCAATTAGGTTCATTGTTTTTTCTAGGGGAGATTCTTTTGGTTCTTCATAATAATTATCTTGAACAATAGAATCCATTTCTTTTGCTTTTTGTAAGAATAAATCTGGGTCAAGTTGTGGGAAAATAAGTTCTGTTCTTCCGGGGCTAATTTCTCCTTCGTATCCTTTTTGTATTTTTAGTGGTGATTTAAAAGTAACTTTGGTTTTATCTTCTGTTGTAGATTGTTGTGTTTCTTCTCCTTCTTGTTGTTGTTCAGGGGGTTCTTCATATGTTTTTGCAGATTCCTGAGTAATATTTTTTGGGACCTGATAATTCTTAGGTTTTTTCCCATAGAATATTGTATACTGATCTGTCTGTGGATTGTAAACTATTTCTTTTTGTCGATATTTCCTTTGAGCTCTGCCAAATATTTTTTCGGGTTTTTTTGCTATATCTTTAAAGGATTCTGGTAATGGAATTACTTTAGTATATTTGTATTTTTCCATTAGATTTGTTTGTTTTTCAAGTTGTTGGAGTTGTTTTTCATTAAGAGCCTTTATTTTATCCTCTGTTGATCCAGATTTCTTCCTAGTAAGGAGGTATCCTCCTCCTACAGCTAATCCAGCAAGAGCTGCTAGTGTTCCTAATGGCCCAAGTCTTCTTGCCACTCCTTGAATAACTCTACCAATTCTTCCAAATATAGACCCTAAACGCCCTCCTCGAGTTATACCATATCCCTCAATTACTTGACCGGCACGCCCTATTCCACCAGAAACTCTCCCACCTGCTCTTGTTAACCAGTCGACTACTTTTTGTCCTCCTGGGAGTCTACCAATTGTTCCTTGTAATGCCCATGCTAAACCAGCCTCAATTGCCCCTTCTTCTCCCCAAAAACCATGCTGTTGTATTCTATTAAGAATTGCTTGCCCTATTTGGGATTCCCTCATCCCAGCAATTATTCCAGCTTTTACAGCAGCGAAAAGTGTTGCGTTATTATCTCGAAGTGCATCTGTAAAAGCATAATATGCTGCAGTAATTGGAGCTTCTAACCTATTTAATAATGGTATACGATCAAATATTTGGTTTCTTTGAGCCCACGAAGCTATTCTTTCTGTTAATCTTGATATAGCTTGTGTAAGTCTTGAAGATCCCGCAAAAAGACGATTTCCTAAATCAAATAAAGCTCTTCTAAATTCTCTATACGCGATAACACTTTCTCTTTCCCTATCATTTAGAGTTCTTGTGGTTGAATCTCTTCTTATAAGCAGATCTTCATTTGTGATTATATTCCTGATGATTTCTGGTTCTGGGAAAATAGATCGCATTCCTGAAGCAACTAGTTCTCTAATAGATCCCCCGATTATAATTTCTTCAGGGATTCCAACGCCATATCTACTTGAAAGTTGTCTTACAAGTGGCTCAATTTCTCCTTCGTCATATAAACGCCTTAAGGATCTATCATGTAAGAAGCGAGCTACTTGGTTGCGGAAAGTTGTTATCCCAACCCTTAATTGTTCATTGAACATTCTAACTTCATTTTTTAAGAGGAGATACAATCCTCCTTCTTCAGCAGCTAGATCTAGAAATTGTGCTAAAGTAGGTACTAACCTTCTTAATTGTGTATTGAATCTATCAAACAATACTATTACTTCGTCAAATAAGTTAAAATCAATTCTATTTAATAGATTACCTATTCCTCTATTTATTAGATTTACAAGATCTTCGAATCCTAGGAAATGATATGCTCTACTTAGGGATCCACGATAATCTACAGAAAGTAATCTACGAATTCCTTCTTGTATTTGAGTTCCTATAAATTGAAATGTGGTATTTAAGTCTTCTTGGATTGCTGGGATGCCAATAATTTCAGAGATAGTTCTTCCTGCAAGAATATCTCTTGCTTCATCAATCCTAAAGTACGAGGTAAGCGAATTTTGTAAGTTTGTGTATAACCTTTGTGATTCCCGGTAAATAACATTCGAAATTTCTCTTAGATAATTAACTAAACCCTCAGCAAATTCATGTTGGCGAGTATAAGTTCGTCTTTCAGCGAAGAACTGCTCTCTTGCTTCAAGTCTTGTAGATCCCCAATTTATTCTTTCGTTAAGGAGTTCTCTTGACCCTAAGATTAGTTGTTGTGGGGTAAGTCCTGATTCAACAATATTTCTTGCAGTAACAGGGCCAATTCCTTTTATATTTTGAACTCTCTGTTCAATTGTCTCCAATGAATCAATTGTTTCTCCTCGAATCATATCTCCTAATATATTTAGGAATGAAGCATCAACCCCTGTTCTTTCAGTTAAAAATGTAGAGAATGTATTAATTCCATCTATTGCTCTATTTTGAAGTTTATTTAAACGAGTGTTTACTAAATTTTCTGTTGGTACTGAAAATGGGAAGCCAATTCCAATTTGTCTAAATGCTTGGGTTATTATGTTTCGAAGTTCGGGGAACACAGTATTATTTAGGGGTTGAATTAACATTGAGTCTAGGTTTCTATTTGTCCATCGGTAAACTTCTCGGAGGGCTTCAAGGTTTCCCATGTCCTCATCGATGTACCGATTAATTCCTCTACTGATAAGGTTAGGGGTTCTGCGAATCGCATCTGGTAATGATGTAGGACCAGTAGGACTAAGTCTAAAGAATAAATCTAATAGTCCTATTGCCATTCCTGGAGGACCAAAAACAAAATCTAATCCTTTTTTCCATAAGGGTTTATCTGATTCTTTAATTAATTCTTCGATTTTTACTGAATCTAATTGTTTCTCTTCAGCGGATTCATCTTTTTGTTTGGAGAGATTAGTAATTGCTGTTATTAACCCTAAAAATCCGCCACGAATCGTAGTATAAGTTTTGTCAAGGATCCTGTAGACCATATCAAGAATTCCACTGTTATCTACTTCTGGAAATGGAATTACTCTTATATTGGTTCCGGGGACTGTGACTTGAACATTTCCTTCTGAAGTAGTAGGTTCTGTAGGTTGTTGAAGTTCTTGGGAGGTTTGTTGAGTAATATCTGAGTATTCTGGCATATATCCGCTTGTAGAGGCAGTAGTTCCTTCGACTGAAGTGATTGTTCCTTCTGTATTTGGTTGTGGTAGTGGGATTCCCATGAGATTACTTGCTTGGGAACTAAGAACTCCTAAGGCACTACCCATAACATTTCCTGGAGTTATTTGTGGATTTTGTACCTGGATATTTGCACCTAGACCTCTTCCTTCCTGTAGAGTTCGCCCATAATCAGGTATTTCAGAAGATTTTTCGTTAATCGTTAGGAGTCTTGCTTTTTGTTTTCTTTCTTCTTTTTCTTTTTGTTCTTTGAGTTTCTGGAAGTATTCGTGAATCTCTTTATCACTCATTAATTCTAATGGTTTTCCTGTTGTTGGTGATGTCTCTGGGTGTTTTTTGTATTTTTCTAATGTTTTTCTTTCTATTGCTTCTGGACTTCCCATTGGATAATATGGTCGTCTATGTTGAATTCCTAGTTCGTTTTTGATTTTCCATGTATCAAAGCTTTCAGCAAATGGATTCGGATATTCAGATGGTTTTATCCACTGACTTGGGCTTGTTAAGAATGATATTACGCCTCCAATAAAATCTATTCCATAGTTTATTCTGTATAATGTATACAGTATTCCTTCTGATGCCTTTTTGATTGATTCTCTAGTTTTCTGTATTTCTTGGATTGTTCTTTCCATTGATATTGTCATTGAATTAATTGAGTTGCTAACATCTGGTGTTCCGTATGGATATTCGTCCATTCCTCCTGATGGAGTATAAACATCGGGTCCTAATCCGAATAACCTTAGTGGGAGTAGTATTGTCTGGGCGAGAAGGAGAATTGCTTTTATTAATTCTCCTAATGTGTCTATTAATAGGGTTTGTTCATGACGGAGTTTATCTTCTGTTTCGTACAATTTTCTCGTTGCTTCTACATTTTTGGGTCCTACAATTGGCGCTAGTTTTCTGTCGAATGTGCGATCTATTTTTTCTTTTTCATCTTTATAATCTGCGAATAATTGTTGGAATTGTTTTTCTGCTTCCTCTGGGGTTATTATCCCTTCTTTTTTCTGTGTTTCAATTGTTTGGTATCTTGATAGATAAGTTTGTTCTAATTCACTAAGACTACTCTTTCGTTGTTTTTCTATTGCGTAGGCTTCTGTGAGCATTTGTTCTCTGGCAGGAGTAAGCCACCTGTTGTTTCTTGGTCCATAACCCATTATTCTACTAATATTTTCTCCACTTGCCCATTTTGATGGAGTAATCCATCCGAATATGTTTTCGAATAATCCTCCATACCATTGTGGTCCTTGTTCTTTCCTAAATATTGGCCAGTATGATGGGTTTTGACTTCTTAATTCGAATTTTTTCATGTTTAGGGCAGCCATTTTTTCATATTTTGTTTCTAGTTCTGCCCTTATTATTGATAATTCTTTATCGTATGTTGCTGATTCTTCTGGAGTTTTTGCAGTCTTTTTTCTTTTTAGTAGTATGTCTTCTTGTGTCTCTAATCCTTGGACTACTTTTTGGTAGCTTTCTAGTTTTTTTGTTATTTTATCCATATCGGATGTCCATTTACTCATGAAGAAAGCGAGCAAGCCAATTATGGACATGAGGGTGACCTGTAGGGTTCCGAAGAATGGTAGCTTTTCCATAGTACCTAGGAGGAGTTTTCCAAATCCACCTGCTTCTTCTGAGGCAACTCTTATATTACCTATAAATCCTCCTATTATTGGAATACCTTCAGTTACTCTAGATAAAAATTCTCTTAATTTTTCTGAACCAGTGTCAGTTAAGTAATATCTCATAATAGGGGGGAGGTATTGTCCAATATTTCCTTGGGATAAGGTCAACCTTCTTCCCATTACACCAAGAATACTTCCCTGCGCTTGTCTTAAAACAAAATCAAAACTTCGCTCGATTAATAATGTAACTTCAAGTCCTAAATTTTTAATTGGGTTTAAAATCGTATTTAAAATATTTGATAATTGTCTTAACCGTCTCCTCACTGTGATTCTAACATGATCTACTCCTAAGACCCGAGATTCTATTTCAGTAGGGGCTGGTAATACATCATCTAATATATTGGTTAAATCTACTGGATTAACGAGGGAATCAATTAACATTCTTCGCATTCTTTTTAAAGGAGAAAATATTTGTGAGGATCCTACAGAAATATTTTTAAATGTTTTTATCTCACCCTCGGCTTCTTCTATTTCATAATTAATTGTCTGAAGCTCCTCTTGTGTTTCTCTAATAGTCTCATCTAAATCGCTAATAAATTCGCTAGCAAAAACTTTACCTTTAATCTGAGATCTTATCATTTCAGTAATACTTCTAAATTGACTTAAAAGGATATCTCTACCAGTTCTTTTTTTTGCTTCTTTCCTAAATTCTAATTCTAATTTATTCGCTCGCTTACTAGCTTCATTATACTGTCTTTCTGCTTCAATTAGCATTTCGTCAGAAATAAGATCTCTTGTTTTCTCAGAAACATTAAAAAATGAAACAATTTCATCTAGAATATTATACTGTTCTTCTAAATCAGCTTGCGCACTTAATATACTATCTACTTTTTCCTGTAAATGACGAGTTGGAAGCCCGTAATCTTCTAAAACTTTTAAAGTTTGATTTAATTTATGTAGGTCAATATAACTACTTACTTCAACAAGTCCTCTTGTTCGATTAGAATCTTCATGGAATTTTATTAAAGATTGTCTCATCCTTTCATAATTAAGTTTAGCTCCCAACTTACTTACTTCCTTCTCTGCTTGGAAATATTCTTCTGCCAAAGTCCTAAGATCCGGGTCAAACTCAAAATCCAGATCTAAATCACTGCTTTCAATTTTTAATTGTGTAGATAATTGTTCACGCCGCTCTAACAGACTTCTTAATAATCCTTCAGATAATTCTTCGCGCCTTTGTTTTAATTGATTTATTTTTTCTTTTCGTTCATTTATTTCTCTCTCAACATTTGCAATCCCCCCCATATCAAATAAACCAGAAACGCGAATTGGAGTAAAAATTTTTGAATAATCTATGTCTCCGAAAATATCGCGAAATGTTAAATCTTTTATTCCAAGAGGATCCGCCAAAAAATTATTAAATAAAGTATTTATACGACTAACAGTAGATTTAAGATTTGTCCTTATTCTATTTATTTGAGAACCAATCCAACTTCCTTTATAAAAATCACCAATACTTCCCCACTTATATAAATAATCATTAAATTTACTCAAAGGCCCTTTCCTAAATTCATCCTCTTTTTCAATAGTATTATCAATATCAACAATTAATTCTGTAACAGATTGAAGCATTTCTTGTAATGTTTGTATTCGGTACTCATAATTTTCAATAACTTTATCAAATTTACCCAAACGTGTTCTAAGTGTTTTTACTACTCCCCTTTCACCTGTGTCTGTCACATTTTGTAATGAATAATCTAGTAAAGTTCTTTCTACTGATAACTCTCCTCTTTTCTTTGTTATCACATGCAACCTTGTAGCAATATTTTCTGCCTGTTGACCTAAAGCATCCCTTAGTCTAGTTAAATTTTCTCTAGATGGGGTAAATTCCGCTGCAAACACTTCTCGAGGAATATGAAAAGCGTCTTTTAAGAGAGTATCTCCGAGTTGATTTACGACTTCATCCATTGCTTCTGTATTTACAGATTCAATTTTTTCAAGAAGTCTACCATATCGTAAAAGGTTTCTTCTTAAATAATTTGCAGCTTGATTAGCAGATGATATGTTAGCTAACTTCGGAATAAATTTCATATCCTTTTGTAAAATTCCTCCTCCTATTAAAATTCCCGTCCCTATTTCCTCTATTTCAGATGGAGCGCTATCAATCAACTTAGAAAATGTTTCTGGAAGTATTCCGGTTTTTATTGTATTTATAACTGATCTCACTGATTCCTTGTTTATGTCATTTAATTCTACTAATGTTTCTAAAACTGCAGGATGACTCCAATAAGATACAATTTGGTTTACAAGATTTTCAAATTCTTCAGTATCTTCTCTATAAAAACTAAGTGCCTCTTCTAACTGAGAAGGGAGCCCTTCTTTAGTTTTTAAATATTCAACAAAAGTTGAATCGATTTGTTTTTTCAAGAATTTTGCAAATTCATGAGCTTTTATATTATATGCACGAGTTTTAAGTGGGCCTTTTTCCAGTTTTCTTTCTCCACTTCTTGGCGTCAGTGTAGTACCAGGAAGTATTGCTTTCGCCGATGCTTCTTGTAAAATGTTTTCAACATGTTCATCTATCCCAAATGAATCAAGGTAATACTGTGTAGCTTCTTCTACTCTTTTCTCATACAAAGTCCCATATTCAGATTGGAGTTCATCATATTCATATCCTTGATCAGTTAATTCAGCTATAACTTCTGCTTTAGCAATCTCGTTAATATTTAATGCGTTTATTAAAATGTTTTTAAGTTCCCTTTTAGTTTTAAGATAAGTTTCTTTATAATATTCTAGATATTTTTCAAAACTTAAAGTCATATCTTGATTTATTGTTTTACTAAAATCTTTTCCAAACTTTTTAATTCGAGTACCAAAAGCTTCAAGATTATTTAAACCCCCTTGAATATAAGAGTCTTCCATCAATTCTTTCGTATAGATAGTCATCTCCCTTTCTATCGTATCAAAGAAATTAATAGTCTCGTATGAAATCATTTGGGGAAATATTCTCGCCTTAGTAAGAATTTTTTCTTCGTCTATGTTCTCAAATTTGGAAAGATATTCCGTAGTCCTAGGAGAAAACTGTTCTCCAGAAGATAGTGCATAAATAGTACCTACTAGGTTACTTAACCTTCTATAATAGGAATCAGTTCTGCCTTCACCCCTAAGAGCTTCAAAATAATTAATTATATCCTCGTTAAATCTTTTAATAAGCCCCTCAACAATTTCTTCCTTTGGATTAATCAAATATTCATCAGGTTGCCGGATAGACTTCATTTCACTTTGAATATTTTTAAACATTTCTACAATAGGATTTTTATAGTGTAGACGTTGTTGTTTTTCATCTATCTCTGGGATAGATAAAATGGATGGTCTCTCATTTGTCGAATCGTAAATACTTATCTCATTAAGAGGAACTTTTCGTTTACCTTGAAGAGATTCTACAATTGGTTTTAAAATAGGGGAATCCTGATGGTTTAGAATACTTCGTACTGCTCTATTAACATAAGCTAGAGTGTCTTCATCAAAACGGTCTGAAAGTATATTATATATATTTGCGCTATTATCTAATCCTACTAAATTATCTGCAGAACCGAAACCAATTAATTCTCCTAATCTCCTATTTAAAAAATTGGATAGTTCTTCTCTACGATCAATAATTTTTCCTTTTTTAACTTCAAGAGTATTCGCGAGACCTGCTAAAACTGCAGTAGCTTGAGGGGGTCGATCAAGATTTTCAAGCATATATGACCCACGAACCCATACTTCTCTAGCGCTTAGGGGAATCCTTTGGTCAATATTTTCATATTGGTTTTTTAAATTTTCGTTAATATATCTTAAAATATAATGTTGAAATCGGTTCCCAGTTGTGGAATACCCGAATGTCTCCCCATATATCTTTGTTTCTAATCCTCCGCTTAACCCTTCTTTCTCGTACTGGGTAATTCTTTTCTCTACTTTACTAGAATACAATTCATCTACTGCATTGTATGCAGCAGAAGCTAATCCAGTAACCTCTTTAGCCTTTTCTTTTATTAAAGAAATACTCTTCGATATTCCCTCAGTAATTGCATCTTTACCCCAAGATGCAGCTAAAATAGCCGCGCTACCAGCTAAAGTAAGAAGAGCCCCAGATAAGGCAGATATAGCAAAACGACTACTTGCAAATGTATCAGTAATTCTTTTCCCAATATCTAATAGATTTCCAAGGACAGGAAGAATTGTTTCTCCTAAATTGATACCTAATACTTGTATAGATGATGTAAACTGATTCCATCTCTCCCCAGTGCTTGATAAAACTTTATCTAAACGCCCCTGCAAATCATAACTTTTCTGCATTTCAATATTAAAATCATGCAGGCTCCATTTTCCTGTCTTTAATTCTTGATCCGTAGGAAAAAGTTTAATATATTGCTGAACCTGCCTTGGTTCACCAATTTGTGACAACACTCTAGGTAATTCTTCATAGTTTATTCCTTTTGAAAGAGCAGCTTGTCTAATTGTTAAAATAATATCTTCAATCGGTTTTAACCGGATTCTTTGTCCTTTTTCAGTTTTTACCCAAAAATCATCGAATGTTAAGCCTAATTCATCAAGAGCTTTCTTTGTTTTAGGCATTTCCCTAATAATATATGATAAGAATGATCTAAGAGATATTCCTGCTACACTACCCTCTACACCTTTCTGTGCCATTGAGGCTAAAGCAGCAAGAGTCTCTTCAACGGAGTAATGCATCTGGGCAAGACCACCGACATATCTTAGGGCTTCTGCTAACTTAGGTGCAGATGTAATAGAAACGTTTGCGGCATGAGCTAATGCATTAGCATACCGTTCTACATTATCATAAGTATCACCAAAAAGTGCTGTAGCGGAAATAACATGTGAAACAGCATCCGCGGCATTATACCCTTCTATTTTTGCTAATTCCAAACCAGCTTTCAATACCTTTGTTTGATGGTCTATATCTTGAACACCAGCCCTCGCAACATTTTGAAGCCCTTTTGCTATTTCTGATGGCATCATTCCAAAAGTAATCGAGATTTTTTTTGCATTATCAGAAAGTTGCTGGAATTGGTTCTCATTTATATCTTCTAACAATCCTCTTACTACTGCCATTTCGCGATTAAAATCCATTGCTGCATTTGTTGCAGAAAATAGGGTTAATCCTGCTACTCCTCCTAATGCAAGTAAGGATGATTTTGTTTGATCGAATTGTTGGTTTAATTGTTGGACGGACCTCATTCCGACCCCAGTTAGTGTTTGAAAATCACTAACAATTGCAGCAACTGCAGGCCAAGTTAGGTTGGTCATACTGACAATAAAGTCTAAACGTTCACTTGCTGTAGTTGCACCCATTCCACTATCATGCATTAGAAGTTTTGCCACGTACTCACCACCCTTTCTAGAAGAGGAGCCCTCTTCCACCCATTTTCGAAATTAAATCAAACTCCCATAAAAGTCCAGCTTTTAGGAAAGCTATATCATATGGGTCTAGTTCACCTACCTCCGATGGAGTTTTTCCTAAAATCCTACACACGAGATAATCTAATTTGAAATCATCATATTTTTCTACAAATTTCTCAATTCTTCTATAAGTTTTGCATCATTCACTTCAACTTGTAGTGCACTTACCTTATCTAGTAGGAGCTGGATCAAAGCTAAGTCTACTTGTTCCCATTCTTCTACAGTTAGTTTAGGTTCTACTATTACTGTTGCGAGCAATTCATGTCCCTGTTTCTGTAGTAATTCTAGTTCTTCTGGGGAAAGCTCGCTTAGATTTGTTGAAGTTAACCCTGCTTGTACTGTTTTCATATTTGCTCTTTCTTTTTCGCTAAGTCTTCGGGCTTTGAAGATTCGTATTTCTCCGCCAACATCGATTTCTATATCATAGGTTCTTGTTGAGCGACTGAACAGCCATTCTTTTGTAGCGGCTACTTTTTTTGCTTCTACTTGTTTATTCTGTAGATAGTCTTGTCCTAGTTCTTCTAATATTTTTTCTTCTTCTGGGATTTCTTCTTTTGTAATTTTTGGCAATTTTTCACCTCTTATGAGTAGTGAACATTAAAGAGTATATTCATCAATTTCTTGTTTAATATAGTATGCTCCAACTCCTGGTGGGAATGAAAAGTATTCTGCTACTCCATTTATTTCTTCGGTAACTGGTTTTGTTCCATCAAAATTCCCAAAATTAAATCCATCTATAAAACAGTGATGTAAAGTCATTATATGTTGGACAAAATAATTTCCTATAACTGTTCCTTTCATTTCTCCGGTCTTTATACCTTTTTTAACCGCAACGCTTGGAATTTTTTTTCTTTTTGGATCACCTAAATCTTTACTTGTATAAAGGTCTTCTTTTTTGGGAAATTCTAGTAGAGTGGATCTTTCTTTTACTGTATATCCTTTTTGAGTAAGTTCTGTGACGGGGAATAACCTATATAAATATAATGTAAAGTCTCCTTCATAAAGAGCTTGAACTAGTAGGGTATCCGTTTCTACAAATTTAGGACGTTTAATATTAAAAGTGAATCTTTTCTTTGATGGATGAATAGATACAGGCATTGTTAAATCACAAGTATATTTGGTATAATTTTCTTGTTCAAATGCAACTGTAATTTCTTCACACGCTAATGAGACTGGGCTTCCATCTTTACGATTAAATCTAAGTAAACCAAGCTCAAACTGCATTAATCCATTTGTAAAGCCCATCTGTCCACCTTAAAAAAATTAATTAGGTAATTAACAGTTTGTACCTGTTATTACCTTATTGCCAACGCCACATCTGAATGTTTCGTATTTCCTTCCGTTTTTATCGAAGTAGACTATTCTACTTGCTTTACCTTCAATATCTTCTTGTACTGGTTTTGATGCATCAAAGTTACCGATCTGGTTTCTACTTAATCTACAACCATAAAGCTCTGCTACCTTCTTTGGTTTACATTTCTCTTGGTTAACATTTAATGCATATAATGTCATGTTGAATTTTTTAGTATTTGCAAACCAGCACATTAAGAGACTACCTGTTCGGCTAAGGTCTTTTGCTTTCCTGATTGTAAAGTCTATTTTTTGGCGTCCTGGGCGAATATCTTTTGGTTCAAACGAATCTGTTGTATAGTATTCGTTTAATTCCCTTGTTACATTGACTGTAATTTCTTCTAAATAAATTTCTTTCCCATCAAAACTTACTTTACCTAATTCAAATATTTCAAGTTGATCATCTTGTGCCATTTTATCCCTCCCCTTACATTACAACTATTGAAGCATCTATCTGTCTTGCAGCATGGACTGGAGTTATTGATATATCCACATAGACTTTCGCTCTTCCACCTATTACCGGATCAATTCTACTTGCAACACTATAATCAAGGAGTGCTGCCTCAGAAACCATAGTGCTTAGAGCTTCACTAACTTGGGTTTCTAAGTCCATCTGGAATGTATCTGTGATTCCTTCACCCAGCATTTTATAGCAGGCATCATAAACTATGTATTTTGCGTGGTTTATTATTCTTAATACAGAAATTTCGTCTTCTTTATCAACTCCATAATATTCGGAGTAGGCTTGTTGTGCAGTTGTAATTCCTTCTCGTATTTTAATTCCATCTTTATCTACAAGGAATGTAATAATTCCTCCTTCATTATACTGAACAATGTCATCTTTTGTTGCTGGTTTTTCTCCTATTACATTATTATCATCATCATAGATAACTTCTCCAGGAAGTTCACCTATGTCTGATAAGAAATCGAAACTTCCACGGAGGGCCTTTTGTGGTCTTCCTCCCCAAATAGCAATGTGGTATGGTGTTGTTGATATTTTGGCTGCGACAGCCATTGTCGCTAATCTTGGTTCATAATAGTTTCCTTCAACATCATACAATCCTTGTCCGACAAAGATTACATTTTCGTTATTAAATACTGAAGCTCTTTGTAATCGTATGTCTTTGTTCATATTTTCGTCGGCCCCAAGTATTGCATACCTCCATGCATGATTTTCTGCAAGATTCATTTTTTCTACATGTTCTATATATGGGGCGTATATTTCACCTATTCCTGCACGTGGAGCGTCTGCTTCTCTTGATTCGTATTCAACTGATTTTAAGCAAACAACACATGCAACTTCTACTTCTTCTAAGCTTCTTAATGCTTCTTCGTGTGCTATCTCTGATGGAGATAATCCATTCTCACCATCTGTTACAAGATCTGATATTATATCGAATGGTTTTTGTTCAGCAACTGGTTTAAGTTTATCCCCGCTTGTACCAGCAACATTTCCTGTTCCACTTCCCAAAACTGTTTTGGGTATACTTTGTAGTTCTCCATTTCCTAATTCTAATGTGTACCCACTAGGAACTGTTTCAGCCCAAATAGTTTCTGTTTCTTTCTTGGCTTTTATGTATGCTTTCAAGATTTGTGAATCTTTATTTATTTTTTCAACTAATTTTTCAAGAGCTGTTTTTTGCTGGACAACAGAACCTCTTATTCCTAGGTAGTATTCTGTTATTCCGTCTTGTTCTGTAACAGTTAGATTTATTCGTTGGTTATTACCTGTTCCTGTAGATGAAAGAGTTATGTATATCTTTTTTGATCCCTCATATCTTGCTTCTAGTTTTAAAACATCGATAGGTTCTGATCCTGTGTCTTTTATATAATGTATGGCTCTTTGGGAATTACCATAGCATGCTCTTACAAAATATGCTGGGGCACCACCTAATGCGAAATAGAAATCTCCATCTACCCCAAATATTCTTTTCAATTGTGCTGGTGATTTTATTAGTATTGGAGTATTTACTGGACCTTTTTCACATTCTATAACGAATGCAGGTGTTTGATCGTGATCTAATGCATTTGAAACAACACCATATGAGTGTTGTACATGAACATAGGGTACGCCTTTAACCATTTTTTGACCTCCTATAATTGTGGTAAGCTACCAAAACGTTTTTTATATATTTCCTCAAATTCTTTCCTAGTAATAGTATTCTCTGGATTAAGCTTTTCAGTTGCTATAAATACATCTTTTCTATATCCTGTTAATCCGTATTCTTCACATAAAAAATCAATTGGAAATTGAGGTTCGTTACTCTTTTTTATTCCTATTTTTTTCTCAGCCATTCTACATTTACCCCCTGAGGTTTGCTTTGTTTTTCTTTTAAAATGTCTATATAATCTGTCAGGAGTTGTATTCTCCATGTATAAATTTTTGGTTCTACTAAGTCTTTTTGTGTTATTTCTGCTATTTTTATATTCAAAAATCGTCGATCTCTGAGTAATGTTCCATCATGGAAATACAACCCATCATTACAGATCTGTGCAACTTCAATATTATCAATAGAGTTAATGGGGTTAACTGTTATCTTTTCGTTATCTATTGACCATGAGCCACTAACTTCCGTGGGGTCTTCTACTTTTTTTAAGCGGTTACCGTTTTCTAAAACGGATACCACTTTCATGTTCTTTTTATATTTTGTGTTTATATAAAGATTATTAACTTTCTCCCACTCGTTATTCTGAGTATAAACTACTTGGGAATATACAAATTTATGAATTCTATCTAAAAGTTTATCTCTTATTTCTAAAGATTGGATGTGATCTTTTGAATGAACTAATATAGTACTTCTTATTCGCCTGAGATAAGTATGCGAAGTCCCTGTTCTCTGAAGAAACTGTGTAGCGTCCTCATAAATCCCCACCCGTCCTACATAAATAGGGTTTTCTTCTATAATAGGTTGAATTCTTATTTGTGGATATTCAGCTTTTTGTTTAGAATAAAGTAAGATTGGGACTTTTTGTCCTATATCTAGTGTATATGTTTCTCTATCATCTGTTGCCTCTGGGTTATAATCACCGCATAATTCGAGTAGTGTTTTTATAAAATTAATTGTATCAAACATTTAATCACCTAACTTAGGAGAGTTGTTCCAAACCCTCCCATAGTTGACCCAAAAAATGGGCTTATAACACTACTATATGCTAAGGGTTTCCATGCTGGAGCACTTCGTCTATTTCGCCATGCTGCCATAAAATCGTATGCTATATCCTTTTTACTTGTGTTTTGAGATTTTCCGTAGAGGACTGCTAGTGTAGCTTTTATTGGGTAAGTTTCTGCTATAGACTTTCCTGTTTCTAATCTATATAGAGCAAGGGCTCTCTCGGAAAATTTAAAGCGTTGATTAATTTCAATGAGCAATTTATTTCCTTTTATATCAAATTTAACATTTACTTCGTCTATCGCTGCTTCCATTTTTGCTTTTTCTCTTATAACTACAGAAATGTCTCTCCCTAGTTTCTCTAGAACTCTTGGGGTTAAATCGTTAATTACACCTGGGAATAATCGTAAATCAAATGGGTCAAGTCTTTTTGAATAGGGCAGTTCCCTCCCGTTTGCCATGATTTTTAGTTGAATTTGTGGGTACATTTTACCATTTTTTATATAATTCTAGTGTCATTTCATAATGATTCTGGTTGTTTTGCAATCTTAGGTCTCTATCAATTGTTTTAATTCTGAAGTATCTCACGAATGTGTTTTGTCCATTTGTTATTTTGTGTTTGATTCTATATTGTTTTAGGTCGTTTTGAGGTATTTTGAATGTGGGGACAAAGAAACCATAGTAGTCTGCAAGTTCTTCACTACCTCTTTCACTTAGTGGGTCGATAGAAGGTTTTTGTATGATACCATGGAGTTTTTCAATTTCTACCCATTCTGTCTTATTATACCCTAATTTATCCTTTCCACTACTAATTCGTTTTTCTAGGATATATTCTTCGTTTTCGTAGAGTAGGGTTTTAATAAGGTCTTGTATACTCATCTGTAACCCCAGATCTTTTTATTACACTGCTAGTATTTAGCTCTAGTAGATTTTCAAGATCATCAATTAAATTATTATAGAAGTCACACCAATCTTCATAATCCCTATAGTATCTTCTCATAAATGTTTCTGAGACATTTCCAACGCGGTAATTAAACCTCTTTGTCCCAAAGTCAGGAATTACTTTAATTAAGTAGCAACCTATTGAAGCAATAAGCAAGAGAGTGAATATATCCATTTCTGCCTCTGTGAACTCTTCTATGTTCTTCCCTAATAATTGCTGAACATGAGAAGTTAGGATAGGGATAATCATTCCTATCAATTCATCATGATCATCCCCATCGAGTCCTAACAGAATTTTTACGTCTTCAATACTTAATGTCATTCGACCACGTATGGTTTGATTCCGAAGACTTTCTTTTTCTCTTCATCTGATAAGAGGACGTCGCCCTTAGGTTCTGCTCTTCCTGATGTTTGCTTAAATAATTTCTGTCTCAAAGCATCAATTTCCTCTTTTTCTTCTTTTGTCATTAAGATTTTTTCTTTTATCAGAATTTCATATACTTCTGGAGAAATTTCAACAACTTGGTTCGCTTCGATAACTATATCTGGGAATAACTGAACAGTCTTCCGTTCTCCGTCAACCATTTCAGTCCTTGTCCCCGGAATAATTAACTGTTGTTGTGGAAATCTTGCATCAAAAGTGATTTTTATAGGGGCATTTGCTTTTTTCTTCTCTCTTGGCATTTTATCACCTTAGTTTATTGTAATCATACCAAGGGCTTGAGGTCTAACTACAGCTGGTTTCTCCCACATAGTAAGGAAGAAGCTATCTACTTGTCTTTCTTCATCTCTCATGCGACCGATTCTTACGCCCTCCCTCCTAACTAACCAGACTGGTTTAAGTGATGTGTCCATCATTAATGCGACATCTTTAGGAATTTCAGGAACCATAACGACATCTAATCCGCTAACCCTTCCAACAACTCCTTCTCTAAATAGCATTCCATCACTCATGTGTGAAGCTGCGAGGAATTCTTGATCTTTTTCTAATTGAGCATAATTATCTGGAGCGACAAATAAGACATCAGGGTTTGTCTGTAGTTTAATCATCTTAGTTTTTAGATCAACTATATCTTCATAAGTAAGAGAGGTAGTTGTAGGTAGTATAGTTTGAGGAGCAGTCAACATAACATTTACTATGTCGTTATTCTCTTTCCTGAGTAATCTTCTTGCTGCCTCATCTATTTGTTCTCTTCCGAGGATGCCAAGCCAGTCTGTTTCTTTTGCTTCATCTGTCATTTCTCCACCAGTACCATATTTAACGACGGAGAGTTCAAATGTATCTGTGGGCATCCTAACTCTAGGTATTTCTGATCCTTCTGAAACTTCTACAGCAGCACCTGTAGGATAATTTCTAGGAATTTTGACGACAAATGTGTTTTGAGGGAGTGGGTAGTCAAAAACATAATTTCTCAATATACTTTCTTGTTCAATATATTTCATTATCTTCTTCTCTAAGTAGGGCTCCCATCGTATATCACCTGTTGATGTGGAACCTTCAGCGAAATAATTTATATCTTGCATGATATCACCTCAGAGTAATCTAACTTTAACTGGTTTACCGTCTTGGGCATCTGATTCTGCTATTCCTACTATTGATAATAATAAGTTAGCAGGAGATTGATCGTCGACTGTAACTTTCTTGAAACTTAGGCCTTGTCCTATCGCAACATAATCACCAAACTTAATTTCATCTTTTGCTTTGCCTAAAATAATTCCTTCTTTTAAAACTGTTACTGTTGTATAATCTGTTAATACTCTTCTTACACTCTCGAGTGAGTTTTTATGTGTTTGTGCTATTATTACTCCTGCAAATTTACTTGTGTCTTCAGTTGCAGGAACAACTTCTCCTTCTGCAGCTCCATATTCGACTGGGATGCAGTATTCATCAAAACCATACATTCTTGGTTCATCTATATCATCAATTTCTAGAGAGCCTCTGAAAGTGTATGTAACTGATTTGCCGGGTTGAATAAAATTGTACATATTATCACCTCATTCTCCCATATAACTTATACCAGGGATTTTTTTCTTATTGCGTTTAAATACTCTATCATATCTAAATATAGTATGAATAAAATACTGATTTTCTTGTTTTTCCATTTCTTTTTGGATAGCCTCAAAAAGTTTTGAGGCTGCATCATATATTTTCGTCTCATTATTTGATTTAGCACGGGATTTGATATTGGCAACAGCGTTTTTATATATTAAACCGTTTTTCCCAAAAGGATAATGATATGTAGAAGCTACATTTTTATCTCCTTCTGGATTATATGCAAGATGGTAACTTGCATATTCTTCAATATTTTCAAAATCGCTAAGATTTGGTTTAGACCATGACTGTGTAGAAATTTTACCATTGTTAATTAGTTGTTTTGCTTTCCGATACCCTTTTTGATTTAAAGAGTATGCCATTTTTTATCTCCTTAGTCCCATGTAGCTTATTCCTGGGGTTTTATTTCCGTCTGGCTTAAATACGGTGTCATATCTAAATATTGTATGGACCATTTTTTGTTCCAAGTCTTCTGGGTCAATTTCTTCTTCTTTGTTTAAGTGTTGCACTTCTTTGATTTTTGATTCTGGTTCTGTTTTGTTTTCTGGTTCTGTTTTGTTTGTTTCTTTTATTTTCTCAAATTTTGTAATTGTATCTTCAATGAAGGTTAGCGATTTTTCTTCTAATTCAAAGAGTTCTTTGATTCTTTCTTGTAGAGCGTCTTCTTCTATCATACCTAGTTTGAGTTCTTTGTTTGCTATTTTTTGGACTCGGTCCATTTTTTCTTTTGAAGATAATTCTTCTATTTTTTCTTTGACTGCTCCAAATTGTGAGACTTCTTCTTTGATTTCATCGATTTCATTTATTTTTTCTTCAGTTTTTGCTAGTTCTTCCCTAAATTCTTCTTGGATTCTTAATATTTCCTGGTTAATTTCATTAATTTTGACCTGATAGTCTTCTTCTTCGGGTTTTAATTCTTTGATTTGGTCTGAAAGCTCGTTTATTTTATCTATGAAAGAAGTAAGATCTTTTTCTTTTTCCATAACATTACCTCCTTTTTTATGGTAGAATTGCTTTTTAAAAGCGTTAAAACTTTTTGTTGTTGCGTCTGGATCAGCACCAGCAAGAACTAATGATAATTCAAAAATTTCACAATTTCTTGCGATTATATGTGCTTCATCAAACCAGTGATCACATTCGTGAAAATCTGAACCACATACTGAACAATATGAATCATGGTAAAAACCAATACTACAAGCATCTATATATCCTTTTTCAATTTTCTCTGAAATTTCTTTTCCTTGACTTAAATTTGTATCTATCTCTGCGACATATTTAATGCCTTTTTTATTAGCGTTATCATCGTAAGTTATTTCTGTATTGTTTACTTTTCCTATTACTGATAATATTGAGTGATTATGGTCATATGTTAAGCTTGCTCCTTCGAGACTTTTCTGTAGATTTTCTAGTTCTTCTTCGGGGATTTCTATAATTTTATTGAATTTCCCTGGGTGGATTGCGTATCCTTGTATAACATACTTTCCGTCGTCATTTTTTTTTGTGTTAATTTTGTGAAAAAGTGTTAGGGTATCAGACATTTTTCCCCTCCGTATTATCTTAATAAATATTTTTATAAAAATTTTATGTAATTGTTTTTTTAATTTTTATTTTGAATGTTTCGTCGCTAATGAATTTTGTATCTGGGAAAATTAATTCTAGTTCTATGTACATTATTCCATGATTATCCAAGTCTCCTTCTTTTAATATGTATGAAACAATCCCTTTCTCTGGATCTTCTATGGTACATTGGAATGTTTTTTTTGGATAATCTCCTATTTTTGCGTGAGCAATGACTTCTCGAGCTGTTGTTAAATCTATGGGTTCTCCGTTTTCATCTTTTGCGGTGAAATATAATTTTTGTCCATATGTACCTACTTTCATAGTATCATTTATATTTCTTTTATGATTATTTTAACGTGGTGTTTTTATAAATATTACTTATAAAATTAGTTTTTTTCAATAAGACAATTGTTACCAGAAATGGACTGGCATTTAATCACCAGAGAATCCCCTGACTTTAGTCATGGGGAGTGTCAATCGGCCATAGTCTGGGTTAATCCAATCGAATCCAACGTTAATGGTTGTATAACTAGATGGGTTTTTATACCCAGTGTTTGCTGCTCCCAAACTACAGCATCCCCTTTAAAAAAA
>Ga0079224_100003565_pt1 | contig 19753 bp, 17 predicted proteins | sample Stecom2015_FD_80414 | JGI IMG/M metagenome (GOLD analysis project Ga0079224, IMG submission 80414) | Agricultural soil microbial communities from Utah to study Nitrogen management - Steer compost 2015 | ecosystem: Environmental > Terrestrial > Soil > Agricultural land | place: USA: Utah...
GCCTGGCTGTACGCCCAGTGCTATCAGCGCCCGGGCAACTTCAAGGCGCAGCTCATCGAGTTCGCCGTAAGTCAGCTTCACGTCGCCATCCTCAACTGCCGGTCGGTCACGATAGACCGCTGCGGAATGGGACATCATGGCAGGAATGGTGGAAGTCTCTAACAACATGGTCGTTTCCCGGACTTTTGATAGGCAGACATCCCGTTTACTCCGGCTCATCCGGGGAACGAGACCTTGACGTTATGGCTGAGGGGCACCGCCTGGCAGCCGAGCACCCAGCCCGCTGCCTGGTCATCCTCGTCCAGCACCTCATTACGCCGCATGGTCGCTTCGCCTTCCTGCAGATGACACATGCAGGCGGCGCAGCCGCCGGTACGGCAGGAGAAGGGAGCATCCAGGCCTGCCCTGAGCAGGCTGTCGAGGATGGGCTCGGCGGTGGAGCCGGTCACTTTGTGGGTCTGACCGTCCAGCTCGACCTCAATCTGGACCGCGTCACCGGCGGCCGCGTCCTCGGTCGTCGCGGCCGGGACATCACCCTCTTCCAGCGATACGAAGCGCTCGATATGCACGCGTTTGCGCGGCACGCCGAGCATCTCCAGCGCAGTGGCGGCGCAGTCCATGAAGGGGCCGGGGCCACAGATGAAGCACTGCGGATCCAGTTCGGCGGACCAGGTCAGCCAGCTGCCGAGCTGGCGCGGGGTAATCCAGCCCTGCACCGAGTCCAGCCAGTGCATTACGCTGAGCCGCTCGGGGTAAGCTGCCACCAGCTGCTGCAGCTGCTCGCGGAAGATCACCGACGTTTGATCCCGGTTGGCATAGAACAGCCGTACCCGGCCCTGCCCTTGGGTCAGCACCGTCTTTAGAATGGAGAACACCGGAGTAATACCGCTGCCGCCGGCGAACAGCCAGAATTCGCCATCCAGGCCCTGCGGTGTGAATACCCCCGCCGGACGCATGACCTCCAAGGTATCGCCAGCCTTGAGGTGATCACAGATCCAATTGGAGCCGCGGCCACCATCGACGCGCTTGACGGTCACCTTGAGCGCAGCGTCCACCCCGGGTGCACTGCACAGCGAATAGCAGCGTGCCAGCGACTGCTCACCACAAGGGACGCGCAGGGTAAGGAACTGACCGGGGCGGTAACGGAAGCGCTCGGCCAGCTCGGCCGGCACATCGAAGACCACCGAGTGCGCATCGGCGGTTTCATGGATTACCTCAGCGACGCTGAGCGTATAGTAGTTGGCTGCGGTCATAAGCACTCTCGATCAACTGGTAAAGGACAACTGGCCGCCGCACGGGACGGCACCGCCAGGCCCGCGCCCGTGTCCACCCCCGGCCGGGCAACCCGCGCAGCGCTATTCGACGACGGCCGGGCTGAACCGGGTCGGCTCACCGAGCCACTCCCGGTAGGAGGGCGGCTGGCTGCCATCAATGTCACGCACGCCATACTCCCGGCCCAGCTCGGCCAAGTAGTAGACGCCGCCGGAGCGGTTCATCCGGTCGGGGTCGGCATACAGGGCAGCCAGCACCCGACCGGGAAACTCCACTGACTCGAAGTGTGTTCCCCGGTACTTCTCCGGCTCTGCCTCCAGCACCTGCAGAGTGCGCTCGGTGCGCATCAGACCGAGCCACAGGGAAACCGCGACTACCCCGTGGGGGCGCAGATCATGGGCCATGTCATGGACCATCTTGTCCACTCCGGCCTTGCCGGCTCCGTAGGCGGGACCGTGCATATAGCAGCGCGCCCCGGGCGAGGAGGTAAAGGCCATCAGGCCGCCGTGACCGATCATCAGGGGCGCGGCATGAAAGCTGCTCACGTAGGAGGAGCGCAGGCCGACCTCGAGCATGCGGGTCAGCGCCAGCGGCTTCCTCCAGAAGGGACCTGGCTCGACCAGCCGATCCGGAACGATGAAGGCATTGTTGACCAGGATGTCGATACGTCCGTGGTCTCCGGCAATGCGTTCGAAGGCGGCCGCCACTTGGGCGTCGTCGGCGTGATCGCAGGCCAGGGCAATGCCCCTGCCACCCCGGGCAGTAATCTCTTCGGCAGCGCCATGGATGGTCCCCGGCAGCATCGCTTCCCCTTCCTTCTGGGTGCGCCCCGTGATGTACACGGTGGCGCCCAGAGCGCCGAGGGCCAGGGCGATACCGCGCCCTACTCCGCGACTGCCACCGGTGACCACACAGACCTTGTTCTCAAGCATGCGCGGGCTCCCTGTGTGCACTGGCGAGGCTGGCAGCTATGTCGTTGGCCGCGATGAAACCGAAGGTCATGGCCGGCCCCAGGGTACTGCCCGCACCGGGGTAAGAGGCCCCCATGACCGAGGCCGAACTGTTGCCAATGCAGTACAGACCGGCGATGCTTTCGCCCTCCTCGCTGACCACACGGGCGCGCTCATCGGTCAGCAGGCCACCCTTGGTACCGATATCTCCGGCGTCGAGGCGCACGGCGTAAAAGGGAGCTTCGCTGAGCGGTCCGAGATTCGGGTTGGGCTTGACCGAAGGGTCGGAATAGAAGCGGTCGAAGTCATTGGCGCCACGGGCAAACTCCTCGTCCACCCCGGTGCGGGCATAGCTGTTCATCTTCGCCACGCTGGCAGCCAGGCCTTCGGCATCCACATTGATCATCGTCGCCAGCTCATCAATGGTGTCGGCGCGCCAGAGGAACTGACCGAACCATGCCTGCGGCAGCTTGCGGTCGGGCATCACCGAGCCAGGCATCAGCGGACCCATCGGATACTTGCGACGGAAGGCGGCATCGAACACCAGATAGCAGGGCACCGATTGCACGCCCTGTTGCTGGGATGCATACATGGCGTAGACGAAATCCAGATAGGGCGCAGACTCGTTGACGAAGCGACGTCCCGAGGCGTTGACAGCGATGCAACCGGGCATCGAACGCTCCGCGAAAATACCACGCTGCTTTTCCTCGCCCGGTACTCCGACGGTGGGACAGAACCAGGCATGCTCCATCAGGTCGGTGCGAGCTCCCAAGGCCATGCCGGCATTGATCGCGTCCCCGGTGTTGACCGGTGGGGCTGCGGTCCACTCGGTGCGGGTCGGGCCTGGCAGATACTTTTCGCGCATGATCTGGTTACGCTCGAAGCCCCCGGCCGCCAGGATGACACCGTGACGCGCGCGCAGCAGCACATCATGGCCCTCTCGCCGAGCCTTGATACCGACCACCCGATCATCTTCCACCACCAGTGACTGCAGGCCGGTGTTAAGCCACAGGGGAATATCACGGTCCAGCATGGAGCGGCGCAGGGCGGCGATGAGGGCATTGCCGAACGTCAGCTTGCGATCACGCCGGGTCTTCAGGCGCCAGTGGATGTCGCTCCAGTACTTGAGGATGATCTTGGCAGCCAGCCACTTCCAGCCCGGCGCACGACCCATCAGCCGCACCGCTTCGGCGGTCGTCATGGCGTAGCGACCCAGCATCAGGGTCGCCGGCGATTGCTCACGCAGACGCGAAAAGTCCCAGCCCAGACGCGCCGCATCAAACTGCTCGACGTCCATGGTTCGCCCACCGCTCTTGGCGCCCGGCAGAGCCTGATAGTAGTCCGCGTAGTAGGGGTTGGGCTCGTAGCGCGCATGGGTCTTCTCATTGAGATAGCGGACCAGCGCCGGGGCGTTATCCAGATAGGCGCGCAGACGATCCTCGGATACCAGACCTTTGGTGCAGGACTTGAGATAGGTCAGAGCCTCCTCGGGCGAGTCCTGGATACCGAACCGGGCCATCTGATCATTGTTGGGAATCCAGATCGCGCCACCGGAAATGGCCGAGGTTCCACCGTAACGATCAGACTTCTCGATCATCAGTACCGACAGGCCATGATCAGCGGCACGGCAGGCACTGAGCATGGCTCCCGCGCCAGAGCCCACCACGATCACATCAAAGATGCCATCTTCCACATGATTGGTATCTTTATTCTTATTCATGTCGACGCTCCTGGGTTCCTGCTGGGAGTTGTCCTGCGGTTGAAAATCCTTGCCTGGCTCCTGCCGACCATCGTCCATACTCTCGATCCAGATCTTTACTGCGTCCGATATTTCCACAGCGCACCAGTGCGCTCATCGTCCAAAAAGACTAAAACCCGCTGGCCGTCTCGGGGGCGATCCTCGGCGAACAGGCATAAAAAAACCTGAATGTCCCAGGGGGACATCCAGGTTCACCCAAGCGACGGCACAGGTAGTTATCAGGCGGCGTTGACCTCCGCTAAATCCCGCTTGAGCACCGGGGCTTCGGCTGCCGCCACAGGAAGGTTTCGCCCCTTGCGCAGTCGCGGCATGAGCAGCGAGACAATGGCGGGCAGCACCACTATTGCCCCGACCATGTTCCACAGGAACATGAAGGTCAGCAGCAGCCCCATGTCGGCTTGGAACTTGATCTCGGAGAAGATCCAGGTAAAGGTCCCCATCGCCAGGGTGAAGCCGGTAAAGGCCACTGCGGTTCCCGTGGTACGCAGAGTGTTGTAGTAGGCCTGCCGCAGATCCTGCCCCCGGGCCAGATAGTGTTCGAGCTTGCTGTAGATATAGATGCCGTAATCCACCCCGATCCCCACGCCCAGCGCAATGACCGGCAGGGTGGCGACCTTCATGCCCATCCCGAGCTTGGCCATGATCGCTTCGCAGAGCACCGAGGCGATGAACAGCGGCAGTATCATGGAAGCAGTCACCTTGAAGGAGCGGAACTCGACCAGCACCAGCAGCGATACGATGGCGTAAACCAAGGTCAGCATCAGCGGCTCGGACTGCTTGACCACGATATTGGTCGCGGCCTGGATACCCGCATTGCCGCCAGCCAGCAGGAACTTCATATCCTCGGTACCGTTCTCTTCGGCAAAGGCCTCGGCGGACTCCACCACCCGGGTAAGGGTGTCAGCCTTCTGATCGGTCAGGTACAGGGAGATGGGCGCCATGCTGCAGTCCACGTTGCGCGATCCGCCCGGGGACCACTCCACCGCGTTGTTGACCACGAACTGGTTGCGCGACACGCCGTACCACTTGAGGTTGGCCTCGTTGGCACCGGCGATGTTGCCCTTGACGTGGTTGTACAGCGACTCGACCCCACTCACACCGGGCACATTGGCCATCTGCCAGCCGAAGCGCTCACCCAGCACCGCCGCCTGGTAGCTGCCGCAGCGGTCCGACGGCGTAGTGAACATCACCGTGAACACATCGGTACTGGTGGAGTAGTGATCAATCAAGTAGGCATTGTCCAGATTGTAGCGCGAGTCTGGCCGCAGCTCGGCGGCACCGGGGTGCAGGTCACCGACCTGCAGACCGCGACTGAAATGCAGGCCCAAGCCGAGGATGACCGCGGCACCGGCCACCACCACGATGGCAATGCGCGGCTCGGTCACCCGGGAGATGGCCTCCCAGAAGACGTGCCGGCTGCGCGCCTTGCGCTCCTGATGGCGCACCGCTGCCGGGCTGACGCCGGCATAGGACATGAGGATGGGCAGCAGGAACATCTTGGTGAAGATGATCACCGCCACTCCGATACTGGCATTGATGGCCAGCTCGCGGATCACGCCGATTTCGATCACCAACAGGGTGCCGAAGCCGACCACATTGCACAGCAACGCTATGCTGCCGGGTACGAACAGCAGGTTGAAACTGCGTTTGGCCGCTTCCAGCGGATCACAGCCGGCATGCACCTCCGCAGCCATGGTGTTGATGTTCTGCACCGCGTGACTGACGCCGATGGCGAAGGTCAGGAAGGGGATCAGGATCGAATAGGGATCCAGACCGAACCCCAGCAGATGCAGAATGCCCAGCTGCCAGATGACCGCGGTGGTGGCACAGATGATTGCCATGGCGGTACTGCGCCAGCAGCGCGAGTAGAACCACAGCAACAGACAGGTCATCACCCAGGCCAGGCCGAAGAACATGGCCACCGCCGATGCCCCTTCGATCAGATCGCCGATGACCTTCGCAAAGCCGACTATGTGAATATCGATGCTGTCGCTGGCGTATTTCTGGCGGATCTTGATCTCCAGCTGCCGGGAAAATTCGCCATAATCCAGCTTCTCACCAGTGCGCGGGTCATATTCGAGCAGCGGCACCAGCACTATGCTGGATTTGAAATCGTTGCTCACCAGACTGCCGATCAGCCCCGAGCGCAGCACGTTGGTGTGCACCGTTGCCACTTCATCCGGCGACCCGTCATAGGTCTGCGGAATCATCTGACCACTGGCCCAGCCGCTTTCGGTGGTTTCCCGCCAGGTCACGTTCGGCGTCCACAGCGAGCGCAGGTTGCCGCGGTCGGTACCGGGCAGGTAGAAGGCCTCATCGGTGATCTGGCGCAGGGTTTCCAGATAGTCAGCGTCGAATATCTCCCCTTCCCTGCTGGCGACGATGATACGGATCGCGTTACTGGAGGCTCGCAGGTCGTTTTCGTACTGGAGGTAATTTTCGATATAGGGGTGCGTGGTGGGTATCATCTTCTCGAAGCTGGCATCGGGGCGCAGCTGCAAGGCGTAATAGCCCAGGACCAGGGAGGTCAAAGCAAACATCAGCAGTAATGCGACGCGGGCGCGAAACAGTATCGCCTCCACCCAATGTACAAATCCTGGCTGACGACTGGGCCCCGTTGGGTTCTTGCCGGACATGTTCACGCTGCGTTCTCCTTGCAGGAAGATTTTTTCACTGTAGGCCGGGCGGCAATACAGGGACGGCGCATCAGAGCACTGTCCCTTCGCCCAGCTGGATGATGCGAGCACCGGCAATCCCGACCAAAGCCAGCTTGTCCGAGCCCATGGCTGCTACGGAAACAAAGGGGCGCTCCAGTCTGTCGGTTTGCAGGGAAAAGCTTTCGCCACCATCAGCGCTGTGCAGCAGCACGCCGCTGTTGCCTACCAGAAGGATGCTGCCGTCATCCAGCACCACCCCGTCGTTGATGCTCTTGCGCGTCGGCACCCGGACCCGCTGCCAGCTCTGCCCGCTGTCTAGCGAGCGGAACACATTGCCGTTGAAGCCGTACACCAGCAGCACTTCGCCATCAGCATGTGAAGCGTTGAGCACGCCGTACAACGAGCCTTCATAAGGGCTGTCCAGCGCGGTCCAGGTATTTCCCCGGTCGCTGGACCGATGGATTCCGCCCTGCTCTCCGACCAGATAGATATCGCCGTTGGCCGCTTCGCTGATGCCGTAATAGTGGAAGTTGTAGGGATTATCGATGCCATGCTTCCACAGCACCCAGCTCTGACCGCCGTCTGTGGTACGGAAGATCTGCCCGTAGGAACCGACGGCCAATCCCTGCCGCGGGCTGTCGAACCAGATGTCCATCAGCGGCTGGGCCGGGCCGAATTCGATACTGGCGCGGGCGTCACCCAAAGCCAGATCAGCCAGATCCAGACGCTCCAGCGCCGCCTCCTGATCTTCCTCGCTGGCGGCCTGGTCCAACGCGGCCTGGGCCGCTTCGTACTCGGCCTCGGCGGCGGCGATGACCTGGGCACCGGCGTCCATGCCGTCGAAGATCAGCGCCCAGCTGGCACCGGCATCCTCGCTTTTGAGAATCACCCCATGATGTCCCGCAGCCCAGCCGACCTGGGAGTCGACAAAGGTGACGGCAGTCAGATTGACCGATACCGGAACCCGGGCTTGCTGCCACTGGGCTCCGCCGTCATCGGAATAGATGATGTTGCCATGCTCTCCAACCGCCACGAACCTGTCCCCGGCGCGGGCGATATCGGTGAGCAGGCTGTGCGCTGCCAGCGGCGCCTCGAAGGCCGGCGTCAGCAGCGGGTCCATGGCGATCGGAGTGAAAGAAGGCTCCGCGACGTCGGCGGAAAGGTCCGAGATATAGGCCAGGGCCGCCTGACCGGTCAGCCAGCTGCCCAGCACCAAGGCAGGCAGCATGATTTTCTTGAGCAACCGAGGATTCGTGTTATTGAGCATGCTAAGGCTCTCCCGCCGTCTTGCTTATGATTGTGATAGGGCCAGAAGATCAAGGCGCGTTCAGTTCCGCAGAGAACTCCCTGAGGTCGATTAAATTGCCATCGCACAGTGCGCAGACCATCGTCCGCTTGGACTAAAACCGCGAGTCAAACAGTGCGAGAGGACAGGAAGCGCTCGAACAATGCCTCTGGCGCGCTGCTGCCGGCCTCCTGCCGGCAAACCGGAAACGGTGCTTCCTTGCACCTGGTGAGGTGTTTATACCGATGGCACGCCCAGAGATACCACGCTGTTCAGCAGCAGCCGTACCAGCTCGGTCTGCCTCGTCACTCCGGTCTTGGAGAAGATCGCCCGCAGATGAGCCCGCGCGGTATTGCGTTTGACGTTGAGGGTTTCGGCTGCCTCGTCCAGCGACAGACCGTTGACCAACTGCATGGCCAGCGCCGTCTCGGAGGGCGTGAGGTTGAACAGCTGACGGACGACCTCATGGGGCGCCCGGCTGCCCGCCTCCGGATCCCGGATGAAGATGGCTGCTGCGGCCCGATGGCCGCCTTCGGACCATTCACTGAGCGGAATGCTGCGCACCACCACGCCGAGGCTGCACTTGCCCGATGGGCGGGTGACCGACATGGCTTCGGTGATCATCGGCTCGGGCCGGACGCTGAGGGTCACGGCGGCCTTGATCAGCTGCTGCAGCTGGCGGTTCTCCGGCAGGTAGCGCGCCTCCAGACCGCCGCCGACCCGGCGGATGCCATCGCTGGCATTGAGGATCTCCTCCGCAGCCTGGTTGCACTGCAGGATCTTGCCATGCTCGTCGATGATGATGGCCCCCACCATCAGCTTGTCCACGGTTTCGGCGTAGATCTTGCCGACCGTTTCGATACGGCCGATATGCGAATGCAGCATCAGCGACTGTTTCAGGTGGCGGAGCAGCACGTTACAGATGCTGCGCTCACGATCGGCGAAGGCCGGCGCATTTTCCGGACGGGTCACCCGGAACCGGCATTCCGCTCCGTCAGGCAGGTGGAGGTCAGCCCCCATCAGATGAAAGATCTGCAGGGGTTTCAGATATTGCTGGTAATAAGGGGATTCAAGCCATTCCTCCGGACGGAGGATCTCGTCCACGGTCACCACCCGATCTTCAGGCAGCCCTATGAAAGGGTCGAAGGCGAAATAGTGGCTCTGGTAGGCGGCCATCTGTTCGGTCTTGCTCAGGGCCGAATTGCCCGAATCGATAAGCAGACCACTGGCTTCACTGGTCGGCGGGCGCACGATAAGCGTCACGTGGTTGGCGTAGAGCTTTTCCCTCAGCCAGTGCAGCGCCTGACTCCAGGGAACCTCCTCGAGAGGCCCCTTGTACAGCAGCCCGATAATCTCATCAAACTCTTCCAGACCCATAGCCTCGGCTCCACTGGAAGCCGCCACAGGACACATCCACTCTGATTTGATCACAGCATTCAAGGCAGTCTCCTCCCATACTTCTTATTATTTTGAGTCCGGTTGTTCCACCGGACCGGCAGGCCAATCATTCTGTGATGATTTTCTGGCCAGACTCGCTGACCACCCGAGGGTGGTCAGCGTCAGCATCGCTGTCAGATTTCCAGCAGCTTGCTGGTCGCCCGTTCAGGCTTCTCAGCCAGCTGATGCCATACGCCTTTCTCGCCACGCCATTCGAAAACCTTGGGTTCGCGAATGCTTGAAGGCAATTCTGCTACGTCCCGGTAGAACTGGCTATACCATTCACGGAGCTGATAGACAGGCCCATCGCCATCACATAGCACCGGATTGTCCACTCGGGTCTTGGTATCCCAGATAGCCACGTCCTGACGGAAGGCCTCCTGGGCCGCCTGCACGTAGCCGCTGGCTATTTCAGCGTTCTGCTCTTCGCTCAGAGCCGGGTTCTTCCTGACGATCACCCCGAAACGAAGCTCGAAGCGGTCATGGGTGATGGGCGCGTGGCAGTTCAGCAAAATCGACTCGATGGGGTGGCCGTGGACCTCACCGGTCATGTAGGTGATGTGATAGGCGGGGCCGAAGTAGGCGTTGTCTGCGGTCAGTACGCTTTCGGTGAGCCGGGCACTGGTACCCTCCTCATACTGATAGCCGATGTGACCTTCGAAGGTGTTACACCAATACTTTACCGGGGCACCATGGACCGGACCAAAGTGAGCCATATCGGCCAGGTTGTCTACCAGCTCTCGGCAATTGGTGTTGATGGTCCAATTGACGATCTGCCAATCGGTCCATTCTTCGGAAAAGCATGCATTGAGCCGGGGGATGGTTACCTCGGCCGGCGGGGGATTGCCCTCGGGATCGTTATAGACGAACAGCAGCTTGTTCTCTTCCAGTACAGGCCAGGACTTCAGACGCGCCTTCGGGGGAATGCGCTTGGCGTAAGGAATCTCAGTGCAAGCCCCATCGGCGCCCCACTTCCAATGATGGAAAGGACAGACAACGGAGTTGCCTTCCACGCAGCCCAGACCCAGGTCAGCACCCATGTGCGGACAATATCCATCAATGATGGCGATCCGGCCATCCTCACCCTGGAAAGCCACCAGCTTGGTGCCGAAAATATTCAGGGTGTGGGGCTTGCCGTCCTTGTAGTCCTCGGCAAGACCCAGGCAGTGCCAGCCACGGGCATAGCGGTCCGGCAGCGGCTCTGCCTTGATTTTTGCAATGAGCCCACTCTTGTTCTGGGTTATGGCAGACATTGTTATTCTCCTCGGAACTCCACCTTCTTCGGCAGCCTGAGCCCTTGATTCCGGTCCTCAGGCACACGGTCTGAATACAGACTCGCGCACCACCGGAACAGCCGCATCCTCCATTTGAACTATCCACGCAGCATCGGTCGGTCGCGGCTCTCGTCCTTACAGACGATTGCTGGGCAGACACGGGCCACTAGACTCGACACCGTCGCCAATCGAGTCGAGGTAAACCATGAGCGAAGCAGTTAACCGGCGCGTCGTGCTGATCACAGGCGGCGCCAGGGGAGTAGGCAGAGGTATCTCTGAGGCCTTTCTACGTACCGGGGCCCGGGTTGTGGTGTGCGGACGCAGGGAACCCGATTCGCTGCCGTCCATCGGGGACAATCATGCGGATTTCTTGGCAACGGACGTACGCCAGCCGGAACAGGTCGAGCAGCTGTTTGCCACAATCTTGGAGCGTTACGCGCGACTGGATGTGCTGGTGAACAATGCAGGCGGCAGCCCCTACTGTCTTGCCGCCGATGCCACGGCCGCACTGCATGAGAAGATCATTGCCCTGAACCTCACCGCACCGCTGTTGCTGGCGCAGCATGCCAACCGCATCATGCAACAGCAGCCCGAGGGCGGCGTCATTCTGTCGATCGCCAGCGTCAGTGCGTTACGGCCGTCCCCCGGAACTGCTGCCTACGGTGCGGCCAAGGCTGGTATTCTCAGCCTGACCCAGTCGCTGGCAGTGGAGTGGGCGCCCCGGGTCCGCGTGGCTGCGGTAAGTGCAGGCCTGGTCAAGACCGAGAGTGCCCACCTGCATTATGGTGACGAGGCGGCCATCGACCGGGTCGCTCAGACCATTCCGGCCAGCCGCATGGCCGAGCCGGCGGATATCGGCAACGCCTGCGTATTCCTCGCCTCGCCGGAAGCGGCCTACATCTCCGGCAGTAACCTGCTGGTGCATGGCGGCGGTGAGAAGCCCGCCTTCCTGGCAGCCGCCAGCGTCAACCGCGACTGATGTGAACCGGGCACGGCAGCGCTGCAGCTGACCGTGCCCCGAGGTACCTCAGCCCTCGGCCAGCGCCTCCTGCACCGCAGCCACCACTTCAGCAAAGGTCTGATCGGCCACCTGTGCCATACCGATGAAACTCATAAAACCGTGGATCACCCCCGGCACTTCCCGATGCTGCACGCTCACCCCCGCCCCCCGCAGAGCGCTGGCGTAGAGGTTGCCCTCCTCGTTGAGGGGATCGTACTCAGCGGTAATGACGGTAGCGGCAGGCAGCTGTTCCAGGCTTGCTGCACGCAGCGGCGCCGCCCGGGGATCAGTCCGGAGCGCGGCCTCTGGCAAATACTGGTCCCAGAACCACTCCATCATCGGGGTCTCGAGAAAGTAGCCTTGTCCCAGGCGCTGATAGGAGTCACGGCTCAGATCGGCATCGCATACCGGGTACAGCAATACCTGATGGGCTATCGCCGGGCCACCCGCATTTCTGGCAAGCTGACACACCACAGCGGCCAGGTTGCCGCCGGCGCTGTCGCCCCCGACCAACAGTCGGGCCCGGTCTGCACCAAAGCTCGCCGCCCGGTCCGCGGCCCAGCGGGTCGCTGCCATAGCATCTTCCACGGCGGCGGGGAAGCGGTGCTCAGGGGCGAGCCGATAATCCACCGAAACCACCACCGCCGGCAGGGCTTCGCAGAAGGCGCGACAGAGATTGTCATGGCTGTCCAGATCACCGATGACGAACCCTCCGCCATGAAAGTAGACCAGCAAAGGCAGTCCCTCGGCAGCAACGGTCGGTCGATAGAGGCGCAAGGGGATGTCGCTTGTCACACCCGGAATCCGGATATCGTTCACCGAGCCCACTGTCTGCGGTGATTCGGGCGGCGGCATCTTGCTGACGCTGCGCAACACCTCGGCACTCATGCTGGACCAGTCCGGCGTGCCCTGGCTGGTCAGCGCTCCGAGGATGGCGGCAATCTGTGGATCCATAGTCATGACAAATCCTCCTTTGGCGCATCAGCGCATAAGGCCGGCATAGACGCCGGTAAAAAAAGCCCCGCAGAAAAAAAGGGAGGAATAAGAACCAACCTCTGCGGGGCATCAAACGCACTTTTGAAGGACAGCTGCACGATACGCAATCTGTCGCTCTCGCAAATCACCCGTTGGGAGTAGTCCGATCGCATCACCTGAACTCCTGCCGTCGGCTCTCCCATCTTCAGGTCAGGGAGTGAAAGTTGCTCGGTCCCCAGAAGGCCTGCATGCTGCTGAAACGCCCATCTTCGGCAAAGGCGAACACATCCAGAGTAGCGATCCGGAACGGCGTCTCGGCCCGTGGGCAGGTCACCAGCATGGCGCAGGCGGCGTGCCTTTCAGCCACCCGCACCTCGCCTTCCGGATGCATGATCATCTCACCGTTGACCGCGGCGAAACCCGCCTCGAAGAAACCCCGGATGGCCTCGTGCCCGACATAGGGCGGCTGCCCGATCGGATCCTCGAGCACGGCGTCGGGGGCGAAGAGGGATAGGATTCCATCCACGTTACGGTCCTGGAAGAAACCCGCATAAGCGAGCACCGCATCGCGCATCTCTGCTTGGTCCAACATCTGTATTCTCCTGGTTTATGCAGTGATCAGCCGACAATGGAATAGCCACCGTCCACCGGCAAGGTCTGTCCGGTAACGAAGCTTGCCGCCCTGCTGGTAAGGAAGAGCACCGCCCCGGCGACTTCCGCCGGCGTACCGAAGCGCTTCTGCGGGGTACGGGCCAGGGTCGCAGCACTCATTTGCTCATCGGCCACGACGCCTGCGGTCATGCGCGTCTCGATCAGGCCACAGGCCACCGAGTTGACGCGGATGCGCTGGTCAGCCCAGGCCATGGCCAGCGTCTTGGTCAGCTGCACCAGGCCAGCCTTGGCGGCACCGTAACCCGGCACCACCGGCATGCCGAAATAGGAGGTCATGGAGGCGATGCCGATAACATTGCCACCGAACCGGCTGTCCGCGAGCAGGCCCCGACAGGCATGGGACAAACGGTAAGCGCTACTCAGATGCATCTGTACCGAACGTTCGAACAGCTCCGGATCATCCCCTATGAGGGCCGCACCGCCATTGTTGACCAGTATGTCCAGACGACCGAGAGAGGCCGCCACCTGCTCGATCTGCCTGTTATCGGTGACATCCAGGTGCAGATAGCGGTACTGACTCAGATCCTCGTCATAGTCGCCTGCTCCAGGCCGGGTGCCGGTGATGATCACCTCGGCTCCGGCTGCGTGATAGGCTGCGGCGATGCCGGCACCGATACCACTGGTACCACCAGTGATGAGCACCGAGCGACCACGGTAGTCGTAGTGGATGTCGTTCCAGCGGGATTTATTCGTCATACTTCATCCTCCGGCCGCTGCGAGGCGGCTCATTGTTGTTTTATTGATGACTCACAGATCAGGCCCGCGCATTCACCCCTCGAATGACGGGGCTGCACCACCGCGCGGCATCACCATGCTGCCGACCACGGCCCCGACGCCCAGAGCAGCCCCGGCAACCAGCAGCGCAGCATGAATTCCGAGCCAGGCCGTCAGTGGGGCATAGGCCAGCGGATTAAGCAGGCTGCCAAGGAAGGTAAAGACTGGAAACAGGCCCAACGCCCGCCCGCGCAGCGCTGGCGCTGCCCGCTCCACCAGCGAATGGGTGAGATACGGCACCAGCATGCCACTGCCCAGACTGCTGACCACGCAGCCAGCGGCAACTGCGGCGGCGCTGTCAGCCAGGCCCAGCAGCAGGTGCCCCAGCGACATCAAGCCGAGCGCCAGAGCCAGACTGCCGCGCCGGCCCAGACGCACCATCAGCGCGCCGAAGCTCCAGGCGCCCAAGGCGTGCCCCAGCACACCCAGGGCGAGGACCCGTGACTGCAGGCTGGCGGAGTCGACACCGACGCCTTCCAACAGAAAGGGCGCCTGCACCGAGGTGGTGAATACGGTGATGAATAGTGGTACGCAGCACAGGTAGATCGGCAATAGCGGTTTCAGCGAGCCGACGGCGCGGGGACCTGTGGTAGATCCCGGTCGTGGGCCAGGTACCACCACAATCGCCAGCAGCAGGAACCCCAGCCCCAGCAAATGAAAGGAAAACGGCGTGCGCCAGCTGCCCAGATCCGCCGACACGCCGGCGGCCAGCAGTGCCATCAGCCCCATGCTGGCCCCTACCGCGCTCTGATAGCCGAGCAACCGGGTACGCACCTCCAGAGCAAACCGCCAGCTCATGAGCGTCAGGCTGGCGGTAGTGAAGCTGGACGCGGCCACACCGACCAGAAAACGAGACCCGAGCAGCGCAACGGTATCGCTGAGCACCAGGCCTGCCGCGCCGGTCAGCGAGAACAGCAGCAGGGAGCCGAGAATCACCCGGCGCTCCCCAAGCCGCTCGATCAGCAGCCCCGACAGCGGGCCGCCGACCATCATGCCCAGACCGGGCATGGTCATGATCGACTGCGCCAGGAAACTACCCTGCTCCCCGCCGCCGAAGAATACCGCGAGGCCCGGAAGCACCGGAGTGATGGATGAATACATAATTGCCGAGCACATACCGCTGGCGAGAAGCACAATGATCAGAAGACGCTCGAGCATGACGAGCCCTCAGCGATGATGGACCGCGAGCGAAATGGCAGAGCCTTTCGCCGAGGCGGCCGGAAATGCCCGTAACGGGCGTGGACGACGGTGCCCCGCCGGCCGAACCGGCGGAGCAGTCACGATCTCAGCTGTAGTCCTTGCCGGCCAACAGACCACCGTCAATCACAAACTCGGATCCCGTGGAGTAGGAGGACTGGTTGGAGGCCAGGAACAGCACCAGCTCAGCCACCTCCTGCGGCTGTCCGACGCGGGAGATGGGCAGACCCTTGTAGGTGGCGGCAGCCTCCTCCTCGCTGAAGGCGGGATTCTTCACCATGTCGGTGTCGATGCCACCGGGATGCACCGAGTTGACCCGGATATTGAAACGACCGAATTCCAGAGCGGCGACCTTGGTCATGCCTCGCACTGCGAACTTGCTGGCACAGTAGGCCGAGTTGCCGGCCACGCCTTCCATGCCCGCCGCCGAGGACAGATTGATGATTGAGCCGCCGCCGGCGTCCTTCATCGCCGCCAGCACCGCCTTCATGCCCAGCCAGCAGCCCACCTGGTTGATCTCGATAACCTGGCGGTAGGTTTCCAGTGGCAAGTCCTCTATGGTGCCGCAGATAAGCACCCCGGCATTGTTGACCAGCACGTCGAGTTTGCCGAAGCACTCAAGGGTTGCCGCCACCGCCGCAGCCCAGTCATCGGGGCTGGTTACATCCAGATGGTGATACAGGGCGGCCTCGCCCAGTTCCTCGGCCAGCTGCCGACCCTGTTCATCGAGGATGTCGGCGATCACCACCCTGGCGCCTTCGGCCACGAACAACCGTACCTCAGCAGCACCCTGGCCGCGGGCCCCACCGGTGATCAATGCAACCTTGCCTTCAAGTCTATTCATTTCTTCTGCTCCGCTTCTTGTTGTTGTATCGGGAAGTTGTCTGTCTTCACGGCAGGTAGTGGCCGCCGTTGACGTCCAATTGAGCGCCGGTCATGCCGCTGGCGTAATCCGAGACCAGGAAGAGCGCCGCTTTGGCACACTCGCTGTCCTGGACGATTCGGCGCAGGGGTATATGTCTGGTGAGTTCGGCCTGCAGGGCCTCGACCGGGACCTGGTGCTGTCTGGCCTGGTCTTCGAAGTAATCGTCCAGGGAAGCGCCACCCATCCAACCCATATAGGCGGAATTGACCCGGATACCGTACTTGCCGACATCTTCGGCGAGGTAGGTGGCGGTGGTGCTCAGGGCAGCCTTGGATGCCGAGTACCCCGCCTCCGGCGGGAATGGGCGGCGGATCGCCATGGTATTGATCATGACGATACTGCCGCCGCCGGCCTGCTTCATGTGCGGGATGACCGCCAGGGTCATGTTCATGGTGCCGAACAGATTGACCTCCATGCTCTGGCGCCAGTCATCAAGGCAGGCATGCTCGGCGGTCGCCATCTCGCCATGGAAATAGGCATTGTTGACCAGCCCGTCGATACGTCCGAAATGCTCAACCGTGAGCGCCGCCAGGCGTTCGCAGTCCTCACGTCTGGCAATGTCGGTGGTTACCTTGAGCACCGGAGTGGCCAGACCCGCTTCGCGGATGGCCTGCTCGGCGTCGTCAAGCTTCTGCTGCGAACGACCGCCCATGGCCACAGCGGCGGCACCTTCCTCGGCGGCCAGTACGGCCAGCTTGATGCCCAGCCCCGGCCCCATGCCGGAGATCACTACAACCTTGTCTTTTACTAACATGATGTGCCTGCGTAACCAGTTGGGAATGCATCAGCGGGCGGCCCAAACCGCCTCAGCGTGTTTTTTCAGATCCAGGGCGATCTGATCGAATCCCTCTTTCACCCAGGCCCCGTGCTCGCGCATGATGGCGTCGGCATTGATGCCGAGGAAGATGTCAGTCGTGAAGTAGGTGCAGCGCTGGTCGTCGAGGACCTCGATGTACTGGTCACGTCGCGCCGCGTCCTTGTTGGTTTCGGTGGGACGCTGCTCCCAAGACAGCAGACGGCAGGGTTCCCAGGCAATCAGGTACTCGGTGACCAGGAAGGTGTCCTCGGCCCCGGGCATGCGCACCTGCATGTAGACCGGATCGCCCAGCTTGCCGGTGGTCTTGAAGTCCGGACAGAAGCGATTCCAGTCCCTGTAGTGCTCGAAGTCGGTCAGAATGTCCCATACCAGCTGGGCCGGCGCGTTTATCTCTACCTTGACCGATGTCACTATGTTCTCTGCCTTGGCCATCACACCTCCTCGTCGGCTTGCCGGATAAGGGCGCTACCGCTCTGTTGTTGTCTTGATGCGCCAACTTGTAACATGCACCTGTGACCCAACTCCTACCCCAGAAAGACTAGAGGACACCCGCCCCGCGCTTTTACCCACATAGTCGATTTCAACGATTCACACCGGCCCGCGCCTTTGTAGCTTTGCCTTGTTGATGCATTCACAGGAGCGGACAATGAGCCAGAACAAGATGCGGGTAATAGTGCTGGGGGCCGGGATGGCAGGCATCCTCGCCACGATCAAGCTGAAGGAAAGCGGCTACGATGTGGTCTGCTACGAGAAGGGCGATGCGGTCGGCGGCACCTGGCGGGAAAACACCTATCCGGGGCTGCACTGCGATACGCCGGCGCACAACTATGCCTACAGCTTCGCGCTGAATCCCGAATGGAGCCGCTACTGCGCACCAGGCCCCGAAATTCACCGCTATTTCGAGCAGACAGTGGACCGGTTCGGCGTACGCGAACTGATCCGCCTCAACCAGGAAGTGGTGCGCTGCGAATACCTCAACGGCCAATGGGAGGTGGAAACCCGCAGCGGCCTGATCGACCGCGCTACGGCTGTGATAGCCGCCACCGGCGTGCTGCATCATCCGGTCATACCCAATCTCAAGGGACTGGAGAGCTTCGCGGGCAGCTGGTTCCATACCGCCCGCTGGGACCACAGCGTCCCTCTGGACGGCAAGCGCATCGGGGTTATAGGTAACGGCGCCACCGGCGTGCAGGTCGTATCGGCGCTGGTAACCCGGGCCAAGGTCAAACACTTCCAGCGGACCCCGCAGTGGATACTGCCCATTCCCAATGCGGAATATACCGAGGAGCAGAAGGCGGCATTTCGTGCCAATCCGCAGCTGCTGGTAGATCTGAAGTACGACGAGAACTACTTCCGCAACGTCAAGCGCTTCACCACCGCTGTTGCCGATGCCAACTCGAAGGAAATCGCCGAGATCCAGCAACTGTGCGAGCAGTATCTGGAAGCCAGCATCGTCGATCCAGCCCTGCGCGAGACGCTGCGGCCGACCTACCTGGCGGCCTGCAAACGACTGATCTACTCCCCGGATTACTACAACGCCATCCAGCATCCTAATGCCGAGTTGATCACCGACGGTATCGAACAGATCGAACCCAGGGGCGTACGTACCCGGGACGGCAAGCTCCATGAGGTCGATGTACTGGCGCTGGCCACCGGCTTCGATGCCAGTCGCTTCATGCGGCCGATGCAAGTACGCGGTCGCAACGGCGTCAGTCTGGACAGTTTCTGGGCCAAACGCCCCACCGCCTACTATGCGGTTTCCATGCCGGACTTTCCGAACCTTTTCATGCTCAACGGCCCGACCGGCCCAGTGGGCAACTTCTCGCTGACCGAGATTGCCGAGTTTGAATGGGACTACATCGCCCAGCTGCTGGCCATGCTGCGCTCGGGCCGCTATCGGGAGATCAGCGTGACGCCCGAAGCCATGGCCGCCTATGAGGAGCGCCGGATCGCCAAGGCGAAGAAGACGGTATTCGGCTCCGGTTGTCAGAGCTGGTACCTGGATGCCGAAGGCATTCCATCTACCTGGCCATGGGACCATAACGCCTTCGAAGAAGCCATGCGCAAGCCGGTGCTCGAGGACTACGAGCTGGTTGCCCAGCCAGAATTGGTGGCCCAATAAGCCGCAGGCCTGCCCGCCCCCGGCCCGGGTAGGCCTACGATGGCCCAAAGGAAAAATCGTAATTACCAGACAGGTTAAATGGACGGCTCAGTCGTCCATTCAGACGAGGACACAACAACGCGGACACCCCACATTTACAGCCAGGTGACCCTGAGGCAGCAGTGCTGACCATCAGGCAACTGACCGAAATAAAGCAAACAACAACAATATATGCACGTTCAGGAGGCAGTACATGACCCCAACATTTCACAACCCCAGGAAACTGATGGCCCGCTCGATCAGCGCGGCGCTGTCCGTTCTGATCCTTTCGGGTACTGCTCTACACGCCCAGGCGGCCATCACGGCAGAAGAAGCTGCGCGGCTTGGCACCGAACTGACTCCCATGGGAGCTGATCCGAAGGGTAACGCTGCCGGCACCATCCCTCCGTGGACTGGCGCACCGACCACACCTCCCCCTGGATTCGAGCCCTGCGGCAACTACATCAACCCCTTCGCTGATGAAAAACCGCTGTATGTTATTACGGCCGCGAATATGGCAGAACACGAGCAGTACCTTTCTGAAGGTACCAAGGCGTTGCTGCGACAGTTTCCTGATACCTACAATGTACCTGTCTATCCCACTCACCGCACCGCTGCC
>Ga0079224_100003566_pt1 | contig 19752 bp, 13 predicted proteins | sample Stecom2015_FD_80414 | JGI IMG/M metagenome (GOLD analysis project Ga0079224, IMG submission 80414) | Agricultural soil microbial communities from Utah to study Nitrogen management - Steer compost 2015 | ecosystem: Environmental > Terrestrial > Soil > Agricultural land | place: USA: Utah...
CCCAAAACACGTCATTATGAGGAGCGATAGCGACGTGATAATCTGTGTTTTGATTCTCTTGTCCATAGATTTTGCTTCGCAGAACTCACTTCGTTCGGTTCTCCTCGTTCCTCGTCGAAATGACGTAAAAATTATATTTTTAAACAGCTTCTCAGGCGAGGTTACCGCTATGCTCAAACGAGGACGAGATATTTTTCAATCGAAGGTATAACATATTTCAGCAGAACTTCAAAAGGGAGTTTACCCCTCCAATTACCATAATTACTACCCGTAAATACCATTGTTAAGTTATATTCTGGAATCGACATCATATACTGCCCTCCATTCCCTACTGATATTATTTTAAAGTTTTCTATTTAAACCTATAAGGTTTTTCCAGATACGGAGGTGTTCGTGAGCCCCCGTTTTTCTCATGGATATATAACCAAACCTTATAGGTTTTTATTTTAAAGTTTGTAGCTATGTAAGCAGCTGTATAGTCTATTTAAATTTACTTTATCATAACTCGTTGTGCATTATGAAACAGAAGGCATCCTAATTGTCATTCTGAGCTTGTCGACTGCGAATCAGGCGTCAGGGCAAAATACGGACTTGTGGGACTGATGCAACATTGAAGCGACATGTTTATACTTGACAATTTCAGGCTGTGCTTGTCGAGCCTTTTTCACAAAACAACGGGATAGGAGATTTGCCTGGACACATGGGCTATTCCGTCAGAACAGCTAGCCAGTACAATGCAGACGCTAGCGTTTACAGCAAAAGCCCTACCTTTTGCGTTCGAGAAGTTAGCGTGTAGAGCTAAAACGCTAACGTTTTTAATAGAAGCGCTACCTTTTCTGTTGAAAACACTAGGAAATAGGCTTCAAATGCTAACGTTCGCAAAAGAAATACTACCTTCTCTGTCCGAAAAGCCAGAGCGTCTGTTTCAAAAGCTACCACGTAGAAGATAAACGCTACCTTTTTTGTCAGACACGCTAGCGTGTCTGACAAAAAAGGTAGCGTTTGCAACAGAAACTCTAGAGTTTGTTTATTGAAATTTTAAGCTGTTATTCAAGACAAAAACAGTGTTGAATGCAGATTAAACTCAGTTTTTCACCTTAATAATGCTCTCTAAAACCACCTAAAAAATTGTAAAATCGTGCCAAAAAATTTTTCCGACATGCTGAATTTTGGCACATATTTACAATTTTTGACCCGTTGTGCATTTTAAATAATGTTTATTTTTAAATTGTTCAGTTTCAGACCAACGTATCTTCCGGAAGCTTAACTGCAAAAATTGGTGGAGATAGAGATGACTGGGAGAACAAACTTTTTGATAATTTTTATGCAACGTTACTTTGTGAGAAATTTGATATATCACTTATTTGGAATCTTGGGTGTGAATTGAATGACAACATTTTTCCTGACGATTTTAGAGGCATTGAAACTAAAACTTTCGCAAAAAAAATAGCTGACAATGGAATTATCAATGCCTACATCATCGGAAAGGCTTTATCAAACACTGAAATAAAATCACAATATAACAGCTTAGAACTGTCCTTCGCTCGTCCTCGTTTGCAAACGAGTATGAAAAACATGCACATCCCTCGCAGTGCCTCGACTCAGGCGAGGTTACCGCTATACTCAAACAGGACAAGTTTGGCTCCTCACCCTTAATCTCCCGTCAAAGCCGGGACAGGCTCTCTCCCAAGGAGAGGGAAACCAATTAATTTCCTTGACAGTTAGACAGGTAGCAAACTATACGCTCCCTCTCCTTTGGAGAGGGTTGGGGAGAGGATAATAATGCAAGCATTCTTATCTTGACGCCAAGCGAAAACTTTCTGGGGTCTGGGCGATATAAAAAACTGTCTAATAAAACCCTCCATTTCCACTCAACACGACTCTCACTAAAAACATTTTTGATGCGTTACCCTGTTTTTAAGTGTCTCGAAATTTGTTGTCCGAACAAAGACAATATCCATACAAATTTTTCTCACACAAATTTGTTAATTTTACCTACATGAACATTTTGAACAAACCTTTCAATACCGTGCATGACACGGCTCCTTTTTCACAGATACAGACCTCCGATTATATTCCCGCATTTGATACAGCTATTGCGGAAACCAAACAGGAAATTGACGCCATTACACATAATTCCGAATCGCCGACTTTCGAGAATACCATTGCTGCAATGGCTTATTCGGGAATGGCGCTGGACCGCATTTCCAATATCTTTTTCAACCTGCATTCGGCAGAAACCAATGACGAGATGGAGCGTATTGCTCAAGAAGTGGCTCCGAAACTCTCCCAGCTGGCAAATGACATCACACTGAACTTTGACCTTTTCAAACGTATTCAGGAAGTTTATAATCAAAAGGATAGTCTAAATCTCACCATCGAACAACAAACGCTTTTGGAAAAGTCCTATAAAGATTTTGTCCGCAATGGTGCTTTATTGGACGATGACAAGAAAGAACAGCTCCGCAAAATCGATGCAGAGCTATCGGTGCTTAAATTGAAGTTTGGTGAAAACCTACTTGCCGAAACCAATGCTTACGAACTGCACATCACCGATGAAAGGAACTTAGCCGGATTACCGGAGGGCACTATCGAAGCCGCACGCGGACTGGCACAGGAACAAGGGAAGGATGGCTGGATTTTCACCCTGCATTACCCAAGCTATATCCCCTTCGTGACGTATGCTGTTAATAGAGCATTGCGGAAGGAAGTTGCTTTAGCAGCTGGAAGAAAGGCTTTCCAGGCAAATGAACATAATAACGAAGCAAATATCCTTAAGATTGTAAACCTCCGCCACCAACGGGCACAATTACTTGGATATGATACGCATGCCGACTTCGTGTTGGAGGAACGTATGGCGCAAAGTCCTGCAAAAGTAAAGGCTTTTTTAAACGATCTTCTGGAAAAAGCCAAACCTGCTGCGCTTAAAGAATTTGATGAGCTTACACAATTTGCCAAAGAGTTGGATGGCATTGAGCAGTTAGAAAAATGGGATGGAGCGTATTATACGGAGAAACTAAAGCAGAAAAAATTTCAGTTGGACGACGAGCTACTCAAGCCTTATTTCAAGTTGGAAAATGTTTTGTCCGGTGCTTTCCTTGTTGCGGAAAAACTCTTTGGGCTTCATTTCTTAGAAGTAGACAATATTGACAAATATCACCCCGAAGTGCAGACATTTGAGGTGCGTGACGAACAAGATCAGCTTGTTGCTATTTTCTATGCTGACTTTTTTCCGAGAAAAGGAAAACGCAATGGAGCCTGGATGACTTCTTTCAAACCGCAGTACGTTAAAGACGGCAAGATGGAGCGCCCACATGTATCGATCGTCTGCAACTTCACGCGCCCCACAGCCACCAAACCTTCGCTGTTGACCTTCAACGAAGTCACCACGCTCTTCCACGAGTTCGGACATGCCTTACACGGTATGCTTGCCAATACAGTTTATCCTACCCTTTCGGGAACTTCGGTATATTGGGATTTTGTAGAGCTTCCAAGCCAGATCATGGAAAATTGGTGCTATGAAGAAGAAGCGCTGGCAAGTTTTGCAAAACATTACCAGACCGGCGAAACCATCCCGATGGAATTGGTCGAGAAGATTAAGGAATCAGCATCCTTTATGGAAGGTATGGCTACCTTGCGCCAGCTTAGCTTCGGCCTGTTAGATATACAATGGCATGGACAATCTCCTACGGAAGTCAATGACGTCAAAGTCTTCGAAGAGAGGGCCTTTTCTTCCACGAAACTCTATCCGGATGTTAAGGAAAATGCCATGAGTCCATCCTTCTCCCATATCTTTGATGGTGGATATGCTTCCGGTTACTACAGTTACAAATGGGCCGAAGTATTGGATGCTGATGCCTTCGATTATTTCAAACAAAATGGCATATTCAACCGGGAAATAGCCGATAAATTCAAAGCCCATATCTTATCACAAGGAGGAACGAAACATCCCATGGAACTGTACATAGATTTCAGAGGGCAAGAACCAACTGTTGATGCACTATTGAAGCGAGCAGGATTACTATAAAAATTAAGATTTTTCTTTTCTTTTTCGATAAAGACATTTAACTTTAATACAAAATAAATTCAATTTATAAAGAATAAATTTATGAGCAAATTTGAAGAAAAAGTAGCTGCATACGTTGCAGAAGCAAAAAAGTTAAATCTATCCATTGACGAGGAACTATTGACAGCTGTGGCGAAAGGCTTAGGTCCTTCCATCTATAACGCCGATGCAGAGACCATTGCTTCATCCGATCAAGCGGAATTAGACAGAGTGAAGCAAAACTTCTTGGTGAAGAAACTAGGTTTATCTGATGGGCCTGAATTGGACAAAGCTATCGATGAAGTTATTGAGCAAGTTGGTCGCTCCAACAGGAATAAATACAGAGCCATCGTCTATGCACTTTTGGTCAAAAAATTCAAAAAAGAAAGCGTTTACGCATAAAAACAAATACAAGACAGTCGAAAAGATTATCTAAACGATATAGACGTCATTTCGACCAAAGGGAGAAATCTATGGATGAATGGTATTAATTTACCTATTTAACAATAGATTTCTCCTCATTCCTCATCGAAATTATGCATATCTATTTCTTATTCCAACCTAATCTAACTTATGAAAAAAACACTTTACCTCTTTTGCTTTCTATTCTTCTTCTGTTTTGTTTCCACATCTGCACAAAGCCACAAGCTTCTGTTTGAAACACCGTACGGAAATTTCAAGGTACTGTTATACGACTTTACGCCAAATCATCGGGATTTGATACTGAATGCCATCAAAACTGATGTTTATCAAAATGCCTTGTTCAATCGGGTTATTGAGAATTTTGTCGTACAAGGTGGCGAACATGATATAGACATTGAAAAGCGCGAAGCAGCAGATCCTATGGGGCATAAACCACGTCTGTCAGCGGAATTTGACCAACGCGCTTATCACAAAATGGGAGCTTTGGGTGCTGGAAGAGATAATAACCTAGAGAAAGCTTCTTTCCTCAATCAAATCTACTTTGTCGTTGGTAAACCCATCACTGAATCAGAATTAGATGCCCTAGAACAGAAAAAACAGTTAGTTTACACCGACGAACAACGTGCATACTATTTGCAAAATGGTGGACAGCCGCGGCTGGACAATGATTTTACTGTTTTCGGGGAGGTGTATGAGGGTCTTGATGTTTTAATCAACATGAGCAAAACCAAAACAGATAAGGACGATTTTCCGATCAAGAAAATCCCTTTTCAAATTACGGAGATTAAGGAATGAAGAATAAACTCTTATTGTTGTTAATCGTTTCATTATTCAACATGCAAAGTCATGGACAAGAAATAGACAAGGCATATTTGGACGAACGTCTGCATGAACACTATCCCAGTCCAGAAGCTCCGGGCATATCGATACATATCAGTAAGGGGGGAATCCCTATATACAGCTTCCAAAAAGGTCTGGCTTACATAGAAAAGCAAGAAAAGATAACGAGAACTACGCGTTTCCGTATGGCTTCCGTCAGTAAACAAGTGACCGCTCGAGCTGTATATCGTCTTGCAGAACACAACAAATTGAATCTGGATCAACCACTTTCCATGTATTTCAGCCACTTGCCTGATAGCTGGCAACAAGTTACTCCCCGCCATTTGTTAACCCATACTTCCGGTATCTGGGATTACGAAGATCTTATTCCTGATGGACAGCAGGCACAATTGACCGATAAGGATGTATTACGGCTCTCCAAGCTGAAAGATCAGCTATACTTCTCCCCTGGTACCCAATTCCGCTACAGCAATACGGGGTATTGTCTACTTGCGCTATTGGTGGAAAAAGTCGCCCAGAAACCCTTTGCCGATTTCGTACAAAAACAGCTCTTTCAACCTATTGGGATTTTAGATGGTTTGGTTTATAATCCGCAATCGGTCATTAAAAATCGTGCATACGGTTATCACCCTACCGGAGATCATTTCCGGTTTGCAGACCAAAGCCTGACCAGTGCTACCCAAGGTGATGGTGGTGTTTACTTTTCTGTGGAGGATTACCATCGCTGGGCATCCGCACGCCTTTTCAACGATTTTGATAATGCGGATTTCATTAACTCATTCCAAGAAAATGCTATTCCGGTGCATGATGGTATTGCTTACAACCTTGGACTTTTCCTTTTCCGTGACAATAATAGGCAACTCCACTTGTTCCATTCCGGCGAATCGACAGGATTCAATAATATTATCTACATAGTTCCCCATCAAGAACTTATCATCAGCATATTTACCAACAGAGACGATCTCAGTATAGCCACAGCTTTTGAAGAAACTGTTCAACATCTGAAACTCCCAAAGGTCGTCCCCAATCATCTGTTTATATGGCTGAATAAGGTATATGCCAATAATTTTTAGAACAACATATAGCCCCAAACAATTTTCTTAAAAACTTCAATGGATAAAATTTGTTCTTCTAATAGGAACGTATTGAAAATAAAAGAAATCGTTATGGAAAACAGTAAAATGCAAGAATGTATCGAAAAATGCTTAGCATGTGCTACCGCTTGTACGCATTGCGCATCAGCTTGTTTACAGGAATCTGAAATCGACATGCTCCGGGAATGCATACAAACAGATCTGGAATGCGCCGCGATTTGTAAAGTAGCCGCTGAGGTCATGTCCTTAAACGGTAAGTCTGTCAGTGAAATTTGTCAAATATGCGCCGCACAGTGCAACCTTTGTGCAGAAGAATGTGAGAAACATGCTGCACACGGCATGGAGCATTGTTTACACTGTGCTAAAGTGTGTCGGGAATGTGCAGAAGCTTGCCTTTCCATGGTATCGGCAGCATAAGATAGATATATTAGGCTGTCTAAAAAGGATAATGCTTTTTGGACAGCCTCATGATTATTTCAATTTTACATATTTCTCAGTAATATGTTGTTTTACACCCAATTCAGGTATTTCTTCCATACCATGTTGGATTAAGGAATCTCCTTTCACTTCTAAGGTAAATGTAAACTGCTTACCTTCCCAAGGTCGATAACTGCAATAGTCTAAATTTTCGATATAGGTCTCACCCTGTAAAGTGTACGTACCAGCTCCACTGACAAATACATTATTCAGGCTGTCTGTACCCTTCGATTTATCATGGTTAAAGAAGGAAAAATACTGTGGGTTGAAAATCTTTATCATCTCCATCTTCGTAGTATCTACGACCAAGTGTATCGTATCTTCTCCCTTAATGGTTATGCTTTCTATCAAGCGGTAATTACCTGTTAAATGCTGAGACTCCTTGACTTGTTGATTTTGACAAGCCAGGAACAAAAAAGCAATAGCTCCAAAAATATATATTGTTCTTATGATAAAAAGATGAGTAAAATGTAAAAGCTGTCCTACCTCGACAATCTCAGCATGACAGCTTTTACGCTTTTAATATTAAAACTTATTGTTTATCCCACCAAACACGACCACTTAAATTATCACCTCCTGGTACAGCGGCTGAAGCTGCTTTATAATAAGCGGCATTCGAACCAGCCTCTTCAGCAGTAGGATATGGGAATCGACGAGGGATGGTTCCTTCTGTCGCATTCCCTGGGTAGTTTACAGGAGTTAATATAGGGTAACCTGTTCTACGCCAATTAAACCAAGATTCATAGAAATTCAAAGCTGTATTCTGGTGAATCCAATATTGCTCACTAATTTGCTTAATTCCTCCGGTTAAAGGGTTTGCAGCAACAAAATTATTGGCATCGGTTTCACTAATAGTTAATGCCCCATCATATTGCCCTAGGAACGTAATTCCTGCTTTTAATGCATTGGCATAATGTGTTGACGCATCTCCCCCTATTCCCCATCTTACTGCTGCTTCAGCCAATAACAACTCACTTTCAGCATATGTTAGGATAAAAGTAATCCCATCTCGCTTAATCATACCTGGATGTGGAGAAGAGTAATCTGAAAAGGAAGTATACGAAGGATCTGAGCTGATCGCATATAGTGGGTTGTTGTTTAAATCTTTACCGTTAGGCATCCCCTTCTGTACGGCTGGATCCGTGACAAATGCTGTGTTTTGGTCTTTGTTGCCATCATTCATCCATAGTTGAGTAACTGCAACCTTAATACGTGGATCGTTCGTACTTTTCAATGCATCTATAAACGTATCTGACCACTTTACGTAATAATGTTCCTGTCCACCGTCTCCCAACAAAACTTGGCTATTCCGATTTTGTGTAATACGAGCTCCGGTTTCATCGTGTTTCAAGAAAGCATTATCGGCATTACTACTTAATGTTTTTCCAGCTACTTTTTCTACATAAGATCTTGCTGTTGCATCGTCCACCTTGGTTAGACGCATAGCCAATCGTAGTGTCAAAGAATGACCAAAACGTTGCCATTTCGCAATATCACTACCATATACAACATCCCCTGTAATACGGTCAGCATTTATGTCTAGTGCGGCAGTTGCTTCTTCAACCTCTTTCAATAAATCCATGTAAATATCCTGCTGTTTATCGTATTTCGCAGAAAGATTTTTTTGATAATAACCCTGACCCGCTTCTGAATAAGGTATGTCGCCGTATAAGTCTGTAATCCTAGCAAAAATCAACGCCCTCCAAATACGTGCTGCTTGATGTAGGTTCTTATACTGTTCTTTATCACGGGTCAATTCAACAATATCAACAATAGGTTTTACCTGCTCAGCATACGCACGCTCCCAGTAGGCAGAAGTATACCAGGGGGTCAATAAGTACTTATCTCCTGCCCAATAGCTCACTACAGTAGACATCCCTTGCATCATCGTTGCCGAGTAAATCAAATTTGCACGCCACGTCTCGTAGGCAAAATCCGTGCTACCTGTATAAGTCAGTTGAGCCGTTGAAAAAGTAAAGTTAGGATCAAAGTTGGTTGGCCCATAATTCACAGGATCTGTATTGATCTCCACAAAATCTTTAGTACAGCTACTCATCGCTGCAATTCCCATCAACAAAGAAAGACTATATATTTTAAATTTATTCCGTTTCATAAAATTCATCTTGATTAAAATTTAACATTTAAGTTCAAACCGAAAGTCCTCGCAGGAGGCATTCCTCCCAACTCCAAGCCAGGGAATGTTGCATTATAACTTGACTCTGGATCGATATTGTCGGTTTTCCGCATTAGGATGAACAAGTTACGGGCAACGAAACTTACATTCAATCCATTAATTCTATTGTTGAACATTTTAGCAGGAAAACTATATCCAAAAGTCAACTGTCTGAACTTGATGAAACTAGCATCATTGACAAAACGGTGGGAAGTATTATTGGCCGTATTTTCATAAAATTTTGGTGCTGTATTGCCTAATTCTTCACGTCTCTCCAAAGTCGCTTGGTGCAAACCTTTGATATAGCCATAATAATCGGTAGCAGAGAACAACTTACCTCCAAACTTGCCGTCAATTAAGAATCCTAAATTGAAGTTTTTGTAACTAAAATCGTTATTCCATCCAGCAAACCACTTATTGTAAGCAGAACCATAACTTTTCAATTCACCACGATCAGGGGAACCGTCTGCCAAGGTTACAATATTACCATTATCATCGTATTTGAAATCATAAGCCATAATCTGCCCCAAGGCTTCACCTGGAATATTTTTTAAGAAACCTACACCAGAACGTGAAGTAGCTATCAGTTGCTCAGGAACCCCATCTGCCAAAGACAATACTTTATTCTCATTATAAGTCATATTCAAGGAAGAGGTCCAGTTGAAGTTTTCCTTTTTAATAAGCACCCCTGTAAGTAAGGCTTCGATACCTTTATTTTGTATAGAGCCCGAGTTAAGGATTGCCCCATCATACCCAACTGTGTTCGAAGTAGTAACGGATGTAATCTCATCATCTGAACGTTTTTTATACCATGTCAAATCCAAATTCAAACGATCATTAAAGAAACGTAAATCAGTACCGATCTCTAATTCAGAAGCTTTCGAAGCTTTTAACTGTGAATTAGGAATCGAAGTATTCGTAATTTCACCTAACGGTTTTCCGTTTAATGATTGACTTAACAGGCGATAGGTCAAAGCTGTCTGATAAGGATTGGTAGCTTGACCTACCACAGCATAACCTGCACGTAGTTTACCAAAACTCAAAGCCGAACTGTTCAAAAATTCCGTAAAGACAAATGAACCACTGATAGAAGGATAAACTACATTCAATTTATTGTTCAATCCTGGTGTAGCCAAAGTTGAGAACCAATCAGAACGTGCACTACCTGTTAGATATAGGATGTCACGATAAGCAAATTCTAAAGTACCATAAACTGATTGGGTTTCCTGTTCAGTCTCCATATAGCCCACCGATTTATTAGCCAATCCGGTGATAGTGTGTACTCCAGGCACCAAAAAATCCGTACCTTGATTAACGGTCAAATCCGTTTTGGTATTCCGATAGCTTGCTCCAAGATTTGGCGTGAAGGTGATATCATCATTTGCCACAAATGATTTACCAATCAGTACATCTGCATTGATATCGGAGAACTTCATCTGCTGAGATACCATGTTATTGGGTGCATTATAAGCAAGACCTTCTGGGAAGATACTTATATAACTATTTGTGTAATAATCCTGCCCTGCACGTCCTTGTACAAATAGGCCATTATCAAATGTATAACGAGCCGACAATGAACTGATTAAACGATTCCTATTGGTATTGTTTTGAATTTCATATGCAGCAAACCATGGGTTAGTATCCCATGCATTACCAGTATTATACGGAATTTCCTTTCCATCTTCTGTTTTCCAAGGCTTCAAATCACGCACATCCACACTTGTGGGCAAGAATACGGTATTGTAGTTTGCACTTCCTGCTCCGTCCGACAACATAGGACGGTTTTTAGCTTTTTCAATGATGTAATTTGTACGTGCATCGATAGACAATCTTTTAATTGGTTCAAAAGTTCCCACTAAACTGAACGATTGTCTATCTAAGCCTGAATTAGGCATAATGGACTTGTTAGACAAATCACTTACCGAAAAACGAAGGGCTCCTCCTTCAAAGGATTTGTTTAAGGCTAAAGAATTTGTCCAAGTATGGCCACTTTCATAGAAGTTTTTGATATTATCTTTCTGTGCGACATATGGTCTTGAAACACCATCAAACTGTGGTACACTACTACCATCCAATTTTGCTCCCCAACTAGATCCTCCTACTTGTGCAGCGGCTCTCCCATCCTCAGGTTTCTGACCGTTTACCCCTTGGCCATATACATATTGCCAATCCGTACGATCCATGACCTGTTCAACAACATAGTTACTACTGAAGTCAATACCAGTTCCTTTACCAGATTTGGTAGTAATCAAAATTACCCCTGCCTTAGCTCTAGAACCATATAATGCTGATGCAGCGGCACCCTTTAGCACTGAAATACTTTCAATATCATCCGGATTTAAGTTACCTATTGCATCCCCAAAATCTGGAGCATTATCCCACTGGCTTCCCGAATTCCCGTTTGGATTAGTATTCCCAAATCCTACAGGAGCATTCTCCATAGGTACTCCATTGATTACATATAAAGGTTGATTGGTTTGACTCAGGCTGGATGCACCGCGGATAACTACGCTAGTTGCAGAACCGACACCACCCGAAGTAGAGGTAACATCCAAGCCCGCAACTTTCCCCACCAAGGCATTAGCCACATTGTTTTCACGTGCTTGAGTTAAGGTCTCTCCGTTAATCTGCGTCACCGAATAACCCAATGTACGACGTTCCCGAGTTACTCCCAATGCAGTAACCACAACTTCGTTTAACATTTGATCATCCGCGGTCAAAGCAATCGTTAATGATCCTGAATTTTGTATTGTTACTTCTTTGGAAAGATATCCTGTATAGGACACAACCAATACAGTTCCCACAGGCACATCAATATCAAACTGTCCGTTGATGTCCGTTGCCTTGGCGACATTTGACCCTTTCACACGTACAGTAGCTCCAGATAATGGGTTTTGATTGACATCCGTTACAGTTCCTTTCACCTGAAGATTCTGTTGTTCACTGATAATCACAAGCCCTTTATCTGACACAGAGTATTGAAGACCTGTACGACGAAAAAGCTTCGGTAGCAAATCAACAACACGCTCGTTTTCAACACTTAAAGAAAGTTCTTTGTGTAGATTTTTATTAGTAGAACTATACACAAAGTAATAGTCACTACTTTCCTCTATCAGTTTTAGTATCCTACTCAACTTGGTCTTTTGGACATCCAAAGACACTTTTTGTTGGGAATACACATTTGCCGTTGCTGCGTTCAGAAAGGCAAATACAATCATAATTAGGGTTAGTTTCATCCGAATAATGAATCTAAAGTGCATACAATAATACGAATGCACTTGCATTAAGCCATTTTTAATCATATTTTAGTACTTGGTAAAGTTTACAATTAGGCAGTGATTCGATTGCAAGCGTACAACTGCCGATTTTAATTAATCTTTGTCAAGGGGTGGTGCGCTAACACCATCCCTTATTATTTTTCATAAATCGTCACATTTTTTCCATCTCTTATAAATTTAAAGGGTTTAACTTCTTGTAAAGCTTGTAAGACTTGTTCTATATTCTCTTGGTTAAAGGTAGCAGTGAAACGATAGTCCTGAATTTTATCACCTTCTAAGGTAATGTCAATATCATACCAGCGCTCTAAGACTTTCTTTAAGGATTGAAAATCCTGATCTACCATTTCCAGACGGTTCTCTTTCCAAGCTATATCGGTTAGTGGTTCTACTTCAGTAGGTTCATCAACTTCTTGTATGGCGATTTCTTTGACTGCAACCTTAGGTAACGGTTTACCCAGTTTCTTATCTATCGCTATCAACGATTTATCTTCTTTATACAAAGTCACCTTTTGATTGGGCTTTATGACAATAGAATTCTCATTCACTCCTTTGCTCTTCATCTCTATAAGCCCTTCTACCAAAAGTGCTTCTGAAAACAATTCGTCTGGATAAGATTTAATGTTAAAGGACGTACCTAAAACACGGATATCGAAATCGTTTGTATGCACAACAAAAGGTTTTTCTTTATCTTTTTCAACTTCGAAGTACGCCTCTCCCACCAAATGAACATGACGATCGTCATGATTAAAGGCTTGTTCTACTTCAAGTTTACTGGCAGAATTTAGCGTCACTTTAGTGCCATCGGACAGTTCAAACTCTTTCTTTTCCCCTTTTTGTGTTTCATAGGTTGTCACCAACGAAGACATCTCTCTATCAACGACCTCAGGAGTCACACCTTCTCGGGAATACCAAAGATAGGCACCTCCTAAGGCTATAAATATAGCGGCAATCTTTGCCCAACGGCCAAGCCTAAAGACTGGGGTCTTGACTTCCTCCAGTTCTGTTTTAGCCATTATTTCCTTAAAGGCTTTTAGTTGTTCGTTCAGCGGTTTTTTATTTCCTGAAAGGATATGGAAAAGCCTTTTGGCTTGAGCGATAGTTTCTTCTTGTTCGGGATGGGCAATGCGATATTTCTCCCAATAGGCAATACATTGATCATTCTCCCCTGAACAATACTCTTGAAACGTATTGTCCACCAAGAAGTCTTCAATATTGTTGTACTCTGTAAGTCTCATTTTTAAGGCTTTTACTCTATAGTGCCTAAAAAACAAACGATTGCCTAAGCAAAAAGGTAAAAAAAATACAACAAACTGCTATACAGATGATTAAAATTCTTTTAATTCTTCACGGAGTACCTTCAAGGCATCGTATAAAGTGTTATAGGCAGTTTTGACTGTCATACCAGTTTGTTCGGCAATTTTCTCATAGGTCATCCCTTCAAAAAATTTAAGATGCACCAATTGTTTCTGTCGAAAAGACAATTTTTCCAATGCTTCTTTCAAACGCAATTGGATAATTTCATTGGTCTGTACACATATAATAAAATCCTCATAAGGCATTTCAAACCATTCGTCTTCAGCCTTTACATTCTGAAGGGCTTTATTGATTTTCTGTTGCTTCTCGATCAAACGAAGAATTCTTCTTTTTAAAAAGGTAATAAGATACGACTGCACATTATCTACCCTATCTAAGCTCGTCCGTTTCTCCCAAAGCGTTACAAAAATTTGATCTGTGGCTTCGGTTGACAAATCGGTGTCCCCACAAGTACGAATACCAAAGTTTACCAACTCATTGTATAATGCTGCATAAAGATCAAAGAAAGCATCTTCATCACCTGCGCGAATCCGCTCCCATAACATCCTATAACGCAACGTCCCTTTCATTCGTGTAGAATTTGTATAATAAAGTAAATGGATTTAATAGTTATTCTTTTCGTTCGATAGCGAAGATGTTCATTTTTTTGCTCTTATCAAAAAAACGAACAGGAATTATTACTATGAATAGCAATAATTCCTGTTTTCAAAATTTCATATGCACCTAATTTTCAGGTTACATCATTGGCGGTGTGCCGATAAATATTTCGTTTTTCGTTTCCTCAGATAGCGACAAGAAACGCTCATACTGCTTCAAAACATCACTAATAATTTCAGTTTTCGTGTAATACTGAATATCATAACCTCTTCTATCATCACCAAAATAGGTCTGAGGAATGAATATTTTATTGCTGTCAATGTCAGGAGCATTTTCTTCATTAATCAGAAAGTCTGATATATTCTTGGGTTGTGTACGCACCCCATACTTAAAGTTGTTGATTGCATCGTGTCCAATTAATAGTTCTACTCGATGAGGTCGTTCAAAGACCGAAACCTCGGCAATAATATTTTGCTTTTTCAATTCTTCTGTCAACTCATTAAAAGCTGGCTGTACAACCTCTTTCAAGAATAATTCTATTGCCTTCTGATCTTTATAACTGACAATTCGTTGTAACCGTTCTTTCCAAAAATCACCGGACCAACTATCCGTTGAATGGGAAAATCCTCGTTGATAATAGGCATTATCAATAATCAACCCTTTTACAAGATTATAACAGAACAACAACATAATCACAGCAAAAGGCAAAGCTGTAATTAAAGTCATCGTCTGTAAAGATTGTAGTCCGCCTGCATTTAATAACACCAACGCCAATACACCTAAAAGAGCCCCCCAAAATACCAGTTGCCATTTGGGAGAACGAGAAGAATTATTGGTAGAAATACTGTCCATGACAAAGATTCCGGAGTCCGCAGAGGTCACGAAAAAAATAAAGATAATAAGCACGACTAAGGTATTGGTTATGACTTGTGCTGGAAGATATTCAAAAAACTTAAACATCAAGGCATCTGCCTCGGACGCTATTGCACTTAATGCACCCGATGCTTCGTTTTGATCAAACCAAATAGCACTATTACCTAATACGGTCATCCACATAAAGTTGAATAAGGATGGAATAATCAATACTGCACCGATAAACTCCCTTATGGTTCGTCCTTTGGAGATACGCGCAATGAATAAACCTACGTATGGAGCCCAGGAAATCCACCATGCCCAATACAATATAGTCCAATTGAAATACCAAGGGAGTGTTTCTGGTTCGAAAGCATGTGTATTAAAGGTAAGACTGAAAAATTCATTGATGTAATAGCCCAATCCTTCTGAAAACGAACCGAACAAAAAGACTGTGGGACCAAAAACAACAACAAAGAGCATAAGTAGTACGGCTCCTACAATGTTCACCTGACTAAGGAATTTAACTCCCTTATTTACTCCTGATGTAGCTGAAAGAATAGAAATCGCCATAATGATAGCAACAATCCCAATCTGATAGATAAAATCATCGCTGGGCAAGATTCCGAGATGAACCAGCCCTGCATTAAGCTGTACTACTCCAAATCCTAAAGTTGTCGTGATACCGAAAAACGTACTACACAAAGCAAACATATCGATAATATTTCCTGCTGTTCCATTAATCTTTTCTTTCAGCATAGGATAAAAACAACTACGCAAAGAAAGTGGCAATTTGTAGCGATAGGTAAAATAAGCTAAAGAAAGGCCTACCACCCCATAAATAGCCCAGGCGTGTATTCCCCAATGAAAAAAGGTATAAAGTTGTGCATCTTTAGCACGTTGAACCGAAGAGTTCATCATATACACGCTATCCGAATAATGGGAAATAGGTTCAGAAACACTAAAATACATCAGGCCTATCCCCATACCTGCTGCAAAGAGCATAGATACCCATGAAAAGAATGAATATTCTGGTTTAGTGTCGTTAGCTCCCAGTTTAATGGAACCGTATTTACTGAACACCAAAAAAATCAGAAAGAGGACGAAGATAGTAACCGCCCACACATACACCCAGTTTAAGTTAACAAACAAAAATTGCTTTACCGTTTCTAAAGACTGCTCTGAAATATCAGGAAAAAAAGAGGACACCAAGCTTACAAAAAGAATAAAAAAAAGGCTTGGTAACACAATACCTTTATTAAATGTAGTCCTGGGTTTTATACTATTAAATTTACTCATGGTGGACAAAATAAAGATTACACCATGGAATAACAATTTTTAAAGGTAATTGTTACTGAAAAGCATCATTTTCTGTAAAATGGAGGAATATTAGCACAAAAAAGGTCTAAAAAGTACTTTATTCATACTTTTCAGACCTTTTCCGCTTTTTTTTTAAAGTTCTTACTTTGCTAAGCGCTTAGAAAGCTCATTCAGTAATGTTTTTGCTTCATTGAAATTTTCATTCCAATTATCTACACGATAGACGACATTAAGGTTCTGTATGGTTTTCTCCAAGAGGTCGAGATTGCCCGTACCGCCTATTTCCTGAAGTTGTTTTTTCACTTTTTGGATTTTCTCATAGTCCTGTACACCTTCCCTTAACCGTTCGTAACGAATGGAACTACGATCATGTGGATAAACAATGTAGGTATCACCTGCAGGCCAAGTGCGAAAACGGGAATCCTGCAACGGATTTTCTACCCAAGAATTATAAGCCCAACGCAACATGCCATCAAAATTTGCAGCCTCCGCATACCAAGCCAAATAAGCCGATTCTGCTGGATCAGAAAATGTGAACTGATTCGGGAAGGCATCACTACAACAGATGTAGAACGTTGTGTTCAAGCCTCTCTCCTGACGGTCCTTCAAGTCTTCTGCCGAAAAAGGATGCCCTAGGGCAATGCTGATATCATTGCTATTTGGATAGCGTTGGTAAGTCTTCTGGTTATCCGCATACGACACACCCAATTCTGGTGAAACCTTCTGCAATAAGCCCAATGCACCGTCCACTTCCTCACGTGTACGTTCATCGATAGCAATATTCGTAATTTCCAACCAACCCTTGGTTTTCAAATGTCTTACAAAATCTTTTAGAAAAGGAGTCCATAGCTCTTCAAAAACCGGTGTACCGGGCTTCGCAGCAACATTTACTAACTTCCCGGTTTTCTCATCTTGATAGTGTATTTCGTTATTCCAAGGAATAATGGAGTAACAGTTAATCATCTTCTTCACGCCCAAGTCCATCATAAACTGCACCCAACGGTCAAAGACAGCATAATCATACGACCATTTACCATTCTTTTTCTTTGTCCATGTGATCATATCCGCATAAGGATCGAAAGTCTGTACATTCCAAGGATCTTTATTGACCGTAGCTGTAATTACTTTCTGCCCTGCATCAGCCAGCATCTTCATCGTTGGTTTCATTGCCTCGAAATGTGCATCACTCCACATTTCTAATCCCAAAACTTCCGCTACTGCCGAAGGATGTTGCCATTGATCTAAATGGTAAGTCCAATTCTTTACTTCCGGTAATACCTGCTCTATTACCTCCAAACGTAATGTTAGGTTTTGTGGTTGCTGTCCTTGTCCTTCCACGGTCACATCAGCTGTATAGTATCCTGCTTCCGCATCACGAGGTATATCGATAGTTACCCAGACAGGTCTCACCTTGTTTGCTTCCAGATCGAAACTTTTCAGGTTATCCAACATATCTGAAGCTAACGAAGCAGCGAAATCTTCAGGTTTACGATGACCACAACCACCTGCAAATTCATCCGTCATTACGTATCGGACAAAACGTGCCGAAGCTATGTCTTGAGGCAATACGGATCCTTGCTCACCTTTAAAGGGAGAAATGCTTACCGTTGTTTGCTTTATTACTGACGAGCTCCATAACAAAACCTGTGCTGACACCCGCTCTCCTTTCCAGCCTTGTACAAATTGTGTCTGTTTTTTTACTAGATTGGGTGCTATGGATTTTGGGAAACGCTTATCAATCGTCACAAATGAACTATTCAACCCCACGCTTACTTTTGACCAATCGGACAAGGTATCGGCTGTAGGATCGGCAAGCTCCTGAAATTGTTCGGCTACAGGTTGCTTCCTTATTTGAGCAGTTGCGAATGTAGAGCTGCACAACAGTCCCAAGACAATCAGTTTACCAAAAGAACGGTGTAATCGTGTTGTATTTACCATAAAGAATTAGGTTTTATCTAAAAAACGTATGTATATCCTTATACAAGCTTAACCAATTTTCATGGCTTTGGCAACTTCTTAATGAAAGCAAACGGTTGTTTAAAATGACAACAGTAGGAAAAACAAAGGTAGCTCCCTGCTCTTTGTTGCATAGGATTAGTTCGCTTGGATAATGGTCAATTCCTGTTTTAATTCTTGTAATAAAGAATCCTTATGAATACCTTTTTCGGATTTGAGCTGTAGGTCATAAAATCCATCATATACCTTATACTGCCCTTTTCCAAAAACAGTATCTACCAAATGACTAAGAAATTGTTCTTTTGCATCAATCATATAAATGGTATCATGACAGCGTTCAATGTGAAATGTAGCCCTATTTTCATCAATAAAGGCATGTTCGACAACCTTCAGTGTTATATCTTTATTTTTATCAATCACAGGATTACCAATCCAAATAATAAACCAGCCCATGATAAATATCGCAGACATATTCCATAAGGCATGATAAAACACGGCGTAACGGAACCCTAATCGCACACGGATAAAACTAAGCACAACACCACCTGTCAATTGAGAAAATACAAACACAAAACAAAAAAGATAGAATAAGAACTGTTCATTATCATAATTCCACAAATGTATTAATCCAAAGACCAATACACTGCTATACATAATCCATCGATAATACTTACGCCAAGTATTACGGCTTATTACCCAACGATAGAAGTTCCTATACTTAATGCCGTAGCGGAAAATTAGTTCTTCCAAGAAAGGAACAAATAGAACGGCAAGAAAAAATAGCTTAATGGGAGAAGAATGATATTTTTCCATCCGATAAACCAGCGGAACCCATTGATCCAACAACATCACAACTGGAAGTGTTGTCAACGTCAAGGCTATTTCACACACAAAGAGTGTAAAGAAAATTTTGATATAACTATGCTTATGGGTTGCATAAAGTTTTCTATCGGAAGGTGATTTTATAAATTCCAAAAAATGTTGGAGTATTTTCCGCATATTTTCGTTGAAGCTGATATTGACTTTCTTTAGAGTTTTCCCGCAGAGAGCGAAGATACATAAATCAGTGCCTATCTGCAGGAAAACAAACCATATTAATTCAAAATAGGCGTAAGCGTATAGCCTTTATCCTTCAATAATTGTACAATGCCTTTTTCACCGACTAGATGTCCAGCGCCTACCGCAAAGAAATAAGCATCAGCTTCCATCATTGCTGGCATTTTTTCTAACCAAGCTTCGTTGCGCGTATCCAATAACAAAGCTTGTTTCTCCGGAGAAAGATAAGCGGTATTGATCATCATTTCTTCCAGCTCAGCAATGTTTTCTTCAAAATATGCTTTGACCATACGTTTTGTCAATTCAGACATATTACCGGATTCTTTA
>Ga0079224_100003567_pt1 | contig 19752 bp, 17 predicted proteins | sample Stecom2015_FD_80414 | JGI IMG/M metagenome (GOLD analysis project Ga0079224, IMG submission 80414) | Agricultural soil microbial communities from Utah to study Nitrogen management - Steer compost 2015 | ecosystem: Environmental > Terrestrial > Soil > Agricultural land | place: USA: Utah...
ACGATCCGCAGCCTGCTGGCGGGGGGCATGACGATCCTGCTGGTGGAGCAGAACGTGGCCGCCTCGCGGCACCTGGCGCACCGGGCATTCGTGCTGGAGAACGGCAGCATCGTGCTAGAGGGCGGCGGCGCGGCATTGCTCGAGGACCCTCGCGTGCGCGAAGCCTACCTGGGGCTATAGCAAGCGGGGCGCTCGCAGGCGCCTGCGTGAAATGGTGAAATGGGGTCAGACACCATTAATGTTCACTAATGGTGTCTGACCCCATTTCACGCCATTTCACGCGGCCTCTGACCCGCGCCAGCTGCGCGGCGGGAGGACCTTGCCGGGGTTCATGATGCCCTGCGGATCGAGCGCCTGCTTGATCCGCCACATCAGCGCCCGTTCGACCGGCGACTTGTAGCGGGCCGCCTCGTCGCGGCGCAGGACGCCGAGGCCATGCTCGGCCGAGATCGAGCCGTTGAAGGCGGCGACCGCATCGTGGGTGACGAGATTGATGTCGGCCTGCCGCGCGAGGAAGGCATCCTGCGCGTTTGCGTCGGCATGGTCGGTCGCTGGCGAGACGTTGTAGTGCAGGTTGCCGTCGCCGAGGTGGCCGAAGACGACCATCCGGATGTCCGGGAAGCGGCGCAGCAGTTCGGCGTTGGTCGATTCGATGAAGCGGGCGATCGAGGAAATCGGCACCGAGATGTCGTGCTTGATGTTCTTGCCGATCGCGGCCTGCGCCTCGGAGATGTTCTCGCGCAGCGCCCAGAGCGCTCGCGAGCGGGCGATCGAGTCGGCGACCACGGCATCGGCGACCAGTCCCGCGTCGATCGCCTCGGCGAGCAGGCCCTCGAAGAGCGCGGCGGCATGCGCCTCGCTTTCGGCGTCCGAGCACTCGAGCAGCACGAAATATTCGCCGGCGCCGGCAAGCGGGTTGGGGCAGTGCGGGTAGACCCGCTCCACCAGTTCGAGGCAGAACGCGCTCATCAGTTCGAACGCGGTCAGGCTGGCCGCCAGGCGGCGCTGCGCGAGCTCGAGCAGCCGGGTGGCGTCGGCGACGCTGGCGACCGCCGCCAGCGCGGTCAGTTGCGCGGCCGGCCGCGGAAAGAGCTTGAGGGTGGCGGCGGTGATCACGCCGAGCGTGCCTTCGGCGCCGATGAAGAGGTCGCGCAGGTCGTAGCCGGTGTTGTCCTTGCGCAGGCCGCGCAGGCCCGACCAGATCTCGCCGTCGGCGGTGACGACCTCGAGGCCGAGGCAGAGTTCGCGGGCATTGCCATAGCGCAGGACCTGCGTGCCGCCGGCATTGGTCGACAGGTTGCCGCCGATGGTGCAACTGCCCTGGGAAGGCAGCGAAAGCGGGAACAGGCGATCCGCCTGCTCGGCCGCTTCGTGGAGCTCGCCCAGGGTGCAGCCGGCCTCGACGGTGATCGTGTTGTTGGCGGGGTCGATCGCCCGCACGCGCTTCATCCGCGCCAGCGACAGCACCACGTTGCGCCCATCGCCGGGCGTTGCGCCGCCGGACAGGCCGGTGTTGCCACCCTGGGGCACCACGGCGTAGCCGTTGTCGCGGCACCAGCGCACCACGGCGGCGACCGCGTCGACGTCGTCGGGCATGGCTGCCGCCAGCGCCTGGCCGTGGTAGCGGCCACGCCAGTCGACGAGCATCGGCGCGATCGCGTCCGCGTCGACCAGGAGTCGACCGGTGAAGGCGGCCGCCAGCGATTCGCGCGCGAGGCGTTCGGCGTCGGTGCTCACCGCATCCCCGGCATCATGCCCTTCATGCCGCGCATCATCTTGGCGAGCCCGCCCTTCTGCATGCGCTTCATCATGGTCTGCATCTGCTCGAACTGCTTGAGCAGCCGGTTGACCTCCTGCACCGGCACGCCCGCCCCGGTGGCGATCCGGCGCTTGCGCGAGGCCTTGATGGTCTCGGGCCGGCTGCGCTCGGAGGCGGTCATGGAGTGGATGATGCCCTGCATCCGCCGCATCTGGCCTTCGGCCTTGCCCATGTCGGCGCCGGCGGCCGCCTGCTGGAACTGGGCCGGGAGCTTGTCGAGCATCGAGCCGAGGCCGCCCATCTTGTTCATCTGGCCGAGCTGGGCGAGGAAATCGTTGAGGTCGAAGCGGTTACCCGACTTGAGCTTGTCGGCGAGTTCGCGCGCGGCCGTCTGGTCGACGTTGCGCTGGGCTTCCTCGACCAGCGACACGATGTCGCCCATGCCGAGGATGCGGTTCGCCATCCGGTCGGGATGGAAGGTCTCGAGGCCATCGAGCTTCTCGCCGATGCCGACGAACTTGATCGGCGCGCCGGTGATCGCCCGTACCGACAGCGCCGCGCCGCCGCGCGAGTCGCCGTCGAGCTTGGTGAGCACCACCCCGGTCAGCGTCAGGGCCTCGCCGAAGGCGCGCGCGGTATTGACCGCGTCCTGGCCCTGCATCGCATCGACCACGAACAGCGTCTCGACCGGCTTCAGGCCGGCATGGAGTTCGCGGATCTCGGCCATCATCTGCTCGTCGATCGCGAGCCGGCCCGCGGTATCGACGATCAGGACGTCGTGGAAATGGGTGCGCGCCCACTGCAGGGCTGCCGCCGCGATCTCGGCCGGCTTCTGCTGCGGGTTCGAGGCGAAGAAGTCGGCGCCGGCTTGGGCCGCGACGGTGCGCAGCTGCTCGATCGCGGCCGGCCGGTAGACGTCGCAGGAGACCGTCAGGACCTTCTTCTTCTGGTTCTCGCGCAGCCACTTGGCGAGCTTGCCGACGGTGGTGGTCTTGCCGGCGCCCTGCAGGCCGGCCATCAGGACCACGGCCGGCGGCGCCGCGGACAGGTCGAGGCCACGCGATGCGCCGCCCATCAGTTCGACGAGTTCGCGATTGACCACGCCGACCAGGGCCTGGCCGGGCGACAGGCTGCCGATCACGTCCTCGCCGAGGGCCTTTTCCTTTACCTTGGCGATGAATTCGCGAACCACCGGCAGGGCGACGTCCGCCTCGAGCAGCGCGATGCGGATCTCGCGCAGCATTTCCTGGGTGTTCGCTTCGGTGAGGCGGGCCTCGCCGCGCATGGTCTTGACGACGCGCGACAGTCGTTGCGACAGATTTTCCAGCATGGCCTTGTATTAAACTGGGTCGATGTCGATTCTACTGGTTGTCGCCTACCTGCTGCCGGTGTTCCTCTACGGCGTGGCATGGTGGCTGGCGGGGCGTCGCGCCGGCGATTCGCCGGGCGCGCAGCGGGTCGCCTCCGGATGGCAACTGGCCGGCCTGGTCGCTCATCTCTGGAGCCTGTATTACGCCTTCTTTCCGGGGGGGGTGCCGCACATCGGCTTCGCCCCGATTCTCTCGGCGGCGCTCTGGGTCGGGGTTGCCCTGATGTGGGTCGAAGGGCTGCGCAGCCATGTCCGGGCCTTGCGAGTGCTGGTCCTGCCGGTGGCGGCGCTGGCCGTACTGCTGCCGTGGGCATTCCCCGGCGGCGGCATGGCCGAGCACGGCGGCGGACCGATGTTCGTTCCCCATGTCCTGGTCGGTACGCTGGCCTATGCGGTCCTGCTGGTGGCGGCGGCCCATGCCGGGCTGATGGCGAGCGCCGAGCGCGCCCTGCACGGCCATGGCGCCGGCGTGCCGATGCTCGGCCGCTTCCTCGACGAACTGCCGCCGCTGCTCGTACTCGAGCGGCTGCTGTTTCGCTTCATCGCCATCGGATTCGCGCTGCTCACCCTGACCCTGGTGAGCGGCTTCGTGTTCAGCGAGGAAATCTTCGGTCGCGCGTTTCGCTTCGAGCACAAGACGCTGCTGGCGCTGGTCGCCTGGGTGGTATTCGCCGTGTTGCTGCTGGGACGGTGGCGCCGGGGCTGGCGCGGCCGGCTCGCGCTGCGCATGACCTTCATCGGCTTCGCGGTCCTGTTGCTGGCCTACGCCGGAACCCGCTTCGTGCTCGAAGTCGTGCTCGGCCGCTTCTAGGCGGGGCCAGCCACATGATTCCTGAAACCGGGATGGGGACGTTCGATGGGTAAGGTGGTGTTCTGGCTGGCCGTGCTCGGCGCGATCTTCCTCGTGGCGCGCGCCGTCGCGCTGGTCCAGCGACGCGAGGCGACGCGCCGGCGTGAAGCCGATGCCGGCCCGCGTGCGCTCGAGATGGATCGATGCGCCCATTGCGGAGTGCACTTTCCGCGCGCCGACGCGGTCCGCGAGGGCGACAGCGTCTTCTGCAGCGAGGAACACCGGCGGGCCGCGTCGCGATGAGCGAGTCGGCGCGCCCGACTTCGGCCACAGCCGCTCCACCCGCCGTATCCGCATCGCACTGGAGCGCGCTGCGCTGGTACTCGGTCAGTCGGGTCGTGCTTGCCGCGCTCCTGCTGGTGGCCTCCCTGGGCTACCACGGCCGGGTCCTGATCGAGATCAGCGATCCCGGTCTCTTTCGCAGCGTGGCCTTCGTCTACCTCGTGCTCGGGATCGGCTATCTCGCCAGCATCCGCTGGGGCAGACCCCAGTTCCGCCCGCTTCGCGACCTGCAACTGCTCACCGACCTGGTTGCAATCGTCCTGCTGATGAGCGTCGCCGGCGGCATTCGCGGCGGACTCGGGGTGCTGGTGGTGGCTTCGGTGGCGGCCGCGGCGGTCATCAGCAACGCCCGCACGTCGGCGCTCTATGCGGCGGCCGGAACGCTCGCATTGCTTGCCGAAACCGGCTTGCGCTCGCTCTGGGCCGGTACCGTCGACCCGTCCGACTCCCTGCTCGCCGGCATCTTCGGCGCGGCCTGCTTCCTGATCGCGATCGCGGTCAATTCGCTCGCCGGCCGGCTGTCGCAGCAGGAGGCGCTCGCGCATCGCCGCGGCGAAGACCTGCGCAACCAGCTTGCGGTCACCCAACGGGTGATCGCCGAACTCGATATCGGAGTCATGGTGGTGAGCGCGCAAGGCAAGGTGCGGACCATGAATCGCGCCGCCCAGCAGATGATCGGCCAGCCGGGGCACCCCTTCGAGCGCATGCCAGGGGCCGGGGCGCCGACCCTCGACCGCGTCCTGGGGCCGGCCTGGCGCGGCTTGCAGGCCCTTTACCTCAACTGGCGCGAGCAGTCGGCCGCGATGCCCTACATCGGCGAGTTCGCGCCACTGGCTGGCCCGGCCGCGGGCCAGCCGATACCGAAGCTGCGCCTGCGCTTCATGCGTGCGCGCGAGAGCGACGACAGCGATGCAGTGCTCCTGATCGAGGACATGCACGAGCTCGAGTTGCGGGCCCAACAGCTCAAGCTCGCCTCGATGGGCCGCCTTTCGGCGTCGATCGCCCACGAGATCCGCAATCCGCTGGCGGCGATCCGCCATGCCAACGGCCTGCTCGCCGAAGGCCTCGGCGAGCCGCCCCTGCGGCGGCTCGCGAGCATCATCGAGGACAACACGGTGCGCATCGATCGCACCATCGAGGACGTGCTGTCGATCTCGCGGCGCGACCGCTCGATCGACGAGTCGATCGACATGGTCCGGTACCTGCCGGCGTTCGCCGCCGATTTCACCCGGCAGGCCGGCGTCGATCCCGAGCGGGTGGCGGTGTCGGTGCGCAGCGCCCGGGCACTCGCCTTCGACTCCAACCACCTGCGAAGGGTCCTGACCAACCTCGTCGGCAACGCCCTGCGCTATGCCAGCCGGGCGGCGGGGGCGGTCTCGATCGAATGGACCGAGGGGCCGGGTGATCGCCTAGAATTGCGAATCGCGGACGATGGACCGGGAATGTCCGACGAGGCCCTGCGCCATGTCTTCGAGCCCTTCTTCACCACGGAAGGGCGTGGCACCGGCCTCGGCCTGTACCTTGCCCGCGAACTCTGCGGCGCCAACGGCGCCGGGATCCGCTACGAGCGTGGCGGGAGTGGGCGATACGGCGGCGGCTTCGTGATCGAACCGAAGCCGGCGGGGAGCGACGCAAGACCATGAAGCCGATCGAAGCACGTGCAGCCGCCGGCGGACGCCAGGCCATCCCGCGGGTGCTGGTCGTCGACGACGAGGCCGACCTGCGCGAACTGCTCGAGCTGACCCTGGTGGGCATGGGGCTCGACGTCGATTGCGTCGCCGACGTCGCCCAGGCCACCCGCCAGCTCGCAAGCACCGACTACGCGCTGTGCCTGACCGACATGCGCCTGCCCGACGGCACCGGCCTGACCCTCGTCGAGCGCATCGCCCGCGAGCATCCGAACACCCCCGTGGCGGTGATCACCGCCTTCGGCAGCGCCGAGAATGCCGTCGCCGCGCTCAAGGCCGGCGCCTTCGACTATCTCGCCAAGCCGGTCGCGCTCGAGTCGGTGCGCAACCTCGTGCGCTCGGCGATCCGCCTGCCGGGCGCGGCCGCGCCGGAGGTGCGCGCCGACCAACCGGCCGACCCGACCGCGCGCATGCTCGGGGTGTCGGCGGCGGTGGCCGACGTTCGCGCGCAGATCCTGCGGCTGGCGCGCAGCATGGCCCCGGTCGCGATCACCGGCGAATCCGGCTCGGGCAAGGAGCTCGCCGCGCGACTGGTCCACGAGGCCGGCGTGCGCGGCGCGCAGCCGTTCGTGGCGGTCAACTGTGGCGCGATTCCCGAGAACCTGATGGAGGCCGAGTTCTTCGGCCATCGCAAGGGCGCGTTCACCGGCGCCGACGCCGAGCGCGACGGCTTCTTCCAGGCAGCCAACGGCGGCACGCTGTTCCTGGATGAAGTCGCCGACCTGCCGCTCGCGATGCAGGTCAAGTTGCTGCGCGCGATCCAGGAAAAGCGGGTCCGCAAGGTCGGCGGAACCTCCGAGGATCCGGTCGACGTGCGGATCATCAGCGCCACCCACCAGGACCTCGCCCAGTGCGTGGCGGCCGGGCGGTTCCGCCAGGACCTCTATTACCGGCTCAATGTCATCGAGCTCAAGCTGCCGCCCCTGCGCGAGCGCCGCGAGGACATTCCGGCGCTGGCGTTGGCCATCCTCGACAGGCTGGCGAGCCGCGCCGGCCTGCCGGCCGCGCCGGCGCTCGCCTCGGTGACCCTGCGCTACCTGCAGACCTACAACTTCCCGGGCAACGTGCGCGAACTCGAGAACATCCTCGAGCGGGCGCTGGCGTTCTCCAACGGCGAAGTCATCAATGTCGAGGACCTCGGGCTGCGCCCCAGCGCATCGGAAGAAGCCGCCAACGAGCGCGACACCGCGCAGGGCGACACCGCGCCGGGCGCCGGTGCATCGGCGCCGCGGCCGGCTCCCGCCGTGTCGGCCGAGGGAATCCCCGAGTCGCTGCCCGACTACCTCGACCATGTCGAGCGCCAGGCAATCGAACGCGCCCTCGAGAAGACGCGCTACAACCGGACCGCCGCCGCCCGCCTGCTCGGCATCTCGTTCCGGGCGCTGCGCTACCGGATGCAGCGGCTCGGCATCAACTAGGAACCCGTGAACGAACCGTCCATCCCCGGGTCGGTGCGCGGGTTCGACGCGCGGGCGCCCGGCTGGCTGGCCCGCGCGCGCCGCTGCCCGTCGCCGAACCACGACTGCCGGCCCGCGGGGGAAGTCGACACAGTCGTCATCCATTTCATCAGCCTGCCGCCAGGTCGTTTCGCGACGGCCAGCATCGAGGACCTCTTCTGCAACCGGCTCGACGCCGGCGCTGATCCGGGCTTCGGCGGTCTCGACGGCCTGCGCGTGTCCTCGCATTTCCTGATCGGTCGGCGCGGCGACCTGACCCAGTTCGTCTCCTGCGACGACCGCGCCTGGCATGCCGGCGTCTCGTGCCTGCTCGAGCGATCGGCCTGCAACGACTTCTCCATAGGGATCGAGATGGTCGGCGACGAACACCATCGCTTCACCGAGCGCCAGTACGGCCGGCTCGCGACGACGGTGGCCGCCCTGCGCCGGCGCTATCGACTGCGCTTCGCCGTCGGCCATGCCGATATCGCGCCGGGCCGCAAGATCGATCCGGGTCCGTATTTCGACTGGCAGCGGGTGCTCGCGCTGCCCGCTTTCGCCGGACTCGCGCGACCGCTGCCCGACGTTGTCCACGCAATGGGTATTCCGGAACGCTGAGCCGGCTCGCCGCGCCCCGGGTCGGGCGCAGCCCCCATGCGCCGGACGAAGCATAACCCGGCCGAAAGCCGCTTCGCCAGTGGCCTTCGAAAGCCGGCTCCAGCGTGGGCGCGCCTTTGGCGCATGCCCGGCCGCACTGGCTCGAAAAATAGCGCTTCGAGTCGGCCCGCGAGGTTGATTGCGCGTCGGCCCACCCCTACAATTAGCGGAACCGAACGAGCCAGGCACCATATCTAGTGCGCCGCATCATGGCGTGCCAGGCCGGCAGGCCGTACGGACAACAAGCAACGACGACTCGCCAACGAGGCAGGGCGCGGGCAAGCCCGCGGTTCCAACCCATCGGAACAGCGAGTTCCTGGTACTGATTTCCACCGGAGAACCAACAAGATGCAACGGATCGCCGACCGTCCGACGACGGTTTCCCATGTGCCTTCCGACCGCAGCGCCGCGATCCCCGCCAGCGCCGACGAAACCGACAACGCAAGCATCCGCTACGAGGACTACCGCATCATCCGTCGCAACGGGTCGGTGGTGGTCTTCGAACCCGGCAAGATCTCGATCGCGATGACCAAGGCCTTCCTCGCGGTGAGCGGCGGGCAGGGCGCGGCCTCGGCACGCATTCGCAACCTGGTCGAGGAACTCACCGGGAACGTGGTCGCGGCGCTGGTGCGCGGCAAGCCTGGCGGCGCCACCTTCCACATCGAGGACGTGCAGGACCATGTCGAACTCGCGCTGATGCGATCGGGCGAGCATGAAGTCGCCCGCGCCTACGTTCTCTATCGCGAGCGCCGCTCCCAGGAGCGCGCCGCGGCGCGCGAGAAGCAGGCCGCCGACGGCGCCGCACCCGCGGCGCCGGTGCTGCACATCATCGACAACGGCGTGTCGGCCCCGCTCGACGAGCTGGCCCTGGCGCAAATCATCGATGGGGCCTGCGTCGGCCTCGGCGAGCAGATCAGTGGCGTCCCGGTGCTGCGCGAAACGCGCAAGAATCTCTACGACGGCGTCTCGCTCGACGAGGTCTACAAGTCGGCGATCCTCGCGGCGCGCGCCCTGATCGAAAAGGACCCGGACTACAGCCTGGTCACCTCCCGGCTGCTGCTGCACACGATCCGCCGCGAGGTCCTCGGCGCCGAAGTGGCGCAATCCGAGATGGCCGAGCGCTACGCCGAGTACTTCCCGCGCTTCATCAAGCGCGGCGTCGAGGCCGGCCGGCTCGACGAAGCCCTGCTGCAGTTCGACCTGGGGCGCATCGGCGCTGCCATCGACGCCGATCGTGACCTGCAGTTCTCGTATCTCGGGCTGCAGACGCTCTACGACCGCTACTTCCTGCATATCGACGAGCGTCGCATCGAGCTGCCCCAGGCCTTCTTCATGCGGGTCGCGATGGGCCTGGCCCTCAAGGAAGTCGACCGCGAGGCGCGGGCGATCGAGTTCTACCAGCTGCTCTCGAAGTTCGACTTCATGAGCTCCACGCCGACCCTGTTCAACTCCGGCACCCAGCGCTCGCAGCTGTCCTCGTGCTACCTGACGACGGTCTCGGACGACCTCGACGGCATCTACGAGGCGATCAAGGAAAATGCCCTGCTGGCGAAGTACGCTGGCGGCCTCGGCAACGACTGGACGCCGGTGCGCGCGCTCGGCAGCCACATCCGGGGCACCAACGGCAAGAGCCAGGGCGTCGTGCCCTTCCTGAAGGTGGTCAACGACACCGCGGTGGCGGTCAACCAGGGCGGCAAGCGCAAGGGCGCGGTCTGCGCCTACCTCGAGACCTGGCACCTCGACATCGAGGAGTTCCTGGAGCTGCGCAAGAACACCGGCGACGATCGCCGGCGCACCCACGACATGAACACCGCCAACTGGATTCCGGACCTGTTCATGAAGCGGGTTGCAGAGAACGCCGACTGGACGCTGTTCTCCCCGGCCGACTGCCCCGATCTGCATGAGAAGGTCGGTACCGAGTTCGAGGCGGCCTACCTGCGCTACGAACAGCGGGCCGCCGACGGCGAGCTGCGCCTGTTCAAGAAGGTGAAGGCGGTCGACCTGTGGCGGCGGATGCTCTCGATGCTGTTCGAGACCGGCCATCCCTGGCTGACCTTCAAGGACCCGTGCAACCTGCGCTCGCCGCAGCAGCACGCTGGCGTGGTCCACAGCTCGAACCTCTGCACCGAGATCACCCTCAACACGAGCGACTCGGAGATCGCGGTGTGCAACCTGGGTTCGGTGAACCTGCTCGCGCACCTCAAGCCCTCGGACGATCCGGCGGCCGTCGGCGGCTGGGAGCTCGACCACGACAAGCTGCGCGGCACGATCCGGACCGCGATGCGGATGCTCGACAACGTCGTCGACATCAACTATTACGCCGTCGGCAAGGCCCGCAACTCGAACCTGCGCCACCGTCCGGTCGGCCTCGGAGTCATGGGCTTCCAGGACTGCCTGCACCAGATGCGGGTGTCCTACGCCAGCGAGACCGCGGTGGAGTTCGCCGATCGCTCCATGGAGGCGATCTGCTACTACGCCTACTGGGCTTCGACCGAGCTTGCCGAGGAACGCGGCCGCTACTCGAGCTTCAAGGGTTCGCTCTGGGACCGCGGGATCATGCCGCGCGACTCGCTGCAACTGCTCGAGTCGCACCGCGGCGGCTACCTCGAGGTCGACCAGAGCGAAACCCTCGACTGGCAGGCGCTGCGCGGCCGGATCGCCGAGCACGGGATGCGCAACTCCAACTGCGTGGCGATCGCGCCGACCGCGACCATCTCGAACATCATCGGCGTGTCCGCCTGCATCGAGCCGACCTTCCAGAACCTCTACGTCAAGTCGAACCTCTCGGGCGAGTTCACCGTGGTCAACCAGTTCCTCGTGCGCGACCTCAAGCGCCTCGGGCTGTGGGACGAAGTGATGGTCTCCGACCTGAAGTTCTTCGATGGCTCGCTCGCGCGCATCGACCGCATCCCGCCGGAACTGCGCGAGATCTACGCGACTGCTTTCGAAGTCGATCCGAAGTGGCTGGTCGAGGCGGCGTCGCGGCGCCAGAAGTGGATCGACCAGGCGCAGTCCCTGAACATCTACATGGCGGGCGCGTCCGGCAAGAAGCTGCACGACACCTACATGCTGGCGTGGTTGCGCGGACTGAAGACGACCTACTACCTGCGCACGCTCGGTGCCACCAGCGCCGAGAAGTCGACGACCGACAAGATCGGCCAGTTGAACGCGGTGACTTCCGACGGTATTGCTTCTGGCGGTTTCAGTTACGCGGGAGGCGCGCGCTCGCGCGATGCCGGCGAGGATGCATCGCCGAAGTTTTGCGCGATCGACGATCCCGACTGCGAAGCCTGTCAGTAAATCGATGCGATCAATGGCGCCGGCGCGATGCCGGCGCCAACGATCACGGGTGCGCATCGACGCGCATTTGTGTTGCGCGAATGCCAATGCCGACCCGAAAAAGTCAAGGCGGTTGGCCAACTCGTTGCACCCGATACACAAGAACCGTAAGATTCCGCCTGTGCATAACAACGGAATCTCGCGTTTCTACAGATAGTTAACGTCAAGTATTAAAGCGAGATTTGAGATGCTGAGCTGGGACGAACCGACCGCACGCCCGAACACGCCGAGCCCGAATGCCGGACCGATGGCGCGCCCTGAAGCCCGAACCGCGATGCAGGAAGTCGCGAGTGCCCGTCCCGCCATCGAGGCGGGCGGCGAGCGCCGCGTCGCCGAAGCCCTGCCGGTCGATACCGGCGAGCGGGTGCGCATCGAGGACAAGCGCGTCATCAATGGTTCCTCGGACGTCAACCAGCTCGTGCCGTTCAAGTACAAGTGGGCCTGGGAGAAGTACCTCGCGACCTGCGCGAACCACTGGATGCCGCAGGAAATCAACATGAGCCGCGACATCGAAATGTGGAAGTCGCCGAACGGGCTCACCGAGGACGAGCGTAGGCTGGTCAAGCGCAATCTCGGTTTCTTCGTGACCGCCGACTCCCTCGCCGCGAACAACATCGTGCTGGGTACCTACCGACACATCACCGCGCCCGAATGCCGGCAGTTCCTGTTGCGCCAGGCCTTCGAGGAAGCGATCCACACGCATGCCTACCAGTACATCGTCGAGTCCCTCGGTCTCGATGAAGGCGAAATCTTCAACGCGTATCGGGAAGTCGGGTCGATACGGGACAAGGACGAGTTCCTGATCCCGTTCATCGAGACCCTGACCGATCCGAACTTCCGTACCGGCACGCTCGAATCCGACCAGGCGCTGCTCAAGTCGCTGATCGTGTTCGCCTGCCTGATGGAAGGGCTCTTCTTCTACGTCGGCTTCGTGCAGATCCTCGCGCTCGGGCGGCAGAACAAGATGACCGGCGCGGCCGAGCAATACCAGTACATCCTTCGCGACGAATCGATGCACTGCAATTTCGGCATCGACTTGATCAACACGATCAAGCTCGAGAATCCGCAACTCTGGACGCCGGCGTTTCGCGAGGAGATCCGGGCGCTGTTCCAGCGCGCGGTCGAACTCGAGTACGCGTACGCCGAGGACACCATGCCGCGCGGCGTGCTGGGTCTCAATGCGCCGATGTTCAAGTCGTACCTGCGCTTCATCGCGAATCGGCGGGCGCAGCAGATCGGGCTGGATGCAATGTTTCCGCAGGAAGACAACCCCTTCCCGTGGATGAGTGAAATGATCGACTTGAAGAAGGAACGCAACTTCTTCGAAACGCGGGTCATCGAATACCAGACGGGCGGTGCCCTGAGCTGGGACTGACCACGATCGCTACCCGCAGACAGGACTCGAATTGAGGGCGAACAGGAAACCCGGAACCCGAATTGGCGACACGAGCGGCCGCGCGCGAGGCGCGGCGCTCTTCGGGACCGCCTCCTTCGTATCGCTCCCGAAGCCGACCGGATGCCTGGCCGGATCCGCTTCGCGTACCGAATTCATTAGCGTTGGAAAAGTTCCCCGGGGAACCGGTTTTCTTGCGCCGATGAATGGCCCGATACCGCTGGAATCGACTGGCGGGCTCATCGGGTTTCCCGATCGTTTTCCATCATAAGGAGTCCTGTCCATGGCCACCGCGAAGAAAGCCGCCAAGAAGCCGGCTGCCAAGAAGCCAGCCGCCAAGAAGAAAGTAGCGGCGAAGAAGCCGGCGGCGAAGAAAGCCGCTGCGAAGAAGCCCGCAGCCCGCAAGGCCGCGGCCAAGAAGCCCGCAGCCCGCAAGGCCGCAGCGAAGAAGCCGGCGGCGAAGAAGGCCGCTGCCCGTAAACCGGCGAAGAAAGCCGCGGCGAAGAAGCCGGCAGCCCGCAAGGCCGCGGCGAAGAAGCCCGCCGCTCGCAAGGCTGCGGCGAAGAAAAAGCCAGTAGCCCGCAAGGCCGCGGCGAAGAAGCCGGCGGCGAAGAAGGCCGCTGCCCGTAAACCGGCGAAGAAAGCCGCGGCGAAGAAGCCGGCAGCCCGCAAGGCTGCAGCGAAGAAGCCCGCCGCCCGCAAGGCCGCGAAGAAGCCTGCGGCGAAGAAGGCTGCTGCCCGCAAACCGGCTGCGAAGAAGACTGCGGCGAAGAAGCCGGCCGCTCGCAAGGCTGCCGCCAAGAAGCCCGCAGCTCGCAAACCGGCCGCTCGCAAGGCTGCCGCCAAGAAGCCCGCTGCCCGCAAGACGGCGCCGGTCGCCGCCTGGCCGTTTCCGACGAGCAGCAAGCCCTGAGCGTGTGAACGCCCAGGGTTCGTAAGTTGAACCCGGGGTTGCCGGCTGCACTGGCAACCCGACTCGCTTTGGTCCCGGGCCCCGCGTGGTCCCGGGACTTTTTTGTCATGGGGCCGCCCCGGGACAAGATATGCGAGAATTCCGACACCGCAGGCGCCCGGCCTGCCTCGCGACAAGAGTGAAGGCCACACGACGGCCGCGAACCAACCAGCCGAGCCTCCCCGCCGATGTCCCAGACCTTGTGGTTTCTCGTCGAGACGCTTGCGAGCCTGCTCGCAACCGCCTGCATACTGCGCGCCTACATGAACTGGGTGGGCGTCATTTCCCGAGACCCGATCGGGCAATTCGTCATTGCCGTCACCGACTGGCTGGTGCGGCCATTGCGCCGCGTCGTGCCGGGTTCGCGCGGCATCGACTGGGCGAGCGTGGCCGCTGGTGCGCTCATCGCGCTGCTGCTCGCATTCGTCTACCTGTCGCTGGTTGGCCGACTAGGCCCTGCCGCCATCGGCGCGGCCGTCATCTTCGCGATCTACTACCTGCTCAAGTGGTCGCTGTACCTGCTGATGGGCATCGTGCTGCTGTCGGCGATCCTGAGCTGGGTCAACCCGCAGGCGCCGATCGCGCCGACGCTCAATGCGCTCACCCGACCCTTCCTCGCGCCGGTTCGCCGGATCATCCCGCTGGTGGGCGGGGTCGACCTCTCGCCGCTGGTGATCCTGATAGTCGTCCAGGTGCTGCTCGGTTTCCTCGCCTCGAGCTTCGTGCCGGGCATGCTGCGCCTGATCGGCGGTTGAGGGCGATGCCCGATGGCGCAGGCATGGCTGTCCGGCGGCAGTGGACAGTGGCGCCTCAAACTCCATGTCCAGCCCGGTGCGAAGCAGACGGCGGTGCTGGGTGAGTACGATGGCTGCCTGAAGCTCGCGATCGCCGCGCCGCCTATCGACGGCCGCGCCAACGACGCCATCATCAAGTGGTTCGCCAAGCGGCTCGGTGTGCCGCGCTCGGCGCTACGCATCGGCGCCGGCGCGAGCGGCCGGCGCAAGTCGCTGCTCATCGAAGCGGACCTGTCGGCCGAATGCTTCACTTCCCTGGTGGCGGACGCCTGACTAACAGGACAGTCCCCTGATTACCAGGGCAGCGCTTCGCCCCAGTTCTCCTGGAAGCGCCGGGCGATCACGGCGCGATCGAGCGCATGGTTCTGTGGTCCCTGGCATTCGATCTTGATCGCTCCCATCAGGCTGCCGAGCCGGGCGCATCGGCGCCAGTCCCAGCCCTCGACGAGTCCATGGAGCAGGCCGCCACGATAGGCATCGCCGCAGCCGGTGGGGTCGATGGTGGCGCTGACCGGGGCGGCCTCGATCTTCTCGCTGGCTCCGCCCTGGTAGAGCATCGAGCCCTCGGCGCCATGGGTCACGATGAGCGCCTCGACTTCGCGGGCGATCGCTTCGGCGCTCATGCCCGTGCGCTCGCTCAGCATGGCCGCCTCGTAGTCGTTGACCACCACGGCGCGCGCAATCGCGATGAACTCGCGCAGCTCGGCACCGTCGAACATCGGCATGCCCTGGCCCGGATCGAACACGAAGGGAATGCCGGCATCGGCAAAGCCGCGGGCGTGTTCGATCATCGCCTGCTTGCCGTTGGGGCCGACGATGCCCCAGCGGGCAGGCGGCGCCGCATCGACGCGCACCAGGTGAGCGATCGACATCGCGCCAGGATGGAAGGCGTTGATCTGGTTGTCGGCGAGATCGGTGGTGATGAAGGCCTGCGCCGTATAGTGATCGGCATCGACATGGACCATGCTGGTATCGATGCCGCTCGCCGCGAGGCGCTCGACGTATTCGACGCCGTCCTGGCCGACCGCTGCCAGGATCACGGGTTCGCCACCGAGCCCCCGCAGGTTGTAGGCGATGTTCGCCGCGCAACCGCCGTATTCACGCTTGAGCCGGGGAGTCAGGAACGAGATGTTCAGGATGTGGGTGCGTTCGGGCAGGATGTGATCGCCGAAGCGCCCTTCGAAGACCATGATCGTGTCGTAGGCCACCGAGCCGCTGATCAGGACGCGGCGGGAATCGGGTTTGTCGGCGGGCTGTCGAACGTCGGGCAAGCGGGAACCTCCTGATCAGGGATAGAAAAGGACCGCACGATAGCCGCTGGGCACGACCTCGTCGATCGCGATGTCGAGCGCGACCTGCTTCTCGGTGTTGCCGGCGAAGCCGTCGTCGACCGAGGCGGCCAGCAGGTATTCGTCGGGCAGCAAGACCCGGCTCGCCACCACGCCGCCGAATGCGTCGGTCAGGGTGAGTTCGATCGCGGGCCACTGGATCGGGTGCGAGGCCCGGTTGCGCAGCAGCGCATTGAGCTTGTAGACGCCCGGGGAACCGGCGCCGGCCAGCTCGAAGGATTCGATCGTGACTTTGTCGGGCAGCCGCGGCAGCTGGATTTCGAGGCCCAGCGGCGCGCCGAGCGTGGACAGCAGCGGTCGGATCGCCGGTACCCGGGCGGCAAGCAGGTCACGTGAGCCGAGCGCGAGTTGCAGCAGCAGCAGGAGGGCCAGCGCGCCGACCGCGATCGCGAGGCGACGCTGCGACGCGCGTGACGACTGCTGTTGCCTGACCGGGGCGAAGGCGCCGCTCATGGTGTCGACGAATTCTTCGGGCGCATCGGCATCGGCGCGGACTGCAGCCTTGCGCCGGTCCTTCCTGCCGGCATCGACGACGGTGTCGACCGGATGGTCGCTGCGCGTATCGGTCTCGGCGCGGCCAGCCTCGTCGATTGCGGGCGCGGCCTGCGCCGCTGGCTCGTCGCCGACCAGGCGCTCGGGCTCGCGGCGCGGCGGCGGCCGCATCGGTCCTCCCGGCCCCTCCGGGCGCCCGTCGTCGCGCTGATCGCCGATCACGGTCTCGGGCAGGAAAAACGCGGTCTTGAGGTCAGGCGACTCGGTGCTCGGCGGCGCAACGGTGGGGCGTGGCGCCGTGCGCGGCTCGTTGACGTAGCGCAGGTTGTCGATGCCCGAGAACACGTGCTGGCAGACGCCGCAGCGCACCAGTCCCCGGCGCAGCTTCAGTTGGTCGGGAACGACCTTGAAGCTGGTCTGGCATTGTGGGCAGGTGGTGGCGAGCGCCATCGGGCGTGGCTCAGGTCGGTCGGGATCAGTCAGGACCCGTGCATGGATCGGACGCGCCCGAGCGGGGCATCAGGACGGTTCACGGGCCCCCGGATCATGCCTTCTTGATACCGCGCAGGCAAGCCCAGCCCTCGTCGACCTGATCCACTTCGATGTGGCAGTTCGCATAGCAGGCGGCGACTTCGTCGACCTGGCGCTCGAGCAGGCCGGCGAGCAGGATCGTGCCCCCGGGCACGACCAGGCTTTCGAGCATGGGAGCCAGCAGCTTCAACGGATTGGCGAGGATGTTGGCGAGCACGATGTCGGCCGGTGGCGGCGCCGGGTCGCGACTGTTGCGGACCTCGATCCGCACCTGGTTGGCCGCGGCATTGTCGGCGGCGCTCGCCAGCGCCTGCTCGTCTATGTCGATGGCAAGCACTTCACGCGCACCGAGCCGGGCGCAGGCGATCGCGAGGATTCCGGAGCCACAGCCGTAGTCGATCACTCGCGCACCGGCCGGCATGGCCCGTTCGATCCAGCGCAGGCACATGCGGGTGGTCGGATGGCTGCCGGTGCCGAAGGCCAGGCCGGGATCGAGCACGATGGTGCGCTCGCGCTCATCGTCGGCAAGGCGGTGCCAGCTCGGCGATATCCGCAGGCGCGGGCCGATGTCGATGGGCGCGAACTGGGCTTGCGTCTCGCTCACCCAATCGCGTTCGGCAATCGCGCGGCGCTGGCTGCGCCCTGGCACCGGTTCGCCCGCGAGGTCAGCGGCCTGCGCGAGCAACGCCACGCCGGCCAGTGGATCTTCCGGATCGCCGTCGAGCATCACTCGCAATCGCGATCGTTGCCAGCCGGCGGCCGGCGGCGGCTCGCCTGGTTCGCCGAATATCGCCTGCTCGAGTTCGCCGTCGGCATCGGCATCCTCGACCTGGACCGAGAGCGCGCCCGCCGCCAGGAGGGCGTCACTCCAGGCGTCGACCCGGTCGCCGTCGACGATGAACTCGAGTTCGACCCAGGCGCCGCTCATTTCAGCCCGGCGAGTTTCTTCTCGAGGTAGTGAATCGAGGTGCCGCCGGCGATGAAGTTCGCATCGAGCATCAGGTCGCGATGCAGGGGCAGGTTGGTCAGGATGCCTTCGATCGCCATCTCCGAGAGGGCGATCCGCATCCGGCGCAGCGCCTGCTCGCGGGTGTCGCCATAGGTGAGCACCTTGCCGATCATCGAGTCGTAGTGCGGCGGCACGTAGTAGCCGGAGTAGGCATGGCTGTCGACCCGGATGCCGGGGCCGCCCGGTGGATGCCAGCCGGTGATCCGGCCCGGCGAGGGTACGAAGCGGTAGGGGTCCTCGGCGTTGATGCGGCACTCGATCGCGTGGCCGCGCAGGACGATATCGCGCTGGCGCAGCGCCAGCTTTTCGCCGGCGGCGATCCGGATCTGTTCCTGTACGAGATCGACGCCGGTGATCAGTTCGGTTACCGGATGCTCGACCTGGATCCGCGTGTTCATCTCGATGAAGTAGAACTCGCCGTCCTCGTACAGGAACTCGAAGGTGCCCGCGCCGCGATAGGCGATCTTGCGGCAGGCGTCCGCGCAGCGATTGCCGATCTTCTCGATCAGGCGACGCGCAATGCCCGGCGCCGGTCCTTCCTCGATGATCTTCTGGTGCCGGCGCTGCATCGAGCAGTCGCGCTCGCCGAGGTAGATCGCGTTGCCGTGTTCGTCGGCGAGCACCTGGATCTCGATGTGGCGAGGGTTCTCGAGGTACTTCTCCATGTAGACCGCAGGATTGCCGAAGGCGGCACCGGCTTCGGCGCGCGTCATCGATACCGCGTTGAGCAGGGCCGCCTCGGTGTGGACCACCCGCATGCCGCGGCCACCGCCGCCGCCCGAAGCCTTGATGATCACCGGGAAGCCGATCTCGCGGGCAATCCGCGTGATCTCGGCCGGATCCTCGTCGAGCGCGCCTTCGGAACCGGGCACGCAGGGAACGCCGGCTTTCCTCATGGCGTCCTTGGCCGAGACCTTGTCGCCCATCATGCGGATCGTCTCGGGTCGCGGTCCGATGAAAACGAAGCCGCTCTTCTCGACCCGTTCGGCGAAATCGGCGTTCTCGGAAAGGAAGCCGTAGCCTGGATGGATCGCTTCGGCGTCGGTGACCTCGGCGGCGCTGATGATCGCCGGGACGTGCAGGTAGCTGTCGCGCGAGGGCGGCGGTCCGATGCAGACCGACTCATCGGCGAGCTTGACGTACTTCGCTTCGGTATCGGCCTGCGAATGGACGACGACCGTCTTGATGCCGAGCTCGCGGCAGGCGCGCTGCACGCGCAAGGCGATTTCGCCTCGATTGGCGATGAGGATTTTTTCGAACATCAGGGTTTCCTGCGGGCCGGCCCGCGAATGGCGCGATGCGCCGCGGGCGAGGGCCTCATTCGATGACGAACAGCGGTTGGCCGAACTCGACCGGCTGGCCATTCTCGACCAGGATCGCCTTGACCCGGCCCGACTTGTCGGCTTCGATCTCGTTGAGCAGTTTCATCGCCTCGATGATGCACAAGGTGTCGCCCTCGGCGACGGTATCACCGACCTGGACAAAGGGATCGGCGCCCGGCTGGGGTGCCCGGTAGAACGTTCCCACCATCGGCGAGAGGACCGGATGTCCCTCGGGAATCGCCGGGGTCGTCGGGGCGGCGACGGCGGCCGGGGGAGTGGCGGCCATGCCCGGGGCCGGCGCCATCGGAGCCATCATGGGGGCCGGCATCGCGTGGTAGTTGATCGGCGCCGGCGCCGGCGGCGGCGCCTTGACGATCCGCACCTGGCCGTCGCCCTCGGTGATCTCGAGTTCGGAGATGTTCGACTCGGCGACGAGGTCGATCAGTGTTTTCAGTTTCCTGAGGTCCATCGGGTCTACTCCCTGTTGCAATCGCGTGCCTGTCGGGCCGCTTGTCCTGTTCGCTTCCGTC
>Ga0079224_100003568_pt1 | contig 19752 bp, 18 predicted proteins | sample Stecom2015_FD_80414 | JGI IMG/M metagenome (GOLD analysis project Ga0079224, IMG submission 80414) | Agricultural soil microbial communities from Utah to study Nitrogen management - Steer compost 2015 | ecosystem: Environmental > Terrestrial > Soil > Agricultural land | place: USA: Utah...
AGCGTAGTATCAAGCACATGGTGAATATGGGTCACATCGCTAACCGGTATCCGTATCAGTTCATTTCCGTCCTTTACCGTTATCCCTTCCGAACTGCCCGTCCCAGAAACTTCATCTTGTCCGCTCTTCTGGAATAAGACGTACTTCATCAGCTGACGAATGACATAATAGCAATTCACCAGAATTAGAAATAAGATCGAAAACCACCACTCTAGTTTGGCGTAACTCGTCGACATCATGTCAACGTCGTTTATCCAGAAAAAGAGACAAGCAAGTAAAAACAGTACAATAGATGGAACCAGAAACCCAAGAATAATCTGGAACAAGATGCGATTAGTCAGGTTACCGGTCAATGGAAATCTACTATTCAATCGTTCAGTTACTGTATAAATAAAGTTGACAATAAAAAAAGCCATCAACCAGTTCTGAAGAAGCAATGCCGGGTAACCGGGCAGCTGAATAAACTCCAAGAACGGCTCAGGTTCATTAATGGCCAGCACATAATGTGCAGCCACCAACGACAAGATCACCCTTGTCATCCAGTCACGATAGCCAAATTTTCCCACAATTTTTCCGACAATTTTCCTCATTGCAACAAAAACTTAATCGCTCAACCCCGTTTTTTAATCGTTCAGCATTTTTCAGGTCAAAAAATGATGTTATAGCGGATAAACCGGCCTAGCTTTATGTAAACAATGGGACGGCGATTTGTACCATCTACAATTGACCCGAAAAAATTAAACCTGAAATATAAACATAATTATATATTAAAACTAAAATCAGATAATCATGAACAAACAACCCTTAACCCCTGCCGGCTTCCAAGCCTTACAAACAGAGCTCTATGCTTTGTCAGAATCAGAGCTCCATGAGCAGAGCATTCTGATCAAGTATGATTTTAAAAATTGGATCGTGGCGCATTTCATTCTCGAGCCGAGCCAGGTCGATTTTCTCAACGCCCTGCCAACATCGTGCATTACATTTTTGGCAGACAGCACCAGCGTAGCCGTCGCCAACAAACTGCCCATCTATCTGGAAAAGCAGGATAACCCGATAACGCCGATGGGCAACAAGTTTATCCGGCCTAAGGACGAGCTGGAAGGAACCGCTTCATCCGACGGAAGCTTTACGGTAGACGGTCAGCTGACCATTGAAATAGGATATCAATAAAAAAGTAAAAAAATGGAAAGGAGGAGCATCATTGTCCACGTGTGCAGCACATTGCTGATCATCCTTTGGGTGTATACAGCCCTGAGCAAATTGAGCGATATCGAAGTATTTGGTATTCAGCTTAGCAGACAGCCTGAGCCGGTAAGCACCATGTTGCCAATACTGATTTGGCTATTGCCATTTACCGAGTTGGGGGCTGCAACTTTGCTGATGTTCGCGCAAACGCGGAAAAGCGGCCTTTTCCTCTCCTTCTTTCTGATGCTTGGATTTACAGTTTATGTAGCGTTGGCCGTTATCGGCTATTGGGAAGACATACCCTGCAGTTGTGGCGGGGTGCTGAACCGGTTGGGTTGGAAAGACCATTTATGGTTCAACCTCTTCTTTCTCATGATCGCTGCACTGGGCCTGGCAGCAGAAAGACATTCAACAAGATCAAAACATCAAGGGGGCAACCTGGAGCAGGCCGCCCCTGCGGGCGGACCGGCCTAAAGGTCAGATAAGAAACATTGATACTAAAACAGTATCGAATTTACACATTTTAATTCATTAAACATGAAAAAGGTAAAAATTAATCTACTGGCAATCATCGGATTAATGGTTGCAGTAGGAACCTTGGCGTTTACGACGCCGAAGAGCAGTATCAACAATCTGAATGACGATCCACTGTGGCATTACACAGAATTGACATCAGATGAAGAAAACAATCCAGAAATGTACGAACCCGCTACTGGGCAAGAGTCTTGCCCGGGAACGACGGAAGTTGTCTGTCTAATCAGCGCTCCGGCTATCTCAGATGAAGACGGAGAACGTCCTGACCTGGATAATGCTCAGACAATTAGCCTTAAGTTCTGAGAACAAGCTAGGCCGGATAATTCCGGCCTAGCTTGTTTATTTGTTTTGCTCCATCCCCGTCATCTTTATGATTTCCAATGGAATAGGGAATACATATCGATTGTGATTTGGCTCTAACATGAACTCCTCCTCGCCTAGTTTTCGTTTTAGAATTTTTGAAAAACGGGGATCTTTGTTCAATCGCCGGAGGTCGCTCCATCGTGTCCCCCGAAACAAAAGTCCTTTCCGTCTTTCATTTAAGATATAAGTAAGAATTTCATTATCATCGGAGAATGGTGGTATCTCATAAGTAGTCAATCCGTCTTTCTTAAGCCATCTTTTTTCAAGGAGATCACTTAATATCAAAAGTGCTTCATCAAAGCGTCCGATCCTAGCCATACACTCCGCTTTAATATAATACATCTCCTCGACAGTCAAACCACTAAAAAATATATCGGAACCATCATAACTACCTCGAAAAGAATACGTTCCATTATCGTTATCCTTAAAATACAATAGCTTTCGCAAATCATTCTCCTCATAGGTTCTATAAAGTACTGTATCAACTTTCGTAATATGGGGTCGTAGCATCAGAGGTGCCCCTAAGACCGCGTGAAAGATCACTTCTTGGTTAAATCTTTCAAAGGGATTAGCTATAGAACCATCCGCTTTATTGTAGTCTAATAAGTCATTTTTCAAGTCGAGCACCCTATCAACATAATTCAACGCTCGAGAATATTCTTCCATGCTAAGATACACTCTCGCTAAGAAAGCTAAAACAGCAACTTTATTAGGTCGTGACGAAATTTCCGAAGTTTCGTTAAGTAAAGAATAAGCCTCTTCTGCGTCATGAATAACCTGATCGTAACTCTCTTTTAAAGTTGCCCTGACTGAGGGAATATTAAAATCAGATGTTAATCTCAACACGATCCCTTTATCATTTTCCCCATCAACTGACCATGGTTCCGCAAATAATTGTAAAAGATTAAAAAAGCTATATGCTCTGAAAAACAAAGCTTGACCTTTAATATCATTGAGTTCTTGAGTGTGATTAAAACTTAATTCATTATTTTCTACGGCATCCAAAACAATATTACTGTTATAAACCGTTGTATATGGCAACGACCAGCTATTCCGGTAATTGTCGTTGAATACGTTTGCATCCCACACATAAGCATTTTTTTCAGTAAGTGTCCGTGAGGCCATCCAATCATCATATGTGACATATAAGTCATCAGAGCTGATCACCCCCTCAGACGGATGACCCAGATTAAAAACCGTCGTGTTGTTTAATAAAACCTGCGCATCTCCCGTAGAAGTTAAAATCGCTAATTTCTTTTCTGGCTTTGCTTCTAAAAATTCCTGACAAGCCTGTGTTAAAAAAGCCATCATGAAAAGAAAAAATTTATGTCTATCTTTCATTCCTTTTTTATTTAAGATTAATTCTCGCACCAAATGATATCGCCATGGGCGTTGGCATTCCACTGCCATAAAAATCAGGGTCTATCCCCTTCTTGTTTGCTGTCCAAAGTAATCCGAGATGATCCGCATTCATTCTTAATATTATAGAATCATACCAACCCTTGGTATTTCTTGTGTTTTTCAACTCATACGACAAATTCATGTTGCGAATCCTTATGTGATCTCCCTTTTCGACAGTTGGTTCAGAATAATTAAAAAAGGAATCGCGTTGCGAATCATTTGGGTAAATCATAGATGGAACATCTGTCTTATTTTCATCACCCGGCTTTTGCCAACGAAGACGATAATCGGGATGTCCATTCCAGTTATTAAATAAACTTTGATAGCTGATCGTGGGTCTTCTAAAGAAATATCCACCGTTGTACATTATATTGAAGGAAAATGACAAATTCTTATATCTAAAAGAATTTAGCAGTGAGCCGTAATATAAAGGGACTGCCGACCCATGGTAAATTAATTCCTCGGGCAATGCATTAGTAAGCTCTTTGTAATCAGAAGATGGTTCCCCTTCAATATACCCCATTGGGTTTCCTTCATCCGAACTCAACCCTGCCCATGCATAACTAAATATAGTATAGACAGGTTTCCCTTCTACCGGATTGATTAATCTACCAGCTCCTACAAAATCACTACCTCTCCCGGATTGCATGAGATATTTTGTAACTTTAGACGACGTTGCATTAAACCGGGCAGTCGAACTCCAATCAAAATGGTTTTTCACAATATTTCTTGAAAACACACTAATCTCCCATCCTTTCCCTTCCATATTGGCAACATTTCCTTTAAACGAAAAACCACCGGAAGCATTTTGAACACCTGTTGTAGGATCAACGGGTGAATGTCCGATCAAGTCCGAACCTTTCTTTTGATAAAACTCGACATTCCCCGATATCCTATTTTTCAATATTGAAAAATCAAGAGCTAAGTTCCAGATAGCACTCTTCTCCCATCTCATTCTGGGATTGCCTGGGCTTGCCATTATTGCATAATTGTATCCAGTTTGGCTAGCATTGGAAAAGTAAGAAAGAGTCGTCAAAGCTGACAGGGAATTATCGATATTTCCATTATATCCATATGTTGTTCGCAACCTTAATTCATCAATCCATTTTACATCGATAAAATGTTCCTGATGTATTTTCCATGCTAGCCCCGATGACCATAATGGCACGCCTTTACGGTTACTCTCTACACCAAAAAGGTTAGATGCATCTTTTCGTAGACTTGCAGTAGCTGTATACTTGCCCATATAAGCATAGGATGCATTCGTATAAAATGAAGTAAAGCGGCCCAAGCTTCCCGAAAACCCACTGTAAAGATCGGATATCAAAATCCTCCCACGTAAGTTATTAAAAGTAGGGTGTAAATCCCTTAGGTTCACATGGCTAAATGTGCCAACCTCGTCATCATAACCAAATGACTTAGCGGAAGTCCCGCTTATACGCCTTTCCCGTATTTCTGATCCGGCTATAAACTTGATAGCGTGTTTGTCGAATCGCTTGTCAAAGTTTAGCTGGATCCTGCCTGCCTGTGAAACCATCTCACTATTTGATTCATCCAATATCTCCCCGAGTGGAATACCATAAACAAGCTCATCCCCATTTGCCTGGGTAAACAAATTGATCAAGTTGCGTGTGTAATAGCTACCCTCTCTATGAACAGTTTTAGATGTATTATACTGAAGTTGGTGATGGTACTTCGCTTCTACATTCAAAAAATCCGTAAAATTATATTTTGCACCAAAGTTTAACAATGTACTCGAGCTTTTTCCAGAACGATTGGTTAAACCAATTTCCTCTAATGGCCGGTACTTCCAATCCAAAAGTTTCCCATTACCGACTGTGTCGATATAAGCCAACCGGTAATCGTTAGGAAGGGCCAAAGGCTCTCCATTTTCATCTGCCAGTTGCGCGTATGGGTAAACCCTCTTAGACGATAGCAGAATAGATGTACCCGGGTTATTATCGGATGAACTTGATTTCGTATATGAGATATCCGTTGATATTTCCAAATCCGTTGTCAGCGAAAATGAGTTTTGTGCCCTTACTGTCAGCCGGTCAGAATCATTCCCTTTCAACCGGGATGGCATACCGTCCCAACCGACAGAAAAAATATAGTCGTGCTTATCCGTCCCCCCTCTATAGTTCAATCCGTGCTGCTGTGACCATGTCGGTCTTAAAAAATACTGGTTAAGATCGTCTCTTACATCTACCGCACGCAACTGTTTGAGAAGAGAATCAAGTTCACTTTCATTAGGCTCCCGAGCTAAAACCTCTACCACGGGCGAGACAATCGGATATCTAGTGTTCCGAAGTGTGGAATTATAAAAACCCTGTTCATACAGGAATTGTTCAACTTCGATAAAGTCTGCCGATGACATAAATGGTTGATAATAAATATCCGGCTTCTCCCGATAGGTGAGGTTGGTCGACAGCTCCAATTTTCCAGGACGATTGCGTCTCCCTTTCTTCGTTGTAATTACAATCACGCCATTGCCGGCTCTTACGCCCCATATAGAGGCTGCTGACGCATCTTTCAGAATCGTTACACTTTCGATATCATTAGGGTTGATCTGGCTTATATCACCGTCATATGGAAAATTATCCAATACGATCAAGGGGCTAGCGTCTGCCATAATTGTGCTCCTGCCACGGATCGACAAAGCTCTCGCATCCCTTCTATCGAAGAAGACACTGCTGTTTCCCTCAAGTCTGTCAATTATGTCCGAGCCAACCGCTTCACTCAATTCATCGTTACCGACAAATTCAAAAGCACCGGCGGCTCTTTCGGTTGCTATCTGTTGATAGCCTGTATTGATAATAACCTCCTCAAGCTCGCTGCGGCTAGATACAAGCTGAACCCTTAGCGGAAGCAGGGTGCCTTTGTCAATGAAAATAGTCGTGTCACGGTAGCCAAGATAGCTGATCATCAATGTTTCGGTTTCTCCGGAAATCGCCAATTGAAAATATCCATTTTCGTTAGCGGTTGATATTTTACCCGTTTCTGCTTGAAGGATATTGGCCCCACTTAACGGTTCGTTATGATCATTAACAATAATACCCGAAATTTCCCTTATCTGGGAGAACACTTCACCATAAGCTAACAAGGCTACGAGAACCAGAAAAAAATAATAGTTCCTCATGTTATTTTTGATTATCGGTTATCACAAAGACATTGACTGACCTGGTTTCCTTATGTAACTCCAAGCCCTGCTTGTTCAGGGCTATGCTTAATGCCTTGAGGTCCTTGATATCATTCGGCAGGGTAATATCAACGTTGTTATTTTCGTAGGTTTCATTTATTACCGGGAGTTCCAACTGACGGTCTAAAAAATTTGCCAAACGGTCTATTCCTTCGTTCTGTAAAACCCGCCCACTTGGTGTGGTCATCATCAAATTATTCTGTGCGTTGCCTCCTTTACTATATGATTTTTTGATATTTCCATTTCCTCCCATGATCCAACATTCCACTTCGCGAAGTTCAGTTGACGCATGCAATCCGAAATACTCTTCTAGATCCATAATCATTTTATTTCTGAATACCGTAACGGGTGAAGCAGGCATCATTAATTCATAGCAGTATTTGTTGTCTAATTTCTGCCTAATTAAGGGGTTATCGATCTCTATTATAATCCTGTTGTCTGGGAACCGCGACACCTCATGGTAAACCATCTTGAAAAGTTGGACAATAGTGGCGTTCGTACTAACAGCTCTTTCAAGAAGTTTCTGGCTCTTCGGGCTTAATACCGTCGATATCTTTCCTACACCTTCAATTGGACCACTGAGTATCGAACGATACTCGATGTTAATCCCTTGTCCGCCGTTCCCGTTTACAAAAAGCGGTAGTCTGAAGTCGAAGGTCATATCTTCCTTTTTTGTTTCAAGTTTACTATCTTCCCCTTCGATAAGCCTTTGAATAATTTCTTTATTTATTTGACTACCATCGGTTACCGCAATCACATTCCCTTTATTTATAAGCACGTAATGTGGAATGGATTTATGCGGGAATAATTCGTGCAAAATAGTGCTGCCAGATACCGTGGGAATGGAAAAAGATCTATTGTAGTTTTCTGCGAACCTATTGATAAATTGCAGAATCCTAGAGGGTTCGTCCCGGGTAACTGGAAGGAGTAGAAGATTTTCAGAAAACTCCTCCTGCAGATCCATCATAACCGGAAAGCTACTGATACATGGTGCACACCACGTCGCCCAGAAATCAAGTATTATCAGCTTGTCGCGAGAGTCACCGAGTTTCAGGTGCTGTACCTTGCCGGTACCGGCACTCACTATTGGGAATGCCATCTCCCATAATTCATCGGGTATTTGGTCGCCTATCTTCAGGGGCGCTATAGAGTCTGCTTCAGATGCGTTATTAACTATAGGGGTCGCTCCTCCCCCGCCAAGGCTCCCCGAAGGGTAAGCCAATAAAGGCCTACCCAAACAGAGAACTGATACTAAAACATAAAAACAGAACGGAAAGTATTTTCTTGTCATAAAAGTGGGTCAAACGGTTAAAAAATGTATCCACCGCGACCCGGGGAGAGTCGCGAGGATACGGCTGGTTGTTACACACATGAACTAAGTTTAGAACCCTTTCAGTACAATAAATCGCCATTCCAATTCAAAAAATGACTGGTTCCCCGAAAATGAAAAGGATCTCTATTTCTTTAGAAAATATGTGGTTTGGACAAAAGCCGACCCACCCCTCACATGATCCGAATGGATCATGTGAGAAGATTACTTGCGTGCCAAGGAAAAAGAAGCTATTTTTACGTTGTTAAGAATAGAAATAGCCGATCGTTAAACCTAGGCAAGCTTATGTTTTCTTATGTGGAAGGTCGGCAGCAGACTTAGCGTAAACCCCTTTCTTGTTAGATTGGGATTTTGGGGCATTTTGCGTTTTAAAGCAATCGTGCTCCTCGCCTAGTCTGTATTTTAGCTATTATTCGGGCGCGCGAATAACGTTCTTTAGGAGTAATTTAATGATAAAACACAAACAGGATTTCCTGTGCGGTCTACAGTCGTTGGTATATAATCGGTTCATATTCATAATCGTTTCATAAATGAAACGAAGTCCCTATGAGCAAACAAATTAACCGAATTGGCATAAAACCAATAGGGCGAACTTCAACGCTTCCAATCAATGGTACCGCCAGGAACCGTTTTCTAATCCTACTCGAGGATCAGAATTATCCATTGAAAGACTTCCATGAAGTTCGCCCTATTGAATATCACATCCAAAGATACGATTATCCAATAGAATGGCGAACTCATGGTCTTCTCGCTGGATAAAACTGGCGGTTTCATGAACGAGAGACTCCGTTATGGTCGATGAGTGTCCATCGCCAATCATTGTCGCACTAATAATAATATCAAAGATAACAAAACTATTAACATGTACCAAATTATCGGTACAATATTTTTAAAATATGAATCTACACGAAGCAAAAATATCAAGGTTAGATTATGAATTAATAGAAAGAATTAAAGTTTTAAGAAAACATAAAGGTTGGTCACAACGGGTCTTAAGTGCGAAAATGGGATTATCATTAACTTTTGTCGGCAAGGTAGAATCATTAGGTCAACCAGAAAAGTATAGTATTCGACATTTAACATTGTTGGCCAATGCTTTCAATCTTGAAAATTTCAATGAGTTATTTCCTAAAAATAGGCCTTCAGAAGACATGGTTATAATAACATACCGAAAGGAACAAAAATTGAAAAAGGACGGCACTCCGTCTCAGTTTTTTGAAGAAGTTGTTGTAAAGATCAAAGCAGTTAAAAAATGAAATTTGGTCGTTCGTGAGCCAAGAAAACATCGTTCATCAATGCTAAAAAGCTTTGATTTTCAAATCGCTATTACAAATATACAAACACTATTTAAAACTACCAAATATACGGTAGACTAAATTTAATACCATGGATGATATCCTCGAAACAAGATCTATATATCTTATTGAATATCAGTTAATAGAAAATGTAAAACAACTACGTTTAAACCGGGGATGGTCGCAAGAGACTCTTAGTTTAAAGATGGGCTTTGTTGAAACATTTGTCGGCAAATGTGAATCGTTAAAACAACCGGAAAAATATAATCTACGACACATAGGTATTCTGAAAAAAGTATTTGGTTTTAAATCTCTCGATGATTTATTTCCAAAAGGAATACCCAAAGACGAGCTAGTCAAAATTCGATATAAAAAGGTTCCGAGAATCAAATCGGACGGAACGCCATCTAAGTTCACTGACAATCAGGTTATTGACATTGTCGTCGTAGAAGAGAAGACAAAAAGTAAAAGCAACAGTAGAAAGTAATACAATCATAAAACCTTTTCCGAAAAAACTATTATTTGCTGTCCGATCTATTCAAAAGCGTATTCTATTAAATACTGAAAATTTCATAAGATTATACTCTTGATAAACCATCATCTTTTAAAATAACCCACACTGCCAACCATTAGAATATTCTCGATATTTTTGAGCAGAAGACTTTTTCCTCACCTCCTTATTGTGCCTATTGTAGTTTTACAATAAAGTTTTAAACATCCATTTTTCTTTGCCAAAATTTATATACATTTGTTATTGTAAAATTACAATGGAATTTAAATATGGCGGAAAAGGGTTTTAATGTCGATGAGCTATTGAGCAATATGTTTAAGGACGAACACCTAGTAAAATTGTTTGAGGATAGGGTGACTGAGTTGGGGATAGCACCAACAAACGCTTTGGAAATTATGGATATTGAATATAGACCACTGCAACATATATTAAATGGAACAAGCCCAAGAGTGGATGCCAGAAACTTTATAAAGTTATCCAATTTTTTGAACCTACCTTTGGAACGTGTTATCAAGCTTTTTTATAAAGCATTAGAATCTAATTTTTCCGAATTACAGGAGTTTCCCAAAAATAAAATTGATTTTATAAACAAAAACTTTGACCTAGCAACGCTGAAAAGAATAGGTTTTATTAAAGATATAGCGAATTATAGACATATCGAAGAATCAATACTACGGTATTTTGGGTATAAATCAATATTTGAATTTAAGCTACCTAACCAAGATGTTGCATTTAGTGCTGGCGTGAGGCCCCCTAAAAGTATTCTCTCGAAAGGTTTTTGGGTAAAATCGGCAATTGAAACTTTTGAAATTCTTTCAAACCCATACGAGTACAATAGAAAGGCATTGATGACCTATATTCCAGAAATAAGATGGCAATCTACTAACGTAAAAAATGGATTGCAAAATGTAGTCAATGACCTTTTTAGGTTAGGGGTTACCGTCTTATACCAGAAATCCGTTCCATCTTTACATCTTAAAGGGGCAACGATCATCGTAAATGGGAAGCCCTGCATAGTGCTTACTGATTATATGGGGTTTTATACGACTCTGTGGCATACCTTATGCCACGAACTCTCACACGTTCTTTTCGATATAGAAGACATAAGAAAAAGTAGATACCATATCTCCGAAGAGAATTGCGAAGAACTACCCATCAAAGAAAAAGAAGAAGCCGCAGACTATTTTGCGAGGGAGTTTCTTTTCTCAAAAGATAAATTGGAACTGATTAAACCACATATCAACAACAAAAAATTTGTTGCAGAATTTGCGAATAGAAATCAAGTACACGAAAGCTTCATTTATACATATTATGCTTATGAATTTGGGAATATGGATTCAAGGGCTTGGGCAAGAGCTAAAGTGAAAGATCCATCATTCTCAAGTATTTTAGAGCGTATTGAAAATCCTTGGGATCATTTCAACCCCATCGACGAGCATATAGAAAACTTAAAGAATAATGGGATTTACTGTTAATTAAGGTATTTTAAAACAACGTAACATGGAATATAATGACGAAGAAGGGCTGAATAGCCATAACGGTGATGGAAATGAGAATTTCCAATCGGAGATTGATAGGCAATCGGTATTAGACTTATTTAAGAACGTTGCTGATGATAAAGCAGAATCATTTTATCAATCAAAGATAAAAAGGGAAAGAGAAACCATTGAACTAATGGGGGGTAGAAAAACGTCTTTGTATGAGGAGCAGACACGTAGAACGAAGCTGATTGAAGACATACCCCAAGATCATGGTCCAAAATACAGTCAATTCTTTTCAGAGCTTGGTAAATTGGCAAAATGGACTGATGAAGAGATAAAGAGATTCGCTAAGCCTCAAATTGCACCAAAGTTTATTAATAAGTATATCTATGCACGGTTCCCGCCCGAAGTGTTTAGTCATATTTTGGATAAAAATCCGTACGTTAAATTGTGGTTGAGACAGCATAAGCACTATTTATTCTTGGGTGAGGACGGAATATTGTTGCTCGAAAAATTTATTGATGATGCCGTGACGGTTATGAGGGAAAGTTCAACAGTTTACGAATTTGAGAAAGAGTATTCAAGGAGATTCGGCATAGGGTTTCAATCAACAATGTTCGAAAAATATCTTGGGCTGATTGTTTGATAATGGAGCAACATGATTCGTTCTTTTATTAAAATTCCTTTTTGGCAAATCCGTTATTATCAATTGTAAACACTTATATGGCAACGAAATTCATCGTTTCTTCGTAAATACAAAGCTATTAATTGCGAAGTTAAAAACTCAGCACAATCAGCTACAAAAAAATATTCGTGGCCAGTAGATAGTTAGATTATATAAATAGTGTGGTGTGACAAATATTATTAAATATATTGATAATCAAGGCGGCATCCTATCAGGAGAACTTGCAAAACACATTGCAAAGTCCGAAAATATAGGGGAAAACACAGCTCGAAAAAGAGTAGAGCGATTAAAAAGTCCTATCCACAAATTAAGAGGACTTTTTAGCGACAACCAATCTTTTATATATCATTCTGATAACTATAATACTCAAGTCTATTTTGAAAAACTTGAAGAAGCCTTTGAATCTTCAGCGAAGAGATGTTATGCTGTAATTGTAGCGATAAACTATCATCACGGCTTAATTTTAAAGTCTGATTTGCCAAATTATACTTTTAGTCCAACCTCAAAAATCAAAGGACATTTACTATACTCGACTCTAATTGAAAAACTCAAACAAGCAAATGTTTTAATAGATTATGATGATGAGCATTACTGTATAAACGGCTACATCTCCCAATATAGTGAACCTAAATTTAGGCACAACAAATCGATACAATTTGCGAAAGATTTGGTATTAAATCAATTTTTAAATTGGAGTAGAAATATTGGGCTTTGTTCGTTTAAAACAGGTGAAATGAACAAAGAAGTTGGAGGCTTCCAATTTTCATTTGCATCTCCCTCATACATCAATGGACTCGTACAATACAAGGCGAATGCTCCTAAGCCGGGGTTTGTTGTTGCAGATGTTCTAATAGGCAATTCCACAACAACAAAAGAAGTAGATTTCTTTCTGCAAAAAATCAATGCAATGCGAGCTTCAAATCCATCTATAAGACTGTTTCCCGTACTGATATTGGACGGCGTTGAGGTAAATGCGATGAACAAGCTAAAAAAAGCAGGGGTTTTAATTGCTACTATTCGTGAATTGTTTGGAGAGGGTTACAATGAATTGCTAAAGAATCTCATCAATACTATCACAAATGCAGGGGTCATATTGAAAAAAGACCCAGAGAGCTATATCAAGTTAATGGCACAATTAACCAAATTAGTCAATGGCAAAACTAACAATTTAAGAGGTGATTTATTTGAATTAGCTGTTGGATATTATTATGGCAAACAATGTCAATCTTTAGACATCGGAAAAAAAATAAGGGTAACTAATGAATTTAAAGAAAGGGAAATTGACGTTTTAGCAAACTATGAAAATGAGGTGAGGGTTGTAGAATGTAAAGGGTATAACTATCCAGTTGACAAAGAATACATAGAAAAGTATTTGTCTGATAAAATTCCTGCGGTAAGAAAATGGCTTGAAAACAAGTTCCCTAATAAATGTTACGTGTTTGAGATTTGGAGTACAGGCGGGTTTGACAATGAATCTTCTGCATTGCTATTGAAAGCAAAGACTAATACCAAAAAGTATTCTATTGACTATTTAGATAGAAGTAATATACTTGAAAGGGCAAAACAGTTACGGACAAGCAAATTTATAGACATTTTAAAAGAATATTATTTTAAAGAAATCACATAAAATCTAACCACTAATACGACCTACTATCAAAATGTATATAACAAGACTAAAAGCCTATAATTTCAAAAAGTACAAGAATCTTGACATCACCTTTAAGAGAGACTTAAATGTCATTATTGGTGAAAACGAGTCTGGTAAGAGTACAATACTACAAGCTATTGACATATTACTTTCAGGAAGCAGAAATAAAGTCGAATCAATAGGTCTTGAATATCTCTTCAATGATGGTACAATTCAAGATTTTTTCAACGACAAAAAAATAGGAACTCTCCCAAAACTTAAATTAGAAATTTACTTTGACAATATTGATGACGCAGAGTATTGGGGAGTAAATAATACAGAAGAAGCGAAAGCATTTGGTATCAGTCTTATTTGTGAGCCAAGAGATGATGTATCCAAAGAAATAAGTGAAATATTAAAACAAGCTGACAATAATTTCCCGTTCGAATTTTACAATATTTCCTTTTTTAAATTTGGAGGTGCTCCCTATATGGGATTTACAAGGAAATTTAAGCATATTTTGATTGATCACTCAAGCATAAATAATGAGTACGCTACAAATACCTATATTAAAACCTTATATACATCAAGCGTCGAAACAACTCAAAAACATATCCATTCAAATCATTATAGAAAGGTAAAATCTGACTTCAAGAACACTATTCTAAAAGATATTAATGATAAAATTCCCGATAAGAAATATGAGTTTTCTTTGAAAAGCCACTCTAAATTAGGTTTGGAAGGAGACTTAACTATCGTTGAAAATAACATTGATATTTTACATAGAGGAAAAGGAAGACAATGCTTTATTAAGACCGAATTTGCATTATCAAAAAACGAGAATGAACTTGACTTCATACTTTTAGAAGAACCCGAAAACCACCTAAGTCATTTGAATATGCATATTTTGATTGAACGAATCAATCAATCAAAAAATAAGCAATTATTTATAGCAACACACAGCAACTTAATAAGTTCTCGGTTAGATTTGAGAAATGCAATCTTTGTAAACACGTCAAATGATATTAACTTAAATTTAAGTCAGCTTACTGCGGAAACAGCAGAGTTTTTTATAAAAGCACCAAACAAGAATCTACTCGAATTTATTTTATCTTCAAAAGTCGTGTTAGTTGAGGGAGATGCGGAATTTATTTTAACAGAAAAATTCTTTGAAGCACAATATGGATGCAAACCCTTTCAATTGGGCATTCATATAATTTCTGTGGGAGGAAAAAGTTTCAAACGATATATCGAAGTCGCTAACTTACTTGAAATAAAAACTGCTGTAATTCGTGATAATGATGGAAGTTATGATGATAATATCACTGAAAACTACAAAAACTATATTTCTGATTTTGCTCAAATATTTGCAGAAGCGGATAATAGCTTAAACACTTTCGAAATTGTGTTCTATTCGATAAATACAGCTTTATGCGATAGTTTGTTTACTCCCCGACTTAGAACGAGAACAGTATTAGATTATATGTTGGCTGAAAAAACAGACGCAGCATACGAGATATTAAATAATGAATCGGAAATTGCAATTCCTGAGTATATAAAATCTGCTTTCGAATGGTTACTAAAAGATTGATATTAGCAGTCGCAGGCTCGGGAAAAACGACATTGATTATCGAATCTCTAAATTTAGAAGAACGGTACTTGATTGTCACTTATACGATCAATAATTTCAATACCATTAAAAGAAGAATAATCTCAAAATTCGGATTTTTCCCAAAAAACATTACAGTTCTGAAATTCTTTGAATTTGCTTATAGTTTTTGTACGAAACCTTTTCTCTTGTTTAAGTATAGTTTAAAAGGGATTTGTTTTGAAAAAACGCCAGACTACACAAATTATTTCAAGATTAGTGACGAACAAAGATACTTGACCAAAAATAATCTTATATATCATAATCGTATTAGCAAGTTCCTCGAAATCAATGAAACAATCTCTTTGATAATTGATAAACTCGAGAAGTTTTATGATTATTTTATTATTGACGAGTTTCAAGATTTAGGCGGACACGATTTTAATTTGATTATGCAACTTGCTAAGTCAAACATTAATTTACTTTTTGTTGGAGATTTTTATCAACATACCTATTCCACAAGTAATGACGGACAAACGAATAAAAAATTATACGTTAATATTGACAAATATATAGAAGAGATAGAATCTCATAACATCAATGTTGATACCCAAACCCTAATTGGTAGTCACCGGTGTTCACCAACAATCTGTAAATTCATCTCAGATAATTTGAATATCGAAATTGAATCTAAAAGAGAGGATGAAACAACTATACATATCGTTGATAATATAAAGGACATCCCACATATTATTGAAGATAACAGTATTGTGAAACTTTTATACAATAACTCATCAGAGCAGTCTTTTTTTGCTAAGAATTGGGGAGAATGTAAAGGAGAGGATGATTATTCACATACTTGTGTAATACTTAATAAAAGCACAACACAAAACCTTAAAAAGAATAAGCTAAATGACCTTAAACCATCAACAAAGAATAAACTTTATGTTGCAATTTCGAGAACAAAGGGAGATTGTTTCATTGTAAAACATTAATAGATAAAAAACATCGCAGTGGTAATGCTGGATATTACGTTCGAATGGTGCGAGCCATTTCGGTCTGACCGTGCCAGGTATTACGGTTTAAATGATGCCACTGGTTTGACCAAAATCAGTGGCATGGTTCCTCCGAAATACCCAAATGCTACCTATATTTTTGATATGTCCAAATATGACAAGCGTTTTAGACAATCAATTTCAGGACGAAACAATTTTTATCGGTCTTGAGTTCTTGGGGGCTTCCTAATTTTTCGCTTTAGCCTGGCCTTTGATTTATAATCACTAAATTCCAATAATTTACAACTGGTGTTTCGGACAGATTTCTATATTTTTATTGGTCGTGTCTTGTCCTGAAATAGCTTTACATTAAATGTAAAGCTATTTCAGGACAAGACAGATATTTAACTACAAGAAAAATATGGGCACCAAAAACCACATGAGTAAAATGTGGAGATTAAATCAACTTACATATCGTTGCTTTGCCCAACGCCGAGTAGCTGTTTTGTATTAATTGCAGCAATAACCATTTTACAAAGTAATACAAATTATAGCAATCGAATAATACGAATAGATATTAGATTTTGTTTTCAATGAAAATATGAGTCGTAAACAAGGTAAATGGAGTGCTCACCAGATTTATGTCAAATTTGAGAGACGGCTCTACTGTTGATTTTGCACTATGGATTCTGAACGAAATCTGCCATCCTTCGTTTAAAGAAACCAAAAGTGTTGTTTTTGAGCCGCCTTGATAAACGACCTCAATAAGTCGATTGGGCAATTTCAATCTTTGAATACTAGCTTTCGGTCTTATACTCCTAAACGGCTGGTTTAACGTACCGTGCAAATTGTAAACCTGAATTTCTACCTTCTTCTTCCCTTTTATTACCTTGTAATAATCGTGATAACCGATAAGATATTGTACTAGATTTTCGGCAACTTGACCTGGGTTCTGTTTGGACAATCGCAAAAGTTCACGCCTAAACGACTCTAAAACAGGAAGATAAACCACCTCATGCATATTTTCAATAGAAGTCCATTTAGTAGTTCTATCTTTTTCTTTGATACTATCCAACATCTCGAAGATAGGAGCTATCTCTTCGAAATACGTCCCCGAGCAGGGATTTCCTAACCATTTTTTACCAAAATCCAAACTCTTAGAAAGACGGGAATGTTTAACAGCGCGGTGGTTATTTTTGGCGGAAACTCCGATTTCCCATTTTTGATGCGCACGGATCAACAGAACATCCCTTACATCCCCCAACTGTCCTTGAGTATCTGAGACAAGCTCTATCTGTAAGATATCCGTATCATCAATACCATAAGACAACCGGGGCTCAATGTCCATTAGAAAATTTATCGAAGCACTTGCTGTGAGCCTAAAAGTCGCTTGCTCAACTTCGTCAAACCCTTCAAAATAACTTTTAGCAATTACAAAAGATTCATTTTCCGTGATAGTAACTTTTGTCTGGACTTTCAGACGTTCATAAAACTCCAAAAGCAATGCATATTCAAACGCTTTACCGTTAATAGTTTGTTTCGCCATCCTTTACGATGCATTAGTTAATTCTAGTACATTTATTGTGTTTTCTTTGGCTTCTTGCTCTGCCATTTCTATCTGGGACTTTATATGTAGTGCAAGATGTTTCGCGAGATTGACCGGGACCGCGTTTCCTATCATTTTATAACCTGCAGCTATATTATCGTAATAAAACTTAAAATCATCAGGGAAGGTTTGTATCCGAGCACATTCTCGCACACTTAATCGTCTGTATAAATGCTCCTTACCTTTGACAAATTCGCGGATATCCTGCTCAATAAACTTCATTTTAGGTGCTTGGGGATGAATTGGGGCATGACGCCCACCGGCTTGAATGGTAAAAGATTGTTCCTCCCATGATCTTACACGATTTCTTGACATAAAAATTGAGGAGAATCCGCCTGTCATATATTCGTGATTGTCAATCTTACAATCTTCTAGATTTGCTCTATTTCCTTCTTTTGCAGGAACTACATTGTCTCGTAAGTCAAAAATAGCCTGTCTCAACGTCACCTTATTTTTTTTATCTTGTGGGAACTGAAACTTAAATCCTAGATCTCTTCTAATTCCAACAAAAAACACCCGTCTCCTATCTTGCGGCACGTCAAAATCGGAAGCATTTAGCATCTCAAAAGAAAGCTCATACCCAACTCCAGCATTTCTAAACATTTCCTTTATGTTTTTCAAAGCATCACTATGCCGCTCTGACAACATACCACTAACGTTTTCAGCGAGGAAGAATTTAGGTTGCTTGGCCTCCAGAATCCTAATAAAGTCGAAAAAAAGCTGTCCACGTTTATCATGTATGCCAAGTTGCGAACCTGCTTCACTCCAACTTTGACACGGTGGACCGCCTATCATTCCATCACAGTCGGGAACTTCTTCCGACTTAATGTCAACAATGCTCCTCTTATCTAAAATTGTGTTTGGATGGTTCTTTTCGTAGGTTTCCCATATTTCTTTATCGTATTCGTTTGCCCAAATCACGTTAAAGCCGGCTTTTTGAAAACCTAAATCGAGCCCGCCCGCTCCTGCAAAAAAAGATACTATTCTCATAAGCTTTTCTTTTGTCTGTTTAGTTGGTTGAATTTTTTATTTCATTTTTATTCACTCTCGGTATTACAAACAAATAATTCCTGTCGCAGACGTCGAGAACCCAATCGACCTGAATATAATGTCCCCGTCACAACGTTCACAAATATAAAACAAAATACACCATAAATGCTAAAAATATTAGGATAATATTTTTAGCCAAAAAGTTAGACAATGGTGGTCAGAACCTTAGGTTTCTAAGGTAGTTATAAATCGGGAAACATCAAGGGTCGTATTGCGGTATTTTCACCTCTTTTGCTGTTTCGATGAAGAGTAGCACCTGGTTTACGCAGGCGTCCCTGTTCTTCTTCATCTCTTCTGACCAAAACCTGAAGACCGTATACCCCATATTTCTCAATTGTTCATTGACCATTTGGTCTCTTTGCATGTTACGCTCGATCTTGGGGATCCAGAATGCTCGGTTGCTCTTGATCTGATCTTTCTTTCTATCCCAGTCCTTTCCATGCCAAAACTCCCCGTCAACGAATATCGCTAGCCTATATTTTTTGATAACGATATCTGGTTTGCCCGGAAGGGTCTTGTCGTGCGTGCGAAAGCGGATATTTTTTGCCCACAATGCTTTCCTGAGCAACAGTTCCGGCTTGGTATCCTTGCCCCTGATCTTCGACATGGTCTTGCTCCTGAGCTTTGTAGTATAAAAGCCCCCGCTCTCATGAAACCGTGGAACCTTGATCGGCTTTTCGTGGTATGGATAGTCTTTTGGCATTAAAGAGAGAACGGAGTACAGACGGAATTGTTTATTTTATCAAGTGTCAAAGTGCAGATTGGACTGACGTGGTTGCTTATTACAGGTATGGACATTTTCTATTACTAAAATTATTTAATTTTGCTATAGATTGTCCCCATTCCGAAGATTCAATCGTCATTAGAGTACATTAAAATTTAAGACAATGAAAGAATTTGCA
>Ga0079224_100003569_pt1 | contig 19750 bp, 17 predicted proteins | sample Stecom2015_FD_80414 | JGI IMG/M metagenome (GOLD analysis project Ga0079224, IMG submission 80414) | Agricultural soil microbial communities from Utah to study Nitrogen management - Steer compost 2015 | ecosystem: Environmental > Terrestrial > Soil > Agricultural land | place: USA: Utah...
CAACAGTACCTCCTGCGCTTGCTGAACCTGTGACAACCCGTAATGCAGAATTGTTGTTGTTTACAGTATCCTTAGTCCATCCAGTAGGAGCTGACGTTTGAACAAATAACATTTTTGTTCCAGCGGCAAACGCTGAATTATTATCAACGTAATTTTTATTTGCTGCTTCAGTTCCAGTAGTCGGAGTTGGAACTTCCACTAATCCAGTAAATGTTTTGTTGCCTGTAATCGTTTGATTGCCAGAAATAGTAACGATGTTGCTATACGCTGGTAGAAACGCAATAAAGGTTATTGGACTTGTTCCGACCGTTGTTACAGTGGCCGTTTGAAGCCATAGCGTACCACCGTTAACAGTACCAGCTAACACGGGTACTAAATCACCAGGCTGTATCTCTGAAGGTTGGTCAAAGTAAGTAGCTCTCGTTAGAATAGCTGGTGTAGAGCCATCACCGACTTGAGTTAAAATGTAAACCCCGTTTTCAAAAGTATTGGTTTGGTCTTTTATTAAATAGGCGTTGTTTAATACGCCAGCTTGACCATCTAATGAAAATGCGCCATTTGAGGTTGCTGTAAGCGTTGCTCCAACACCAGAAGAGCCATTACTGTATGTTGAGTTAAAGTTGGCTGTTGATGCGGCGTTAACGGGATTAATAAATGTAAATCCAGAGGCAATAGAATCAGCGTATGCCTTGTTTACTACATCATTCGGATTTACTGGCGCTTGTGCTCTTGTTAAAGCATCTCCAGGTGCCCAATAATCTACCGCATTTTGTGCAATAGCTGGCGTAGCGGAACCACCCAATACCGTTTGCTTTAATAAACCACTTGTTAATGAACCAAGATTAAAAGCATTAGGCAAAGTTGGGGCATTGCTATAGACAACATAAGGTTCATCTATACCAGCAGGTACAGAAGGTAATTCTATTGTTTCCCAGCTTAATCCATCTGAGCTTTTGCGATAGACCTCATTAGCCCCTGCTTTTGGAAAAACCAAATCTCCTGTTTGGGTTGGGGTTTGCGGATCAATTTCTTCAGAAACATTTAATCTAAAATTGATATTTTGAACATACATTTGGTCTTGTTGGTCAACAAGCGTTAAAATACCAAAATCCTGATTCAACATACTTGTTGTAAAATTGGTGTTGGTATAGAGATTAGTTCTATCTGCCGGTGTGGCTCTGACAATAGTTACAATGTCTCCATCTGCCCTTCCAGATAAAAATGTTACGCGAACTGTTCTCTGTCCACCAATAAAGCTGATATTGTATTGGTTGCTTGCCACAAGTTGTGCTGCATCATTGGCCTCAACACCGCTTGCACGAGCATAAACCTGAATATCGCTTTCAACATTGGCTGTCCAATCCGTATCGAACACAGTTTGTCCAGCAGTGGCAATTGATTGTGTGCGTGGAATAACATCATTAATTTCTATCTGGATAGACACTTTATTCTCCTTTTAGAGCTTCCCACATTGACCACGGTTCTGCTTCTGAACGCCTTTCTGGCAAGCTAGATCTTTCAATTGTTTTATTAATTAATCTTCTAAATGCCAAATGTCCTGTAAATGGGATTAATCTTGCTAATTTTTTTGCGTCTGATTGATTGTAATTTCCTACCCATAAATGCTCTAAAATGGTCATTGCATCGTCTGCAACACCACCGACAGGACCAGCAAAACTTCCCCATCTGGATAATTCTCTTGTCTTTTCGTTTTGGAATCCAGGCAAGAGATTATGGTTCATTACTATATTAGCCCAATTTACTACATCAGGTAATGGCCCAAGAAATCCTGCGTTGCTGAATGCATTTAAAAACAAACTTTCATCTTCAATCTTTACCTCGCGTCCATTAGCCAATTCTCGCAATGGATTAATCAACATTCCAATACCAAACATAGTGGCTATTCCAATAAATGCTTGCGCATCCGGCCTTTGCATTAAAGGAATTGTATAACGATTTAAAGCACCCCATGCCCACCCATGAAAGGTAAACAGCATTCCAAGTATGGGGTCACGTGTCCAAAATGGAGAACTAAACATGCCACGCTGAACAATTGTATTATAGGTTTCTCGATAAATGGCTTGTGATATCTTTACAGTGGCTGCATTATCTGTCCAATTAAAATAATTACTTTGATAACCAGCTCCTTCTTTCCAACCACCTGACTCCTCATAGCCTTTAATAAATCTCTTTGACCATTGCTCTGGATTTATATCAACAGAGGCCAACATTTGTCTTTGTTTCTTTGTTATCTTTCCTGCTTCAAAATCAAAAATTGCTTTCATGATTTTTGACTGAATAATGTTGGCTACCATTGTCTGGTTGATATTCTCGATGTAGTTTGTTCCGTAAAAATTACCGGACATGTGAGCCAAATTCTGCAAGCCAGAGCCTAATCGACCAATCACAGGGGCATCTTCCATGGCTTCGGCATTAAGAAATTTATTGCTGTATCCGTAAGCCAGGTGTTGTATAGCGACCAATCCATGAGCAGCGTTTTCTTTAATTTGTTTACCAGTTTTTGTTTTAAGCATTCCATTAAGACTTAACAGCATTGGCTTTAAACCATCGGAAAAAAGTGGATATAAACCTTGTTTTAAGGCAATTGCACCCAAGTCGGTCATCTGGGTAATAGGAACTCCACCAAGTCTTATTATCGCTGTATAGTTTCTTAAGTTTTGAGATAAGCGTCTTAATGTTGGATTTGAAGTATTTTTATTCATAAAAACAGAATACATATCAGCAAAAAACTGCTTGGCATCCATGAATTTTTTATCAAGTTTTTCGTACGCTTTTTGACGTTTGTTAGCGTCTTCAATTTTAGCTATTTTTTGTTCACGCTCTTTTCTTTCCTTATTCAAGTTGGCTATTATTTTATCAAATAAAGGCTCGCTTGAGTAATGATTAAATGCCTTTCTAATCGCAATGTGACGACCAAGAGCCATAGCGTAAGACATTAAAGCCCTATCTAAATTGTTATCTAAAAACCCAGCTTCATTGAATAGCTGAGAAGGAAGCAATACGGTTCGTCCTTTCATATATTCAGGATTTTCCACTCGACCAGGAAACATTTGACCTAACATTTGTTGATTCATTTGTTCTGGGCTATTGCCTTGCAGCGTGTCTTTAAGAGCTAAAGCATATTGCTCTCTCTCATAATCAGTGAGAAATGGCCGTCTTAACTTTGGCAACGCATCGGGGTCTAGGAATTCAATTTGAAATGATTCAGGTATTTTTTTAAAAAATTTGGGATTAATATTGCCTTCAAATGCGCTTTGTTCAAGCATGGAGTAAACATTTTCTCTTTTGTCTTTAGTTTGCTTTAATTTTTTAGCAGTACTTTTTATTTGAGCTTTTATCTGCTCTAATTTTTTAATGTTCTTCTGTCTGGTTTTGTCAGTTAAATTGGTTTTTAAACTTTCAGCTACAGAGCTTTTTTGATTCTTTAATTTTGATAATTGAGAATTAATGTTTTTGATTTCTATATCTATTTGACGAACAGGCTCCAGTATTTGTCTTAATTCGTCAGCCTCTTGAGAATTAAGGAGAACTCGGTCTTCGAGCAATATATGATAATCTTCATTATCTCTAAGTTGCTGTACCAGTTTATCTCTTTCATCCTTAAGTCGTTTTCTTGCTTCGGCTATTTCATTGGCGAAAGCCCTTGTTTCTTTCCAGTTAGGGTCTTTTTGAGCCTCCACTAATTGTTTTAATAAATCTTCGGCTTCTTTAACAGGTGCCTGTAGTTTAGTAATTAAATCAGCTTGTTCAGCAAGTCCTGATTTAACTAAATTAACAAAATCAGTTGGCCTCTTAATGATTTCCTGAATATTGTAATTCTGCATCATGTATTTAACAGAGGTTCTTGGCGACAGGAAATCTCCCTCCCAGCCCATAACTTCTCTAAATGGTTTCGCAATCGATTCAATGAAATCCTCGACCATTCGAGCACCTTCATTAATCATTGAATTAGATGAAGATTCCCCTGTTAAAAGTACAGTTCTTATTTGAGAGCCAAATTGTTCCCACTTTAATTGTTGCTGCCTGGTAATTGCTTGCTTGAAATTTTTAATGGAATTGGCAAGAGTAAGGCCGCCTTCAATTCCATTCATTTTGAAAAATAAGCCACGAAGTTGAGCATTGAATACAGTGGCATGGGCTTTTATCATCCCAAGATTTTCTTCTGCACTCATTGCTCTTGGAATGCCCTTTTCAAGCCCTTCAGTAATAATTCCGTGCGCAGCCATCCGGTCTGTAACATAACGTATAGTTGCGAAATCATGAGATAAACCGCGAAAAACTGGCGAACCAATTCCTTTGGCACCCAATATATTTGCTACTCCTGGTATTTTTAACAACCCACTACGATTATAAGTGCTATTAACATATTCCTGCACTTCATCTACTTGTTTTGCTGAAACACTAAACTCAGGATTGGCAACCGCCTGAAACCCCTGAAACTCATTGTTCTTTCCAACCTTTGGTACAATATCAATTCCTTGATAATTGGCATTAACATAGCGTCTCATATTCCATAACTGGCTTCCTGATAAAGCATGACCTATGGTTATGCCACCACCAACCAACGCACCAGCAAATACTAAATCTCTAAGGCTATTCAGTGCCATATCTTCAAGATTGCCACCAGCACGTGCTGCCTCATGCATTCCTTCATTAGCCACAATGGAGGCACTTAATGACGGCGTCACCTTAACTGCATTTTTTACCAGATTTTGAGTAAAGTTAGCGTATTTAACACCGCCAATAATTGGAAACAAATACGTACTTGGGCTTGCAGCAATTCCAACTCCACCCCCAAGTAATTTTGCAGTAAAGGAGCCTCTTGCAAACATTTCATCATTTTTGATTTGCTCAGCAACGCGCTGTTGCCTTGCTTTCAAATCATTGGGGCTTACTGCACTCACAAGATAAGGCCAGTATTTTTGAGGATAGCCATTAACCGATTCAAAGCTCATTGCCGTCCAGCCATCAGGTACTTCATCGGCTAAATGACTTAGTTCTTCTTTCTTCAAAAAAGCAAATTGTCCAGCATTAGCCAGTTCATTGCTTTCCAATATGGCATGAAAAAAAGTCTTAAACCATCCTGGTGCCTTCCCATGGTCTGGCAATTGAATTGCTTGCTGGTTAGGCAAAAGAAGGTCGCCAGGATTATCAATAAAAGCCTTGGGGTCTATTCTGCTGGTATCTACATTTAACCCTGGCATAGAAGGAATAATTTGCCTTTCTTTGCTATAGGGCACCATGAAATTATTTTCGCTTATTGGGTAAATTTCTTCATCTAAAGGGATTTTTTCTTTCACTTTTTACCCCTTATCTTTTCTTCTTCTTTTTTATGGAGATATTCAGCAAAATCGGTAGCTTCTTTTATAGTTTTAAATGCGCCAAAATGTTTTTTTGTTTTTCTAAATAAATCTATAGCTTCTTCATTGGAAAGAATTTTTCCATCATCACTCACCGTTGGTATAACATATTCCAGACCATCCATAGACACACCTATGGTTCTTATAGTGCTTATACTGCCATCATTATTAATAACTTTTGGCCTATTGTTTAAATTGATATTTCCTTTGATTTCCGGCCTGAATAAAGATGATTCGTTCGGATTATCTTTTTTACCCCTCAATAGATTAAATACAAAATCCGATGCTTGAGTTATTGCAGCAGCTTGCGGGAACTGCCTTTGCATACCACCAGTTTTCCTGGCTAATTCCTGCTCCTGTTCTTGCTGGAATTGAAGTGCTGCCCACTGTTCTTCTGGGTTTGCACCAACAATGCCATGAATATCAAAGAATCGTGACTTAATGGTTCTAATATCTGGCCTGTATACAGGGTGGTTTTGCTGCCCAAGATAAGTTCCCCAGAGAACTATTGGAGTACCACTTTTATTAACCGCATCCAAATAATAGTCACCAATAACAGGATATTCGCCTTCAGAAACGGTCATAAAAGTACTTGGTCTTACCTGTATTGGATACTCCTCGATAGTGTCATCTGAATGTACTATTTCAACAATATTGGGTTTGGCAGCCATAAATTCTTTAATGGTGGCTTGAGCCTTTTCAAAGTTTTGAATTCTGTTTAATTCATCCGTTGCTGATTTACCAAATTTAAAAAATGATTTGTCCTTGTGTCCATAATACTCATCAATAACTTTTCTGGCTTTTAGATAGTCATTGAAAGAAACACGGTCTTTAAGTCGATAGTAATATGGGAAATGACCGCTATCGAATCCTGATTTGTTAGCTTCAAATTGAACTTTTAACTGTTCATAAATGTCTTCTTGAATTAATGGGTTGGCTCCATCTTCTAGTTCAAGTACTTTTTCTAGCGGATAAATTGTAAACTCAGAATCGCCATTGATGGTTGTTATTCCCCAGTTTCTTCTTAAAGCACTTTGCAGCATGTTAGTGGCCACCACTTCATTGCCTTTGGTGTACCTCATATTGTCTTCAAATATATCTTTAAGGTAATAAGCAAAGCCATCGCCATCCATTAACTTGGTGCTTTTGGAAATACCAGCAATATTGCGCGCCCAACTTAAAGTTTGCTTGCCATCATTCGCGTTCTTTTTTCGCCAATTTGCAATGATTTTTTCAGTAATTTCTGCTTGCTGCTTGTCTTCGTCAAGAACCATTTGTTTGGCCATCGGAGCAGCTTGTTCTTTGGTGTAGCCCTGATTCAGGAAATGCTTAAATGCTTCCTGTAGCGCAAAAACATTTTTATCAAGTCCCTTTACTCTTTGGCCTCCTCTGGATTGAATTGTCTCCAATGCTCCCGCGTATTCCATCATTAAATTAGGGTCGCCAGACGTCATGGCATTGGTGATATTCTCAAGAAACTTTGGAATGGCATGTGGAGCTGAGTTGGCGGCCAAGGTTTCGGCTTGAACCTGGCTTAGCTGAATTCCCTTTTTGGCTGCAAACTGCTTTTGTTCCTCAACCATGGTATCAAATCCCTGGTTGATTTGGTCTTTTGTTTTCCCAGTCCAGGCCATTGGATTAGTCCAATTAGCCGTAAGATTATCCACTCCCAAAGCTGTTTTATTTCGCTTCATGGCGGAAGCACGATAACTGGACATGAAGTTTAGGAATTTGGCAGGTGGTAGCTCTTGCCTTATCTCCTCTATATAATCAGGTGTTAGAGGCCCTAGAGAAGCTCTTGCATTGGCTTGAGCTACAATTAATGAATCGTTCCGGTTTTGCAAATTTTCTAATGCACCAACATAAGCCACTGTGGCATTGTAAACATGCTCCCACTCGCCCCATGTAAGTTCTTTTGGCTTGTTCTCAGGAAGTGATGCCAAAAATCCTTCTACTCTTTTATTGCTCCTCGCATCAATGGCTTTTTGAATCATCATTGATGAATAGAAATTCAACTTTGATTCAGTTTCTAAAGTATATGCCTGTTGCGGATTTATCATTCCAGCAGACAATTCATTTTTTATTCTGCGCTGAATATCATTATAAACTTTTGCTCCATCTTCTATCTTGTCATCAAGAATAAGGTTATGCATCGTGTTTAATTGCTGAGCGTGCCAAACAGCACTTTTTTGTTTTGCAATTTGCTTGTCTTGCTCAATCATATTCATCGTAAAACGATGAGTGGTTTGCATTAATTGATTGGCAAACTGCGCCTCAAGGCTTGGCTTTATTGTGTTGGGCGCGTGCTTTAATGTTTCGGATATGCCCTGAGCCATATTGGAAGCATACGTCTTTATCATGTCAGGGGTAATGCGGTATTGCTGCGCCATTTCTTGATTGGCCTGCATTAGCATGGATTGAACCTGCAATCCCAAAGTGACTTCTGCTTGTGATGAATAAGCATCTACAAACGCTTTGTCTGTTTTGGTTATTGGTGGAAGTAAATCCCCTTCAGGAGTTTTTCCATACTCAATGCCTAAATCTTGTGCCATTTTCAAGCTGGCATTAAGCGACATTTTATTGCCAAGCTCGGCTAGCGCATTAGGTGAAAATGCTGCACTGGAAAATGCACTTTGAAAATTAGGTTGCCCTGATTGAAAACTTGGCGATTCTTGTTTTTGCAAAATAGGAGTTTCTTTTGCACGAGGCAGCCCTTGTGTTTGCGGTTTAATTGGTTCAGCCATTATCTTACTTCCTCTCCAAACCATTTTTTGACAAAGGGACTTCGCCTAATCATGTCAAAAGATGAGCTTAATGGTATTTTGTCAAATAATTGACTAGTCATTTGTTGGCCAAGTCGAGTTTCACTCTGCAACGTGTGTAATCCAGAAAGTACTTTTTGTGCCCTTAAATTGGCCTCTTTTGCCAGAAGATTAAAGCGTCTAACCCTTTCATCTGATTCAAAAGCACCTTCTGATTTTTTCATAGCAAAAAACGCACTTCCAGCACCACTGTCGGTTCCCTTTGCTGCATTCGCTGCAATTTGAGAGCCAATATTTTGTCTTAATTTTTGCAATTCAGATAAAGATGCCTCATTCGATTCAAGGCGTAATGCTTCAAGGTTTGCCTGAAAAGCAGCCTCATCTAATTGTCTTCCTGCCTCAATCAGTTTTTTTTGAGTTTTTTGTTGACTGAAATTAATAATCAAACCAGCAGCCTGCATGGACAAAAGAAAAGCACTAAAAGGAGTAAATAATGTGGCAGCACCAGCAGCACCAGCACCGGACAATGCTCCAGACGTAGCAGAACCTGCTCCAATACCAACCAAAGAACCTAATGCCATTTTAAACCTCAATCTTATAGAAGATACCAATTAGTTTAATATCAAATGGGTCTGAATGTGTAATGGTTAATGTATCTACATTAAACGCATCCCACCCTTTCATTGGCGACATTTTAAATAATCCAGTTCTTGGCTCTGGTGGTGAATTGGGAACTGTTTGATTAAATTTATTCAATTGAATAGGAACGCCATTGACGTAACCACCAATAGTATCTGCGAACATCAATTGAACACTTCGTGTGTGTTGCTCCCAGACCATAGTAGAACCTTTAGCCCCCACAGCACCAGGAGGTGCCATAGGAAGCGGTACAATCTCGGTGTTGATAGGGAATCCAAAATAAGCCTCGGTGACCTCAACAGGCTCCCCATGCGCCTCAATAGAAACTTCGCCTCCAATTGGTGTGTCCTGGAATCCATACCCATTGCCATTAATCACAATATCTTGACCATTAAACCTTGATTGGCCAGAAATAGTCGATGTTGCAACACCTTCGTATACAGTACAGCAATCAGCAAATACCTCGAATGAAAGCTCCTCAAGGTAAAACTTAGTCACTAAAGGCCATGGAATAACCTGTGAACTTGTGCCGGCATCGGTAAATTCAATGGGATTTTCATCAGCAATAGCATCTTCTTTTGATAAATACACTTTGAAGTTATCGGCATCTACTCCAACTACCCAATACCATCGATTTATTTCAATCTGTGGATTGGAATGAGGTAAAGCACCGCCCGTTGCAAATTGAATTAATGTTGGAGATTCTGTATCAAAATTTGTTCCGGTGGCTTCAAGGCTTGTTGAAGTAAATCCAATAATATTAACTCCGGCAGAAGCCTCTGCAATTTCTCTCTCTGTAATAAACCAGCCTCTACCATCGGAACTGCCAGTCGCCCACCTAAAATAAGCATTACCATAGCTTTGCTCAAGCCATTGCCTCGTAAACCCCTGGACATCATCCGATATTAACGTCTGAAATATAACTAAAGAACCGTCGTCATTAATTATGAACATGTATCGAGAACCAGCTTTGTTTAAATCAACGTATTCCGATTCATCATGAGGATTTCTTATCAGGTGCTCACTCGCTATTGATGCAATGGTTGATGTATAGGCATTGTTGAATCCATCCCACAACATCGAATGAACATCATTTCCTGAAACAATGATAATTTGATTATCAATACCGCGTGGCTGAATAACAGTTGCTGGCGTGGAATCCTGCAATGTCATTGAAAAATTAGTGGGAGTAACCGCCTGCTCAAAAGATAATGGAGTCGAGTAAATCCCAGTATTAGTGTGAACTGTTAATGAGCGAAACGGTACTATAAACTTAATGAAATTTACATTATCGGACGTTGGGTAATAGGAAATCGCATCATCATCGTCAAGAAGCAATCCATCAAAGTTGTTGTAATCATTAGTAACTGAAAGCCATAGCCCATTGGGTAGTGATGGTGTGTTTGCAAACACTGAGCGACTTTGAAACGATGAGCATTTGGTTGGCCATCCTCTTGCATCACTCCATGCTGGCTCGGCTAATAATGCCTGACTTCCTGGAATTCCAGAGGTGTTTGCAAAATTTTGCACAATATTTACTGTAACCTGTGTTGTCGATGTGAAACCAATAATACGAGCAATCCCTCCATTACCAGCAAAAACACCTCCCACATAGGCGGTTGTAAAAATTGATACGCTCGCTGTCAATACCACACCATAACCAGAAGTCGCAGCAGGAGTAAATGTAATTGAATCATAGTTTTGGGTAAAATCGTAAACAGGCAAATTTCTAAATACTACGTTTCCATAAGTCCATGTATTGAGAATAAATGCTGTATTGGTTCCACTTCCAGCACCACTAATAATATAAAAATCATCACCAGCTTTTGCTTCCTCAGCAGAGGAAAAAATCTTTGCTGTTGTAGTTGAGGTCATTAGTAAAAAGTAGGTCACATTCGGTACAATTTGCGGACTTGTAGTCGGTAATGCGCCAGTTGTTGTAAATCGAACAGGATAAACATATCCAGACGTCAAAGGAACTGTTAAAGCAATTTCATTGGAAGCTACACCAGTAATCACATTGGCAGCATTAGCACTTCGCACCAAATCTTTTGGCCTAAATGTTAATAAATCGGCAGTAATTCTAAATCTTGTATCAAGAATGGTTGTATCAATTGTCGGAATAAGAGAAGCCGTGATGTCGCTTGCCGTGACAGTCGCTATATTATTCCCCTCAAGATAAATTTTGATAAATCCAGGCACTATAACGATAAGGTAGGTGCATTCATTCAGATATTGGAATGTTTCAAAATATATTTCCCTGAAATTCGATGCTCCAGTTACTTCGTTTAGATAGATGGTTCCAAATCGCTTTCCAATCCCACCTTGAGGATATGTAATGCAATTTTTTGCTGTTTTAACGCCATTGTAATAGGCCGTAACCGTAATTCGACTATACAGCAAAGGGGATATTTCTCCTTTTGAAAAAATATCCTGGCTCCATGTTATTTCTGCCATAACATTTCCTATGATGTAATTGAATTACCTATAATACCACCGACATAACGATTATCGAGTACTGGGAATGAAACTTGAGTAAATTGAGGTCTGTTTTGAGCCTCAATCGCAGCAGCAATGCCTAATTGATAAATCCTCTTTTGCTCCAATGCACTATAATAATCTGCTTTTTCAGCATTCGTTAAAGCAAGATAAGCAGAAATCTCATAAGTAAAATAATCAACAAAATGCGCAGGCAACAAAGAAACATCCGGCTGAAAAATATATTCGCACCAAAGCTCCTGATCGTATACCGCAAAAATCTCATTTCCAGCAAATATATCCCATTGATATATGTTGGGATAAAGCCTTAATAACTTAAGCCATCCAGCAGGTAATTGATAAACGGATAACCAAGGCTCAGGGGGTGTAATATTAAGCTTTGATAATTGAACTAATTGAGTAGCAAATCGCCAGTTATTCGCAGCAAGAGCCGAAGGTAATTTAAGCTCGTAGGCAGACACAGCAGATACTGTCAAAGCATCTTGGTCTGCTAACGAACTAATTGGCTCATGACCTAGTTGTATCAGAGCATTGCTGATAATTTGAACCATTGTTAAGGCCATGAGTCACTCCATTATTATACAGTTGGAACTGTTCTGTACCATAAGTGCAATACGAAATCACTGTCGCCATCAGCAAATGCAGCCGTGTCATTACTGATAAACAAACCAAGGTTTGCAACCGCAGTGAATGCGCCAGAAGATAATGCACCTTCGACCATATCCATTGTACTTGCAGAACCCTGAATATTCGCAGCAGCAATAGTGCTTGAAGCAGCTTCACCAGCCAAAGCAGCAGTGTTCCCATATTGAAGACCAATAGCACCACCACCAGTAAACTGAGTGGTTCCATAAGTCATCATTAAACAAGCGTGCTCCACCAAGTGAACTGTATTAGCCCCACCAGCAGCCAAAACCTCCACTGGAGCACCATTCATCGCAATGATGTTGGCAGCAGTTAATGGAACAGCTACATATTGTAAAACGGTAGGGTCTATTTTTGCGCTGGTTACTGCATCATCCGCAATTTTTGCACCGGTCACTGCATCATTCGCAATTTTTGCAGTTGTAACCGCTCCGTCTTGAATGTTTGCAGTACCTACCAAACCCGAAGTAGTAAACGAGTTAACAGTAATTGTTTCAGCATCCCTATCAACAGTAGCAACTATATACATATTGGACGCATCACTTCCATTAACAATGATGACATCACCTACAGCCAAATCAAATACCACATCAGCAAAATAGTTAGCAGCCGATATAGTGGCTAAGTTATCACTTGCAGATTGATAGGAAAACAAAGCCGGACCATTTTCAGTAGTAGGACCATCAAGTACTACCGCACCAGAGTTAAATGCCAAGGTGTGCCTTGTCCATCGAGTCAAATCAAAAGCCATTTTTAATCTCCTATGTATTTATTTATTGGTGATTAGACTGATTCATCACAATCGATAGCCAATACACCTCTGTTATCTGCTACCACAGCACCCATCGAAAATACTCCATTAATTAACCATGAAGTATTTTGAGCAATGTAGTTGATTTCAGTTCTAAAGTTTTTGCCAATACCAGCACCGACAGCCATTTTGTGCCAAGCTAATGCAGTTCTAATGTTTCCGTTTTTTGGCAAACCACCTTCAGTCATCTGTGGAATGATAATGACGTTAAATCCTAAATATTCACGGATACGCGCCCTATCGATTACATCATTCTTGGTATAGAAAGTAGAAACGAATTGGTCGTCACCAAGTAAACTTCTAAAGTTCGATGCACTCATGGCCACAAAACGCTCTGATAATGGAACCGCATTGTTGTCAAAAAATTCTAATGCCTGAGTGAATTTGTCGTAGTTAAAGTTAGTTCCACCGTCTGGAATAGTATCGCCTGGGTCTGTCTTAATAGCATCAATCAAAATTTGGTCAGAACGTCTGCCCATTGCCTGCGCAACCAGCATCGCGTTTTCCATCTTCGCATCAAAGTTCACAGTCAATTCTTGAACTTCATCCACAGCAGTAGGCGCAGTATATTTCAATAATGTAGCGCGTGCTTTTTGATAACCAGGATCTTGAATGGAAACAGCAGCCAGATATTGAGTCTGAACAGCTATGATTTCATCAACTTTTCTAAACTCCACCTGATTACCAATCACGTTATTTTTCATGCGAACGGTATCTCGAAGTAAAAAACCTCTTGAGCGATAAATGGCCTTTACTAAAGCATCGAATTCTATTTGTTGAACATTGGTCAATGATATAGACATGGTAAACCCCTATTAGTCTTGATGTATTAATACAAAATTTCTCTAATAGGGCTTACCTGTAATTGTGGGTGTCTCTACTGGAGGCCACTAAGATAAGGTGTCCTGTTAGTCGCTTAAAAGCGAATGAACATGGACAAATAATAAACTATGGAAAAATAAATTGTCAATATTGTTGAATCAACTACTGCTTCCAGCAGCTTTTTCAATTCTATCTTGAATTTGTTTACGGTAATTTGCATCCGTTTTGTATTTTTCAAGATTATTTGCAATATCATTTTCAATATCTTCAATGCTTTCACGTGCAGCATTGTCAACTTCATTTCCATTCGGGATTGTTGTATTATTATTAACCATTTTATCTCTAAGCTCCTCTAGTGCAATAATTGATTCAGCAGTTTTTAGGTTATCAGTTAAGGCCTTGTATGCATTCTCACTGAAATTTGCCTTAATCCAGTTTTCAAGAGTAACGAGTCTTTGTTCGGCATTATCGCCAAGTTTCTGTCTTTCCTCTGAGTAGTCCGGTTGAAATTCTTTCAAATACTTGTCTACTGCTCCCAGCATTTTATCCATCACCACTTGAGGAACATGATGGGCGCGCGCTACATCAGCCATTTCTTGAAAAGGTTCATAATCAGGATCTAACCAATCTTTCCCTGCTTCCCAATCATACTGGTCAGGGGCTTGGCCTAGCTTTTGCTCTAAAGATTTATACGCATCGGCCAACGCTTTTGTGGATTTGTATTTTTCTGGAAGCCAAGAAGGGCGTTCTCCTTGTCCAGGCAACCCGTCATCAATCCACCAACTTGGTTCCTGGTGGGTTGAATTCTCTTGACCGTCTGTTATGCCAGTATCAGTAGAATCTTCTTGGCTAGCATTGGTTTCAGGATTTTCAATTTCTTCTTGTTGACCTAATAATCCCATTATTAATTTTCCTCACTTAATGCCTTGTTCATTTCAGCGTTTTTCCTTGCCTCATAAGATTTTACTGCATGAATCAGTTGTCTATATGCATCACGATACCCTTCAAAATAAACGCAAGTAAGAGAATAATTTGGGTTGGCTAATGACGCAGGAGTTCCTGGCAATACAAAACGCTCCTCAAGAAGTTTAAGCAATTTTCTCCCATCTTCAGTGCGCCCAAAGACCTCATAGCACAGTTTATCCATTTCAATAAAATTTGGATTTTTGCGCATTTCATCTATTTGCTCTTGATAGCCTTCAAAAAAATTTTCTGGTTGTAAAAATGGATTATTACTCATTCGTGCTTCCTTAACTTTAATTATTCTTGGTTCGGTGGGGGTGATATATTTCCTTGAGATTCCATCATGGATTCAGAGGCTTGATTAATTTGGTCAAGCATCATTTGTGCCGTCTGTTGAACCTGCTCTGGGTTATTTAGGAAATCCATATCAAGCTGCATTAAACTTGCAAGTTTCCAGGGGTACTTTCCAGAATTGATATAAATCTGAGCTTGTTCTGGTCCTGAAATACCCTGAATAATTTGAAACCACTGAGTGAATCGTGCGATTTGCTCTTGTCCTTTGGCTAAGGCTAGTGGTGATTTGTATTTAAAGCTCACCTTGGCTTTGCTTTTCCTTCCTTCAATATTTGGAATAGGAAGTAAGCCAATCTTATGCAAAATGAATGCCACTCTCTGTAAGAGAGGAAATAAAAACTCGTGTTGCAATCGAGAGAAAGTTGGTCCGATTCTTTCGGCTAACATTTGAGAGCTTATCATTAGTTCAGTAGCGGTTACGGGCTGCTTGCCTTCTTGCGGTATCGGTGAATCGGCAAATAGCAATGCTCTGATTTGCTGTCTTAAATCCTGAATTTTTAACTCTCCAAACTGAGGGTTTGAAGTATCAGGTAATGGAATTAATGGCACTTGACCTTGAGAACCAATTTGGGCTATTGGGATTACGGTCATTGGCTGAATTTTAAAAGTATGCGGATTAAATACCGAATCAGAAAATCCCATATAGGGCTTAAAAGTATTAAGGTTGGCGCTTGCGAGTTCAATTCTGGCAAGTTCGTTCAAGCTGATAATGGAAGGAAGCGCATCCATTACAGGACCTCTCCCGAACACGTCATTATTGGTTTTTCGGAAACGCCAAACAATTCCTGGATTGTATTCAAAATCTTCGTAATAAAGAAGATGGTCTTTTGCACAAACTACGTAGCAATAAGGCTTTGGCTTACCTGGCCTATACATAACTCCTTCGTAAATCATTGATACGGTTGCTTGGTTATCTTGCGCCATATCACGTATGTATTCTGCTGGAAGCTTTGCTTTAGGCCATCTAACTTTAATTTCACTAATTTTTACATCTTCCCAGTTTCTATACCATGATTCGATTTTTCCTGTCATGGCTTCCTCAATGGCAAGTTTATCCATTGGTATGGAAGTGAATAGAAGTGGGGTTTCAAGATTTAATGAATTGATGACAATGCACGAAGTTCCGACTGCCAAATCGTAATAACACTCATTGATTACTACATCAAAATTGGAGTCATGAATAAATTCAAAAAGTTTTCTTAAATAGTCATCTAAAACAATTTGAGCTTGCTCAACCAAATCAGGATTTTCTGCTTTCCACCCTGGGTCAAGAGCCAGATAACCCCATTGGGTTTGTGGTGGTGTCATAGCCACATGAAGTTTGGATACAAAAATATTGGTTGCCTCAATTGCAGTAGTATCATAAACCCTTGCGCCTCTTAGTTCACCCTGCTGTTCTTTTGGCCTCCAAAATTTATTTCTATTGGGAATGGCATAAAAATAACAAGCCTCGTGCAATCCCATCCACAAGTCAGCAATGCCTTGCGCTCGGTTATAACGCTTCATGAATTGCTCAAGAATTTTAGGCTTATCGGATATTTCTGCCAGTCCAGTATCTATCATGTTTAGCCTAGTGTTGTTTTGGTATCAAGCGACGATGGGGCATCAAGAAAGCGACTTGAGCTAAATCGGCGTCTTAATGCTCTAATTTGTTTTTCATGAATCCGCGCCCTTTCTACTTCGCGCTCTTTATTGATTCGAGCATTTTCAGCCTCCATGCTCGCTTTCTGTTGCTGATAAAATGATATCTGCTCAGATGCAGCTTGCATAGCCTGCCTTGTTGCTGTTTTGTGGGTAATATTTTTATCAATCCATCTTGATAATTTACTCATGATTATCGCTGCCTATATCCAAATATGTATATAAATTACACCGTCTTCAAATTCACTTTCCGGCACATCATAATCAACAAATTGAATTCTATGTCTGATTTTAATTAGTTTTCGCAATTGGCGCAATTGGGATGATATTGTGCTCATTGGATTGTCCCATCTTCTTGATGTCTTGTTTCATCTGGTCAATTTCTTCCTGAAGTTTAAACGCTTCATAGGCAACACGACCAACATTGATACCTTCCATAAGCTGTTTAAGCTCAGAAGCCGTAAAGTCTCCTGAATTGGCTTGTTCGATTAATTCCTGATATTGCTCATAAGGATTTGCCTCTGGCGTTAACATCAAGCGTACGCGATTAACTTTTGATAAATAACCCCTGATTGCACCTCGCATCTTCCAGGATTCCATATCAAAGTCATCGTCTCTGTCTTCTAATTCCTGCTCCCAATTGTATTTGGCAATTGTAAGACCTATTTGATAACATTCCCTGAAAACCCAATGCTTTTTCAGCCACCTGTAAAACGTAGTGCTGCTTATTCCAATATCTACACAAAAATTATCTACCGTCGCACCTCGATTCAGGTATTCTATAATCATTGGACAATGAACACCTTCCTCATAAATACTGGCATTCCCACTGACTTTTGTATATAAATCCCACGAATTCAGTTGTATCATAGTAAATATTCGACTAATTGTTTATTTAAAATATAAGGCATAACATGATTAATTCAAAGCAATTAAGAGAACTTATCATCAAACCAGCCCTGGATGCATTGCAGCTTTATAGCTCATCAGCAGAAGAACTTTTGGTGTTTACTTGCGCCACAGAATCTCTTGGCGGTCACTTCCTTCATCAAGTCAAAGGGCCAGCTCTGGGTATTTATCAAATGGAACCAGCAACCTATAATGACCTTTGGCAACGCTTTATCAGTAGAAATTCCAGATTAACCACACTGCTTGCAATGCACTTTAATTGCCCGTTAATACCGCCAGAAGAACGATTAATCTACGACCTAAGATTCGCAACAGCTATGTCAAGAATCCATTACCTTCGTGTTCCTGAAAAATTACCGCAAGCCAACGATATCGATGCCATATGGGCTTATTACAAAAAATACTACAATACCCATTTAGGTAAAGCCACCAAAACAAAATCAATAGAACATTACCAAAACTTCACCTCCCAATAAAATGCAATTCGTCCGCACTAACCCTAACTAAACACCGCTTGCAATAAAACTGCGTCCCATGCATGTACCCACTACTCTTAACCCAACCCATTACCCCAAACTCATGCGAACACCCACTAACACCAGCCAAACCAATGCCATCAAAACGCTTAACAGCCCTATCGCGCATCTCCTCAAAACCCTTGCTGATAAACTCAGAATCCCCCACAATTACCCCCTAAATCAAAGAAAATCAACGCATTTACCCGCATGTTCGCCGAACTTAACGAACTGGTCAAGGACTAGAGAGAGTTTGCGGGCACCGGACTCCCCCTCGCCCCCAGCAAACCCCTGACCCCCCATCCCCACATCGACCGCCGCTGGGATTTGGTTTTCGAGGGGTCAACGCGACAATTCTACCTCACTCACTCATTAAATATATATGAATTAACTCTTGACAATCTAAAATTAGATAAATTATTTGTTGACAAATTATTTGTCTAGTGTTAATATGTCGTCATTAATTAGTGAGGAGTTAAGTTAATGGGTCTATTTGAGCAAAGAAAAACAGAACTGCAGCATGTGGTCGATTATCTAGCGACTAAAAATGTTAATGCTGCATATATTGGAGGTGGATTAATGGAGGTCATTTATAAATCAAATAGAGCATTAATCTTTGCGAGCCTCTCTGATGCTTATGATTATTGCAAAACACTATAAACAATAACTAAAAACAGGAGCTAAGAATGACAAAAATAAAAACGATTGACAATAACTACATAGATTTTCGTTCGGTCGTAGAGATGATGGAGGATGCTTTGCGCGAGGAAATACATTCGATTTACTGTGGAGATATCACAGAACAAGAATTTTACAATATCTATTGTTGTCTGCATAAAGAGCGATTTAATGAAGAATTTATAATCAACTAATTTTTAAACTAAAAAAGGAAGCGAAAAGATGAACAAATATGATGCATGTAAAATATTGGAGCTGGAGGGTGACATCAACCCCGAGATTGTGAAGCGTGCGTATCGCAAAGCGTGCGCAAAATACCACCCCGATAGAAACCCTGCAGGTCTCGAAATGATGAAAGCTGTTAATCAGGCTTATGAAGTACTAAAAGACCTAAGCGAAACGATTAACTTTGACAGCCACGACACAAATCAAACTTACGGTGACGACTTAAACGAGGCATTAAACGCAATTATCGCTCTTTCTGGGCTTGAGATTGAGGTGTGTGGAACGTGGGTCTGGGTTAGCGGTGATACATTTGCGCATAAAGAGATTTTGAAGGCTGCAGGGTATAAATGGGCATCTAAAAAGATGATGTGGTATTTCCGGCCTGAAGAGTACAAGAAACGACACAAAAAGGGCAACGTCTACTCTATGGAAGAAATCAGGCTGCGTCATGGTTCGAGCAAGGTTAATCCTATTGAGAGAAGGGCGTTGAGGGGGGTGTGATGGGTATCATAGAGAAACTTAATTTATCGCATGGCACAAAAGAAGTGCCATGTTATGCCGTGTTATTCAATCCTAATGACAACGAAGTTTTTATTCCGGATTTGCTGAGTAAGTATTTTGCTGAATATGGGATAAAGCCGGACGAATATTCTATGGAAGAATGGCTTGGACTAATTGAAACAATCGAAGACTATCAATTTGGTTGCATTAGCGATGGTGTTGAATTGATGTCGTTTTGGTTTGATAGATGAGGAAGCGAAAAATGAAATTAAAATACAAAGGTTATGACCGAGGTAATGTAAGAGCATATTTCAAGGGAGACAAGGGCTTGTATTGTGTTCAATTAAGTTGCAATAACGAACCAAAATTGTTTGTCTGCTCACGAGATGGGGAACCATCTCACCC
>Ga0079224_100003570_pt1 | contig 19746 bp, 18 predicted proteins | sample Stecom2015_FD_80414 | JGI IMG/M metagenome (GOLD analysis project Ga0079224, IMG submission 80414) | Agricultural soil microbial communities from Utah to study Nitrogen management - Steer compost 2015 | ecosystem: Environmental > Terrestrial > Soil > Agricultural land | place: USA: Utah...
CGCTCCGCCGGCACGACGGGGACGCCACACGACGCACCGCCGAACCCGCCGCCGCGAATCCGGGGCGGCATCGAACGGTCGTCCGTAGGTGCGACGGTCTGCCGGGCGGGGCGGACCACCACGCGCGCCGCCGGATCGCCGCCCATGCGACGAACTGCCGCGGTGACGAGCCGTCGTGTTCGCGTACCGGTTGCCCGTGCGTGCCGACAGCCGTGCGTGCGGCCTGCCGCACGAGCGAGGGGGGCCGTGCGCGACGGCCGCCGCGTTCCGACGGGCCGCGCCAACGGGCGGAAACCGCCCGGTCGGCAGGGCAACCGCCGCGTGTGCGACGAGCAGTCGTGCGGCGCCTCCTCGCCCCAGTTGCCCGGCGTGGATGCGGTGCAGTCGTGCCGACCCGACGCGCCCACATGGAGCGATGTGCGTGCGAACAGGTACGCCGAAAGGCGCACCGGGTGAAAGGGAAATTCAGGCGAAGACCGCTCGCGGCGGGGCCCGCGTGCGCGCCGCCCGCGCGGCGAGAACCCGCAGAACCACGCGCTCGCGATAGCGGGTGCGCAGGGGCGCGGGCTCGAACGAGATCAGGGGCGGACGCCCCGGCAGCACCCCGGCCAGCACCGAGGTCGCGATGCGGTAGGCCGCCTCGGCGCCCCGGATGACCAGCGCCGCGAACAGCGCCGCGACGAGGTGGGCGGCCAGCATCTCCCGGCTCAGCCCGGCGCCGCCGTGGGCGGCGTGCCCGGTGCCCGCGCCGAGCGTGAGGTGGCCGAGCACCTGGCCCGCCACCAGCGCGGCGACCAGGCCGGAGGTGGTCTCGCGCAGCGGGCCGAGGCCGGTGACCAGCGCGCCGACGAGGGCGGAGGCGGCGGCCAGCAGGGTCAGCGTCGAGGTGGCAGGCGCGGGCGAGCCCGCGGCCCAGCCGTGCGCGGCGATGGACACCGCGCCGGACACCGCGCCCGCCGATCCACCGCGCAGCCGCGCGAGGGCGTCGCGACGCCCGGCGGCCGAGGGGTGGATGCTGCGGTGCACCGGCTGATGATAGCCGATCCACCGCCGCGCGGCCCGAGCCGTCGCATCGGCCGCGATCCCGCCGCTGACCTCGGAAGAAACGAACGAGCGGAGCGCCGGGAAGGACGCTCCGCTCGTCGCGGGGACAACGGCCCGTGCGGGCCCGGGGTCAGGCGTTGACGTCGTACTCCACGAGCACGCGGCGCAGCAGCTTGCCGGTGGTGTTGCGCGGCAGATCGTCGAGGAAGATCACGTCGCGCGGCACCTTGTAGCGGGCCAGGTTGCTCTTGACGTAGGCCTTGACCTCCTCCGGGTCGGGCTGCGGCTTGCCCGGCTCCGGCACGATGAACGCGCGCAGGCGCTTGCCGAACTCCACATCGTCCACGCCGACCACGGCCGCGTCGAACACGTCGTCGCGCTCGAGCAGCAGGTTCTCGACCTCCTGCGGGTAGACGTTCTCTCCGCCGGAGACGATCATGTCGTCGTCGCGGCCGTCGACCATGAGCAGGCCCTGGTCCTGGAAGTGACCCATGTCGCCGGTGGACATGTAGCCGTCGATGATCTGCTTGTGACGGCCGTCGGTGTAGCCCTCGAAGGGCGCGCCGCTGCGGACGAAGATCCGGCCGGTGATGTTGTTGCCCTGGATCCGCTGGTCGTTCTCGTCGTAGAGGCGGACATCGCAGGTGACAGGGGGCTTGCCGACGGTGCCAGGCGCGATGGCCAGTTCCTCCGGCTTGGCGACGGTGGCGATGGCGACCTCGGTGGAGCCGTACAGGTTGTGCACCACCGGACCGAACACCTCGGCCGCGCGGATCGACAGCTCCGGCGAGAGCGCCGAACCGGCGAGGATGATCGCCTTGAGCGAGGAGGTGTCGTACTTGTCGTGCACCTCCTTGGGCAGCTCGACCATGCGATGCAGCATGGTCGGCACCGCCACCAGGATGTCGGCCTTGTGGTCGGCGACCATCTTCAGCGTCGCCTCGGCGTCGAAGCGGCGGCGCACGACGATCTTGTTGGCCAGGATCGAGCCGATCAGCCAGGTGCCGAGACCGGTGCTGTGGAAGATCGGCGACACGATCACCATCGTGTCGTACTTCTGGAACGGCATCCGGTCGAGGAACTGGGCCGTGGCGAACGGCGAGACCTTGGTGCGCGGCGCGCCCTTGGGCAGGCCGGTGGTGCCGCTGGTGAGGATGATGAAGCCGCCCGGCTGGCTCGGCGGCGGCAACTCCTCGGTGGAGTTCTCCGCGATCAGGTCGTCGAAGGTACGCGCGCCCTCGGGCACCTCGGTGCCCTCGTCCACCCAGGTCAGGTAGCGCGGCAGCTCCGGCGGCAGGGCGTCGAGCAGGCCGAGGAACTCGCTGTCGTGCAGCACCGCCTGCACCTTCTCGCGGGCGCAGACCTCGGCGAACTGCGGCTTGGCGAAGCCGGTGTTCATCAGCGCGATGCGGGCGCCGAGCTTGCCCGCCGCGATCTTCGACATCAGCAGGCCACGATGATCACGCGCCAGCACCGCCACGACGGTGCCCTCGGTGATGCCCGCCGCCTGCAGACCACGCGCCACGGCGGTGGACTGGTCGTCGAGTTCCTTGTAGGTCAGCTCGCCGCGCTCGTCGACCAGAGCCGGGCGATCCGGCGCGATCCGGGCCGAATGGCGGACAGCGGCGGCCTGGGGACCCATCTGGCGGACTTCCCGAAGGTTCTGCACCGTCTCCTTCGGATTGGTGAGATCGGCGATTCCGCGCGAAGTCAGCAATCGCACAGCCTTGATGGTTTCCAGCGCATGCGCCAGGTTCACCACTTACACCTCCACTGAACCGTCGCGTCGGCCACGTCGCCTAGCGATTTCGAACGGCATGTGCGGCTACCGTAGCAGCAGACGGTGTGGTCGGTCACACACAAAGGTGACAAAGCGGGCACGGGTCACTGGGGAAGTTACTTCCGGGTTAGTCGAATGAACCAAATGGTTCACGTCACATTCTCGCCGCGCGGCGGAAGTGAATCCGGCCGTCCACCGAAGGGGGACGGCCGAATTCGTGCGGACTCTCAGTTGTAAACGAACCCGAGTGAGGGGAAATCGATGGTGGCCAGCGCGTAGTGGTAGCCGTCCGGGTGGTCCGCGTCGACGGGCACCTGCCAGCGGTGCCAGATCGTGCCGTAGACGGCGGCGACGATCGGGCCGGGACCGGGATCGAAGGGGTGTGAGCGGATGGTGGTGTCGATCAGCTTGTCCTCGTGCTCCACCAGCAGTTCGGTCCCGCTGCGCCCATTGGCCAGGTTCAGCCAGACCGCCTCCAGTCGGGCGCCCTCCTGGTTGGGCGCGATGGTGCCGGGACCGCCGAAGTAGCCGAGCTGGAACCCGTTCGTCCCGAGGGCGATCCCCGAGCCGTGCACGCCGGGACCGGCGGCCGTGCGGTCGATGTCGGCGTTGGCCGGGATCTGGAAGACCTGGGCGGGTAGGGCTGCCTCGCGCGTGCCCGGCAGTCGCGGCCCGGCGGCCAGCAGTCGCTCGATCGCCTCCACTGCTGTGGAGTTGCCCGTGGCGGCGTCGCGCAGTTGCCGGAGGGCGTCGGCGGTGTCGAAGGCGCCGAAGGCGGTGGCGGAGCTGTCCGCGGCGGGAACAGGATTCTCTTCGGCGGCTACCGGACCGGCGAAAACCGCTCCGATCATCGCCGCGGCGGCGACGGCGGCGGTGGCATTTCCAGTGAACTTCGGTCGACGCATAAACCCATCTCCTCGCGCGATCGGTTGGTCGAGCTTGATGGTCGAACTCGGCGATTCGTTACATAGGACAACTTACGAAACCGAATTACCTCGCCGTATGCCCACGGAATGCGCGTCGCATGTCGTTGCGTATCCGTGATGCGGGCCTTTCCGACATTAACCGATCATGTTCCCTGTTTCCGTAGAACACACCCCGAAGTTCGTGCGAGTCGCATTGTGCGGTCCCGGAAACGAGAAAACCGGCGCGGGTCGTGCCGACCCGTGCCGGTGCAGGTGTGGAATGCGTAACTCGGCTTAGGTTACCGCATCGGCGCCCGCGGCGCTCGCGCCGAGCCCGGCGCGGACCGGGTCCGCCCGAAAGAAAACCGGTGCGGGTCACAGGATCGACCCGCACCGGTTTCCCGTCGTCGCGTGTGTTACTTCAGCTCGGCGCTGGTCTTGTTCAGCACCCGGCGAGCCACGATGAGCTGCTGGATCTGCTGGGTGCCCTCGAAGATGTCGAGGATCTTCGAGTCGCGGCCCCACTTCTCGAGCAGCAGGTTCTCCGAGTAGCCGAGGGTGCCCGCCAGTTCGACGGCCTTGAGGGTCACGTCGGTGCCGGTGCGGCCGGCCTTGGCCTTGGACATCGACGCCTGCAGCGAGTTCGGCTGCTTGTTGTCGGCCATCCAGGCCGCGCGCAGCGCGAGCAGGTAGGCGGCCTCGTAGTCGGCCTCCATGCGCAGGAACTCCGCGGCCGCGGCGTGCTGGTTCATCGCCGGGGTGTCGTAGGAGATCTCCACGCCCGCGCCCTCGAGCAGGCGGCGCAGTTCCTCCAGCGCGGCGCGGGCCACGCCGATGGCCATGGCGGCCACCAGCGGACGGGTGTTGTCGAAGGTCTGCATGACCCCCGCGAAACCCTTCTCCACGTTGACTTCCGGGCTGCCGAGGATGTTGTCGGCCGGGATGCGGCAGTCCTGCAGCAGCAGCACGGCGGTGTCGGAGGCGCGGATGCCGAGCTTGTGCTCGAGGCGGGCCACCGAAAGGCCGGGGGCGTCGCGCGGCACGACGAACGACTTGATCGCCGCGCGGCCCTTGCTCTTGTCCACCGTGGCCCACACCACGATGTGGGTGGCGCGCGCGCCCGCGGTGACGAAGATCTTCTCGCCGTTGAGGACCCACTCGTCACCGTCGCGGACGGCGGTGGTGCTCACGGCGGCCGAGTCGGAGCCGAAGCTGGGCTCGGTGATGGCCATGGCGGCCCACACCTTGCCGAAGCGCTGGAGCTGCTCGTCGGTGGCGACCGCGGCGATGGCCGCGTTGCCCAGGCCCTGGTAGGGGATCGACAGCATCAGGCCGACATCGCCCCAGGAGGTCTCCAGGGCGTTGAGCAGGGCGGACATGTTGCCGCCGTTGTTGTTGGCGCTCTTGTCGTCGGAGTCGGAGCGGCCGCCGGTGGCGCCGCTGATCTTCTGGGTGCCCGAGTCCGACAGGCCCTCGACCATGGCGGCCATGGTGTCGAGTTCCTTGGGGTACTCGTGCTCGGCCAGGTCGTACTTGCGCGAGATGGGGCGGAAGATCTGCGCGGCCACCTGGTGCGCCTGGTTGGCGCTGGCCCGCAGCTTCTTGGGGAGTTCGAGGTTGATCATGGGGATGGTCTCCTGGAAGAGCTGATCGAGCCGGTCAGATGAGGACGACGCCCTCGGCGACGCCGATGGCCCGCAGGTCGCGGTACCAGCGCTCGACCGGGTGTTCCTTGGTGAAGCCGTGCCCGCCCAGCAGCTGCACGCCGTCCAGGCCGATCTTCATGCCCTTGTCGGTGGCCAGCTTGCGCGCCAGCGCGGCCTCGCGGCCGAAGGAACGGCCCTGCTCGGCGCGGGCGGCGCCGCGCAGGGTGACCAGGCGCAGGCCGTCGAGCTCGATGGCGATGTCGGCGACCATGAAGGCCACGGCCTGCCGGTGCGAGATCGGCTCGCCGAAGGCCTCGCGCTCGTTGACGTAGGGGATCACGTAGTCGAGCACGGCCTGGGAGGTGCCGACGGCCAGCGAGGCCCAGCCGAGGCGGGCCAGCCGCACCGCGTCGGCGTACTCCTCGGCACGCGCGATCGGGTCGGCGTCGCCGAGCACCGCGTCGGCGTTGACCGCGACGTCCTCCAGGATCAGCCTGCCGATGCCCGCGGCGCGCAGGCCCATGCTCGGGTCGGCTTCCACCACCAGGCCCTTGGCGTCGGACTCCACGATGAACAGCGCCGGGCGGCCGTCGAGCTCGGCGGCGATCAGGAACAGCTCGGCGTCGGCGGCCGCGGGGACCAGGCTCTTCACGCCGTTGAGGCGGTAGCCGCTGGGGGAGCGGGTGGCCTTGGTCTGCAGCGCGAACGGATCGAACAGCGGGCGCGGCTCGGCGATGACCACCGAGGCCTGCGGCACGTTCTCCCCGGCGAAGGACGGCAGGTAGGTGCGCTGCTGGGCGTCGGTGCCCCACTGGGAGAGCGCGACCGCGACACCGCTCGGGGCCAGGATCGGCAGCGCCAGACCCATGTCGCCGTAGGCGAGGGCCTCGGCCACCAGCGAGTTGGTGACCGCGCCGCGCTCGGTGGCGACGCCGTCGAGTTCCTCGGGCACGTTGATGACGGTGATGCCCAGTTCGGCGGCGCGGGCGACCAGGTCGGCGGGGGCCTTGGTGGCGGCGTCGGCCTCGGCGGCGGCCGGGCGGATGATCTCGGCGGCGAAATCCTTCACCGTCTCGACGATCATCTGCTGGTCTTCGGTGGGGGTGAGGTCGAAGTAGTCCTTGTTCTTCGCCTCGTTGTCGGGCAGCCGCTTGGGCGCGCCGTTGCCGGAGACCTTCTTGAACGCCCTGGTGGCGGCGCCGAGCGTGCGGAAGCCGCTCTTGGTGCTCTCGTAGGTGACGCGCTCGATCGGCTTGCGCAGGTTGTACTTCTCGACGATGTCGGAGCCGGTGATCGTCGTCATGACTCGCATCGCCGCGCCCATCCAGTCCCGCTTGGGCTGGTTGAGGCCGACGGCGGAGTCGTCACTGCGTCCGTTCGCGGGACGTCGCTTCGTCGCGCTGTCTCGGGTGCTCATCATCACCTGTTTTCTGCTGGGGTGGGGTGAGGTCAGGGTCGATCGTTCTTACTCCTGAGTAGTAACTACCTTACTCCAGAGTAAGAACGGCGTCGAGTCGGCTGCCTCGACCGCGCGGGGAGGCGATGTGAGATTTCTGAAACAAACGCGCTTCACAATTGTGCCGCTTCCGTTACGGTGACCGCATCGTCCCCCTGAAACGGAGGTCTTGTCCATGAAAGCTGCTGTGGTGACGGCGGGAAGACGAATGGCCGCGGTGGCCGGACTCGCGCTCGCCGCCGGTCTGGTGTGCACCCCCGCGCAGGCCGCCCCCGGGCTGCCGCTCGTGCCGATCGAAACCGACTTCGACCCGGGCGGGCCGCAGGTCGACGTCGGCTCCGGCGGGCCGATCTTCGATCTCGGCTCCGGCCAGGGCGGGATCGGCGGCGACTTCGGCTCCGGCGAATGGCAGTTCCCGCCGACCGGCTCGTCCTCCGGGTCCGGCGACTCCGGCTCGTCCTCCGGGTCCGGCGACTCCGGCTCGTCCTCCGGGTCCGGCGACTCCGGTTCCGCCTCCGGTTCCGGGCTGCCCACCGGTTCGGCGGGCTCGACCGGACTCTCCCGCTCACCGCGTCGCGCCGGCATGCCGCGGCTGCGGTGCTCCCGGGAGGTGCCGAGGCCAGGGGCGAGCTGTCGATGGGGGTGGCTCGCCCCTGCCCAGGTGGGCGGGAAGCCGGTCGCAGCGTCCGGCTGATCAGCGTCCGGCCGCGCTCGGCGGATGCGTCAGGCGGGACGCAGCCTGGCCAGCGTCTGCTCGTGCAGCAATCCGTTGGTGGCGATCGCGTCCCCGCCGTGCGGGCCGTCCTCGCCCGCCAGCGAGGTGAATCGTCCGCCCGCCTCACGCACCAGGATGTCCAGCGCCGCCAGATCCCACAGCGAGACCTCGGGTTCGGTCGCGATGTCGACCGCGCCCTCGGCCACCAGGCAGTAGTTGAAGAAGTCGCCGTAGCCGCGCACCCGCCACACCTCGTCGGTGAGATCGACGAACTGCTCGCGCAGGCCGCGATCGCGCCAGCCGGACAGGCTGGAGAAGGCCAGGCTCGCCGAGGACAGCTCGCGCACCCGCGAGACCGCGATCGGCCTCGGCGCGCCGGGGTGGAAACTCGTCCACGCCCCCGAACCGCTCGCCGCCCACCAGCGCCTGGCCAGCGCGGGCGCGCTCACCACGCCGACCACCGGCACGCCGTCGTGCAACAGCGCGATCAGGCTCGCCCACACCGGCACCCCGCGCACGAAGTTCTTGGTGCCGTCGATCGGGTCGATCACCCACTGCCTGCCCGTGAACTCGGCGTCGCCGCCGAACTCCTCACCGAGCACCGCGTCGCCGGGCCGCGCGTGCGAGAGCAGCCGCCGGATCGACTCCTCCACCGCCAGGTCCGCGTCCGAGACCGGGGTCAGATCCGGCTTGGCGTCCACCTTCAGATCCAGCGCCCCGAAGCGCGTCGTTGTGATGGCGTCGGCCTCGTCGGCCAGCCGGAGGGCGAGTTCGAGATCGGAGGAGTGCGCAGCCATGATCGCCCAGCCTATCGGCCCGCTCGCCCCGTCCCGGCGCCCGACTCGCGCTCAGGCGATCGACGCGGCCCGCGCGGCGACCAAGGCGTTCGCCCACCAGTGCAACTGGTCCAGCATCCCCGCGGCCGCGGCGGTCGGGGCCTCGGGCTCGCGCAACTCGCCCTGCTCGTCGAAGAGCAGGTAGTACCGGGGGAAGCTCACGTAGTCGCGCACCGGGTGGGCATTGAGTTCGGTGAACACCGCGCGCAGGTGCTCGATGGCGGGCAGCCCGCCGGTCGCGCCGCTGTAGCCGACGAAGCCGACCGCTTTGGCGTCCCACTGCGTGAAGTGCCAGTCGATCGCCGCCTTCAATGCCGCGGGGTAGCTGCGGTTGTAGTCCGGTGTCACGATCACGAACGCGTCGGCCGCCGCCAGGCGTTCGCTCAGCTCCCGCATCCCCTCCGGTCGAGCCGGGTCCGGGTCCAACGCAGGCGGGACCGCGGGCAGCGCGAGCGGCAGGTCCGTCCGGGCGAGGTCGATCACGTCCACCTCGAAACGGCCGTCCGCGCGCGCCAGTTCGGCGAACCAGTGCGCCACCGTCGGGCCGAAGCGTCCTTCGCGGACACTGCCGATGATCACCGCGAGTCTCATCTCTGTCTCCCTGTCTGCAACGGATCTCGTGATCGGGCGACCGGATCCACCGGTCGCCGGTCACGAGCCTCGGGCGTCCGGGCCGACGGTGAGTAGACCGCCGTCATGGTGGTAGCGCGAGGGCCACCCTCGGCGCCACGCGCGGCGGTACCGTGCAGTGGTGAGCGACAACGAGCTGGACCTGTTCCTGCGCTCCCGGCGCGACGCGGTCACGCCGGCGAGTCTCGGACTGCCCGCCGGAACCCGCAGGCGCGCACCGGGACTGCGACGTTCGGAGCTGGCGCTGCTGTCCGGGATCAGCGTGGAGTACCTGACCCGGCTCGAGCAGGGCCGCGACCGCAGGCCGTCGCCGGAGGTCCTCGCCGCACTCGCCGACACCCTGCGGCTCACCCCGAGCGAGCGCGTCCACCTCTACCGCCTCACCAAAGCCGCGGACCCCGGCTTCGCCTGCATGGGTTCGGCACCGGTGCGGCGCACGGTCCGGCCCGCCGTGCGGGCGGTGCTCGATCACCTCGATCCCGCCCCGGCCGCCCTGTTCGACCGGACCGGCGAGGTGCTGGCCTGCACCGACGGGTACCGGAGCCTGATGGCGCCGAGCGGGCTGTTCGACGAGGACAACGGCGGTCATCTCGCCTGGTACGTCTTCGCCGACCCGCGGGCGCGCGAGCTCTACCCGGACTGGCCGCAGGTCGCCGACCACTGGGTGGCGACCCTCAAGGAAGGCCCCTTCCGCGGCAATCCAGACGTGGCCCGGCTGGCCGAGCAACTGACCGTGGTCGCCGGTGCGGAGTTCACCCGGCGGGTGAACACGGTGCCAGGCCTGCCGGCCGCCTCCGGCGTCACCAGGATGGAACATCCCGAGGTCGGCTCCCTGCGGCTGGCCTACGAGACGCTCGATCTCTCCGCGGACGACGCGCAGCGCCTCGTCGTCCACCTGCCCGCCGACGCGGCGAGCGCGACCGCGCTGGACCGGCTCGCCGGTCGTCACCCGGGCGGGCTGCGCGCGGTCCCGGGGTGAGCGCGCGGCCCCCGGGGATCACCTCGCACCGGGCCGGGGTGGCGAGCGGTTTCGGCTGCTCGCAGCCCGACCGGTAGCCTTGATGACCGTGCATCCTGACGTCTCCGCCGACATCGCCGAACTCGACGCCACTCTCAAGACGGTCGAGTCGGTCCTCGACATCGAGGAACTGCGCCGCCGCATCGACGAGCTCGAACACCAGGCCGCCGATCCAGAGCTGTGGAACGACCAGGACCACGCCCAGCAGGTGACCAGCGAGCTTTCGCATGCCCAGGGCGAACTGCGCCGCGTCGAGGAACTGCGCTCCCGGCTGGCGGACCTGCCGGTGCTCTACGAGCTGGCCGAGGAGGAAGAGGGCGAGGCCAGGGCGTCCGCGCTCGCCGACGCCGACGCCGAGCGGGCCGCGCTGCGCGCCGACGTGGAGGCCATGGAGGTCCGCACCCTGCTGTCGGGTGAGTACGACAAGCGCGAGGCGCTGGTCAACATCCGTTCCGGCGCGGGCGGCGTCGACGCGGCCGACTGGGCCGAGAAGCTGATGCGCATGTACGTGCGCTGGGCCGACCGGCACGGCTACCCGGTGGAGATCTACGACACCTCCTACGCCGAGGAGGCGGGCATCAAGAGCGCCACCTTCGCCGTCAAGGCCCCCTATGCCTACGGCACCCTCTCGGTGGAGATGGGCACCCACCGCCTGGTGCGCATCAGCCCCTTCGACAACCAGGGCCGCCGCCAGACCTCCTTCGCCGAGGTCGAGGTGCTGCCCGTGGTCGAGACCACCGACCACATCGAGATCCCCGACACCGACGTCCGCGTCGACGTCTACCGCTCCTCCGGCCCCGGCGGCCAGTCGGTCAACACCACCGACTCCGCGGTGCGACTGACCCACATCCCCACCGGCATCGTGGTCACCTGCCAGAACGAGAAGTCGCAGCTACAGAACAAGATCTCGGCCATGCGCGTGCTGCAGGCCAAGCTGCTGGAGCGCAAGCGCCAGGAGGAGCGCGCCGAGATGGACGCGCTCAAGACCAACGAGGGCGCCTCCTGGGGCAACCAGATGCGCTCCTACGTGCTGCACCCGTACCAGATGGTCAAGGATCTGCGCACCAACTACGAGGTCAACAACCCCAGCGCGGTCCTCGACGGCGACATCGACGGCTTCATCGAGTCCGGTATCCGCTGGCGTATGCGCGAGGCGCAGCCGAATTGATCTGCGCCGGCAGGGATTCCGGTCCCGGGGCGGGGAGAGAATCGCGACGCGCGCGTCCGCGTCGCCCGCGCGGGGGTAGCCTGTCCACCGTGTTGGTAACGGAGGGTGAAGCGGCTCGGCGATGGGTTCGATGACGTCGTTCGCGCTGGGCGAGAGCACCACCGCGTGGTTGCGTTCCAGCGGACTCGAGATCGTGCTGCTGATCCTCGGCGCGATGCTGTTCGGCCGGTTCGTCAGCTACGTGCGCGACCGGATCACCAGCCAGATCGACGCGGGCTTCCGCGGCGGCGACGCGCTGGTGCGCACCGAGGCCGCCAAGCACCGCCACGCGCTGGCCCAGGTGCTGACCTGGGTGGTCATGACCATCGCCTACGTGCTCGTCGGCATCGAGGTGCTCCAGCGCCTCGGCTTCCAGGTCACCGGCCTGGTCGCGCCCGCCGCCGTGCTCGGCGCCGCGCTCGGCTTCGGCGCCCAGCGGGTGGTGCAGGACATCCTGGCCGGCTTCTTCCTGATCACCGAGCGCCAGTACGGCTTCGGCGACGTGGTGCGCATCTCGGTGGCGGGCTCCTCGGAGATGGCCGAGGGCACCGTCGAGGACGTCACCCTGCGCATCACCACGCTGCGCAACCCCGACGGCGAGGTCATCATCGTGCCGAACGGGCAGATCGTGAAAGTGACCAATCTGTCGAAGGACTGGGCGCGCGCCGCGATCGACGTGCCGGTCGCCGCAGGCGCGGCTCTCACCCGCGTCAACGAGATCCTGCACGAGGTCGGCGCCGAGGCCTACGCCGATCCGCGGCTGGAGCCGCTGCTGCTCGACCAGCCCACCGTGATGGGCGTCGAGGACCTCGCCATGGACAAGATGAACATCCGCATGGTCGCCCGCACGCTGCCCGGCAAACAGTTCGAGGTCAGCCGGGAATTGCGGGTGCGGGTGGCCTCGGCGCTGCGCCGGGAGGGTATGAGTGAGACTGCGTAAGAGAGAGATCGTCGCCGGGGCGAGACCCCGCAAGTCCACCGCCGCGCTGACCCTGGCCTGGATCGGCGTGTTCGTGCTCTACCTGTTCGTCAAGCCCGACGAGCAGACCCAGCCCGCGGTGCTGCCGCTGAGCGGGTTGCTGCCAGCGGCGGTCACCCAGAGCGAGCCCGCCCCGGCCGCGCCGGAGAAGTAGCGCTCACCGCCCGGGGGGCGCGCCTGGCCCGCTGGCTACACTGGCTCCCCGTGATCACCATGCGGAACGTCACCAAGTCGTACAAGACGTCGACGCGACCCGCGCTGGACAACATCACCGTGGATGTGGACAAGGGCGAGTTCGTCTTCATCATCGGACCGTCCGGTTCCGGGAAATCGACGTTCATGCGCCTGCTGCTCAAGGAGGAGGCGCCGACCTCCGGTGAGATCAGGGTCTCCGACTTCCGGGTCGACAAGCTGCCCGGCCGCAAGGTGCCCAAGCTGCGTCAGCGCATCGGCTGCGTCTTCCAGGACTTCCGGCTGTTGCAGCAGAAGACCGTGCAGGAGAACGTGGCGTTCGCGCTCGAGGTGATCGGCAAGCGCCGCCAGTTCATCGAGCGCACCGTCCCCGAGGTGCTCGAGATGGTCAACCTCGCGGGGAAGGCCGACCGGCTGCCCGGCGAGCTGTCCGGCGGCGAGCAGCAGCGGGTGGCCATCGCCCGCGCGTTCGTCAACCGGCCGCTGGTGCTGCTGGCCGACGAGCCCACCGGCAACCTCGACCCCGACACCAGCGGCGACATCATGATGCTGCTCGAGCGGATCAACCGCACCGGCACCACGGTGCTCATGGCCACCCACGACAACCACATCGTCGACGCCATGCGCAAGCGCGTGGTCGAACTCGATCGCGGCAGGCTGGTCCGCGACGACGCGACCGGCGTCTACGGGGTGGGTCGATGAGCGAGTACGAGACCATCGGGGGACAGGCGACAGGGGCACAGGACTGATGCGCGCGAGCTTCCTGCTGAACGAGGTCGGCACGGGTCTGCGCCGCAACCTGACCATGACCATCGCGATGATCCTGACCACCGCGGTGTCGCTGGCCATGCTCGGCGGCGGACTGCTGTCGGTGCGGATGGCCGACAAGACCGAGGCCTATTTCACCGGCCGCCTCGAGGTGCGCTTCTACCTCGACGAGAACATCTCCGACAACGACCCGGACTGCGCGGCCGAGCCGTGCAGCTCGCTGCTGGCCGACATGAAGACCACCTCCGGCGTGGAGAGCGTGCAGTTCCTCAACCGCGCCGCCGCGCTGGAGGAGGCCAAGAAACTCTTCGAGGACCAGCCGGAGATGGTGCAGTACATCTCCGAGACGCCGCTGCCGGCCTCGTTGCGGGTGAAGATGACCGACGGCAGCCAGTACGAGCACATCTACCAGAGCTTCGCCGACCGCGAGGGCGTGCGCACCGTCGCCAACGACAGCGAGTTCGTCGACCGGCTGCTCCGCCTGTTCGACGGTCTGCGCAACGCCGCCTTCGGTCTCGCGGTGGTGATGGCGTTGGCCGCGCTGCTGCTCATCGCCAACATGATGCAGATCGCGGCGTTCACCCGGCGCACCGAGGTCGGCATCATGCGCCTGGTCGGCGCCACCCGCTGGTACACCCAGCTGCCGTTCCTGATGGAGGCGGTGGTGGCCGCCGTGGCGGGCTCGCTGCTTGCCGTGGCCGGGCTGCTGATCGCCCGTCCGCTGGTCATCGACCGGGCGCTCGGCCCACTGTTCGACAGCAACGTCTTCCCGCGCATCACCGGCGACGACATCGCGGTGGTGGCGCTGACCATCGCCCCCATCGGCATCGTCGCCGCCGGCATCGCCGCCTACGCCACGCTGCGCTACTACGTGCGCGAATGACCGGCGCGCGAGTGTTCGTCCACATGTGTACAACTCGGCCCGGACGGCCGCGACCCGGTCTCGTCCGGGCCGCGGCGCCCGGGCGCCGCTCGTAGGATGGCCCGCGTGGATCACCCCGAAGAACAGCGCAGCGCTCCCGGCGCGTCCTCGCCCGGAATCGGTGCGGCACAACAGGTCCTGCGCCGCGTGTTCGGCTACGACGATTTCCGCGGCGATCAGGCCGCCATCGTCGAGCACGTCGTGGCCGGCGGCGACGCCTTGGTGCTGATGCCGACCGGCGGCGGCAAGTCGCTGTGCTACCAGGTGCCCTCGCTGGTGCGTCGCGGCGTCGGGGTGGTCGTCTCGCCGCTGATCGCGCTCATGCAGGACCAGGTCGACGCGCTCAGCGCCCTCGGCGTGCGCGCGGGTTTCCTCAACTCCACCCAGTTCCCCGACGAGCGCGCCACCGTGGAGGCCCAGTTCCTCGCCGGTGAGCTGGATCTGCTCTACCTCGCCCCGGAGCGGCTGCGCCTGGAATCCACCGCGCGCCTGCTCGACCGCGGCGAGATCGCGCTGTTCGCCATCGACGAGGCGCACTGCGTCTCCCAGTGGGGCCACGACTTCCGCCCCGACTATCTGGCGCTGTCGATGCTGCACGAACGCTGGCCGGACGTGCCGCGCATCGCACTCACCGCGACCGCCACCGAGAAGACCCGCGACGAGATCATCCAGCGCCTCGACCTCGGTTCGGCCAGGCGCTTCGTGGCCAGCTTCGACCGGCCCAACATCCAGTACCGGATCGAGCCGAAGAACCGCGCCGACCGCCAGCTGCTCGACTTCATCCGCACCGAGCATCCCGGCGACGCGGGCATCGTCTACTGCCTGTCGCGCAACTCGGTGGAGAAGACAGCGGCCTTTCTGAACGAGAACGGCGTCGCGGCCGTGCCCTATCACGCGGGCCTGGACAACCGCACCCGCGCCACCAATCAGGCGCGCTTCCTGCGCGAGGACGGCCTGATCGTGGTCGCCACCATCGCTTTCGGCATGGGCATCGACAAACCCGACGTGCGCTTCGTCGCCCATCTCGACCTGCCGAAATCGGTGGAGGGCTACTACCAGGAGACCGGCCGCGCCGGTCGCGACGGCCTGCCGTCCACGGCGTGGATGGTCTACGGCCTCAACGACGTGGTGCAGCAGCGCAAGATGATCGACTCCTCCGAGGGCGACGCCGCGCACCGCAGGCAGCTGCAACTGCACCTGGACGCGATGCTCGCGCTGTGCGAGACCGTCGACTGCCGCCGCGCCCAGCTGCTCGCCTACTTCGGTCAGACCGGCGGGCCGTGCGGCAACTGCGACACCTGCCTGAACCCGCCGGAGTCCTGGGACGGCACCGTCGCCGCCCAGAAGCTGCTCTCCGCGGTGCTGCGGCTGGACCGCGAACGCGGGCAGAGCTTCGGTGCCGGCCATGTCATCGACATCCTGCTCGGCAAGCAGAACCCCAAGGTGGCGCAGTACGGGCACGACGAGCTGAAAGTCTTCGGCGTCGGCGCCGACCTGCGCGACACCGAGTGGCGCGGCGTGGTGCGCCAGCTGCTCGCCCAGGGCCTGCTCGCGGTGACCGGTGATTACGGCGTGCTCACCCTGACCCCGGCCAGCGAGGAGGTGCTCTTCCGCGGCCGTCAGGTGCGCCTGCGCCGCGAACCCGAGCGACCGGTCAAGCAGCCGCGCGCCGCCAGGAGCCGCACCGCCGCCGCCGATCTGCCGCCCGCCGACGCGGCGGTCTTCGAGCGGCTGCGCGCCTGGCGGGCCGCCGCCGCCAAGGAGCAGGGCGTGCCCGCCTACGTCGTCTTCCACGACGTCACCCTGCGCGACATCGCCGCCCGCAAACCGGCGACCCTGCGCGAACTGGGCGGTGTCAACGGCGTCGGCGAGAACAAGCTCGCCAAGTACGGCGAACAGGTGCTCGAGGTGCTCGCCGCGGTGTGAGCGCCGCCGCCGGACGGACCGGAGGGAGAACGAGGGCTTGCCGGGTGCACGGATGGGTCGGGATGTGGCGGACGCGCCGCGACACGAGAACGGAGATCAGTGGATGAGTGACCTTCCTGGGATCGGCCGCAGACAACTGCTGGCGGGTGCGGGAGCTCTGGCGGCGGGCGCCGGCCTGCTCGGGTTGACCCCTGCCCAGGCGGTTCCCGTCGACGAGGGCGTCACCAAGTTCCCGATGCCGGCAGGCGGCGACTCGGTTCGCGTGCTGGTCACCGGCGACGCGGGCACCGGCACCCGCACCCAGTGGGCGGTGGCCGACGCCGCCCGCGCCTTCCACGCCCGCGAGCCGTTCGATCTCGCCCTCGGCCTCGGCGACAACATCTACGAGGCGGGCCCGGTCGGCGACAACGACATCCAGTTCGCCGCCAAGTTCGAAGAGCCCAACACCGGCCTGGATTTCCCATGGCTGATGACCCTGGGCAACCACGACAACACCGCCGTCTTCCCCGGCGACGGCGGCTGGTTGTTGCGCGGCGACCACGAGGTCGGCTACCACGCGCACTCGCCACGCTGGTGGATGCCCAGCCGCTACTACTCGGTGCGGGTGCCGCAGCCGCGGCCGGTGGTCGAGTTCTTCGTCCTCGACCTCAACCCGCTGGCCTCCTACATCCCGTTGCCGCTGGCGGGATACTGGGCCGTGGACGGGCAGTACATGAACGAGCAGCGCGCCTGGCTGGACCGGGCCCTGGCCGAATCGCCCGCCCGCTGGAAGGTCGTCTGCACCCATCACCCGTATCTGAGCAACGGCTCACACGGCAACGCGGGCCGCTACGAGGGCCTCGACATCGAGCCGCTCAACGGCGTGCACGTGCGGCGCTTCTTCGAAGACCACGTGCTCGGCCGGGTGCAGTTCGTCTTCTCCGGCCACGACCACTGCCTGCAGGTGCTCGAGCCGACCACGGCCTCCAAGGGCACTCGCCAGATCGTGTCGGGGGCGGCGAGCAAGACCGGCGGCGCGTGGGCGGCCGACGGCAGCGACGACACCCCCGCGCTCTTCCAGAGCTTCCACCAACTCGGTTTCATGGCCGTGGAATTCGATGCCGCCGGTGTGGATCTTCGTGTGGTGACCGTCGATCCGGCCACCGGCGCGGGCACCGAGGAGTTCCGCCGGAAACTGGCCTGAGCGAAGCGATTCGGACCCGTGGCGATCATCCGGCGGCAGATCACCGATTGACAACGCCGGGGCCGCCGCGGGCGCGCGTCACCGGTGGCGGCACTACCGTGCAGGTATGCCTCCCGGTGACGATCCTTCGGCCGAAGAAGAGTCCGAACAGCGGGGTCCCGAACCCGCCCCCGATCCCCCGGAGCCGACGCGGCGCCGCTCGGCGGACCCCACCGTGGAATCGGTGTGGCTCGGGCGCAGGCGCCGGGAACGCCCGCCGGGCAGGCCACGGCTGACCACCGTGCTGATGGTCGTCGCCTTCACCGGCCTGCTCGTGCTCTACTTCGTCGTCCGCCCCGGCTGAGCCCGCCCGCCTTCCCGGCGGACGGCAGGAATAATCCGGTTGTCACGTCACTTAGAGTTGACGGTGATGAAGGAGAAGGGTCGATGAAGGAAAAGGGGCGCAAGGTCATCGCGACCAACCGCCGGGCGCGGCACAACTACACGATCCTCGACACCTACGAGGCCGGGATCGCGCTGGTCGGCACCGAGGTCAAGAGCCTGCGCGAGGGCAAGGCCTCGCTGGTCGACGCCTTCGCGACCGTCGACGACGGCGAGGTGTGGCTGCGCGGCCTGCACATCCCCGAGTTCAGCCACGGCAGCTGGACCAATCACGCGCCGCGCCGGGTGCGCAAGCTGCTGCTGCACAAGCGCGAGATCGAGCGGCTGGTCGGCAAGTCCCGCGAGGGCAACCAGACGCTGGTGCCGCTGTCGATGTACTTCTCCGACGGCAAGGTGAAGGTCGAGCTCGCTCTCGCCCGAGGCAAGCAGGACTACGACAAGCGCCAGGACCTGGCCCGCCGGACCGTCGAGCGCGAGGTCACCCGCGAGCTTGGCCGGCGCGTCAAGGGCATGAAGGGCTAGCGTCCGCTGTCGCGCGCGGCGCGGGTCACAGCCGCGCGCACGGTCCGTCGAAGGTGACCCGCTCCAGGGTCGGCCCCTGGAACCACGCGGCAACCGTGCGCGAACCCAGCTGCGCGGTCGGATCGGGCTCGCTGATCACCGCGCGCTCCTGTGTGGGGTCCGCGTCCACCCCGTACCGCTGGTCCGGCGCCATGCCCTCGGAGTTCGCCGTCAGGCCCGCCAGCTCGCGCCGCAACGCCGCCCGGTTCAGCGGACCTGCCTCGGCGGCCTTGGTCAGCAGCGCCTTGACCGGGTAGGAGCTGGCCCAACCCAGGTGATAGCCCCAGTTCGACGGTTCCTGCGGCGAGGCGGCGCGCGCCTTGGCCGCCCCCTGGCTGGTGCCGTCCCAGCCGTCGTAGGGGGAGGTGTAGTTGTAGAGCGCGATGATCGGCTCGGCGGCCGGGGTCGCCAGCAGTGCCCGATTCCAGGTCGGGGTGGAGCCGAGGAAGCGGCCCCGGTAGCCGCCCGCGACCAGCTTGCCGATGATCTCGGCGGTCTCGGACGGGCCGGTGGCCAGCAGCACCACGTCCGGCTGGGCGGCCAGGATGGTCGCCACCGGCCCGTCCTGATCGCCGACCTCGGAGTTCGGTCCGGTGTCCACCCGGGCGGCGACCGGGACGCCGTTGGCGAAGGCCCACCTCATCGCGCCCGTGGCGTAGTCGCTGCCGTAGTGGCCGCGGAAGGCCACGATTCCGATACCGCCGGGCAGATAGTGCTCGGCGCTGAACCAGTCGAGACCGAGTATCGCCTCCGCGCAGTAGGAGTAGCCGTAGTCCAGCACCAGGTGCCGATCGGTGGCGCCGTACTGCCAGCCCGACCACAGCGTGCCCGAGCCGGTGATCATGTCGTCCTCTTCCATGTCCGGCAGCACCGACATGGTCTGGGCGGTGCCCAGGCTCATCGCCAGCGCCAGCACGTGCGGCTCGATCCGCTCGTACTCCGCGCGGTGGCGCTGCGGTTCGTAGCCGGTGTTCTTCCGGTAGGTCGTGATGTCGATCTCGTAGCCGCCGATACCGCCGGACTCGTTGACCTCACGCCAGAACGCTTGCTGGCCGTCGTCGATGGATTTGCCGAGGGCGCTGAACGGGCCGTCGGCGAGGTCGGAGAGCACCCCGAGGTAGATGCACCCCTTCAACTCGTCCACCGCCTGGGGACACGGCTCGCTGGTGACCCCGGGTCCCACCTGCTCTGCGGGCTCGGAACAGCCGCTGACCAGCAATGATCCTATGATCATCCCGGCAACGGCCGTATGGTGCAGTGGGCGGCGACCGCCGGGCATACGCATCTGTGACTTCCTACTCTTGCCGCCGGGTTCCACGATCGGCCCCGGAGCCGATCGGAAAGATACCCAACGGTTGCCGAACCGGGAAAGCAGCGTGACAGGTTTGTGATTTGCGGGTGTACACCGTTGTTCGCCGACCGGCCGTTCGTGACGCGCGTCACCCGCTCGCGCGGCCGGAAAACCGGGATGAAACGCCGCGCGCTCGGTGTTAAAGTAGGCAGTCCGCAAGGTGCGGACACGTACGGGGCTGAACGGTTTCGACTGCGTACGTTGATTCAGGGGAAGCGTGTCGGTGCAGGCAAGAGACCACCGTAA
>Ga0079224_100003571_pt1 | contig 19743 bp, 13 predicted proteins | sample Stecom2015_FD_80414 | JGI IMG/M metagenome (GOLD analysis project Ga0079224, IMG submission 80414) | Agricultural soil microbial communities from Utah to study Nitrogen management - Steer compost 2015 | ecosystem: Environmental > Terrestrial > Soil > Agricultural land | place: USA: Utah...
GGGGGGGCAGCAGGTGGAGACGTCTGCGGTCTGCAAATTGTGCACCCGCAACGCACAACAAAAACAACGCCCAATAAAAAGGGAGCCCCGTAAAGGGGCTCCCGAGACTCCTAAGGAGGAGGAGGAAGACGGGACATAGGCTTAAGCCGACGGGGAGGAGGAGGGAGGAGAGGTCCGGCTTGAGTCACATCCCGTAAGGGGAATACTAGGCATGTGCTTCGGCGACCTACAGATACGCTGGTCCGATTCGGATGTAGGACCCCTCCTACTCCGTGTCGGCGCTTAGCCGGCGTCCAGCAGGAAGCGCAGCCGGTTGACCGCCTCCGACAGCGTTTCCAGCGATGCGGTCTGCCCGGCGCTGCGCCGCGTCCGCCGCCCGACCAGCAACTCGAAGAGCGTCTCGTCCACCTGTGCCTTGCGGCAGGCCTCGGCAAAGGTGTGGCGGAAGGAATCGAAAGTTTTGCGCGGGTCCCGGATCCCGACGGTGCCGCGCAGATAGCGAGCGAACCATTTGGCCCAGTTGCCCGTGCGCTTGCCCTTGTTGTCGGTGCGCAGTTCCGGAAACAGCAGGCGCTCCCCGGCCCGGCGCTGCATTTCGACGAATTGCAGAAAGCCCAGGCGCACGAGGTCGGGATGGATGGGGACGGGACGCCGATGCGGCGCGCCCGGGCGCGTGTGTTCGGTCTGCATGTCGAGGAACTTCACGCCCTCCGCCTCCTTCACGTCGCCGACTTCGAGCGCACCGATTTCGCCCTGGCGCGCCCCGGTGTACAGGGCAAGCAGCGGGAGCCAGAACGCCGCGGCGCCCGCGCCGGCGACCGGACGCTCCCCTTGCGCATAAACGGGTGAGGCAAAAATGGCAGCCAGTTCCTCCGGGGTGAATCCGACCCGTGCGCGACGCGCGCCGGGCTTCGCGTCGATGACGACGCCCCGCGCAGGGTTGTGCCCGAGCAAGCCGTCCTCGACCGCCACCTGCAGCATCGCGGCGATCGCGCCGATCTGCTTCTTGACCGTGCCGGCGGAGAGTTTCTCGGCGAACAGCGCATCGCGCAGCGCGGCGACATGTTTGGACTGGATGTCTTCGAGGGCAAGGCCCGGATGCAATGCGGCGAAACGGCGCGTGGCCTTGGCGAAGTCGTACACCGTCGTGCGCGGCCGGTTTGCCTCCGCGTTCCAGCGCGCGAACAGCGCATGCATGGGCGAATCGCCCGCCTCGCTCTCCTCCAGCGGCCGCACGCCGCGGTCACGCCGCTGCTGCGCACGCAATTGCGCGAACTGCTCATCGAGGCGTTGCGCTTCGATACGTGCCAACCGCTGCGCCTCCTGCAGGTCGCGTGTGCCCAGCGATTTACGGATTTCTTCCGCGCCGAAATGCTCGCGCAGCGTAGTGGGAATTTTGCGTCGGAAGTAATAGACGCCCTTGCGGCTGAAGACGAAGGAAGCAGAGTCGGTCATGCGCCGATTCTAGCGGGCTGGATGCCGGTGTACCAGGGATATTGCCCATGTCACTGATAGATAAACTATTTTGTGCAAGCACGACAGGCAGACGCATGGCGTCCCGCATAGCAAATCGCAACAAACAGTCCGGGGACTGTCTGTTGGACGCTGATGCGCGCCAGTGCAGCGGCGGTCCTGAGTCGCATGCGGCGAAGGATTTGCGGATCGCTCTAAGCGAGACGCAAACGATCCCCGTGGGGCGGGCGCCTGCCGGTAGGCCGATTGAGCCGGGCAACCCGTTCAGCGAGTTGTCTCGAACCCGGCGGAGCTCTTCGCACCCCATGAGGAGAGGCCGACAAAAAAGCCGACCCTCGATGGTCGGCTTGTTTGTTGGCGTCCCCACGGGGATTCGAACCCCGGTTACCGCCGTGAAAGGGCGATGTCCTAGGCCTCTAGACGATGGGGACTAAAGGACTTTCGTTACTGCTACGCGGCTTGACTGGTGGAGGTAAGCGGGATCGAACCGCTGACCTCTTGCATGCCATGCAAGCGCTCTCCCAGCTGAGCTATACCCCCAACCGCGAGCGCGGGATTATAGCCACGCACACCACCTGTGTAAACACATTCAGGAGAGAAAACGCTGCAATGCCGAGGTCACACGCGCCTTGCCAGAGAGCGCCAGCAAGGGATAGAGCGAAGGCGTCTGCGCGGTGCCGTAAACGAGCACGCGCAGCGGAATCGCCAGCTTCGGCATCTTCAGTCCGTATTCCTTCAGCACGCCGCTGAAGGCTTGCGTGATCGTGTCTGCGTTCCATTCGTCCAGCGCTTCGAAGGCCTGCCGCACCGCCTGCAAGGCGGGCTTGATCTCGTCAGTGACGTGCTGCGCCAGCAATTCTTCACTGGGTTGTACGGCGCGATAGATAAGACTGGCCTGCTCCGCCAGTTCGCGCAGCGTCGAGGCACGCTCCTGGAACATCGCCGCAACCTCGCGCAGCGCCGGGCCTTCGGCATGATTCACGCCCATACCGTCCAGGCGCGGCGCAATGTCGCGCGCAAGACGCTCGGGATCGGCCGACTTCATGTACTGCTGGTTGAGCCACAGCAGCTTCTCGGGGTTGAACTGTGCGGGCGAGCGACTGATGTGATCGAGATCGAACCACTCGACGAACTGCTCCATCGAAAAGATCTCATCGTCGCCATGCGACCAGCCCAGACGCGCCAGATAGTTGAGCAGCGCTTCGGGCAGAAAACCCTCCTCCGCGTACTGCATGACGCTCACCGCACCGTGACGTTTCGACAGTCGCTCGCCATCGGAACCGAGGATCATCGGCACGTGCGCATATTGCGGCAGCGTCGCGCCGAGCGCCTTGAGGATGTTGATCTGCCGCGGCGTGTTGTTCACGTGGTCGTCGCCACGGATGACGTGCGTGATGTTCATGTCCCAGTCGTCGACCACCACGCAGAAGTTGTAGGTCGGCGTGCCGTCGGGCCGGGCGATGACGAGGTCGTCCAGTTCCTGGTTGCTGACCGTGATGGGCCCTTTCACCAGGTCATTGAAGGTCACTTCGCCGTCCAGCGGATTCTTGAACCGCACGACCGGCTTCACGCCGGCAGGCGGCGTCTTGCCTTGTGCGTTTTCCGGGCGCCAACGGCCGTCGTAGCGCGGCTTTTCGCCGCGGGCGCGCTGCGCCTCGCGCAGTTGGTCCAGCTCTTCGCGGCTGGCGTAACAGTAATAGGCCTTGCCTGCGTCGAGCAGTTGCTGGATCACCTCGCGATAGCGATCCATGCGCTGCATCTGATAGAACGGGCCCTCGTCGTGCGCGAGGCACAGCCAGCTCATGCCGTCGAGAATGGCCTGGACCGACTCCGGCGTGGAGCGCTCCAGATCGGTATCCTCGATGCGCAGCACAAAAACGCCTTGGTGGCGCCGTGCGTACGCCCAGGAAAACAGCGCCGTACGGGCGCCGCCGATGTGCAGAAAACCGGTGGGGCTGGGAGCGAAACGGGTGCGGATCATAAGCTGCTCAACTGCGAAAGACGGCATTTTACGCGATACCCTCTCCCACGACGCGCATTGTCCGCGGTCTGCTTCTTGCAGCCTCCGCACCAGACGACGCCCGCCATCGCGTAAGCTCATATAGCCCACAACAACGCCGCACCAGAGAACGTGTCCGCCCTACCCGCCGATCCGCAGCATCACGAAGCCGACGGGCTTCGCTACATGCGCCGCGTGGCCACGGGGCTGTTCGTCCTCATGGCGCTTCTGTACATCGCGGCCCGCATGCACGAGGCGGATCACACCTGGATCGGGTTCGTGCGCGCCTTTGCGGAAGCGGCGATGATCGGCGCACTGGCGGACTGGTTCGCGGTCGTCGCGCTTTTTCGCCATCCGCTCGGCCTGCCCATCCCTCATACCGCGATCATTCCGCGCAACAAGGACCGCATCGGCGAAGGGCTGGGGCGCTTCATCGAAACGAATTTTCTGGCGCCGGAGATCGTCTCGCACAAGCTGGCAGACGCCGACCTCGCCGGCGGCCTGGCACGCTGGCTGAAGCGACCGAAAACTGCCGATCTCATCGCCGTACGGATCAGCCGCGTCCTGCCCACGCTGCTCGATGCACTGGATGACGATGATCTGCGTCGCCTGTTGCATACCACCGTCACCGGGCGGCTTGAACGCGTGCAACTCGCGCCGCTGGCCGGCGATGCACTGGGCCTGCTGACCAAGGACGGACGGCATCGTCCGCTCGTGGACGAATTGCTCGAACATGCCGCCGACGTCGTGCACGAGTACGAACCGCTCATCCGGGAACGCGTACGCGAACGGACCGCCTGGCTGTGGCGCGCGATCGGCGTCGATGCCATCGTGGCCGACAAACTCATCACCCTCGCCGAAGAAACGCTCACTGCCGCCCGTGACGATCCCGAGCACGCATGGCGGCTGAAACTCGACGACCAGATCGCAAGCTTCGCCGACCAGCTCAAGACCTCGCCGGAACTGAACGAAAGCGCGGAGGCGCTCAAAGCCGAACTGCTCGCGCATCCGGCCGTCGCGCGCTACCTGCAAAGCCTGTGGAACGACCTGCGTACGCAGGTAGCGGCCGACGTAGCGAGGCCCGACTCGCGCATTCGCGCGCATCTGGTTGAAGCGCTCGACGCCTTCGCCGACCGCCTCACCGAAGATGAAGTGATCCAGCGCAAGGCCAACCGCCTGCTGCGCACCATCGTCGAACAAGCTGCCGCCACCGGCCGCCACGCCATGGCGGACCTCATCGCCCAAACCGTTCACAAATGGGATGCGCAGACCGTCGGCAGAAAAATCGAACTCGCGGTCGGCAAGGATCTGCAGTTCGTACGCATCAACGGCACGCTCATCGGCGGGCTGGTCGGCCTGACGCTGCACAGCGTTTCGCAGTTCCTGCCGGGGTGATTCTGCCGGATTCGTTGACCCATCAGGCGCCGTTGTGGGAGAATCCGCGCCTGTTGTTGGGCGGTTAGCTCAGCGGTAGAGCACTGCCTTCACACGGCAGGGGTCAGTGGTTCGATCCCACTACCGCCCACCATCAACAAAGCCACTCCCGAGTGGCTTTTTTTGCGCCCGGAGTTTTCGTACGACTCCGTCGGTCTTCCGGTTCGCGGGCGGAGCAAGCGCATCGCAATGTCCAACCGCTCCGGCGCCGAGAAGCGGGCACGCTCGTGGTTCCGCGATGCCAAGCAGATGAAGCGTCGTTCGCCGTCCTGATCGGCAGATGCGGACCTGCCTCACCGCCATTCCCAAGGACAGTCGAAGGAGGCAAACCGCTCCTTCCGCTGATCCCCATCCGCTGCACCTGTTTGGCGCCGTGTCGGCCCCGCCGCCAGCGTCCACACAGCCATTGCCTACGACGAGGAGGCGGCCGATTGAGATTTTTACATCGGGGCTGCTCATTACCGTGGCTGCCCAAATAGAACGGTACTAAACAAATAGAGGCAACACGCTTCGCGCTTTATACCCAATGTCCCTAAGGACACCGACGACGTTGCCATCTCCGGAGGAAGGCCATGCGTCAGCTCGTCGATTTAAGGGAACGCCGCTTCGCCGTGTTCGTTGCCGATTACGATGGTCGACCGGTTACAAGCCAGGCCATCGATGCATTCGCCGTGCTACGCCCCCTGCTCGAAGGCGAAGAAGAGGAGGACGTACAGCGCGACCTCGCGCAAGAGACGGAAGACAGTCCCGCCGTCAAGCGCCCGCCAATCAAACTCAATCTGGGTCGCCTCGCGACCGATCATGCCGGCTATTGCTCATGGAACATTGAACGGCTGCGAGAAGCGGGCGACGCACTCAAGCTCACCGAAGGCCCGCGCCTGCAAAAAGTGATGGGCGGAAATCTCGATGGCTTCGTGTTGGAGGCGTTCGAGTTGTACCCCCTCGGCGGCTACCCCGCCCATAAGGTGACCGATCTGGTCGAAGCGATCCACAAGGACGTATTCGTCACCAAGCTGTCGATTCATAACCCGCGCGTCCATTTCCCCGGCTTTCCGGCCATGCAGGAACCGTGTTTGTGCGATTGGCGCCTGTCGCCCGGCTCCTTCGCCATCAACCCGGGCATGTTTATCGGTCAGGACGGATGCGAGCAGTTGTTGCCCGCAAGCCTCGCCGTCCATACGTACAACTTCTATTCGGTCGTGCGACTGTCCGACGCGCAGGATGCGATACCGAAGGATCTGCAATCGCGGATAAAGGTGGGCGTCGCGTACGAGTATCAGGTGGACTGGCATCAGATCGGGCATTCGCTCGGGACGATTGCCTACACAACGGCCCTTGCGCCGGGCGAAAGCATCAAGATTGCGGTCGTCGACTGGAGCAGGCGCGCAACCGGCTCGCGCTACGAGGCCGGCACCGCGCAAGAGAAGCTGTCGCACGACACGCATCGTGATCGCACCATCGGCGAAACCGTCAACGCCGCGGTCCGGGAGTCGCAGCGCGGCACGTCGTTCATGGCCGGGGTCGCGTCTTCGATTGGCGCGGCAGGCGGCATGCAGGCCGTCGGCGGCGCAGCGGGCCTTGCCGGCGCCATCGGCTATGGCTCTGCCACCACACGCGGCAGCCGGACGATGAGCGCCGACTCGATGCAACGGCTCGCGGACAATTTCTCGCAGGCAAGCTCGGCATTGCGGGAATATCAGACGACCGTCGTCGTGGAGGCAACGCAGACCGAACACGAAGATGTGCGCACGCGCGTCATCACGAACTACAACCATGCGCACGCGCTGACGATGCTCTATTACGAAGTGCTGCGACACTATCGGGTCGTCACGCGTTGCGTGCGCGCCAGGCCGGTATTGCTCATCAGTTATGACCTGCCGAACTGGCTTTCGATCGGTGACTACATCGACTGGAAGCCGCAGTTGGCGGACGCGCTGCTCGACGAATCGTTGCGCCCGGCGCTCGACGAAGCGCAGGCCTACTACGAGGCGCTCAATGCGCAGGCCTATGCATCCACCCCGGCCTCGGATGCCGATCTCGAATTCGGCGGCTTCACCGTTGAAGTGCGCACCGGTGCAACGTCTAACTACAACGTGAAGCTGCACCTGTGGGCGACCGGCATCGGCGGGAATGTGCTCACGCCACTCGTGACCGACGGACTGGACCACGTGGACCTCAACGGCGCCTTCACTAATGCCAACGCGGTGGACTCGTTCTTCGTCGTACCGGTGAACGGTCACGTCAAGTTCGGCGATCTATGGGGGTTCCGGCTGAGTATCGAGGTGGAAGGCGGTGCGTACGATCTTGCCGGCGTAAAGATCTGGGGACGCACTACCAATAACCGGGTGATCACACTGGTCGAGGCGGACCCCAGACCCGCCCGAGTCGGCGCGTCGTTCGACACCAACGCAAGCTACGTATCCACGGGAACGGGAGACTTCGGGCGACCGGTCATTCCGCCCGGCAGTTTCGCGCCGTCTTATGTGCTCGACCTCGCGTGCTGGAGGCCGCCTCATATTCCTGCGCCACCGACACCGCAGGCACCAGCGACGTTTCAACGACTGCTGCGTCACTTCCTCTTGCATAACTACCACTATGCCAGGGCGATCTGGCTGGGAGAGGACTCGGGCACGCGCGCCACGCACTTCGATAACGTGCAATGGTCGGGCACGGAAACCCTCCTCGACCAGATCGACAACCGTCCGCTGGACGCCTTCGGCGACTACGTGGCCTTCCCCACTCACAACGAGGACGTCGTCAACCACGTCGTTTACGGCCAGCGCGAGCACATGCGCGACGAAAAGCCGCTGGGGTTGCCCGAGTGCGACGAACGTTTGATCACGCTGCCCGCTCGGGGCGTATTCGCGGAAGCGAAGCTCGGCCATTGCAATGCCGCCGAACTGATTGACGACACACGGTTCTGGGATTGGCAGCGGTCGCCCATACCGGAGAAGGCGCCGGAGATCGCGCCGGTTGAACTTGGCGGACGAGCACAGAGCGAACTGGACACGAAGCCGCAGGGCTTCCCCACCTCTCTGGTCAATATCGTCAATCCCTCTGCCGCGCCGGATCCGACCGGGCTTGCCGCCGGTATCGGTGCGTTGAATGCCCTCGGGCCGTTCCGGGCACCGCCCACCGCCGAGCTCGGCGCACTCCTGGGCAAACTTTCCGACAACAGCGTCGAAATCGCCAAGGTTGCCAACTCGGCACGCACTGCGGGTGCGTTGAACCAGATGTCGCAGAACGCCGCCGACAAAGGAACGATCAGCAAGGAGCAACATGCCGACAACGTGCAGAACAATCTCGCACGGGCGGCAAACGCATTGCCGGGCGGTTCAGGTGGCGGGCCGTCCGGTGCCGCATCGACCGGCGCGGAAGCGGGTGAAACGATCGGGCCTTCGGCTCCGACAACACCGCAAGTGCCAGGAGGGAGCGCCAATACGCCTTCCCCGCCGCCGGCGAAACCGCCTGCCACACCGAAGCCGCCGCCGTACGTCGGCCCCTCTCCATCACCGCAGGACGCGTACGCCGTCAGGCTTATATTCAGCGACGTGAATGGCGCACTTGCCGGCGGAAATGCGACGGTGCTGATCAACAAGGAATCCTTCCATGTAACGATCTCCACCGGTCAGGTCGTGGAACTCGCCACGAGACTCGGCCCGTCGGATAAGGACGCAGTCATACAAATCGCGGCAAGGCTCACGCTACGCCGCCCGGCGGCATATTTTGCGGAAGCCTTGGACAATGCCGGCACGGGTCTCGCCCAGGCGCCGATGCAGACCGGCCAACTGACGGGCTACGCGGTCATCGATGCCAGCAAGGGCAGTTCGGTCTTGCTCAATGTCACGCCCGTCACAGCCACCAGCAAGGTTTCCGCAAAAACCGCGCGCGAAGCGGCCGATACCACGACGCTGAGCGGAACGCTTGGTGTAGACGTCAAAGGCGTACTCAATGTCTCGTTGTCTCCCGGTCAATCCCAGCAACAGACTTCGTCGCAAGAAAGCACGAAGGAGTGGGACGTCGCCTACATCAGACCGGGGTTAAGCGACGAATCGGAGGGCGGACTAAGCATCACACTCGCGAAACCGGTCAATGTGCCATGATTCGACAGTCTGGATTTCAAGCGCGGCCGAACGCCGAGCTTCATATTGGGAGTAGCGCCCTCCTCACCCGGCGAAGCGCTATCGCGACCTTATGACCGCAATGAATCGACGTAATGCCTTACGCCTACTCGGCGGTGCGACGTTAAGCCTTGCCTCATCCGGCCTCCGCTGCGCCGAACTCGACACAGGCACGCTGGTTCAAGCGATGCGGGCGCACAAGATTCCCTCCTCCGGCGAAGCGCTGCCGGTGATCGGGCTGGGCACCTGGCAGACGTTCGACGTGGGACCGACCGCAGTGGAACGTGCGCCGCTCAAGGAAGTGCTGCGCGCATTCGAAGCCGCGGGCGGGCGCGTGATCGACTCCTCCCCCATGTACGGGGCCGCCGAAGAAGTCGTCGGCGATCTGGCCGCAGAACTGGGCTTCGGCGACAAGTTGTTCCTCGCCACCAAAGTCTGGACTTCCGGACAACGCGAGGGCATCGAACAGATGGAAGATTCCATGCGCAAACTCCGCACCCAACGACTCGACTTGATGCAGGTACACAATCTCGTCGATGTGGAGACGCACCTGGCCACACTGCGCGAATGGAAAGAACAAGGTCGTGTGCGCCATATCGGCGTGACGCACTACACCGACCGCGCACACGACGATGTGGCGCGCCTCATCGAGCGCCATCCGCTCGATTTCATCCAGATCAACTACTCGATCGCCGAGCCGGAAGCGGCGCGCCGCCTGCTGCCGCTTGCGCAGGCGTGGGGCGTTGCGGTCATCGCCAATCGCCCTTTTGGCGGCGGCGGGTTGTTCAGCCGTCTGCGCGGCAAAGCCGTTCCCAAATGGAGCGTCGAGATCGATTGCAACAGCTGGGCGCAGCTCATGCTGAAGTACGTCGTTTCGCATCCGGCGATTACGTGCGCCATTCCAGCCACGTCCAAAGTCGAGCACGTGCGGGACAACATGGCGGCCGGACTCGGACGATTGCCCGACGAAAAGCAGCGGGCGCTCATCGCCGAGACAGTGCTGAGTTGAGGCATCCCTTATAGTGCGAGTTTTCCGCTACGGGAAAGGACTCTCGCGATGGTAAGGGACGTACTTCTCATCACCGGCGGCGGCCGCGGCATCGGTGCGGCGACGGCCCTGCTGGCCGCTCGGCACGGGTATGCGGTATGCGTCAACTACCGGCGCGATGTCGACGCCGCCAATGCGGTCGTGGAAGACATCAAAGCACGAGGCGGGGAAGCGATAGCGGTCGCCGCCGATGTAGCAAACGAGAAAGAAATCGAGCGGATGTTCGAGACGGTCGATCAACGACTCGGCCGCCTCACTGCCCTCGTCAACAACGCCGGCGTGCTCGAACACCAGATGCGCATCGAGGACATGGACGCGGCGCGCCTGCATCGCATCTTCGCAACGAACATCATCGGCGCCATCCTGTGCGCGCGGGAAGCGGTGCGGCGCATGTCCACCAAGCATGGCGGCGCAGGGGGCACCATCGTAAACGTGTCGTCCATCGCGGCGCGCACCGGCTCGCCGAACGAGTACGTGGACTACGCTGCCTCCAAAGGTGCGTTGGACACTTTTACCGTAGGCTTGGCACACGAAGTCGCCGCCGAAGGCATCCGGGTCAATGCAGTGCGCCCCGGCTTCATTTACACCGGCATGCATGCGAGCGGCGGCGAGCCCGATCGCATCGAGCGCGTCAAAGGCGCGGTACCGCTCAAGCGCGGCGGAACGGCCGAAGAAGTCGCACACGCGATCCTGTGGCTGCTGTCGGATGAGTCGTCCTACACCACCGGCGGCTTCATCGACGTTGCGGGCGGCCGATAAGCACAAGGAGGAACGATGCCCAGGCACGAGGAATTGCTGCGCGAGGCCGTGCGCCTCGCAGAGGAGAATGTGCGACGCGGCGCCCGCCCGTTCGGCGCCGTGCTCGCCATCGATGGACAGGTCGTTGCCACCGGCGTGAACGATGTGGTTCACACCAACGATCCGACCGTGCATGCGGAGCTGGAGGCGATGCGGCGGGCATGCCGGGAATCGAGCCAGACGGATTTGAAGGGCGGCGTGATGTATGCCAGCGGGCATCCCTGCCCGATGTGCCTGGCCGCCATGGTGGCAACCGGCGTGGAGGCCGTGTATTACGCGTTCGACAACGCCGACGCCGCGCCCTACGGCCTGTCGAGCGAACTCACCTATCGAGCCTTGCGCCTGCAGCTTACGCCGCCGCCGCTGCCGCTGATCCGTCTGGATGTCGGCGTCACGGCCGAGGAACTGTACGGCGCGTACGTACGCGGCACCTGATGCCGTTAAACGAAAACGCCCGGCAAGCCGGGCGTTCGTCTTGGCTGGACTGACTCTGGATGTCGGCTACTGTCCGTCGCCGGTCGGCGCCGGTGCGGATACCGGTTCCAGCAAGGCCTTCATCGACAGACGCAGGCGGCCTTTCTCGTCGGCTTCCAGCACCTTGACTTTGACGGCCTGGCCTTCCTTGAGGAAGTCGCTCACCTGATTGACGCGCGTGTGGCTGATCTGCGAGATATGCAGCAGACCGTCCTTGCCGGGCAGTACGCTGACGATCGCGCCGAAGTCCAGCAGGCGCAGCACCGTGCCGTCGTACACGCGGCCGACTTCGACTTCAGCGGTGATCTCTTCGATCTTCTTCTTCGCCGCTTCACCGCCTTCGGAACTCACGCAGGCGATGCTGATCGTGCCGTCATCGCCGATTTCGATGGTCGTGCCGGTCTCTTCCTGAATTCCGCGAATGACTACACCGCCCTTGCCGATGACGTCGCGAATCTTCTCGGGGTTGATCTTCATTTTGATGATGCGCGGCGCGAAGCTGGAGATTTCCTGCCGCGAACCGCCAAGGGCGTCCTTCATGATGCCGAGGATGTGCATGCGGCCTTCGCGTGCCTGATCCAGGGCGATTTTCATGATCTCCTTGGTGATGCCCTCGATCTTGATGTCCATCTGCAGCGCGGTCACACCGTTCTCGGTGCCCGCCACCTTGAAGTCCATGTCGCCGAGGTGGTCCTCGTCGCCCAGGATGTCGGTCAGCACCGCGAAGCGGTTGCCTTCCTTGATCAGGCCCATGGCAATGCCGGCCACATGATTCTTCGTCGGCACGCCGGCATCCATCAGCGCGAGGCTGCCGCCGCAGACGGAGGCCATGGAGCTGGAGCCATTGGATTCGGTCACTTCGGACACGACGCGCATGCTGTAGCCGAACTCCTCCGCGGGCGGGAGCATGTTCACCAGCGCACGCTTGGCCAGACGGCCGTGGCCGATTTCGCGGCGGCGCGGCGCACCCATGCGGCCCGTTTCGCCCGTCGCATAGGGCGGGAAGTTGTAGTGCAGCATGAAGCGGTCTTTGTACTCGCCCTGCAGCGCGTCGATGATCTGTTCGTCGCGACCGGTGCCCAGCGTGGCGATGACCAGCGCCTGCGTTTCGCCGCGCGTGAACAGCGCCGAACCGTGTGTCCGCGGCAGCACGCCAACACGGATGTCGATGGGGCGTACGGTGCGCGTGTCGCGTCCGTCGATGCGCGGCTCGCCGTCGAGAATCTGGCTGCGCACGATGCGCGATTCGATGTTGAAGAAGATTTCCTTCACGATGTTCGAATCGACGTCTTCGAATTCGCTCGCGATCTGCTCCAGCGCGTCGCGGCGGATTTCGTTCAGGCGCGCGTTGCGGGTCTGTTTCTGCTTGATCGCGAAGGCTTCGCGCATCTGACCCTCGACCAGCTCGGTGACGCGCGCGATGAGCGCTTCGTTAGGCGGTGCAGGTTGCCAATCCCACGGCTCCTTGCCCGCTTCGTCGGCCAGTTCGTTGATGGCGTTGATCGCGGTCTGCATCTGCTCGTGACCATAGACCACGCCGCCCAGCATCACGTCTTCGGGCAGTTCCTTGGCTTCGGACTCGACCATCAGCACGGCGTGTTCGGTGCCCGCAACAACCAGATCCATGTCGCTCAGCTTGAGTTGCGAGGCGGTGGGGTTGAGTACGTAGTTGCCGTTGATGTAGCCCACGCGCGCCGCGCCGATCGGGCCGTTGAAGGGAATGCCGGAAATCGTCAGCGCGGCTGAAACGCCCAGCATCGCGACGATATCGGGATCGACTTCGGGATTGACCGACATCACGGTCGCCACGACCTGGACCTCGTTATAAAAGCCCTCGGGGAACAGCGGACGGATGGGGCGGTCGATCAGACGCGAGGTCAGCGTGTCCTTCTCGGAGGGCTTGCCTTCGCGCTTGAAGAAGCCGCCGGGGATTTTGCCCGCGGCGTAGAACTTCTCGACGTAATCGACGGTGAGGGGGAAGAAGTCCTGGCCCGGCCGGGCTTCTTTCGAGGCGACCACGGTGCACAGCACGACCGTGTCGTCCATGTTGATCATGACCGAGCCGGTCGCCTGACGGGCCACCAGGCCCGTCTCGATGGTCACGACATGGTCGCCGTATTGAAAGCTTTTCTTGATGGGGTTCAGCAACGCCATCTCCTTATTGGTCAAATGGCGAACGCGCATCCGGTGCGGCACAGCAGGCGACGGACAGGCGCGACGTGATTCGACGAGATCGACTGAGAGACGAAACGCCCACGACTGGCGTGGGCGTTTACGGGGATGTTACTTGCGCAGGCCAAGCTGCTCGATCAGCTTGCGATAGTTGTCGGCGTCGGTGCGCTTGAGGTAGTCAAGCATCTTGCGCCGCTGGCTCACCATTTTGAGCAGACCGCGACGGGAGTGGTGATCCTTGACGTGGGTCTTGAAGTGCTCGGTGAGTTCGTTGATACGGGAAGTCAGCAAGGCGACCTGGACTTCGGGCGAACCCGTGTCACCGGCCTTGCGTTGGTGTGTCTGGATGATCTGCGCCTTTTGCGCGGTCGTCGCTGCCATGCGTAATCTCGATTTGTTAGGTCGCTTGGAAAGCGCGGGATTTTACCCTTGTATCAGGCACTTTCACAAGCTTTAAGGGTTTTTGGAGGGCGTTTCCGCATCCGTCCGCACGAGCCTTCTCGCCCGCAATAGTCCGTCGGCGCCGGTTTCGACGATTCCCAGGAAACGCCCCTCGCCGTAAGCCCGTATCCGCCCTTCGCCCGCCCCGAGGCCGGCCAGCGTTTGTCCGGCGGCCAAACGCCGCGCCTGCTCCGCAGTCAGTTCGAGCCGGGGCAAATGCGCAACCAGGACATCGACGGGCAGCAGCCTTGCGTCCCGGGCCTGCGCGTCCAGGCGCTCCAGGTCTTCGAGAGTGACTGCGTCGTCGAGTTTGAAGACGCCGGCCCCCGTGCGCCGAAGCGCCGAAAGATGCGCCCCGCAGCCCAGTGCCTCCCCGATGTCCTCAGCCAGTGTGCGCACATACGTGCCCTTGGAGCAGTGTACGTCGAGGACGAGATGCCCGCCCTCCCAAGACACCAATTCCAGCGCGTGAATGGTCACCGCCCGCGCGGGGCGCTCGACCGCCTCGCCGGCTCGCGCGTAGGCGTACAACGGCCGGCCGGCGTGCTTCAGCGCCGAATACATCGGAGGGATTTGCAGAATCGGGCCGCGAAAGCGGGCCAGCACCGCCTCCAACTGCGCCGCGGTCACGGCGACGGGTCGCGTAGAGAGGATGTCCCCTTCGGCGTCCCCCGTAGTCGTACACACGCCGAGCACGACATCGGCGAGATAGCGTTTGTCGCTGTCCAGCAGTTCCGCCCCGAACTTGGTCGCTTCGCCGAAGAGGACCGGCAGCAACCCGGTCGCCAGAGGGTCGAGCGTGCCGCTGTGCCCGGCTTTTTCCGCAGCATAGAGGCGCCGCGCTTTCTGCAACGCGGTGTTGGAGGACATGCCGGACGCCTTGTCCAGCAACAGCACGCCGTCCACGCGTCGACGCACGATACGAGGCGATGCGCCGGCGGTCATTCCTCGTCGTCGTGTGAGGTGCCGTCCCGCACCGCTTCGTCAATCAGTTTCGACAGACGCACGCCCTCTTCGATCGAGGCATCGTAGTGAAAATGCAACTCGGGCGTATTGTGGATACGCAGACGCGGTCCCAGCTTGCTGCGCAGGAAGCCGGCGGTGCGCTGCAGACCCTGCCGCGCCGCTTCATGGTCCTGCTCGGTGAGCGAGGTGAAAAAGACCTTGGCGTGCGCGAAGTCGGAGGAAACTTCCACGCCGGTGACGGTGATCATCCCCACGCGGGGATCCTTCACTTCGGTACGGATGAGGTCCGACAATTCGCGCTGAAGCTGGTCTTCAACGCGGCGCAGACGTGTGGGGTTCGCCATATGTAAAACCTGAGGCCGAAACACAGCCTGGATGGGCAAGCGCGGAGAGCCCGAAGAAAACCTCGTCTTTGATAGCTTTCTCCGCTCTCACCGCGCGCCGTATTTCAATCTTCCGCGGTCCAGTACTGCCCGGCCGCTTACAACGTCCGCGCGATTTCCTGGACTTCGTACACCTCGATCTGATCGCCGACCTGGATGTCGTTGTAATTCTTGATCGACATCCCGCACTCGAAGCCGGCCCGCACTTCCCGCACGTCGTCCTTGAAGCGACGAAGCGAATCGAGCTCTCCGCTGTAGATGACAACGTTGTCGCGCAGCAGGCGGACGAGCGCGCCGCGGCGCACCACGCCTTCGAGCACATAGCAACCGGCAACCGCGCCGACCTTGGGCACACGGAAGACTTCGCGGATTTCCACCAGGCCAAGCACGTTCTCGCGCTTCTCGGGCGCCAGCATGCCGGACATCGCCGCTTTCACTTCCTCCACGGCCTCGTAGATGACGTCGTAGTAGCGGATATCCACGCCGGCATTCTCCGCCAGCTTGCGCGCGGCGGCGTCGGCGCGCGTGTTGAAGCCGATAAGCACCGCGTTCGAAGCCAGCGCCAGGTTGACATCCGATTCCGAAATGGCGCCCACGGCGGCGTGCATGACGCTGATCTTCACCTCGTCGGTGGAAAGCTGGTTCAATGCATGCACCAGTGCTTCCTGCGAACCCTGCACATCGGCCTTGATGACCAGCGGCAGCGACTTCACCTCGTCCTCGCCCATCTGCTCGAACATGTTTTCGAGCTTGGCGGCCTGCTGGCGCGCCAGTTTGACGTCGCGATACTTGCCCTGACGGAACAGCGCGATTTCGCGCGCCTTGCGCTCGTCGCCGAGCACGATCATCTCGTCGCCGGCGCCCGGCACGTCCGACAGGCCCTGGATTTCGACGGGGATCGACGGCCCGGCGCTCTGAATCGCCTTGCCGGTTTCGTCCAGCATGGCGCGAACGCGCCCGAATGCGGCGCCGGCAAGCACGATGTCACCGCGCTTCAGCGTACCGGATTGCACCAGCACCGTCGCCACGGGGCCGCGCCCCTTGTCCAGCCGCGCCTCGACCACGAGGCCTTTGGCCGGCGCATCGACAGGCGCCTTGAGTTCCAGCACTTCGGCCTGCAGCAGCACGTTCTCCAGCAGCGTGCTGATGCCCTCGCCCGTCTTGGCGGACACCGGCACGAACGGCGAATCGCCGCCGTACTCCTCCGGCAACACGTTCTGCGCCACCAGTTCCTGCTTCACGCGTTCGGGGTTGGCCTCCGGCTTGTCGATCTTGTTGATCGCAACCACGATCGGCACCTCGGCGGCCCGGGCATGATGGATTGCCTCGATGGTCTGCGGCATGACGCCGTCGTCGGCCGCCACCACCAGGATCACCACGTCGGTCGCTTTGGCCCCGCGTGCCCGCATCGAAGTAAAGGCTTCGTGGCCGGGCGTATCGAGGAAGGTGATGACGCCGTTGGGCGTTTCCACGTGATAGGCGCCGATGTGCTGCGTAATACCGCCCGCCTCGCCCGTGGCGACCTTGGTGCGACGGATGTAGTCGAGCAGCGAGGTCTTGCCGTGGTCGACGTGCCCCATGACGGTGACAACGGGCGCGCGCGGCAGCAGTTCCGCCTGCACCTGCTCGGCATCGCTCTCCAGATAGGATTCCGGGTCGTCGAGTTTGGCGGCAATCGCCTTGTGCCCCATCTCTTCCACCACGATCATCGCGGTTTCCTGATCGAGCACCTGGTTGATGGTCACCATCTGGCCGAGTTTCATCATCATCTTGATGAGCTCGGCCGCCTTGACGGACATCTTGTGTGCCAGGTCAGCGACGGTGATGGTCTCCGGAACCTGCACTTCGCGTACCACCGGCTCCGCCGGCGCGGTGAAGGCCGGCGTCTCGCTCGACTGGCCGCCCTTGTGCCGGCCCTTGGCGCCATGCCAGCCGGTCGAGCCGGAACTGTCACCGCGCGTCTTGAGGCCGCGCTTCTTCGCGCTTTCGTCCTTCCAGACGGTGACGGTCTTGGTCGGCTTCTTGGCTTTCTTGTCTCCGGCACCGGCAGTCTTGGGCCGATGGAGCGTCGTTGTGCCCGGCGTAGCGGCAGGCTGCGCGCCGGCCTGGCGCGCCTGCTGTTCGGCCGCGCGCTGTTCCGCTTCGCGCTGCTCCGCCAGACGGCGTTCGCGCTCCTGCTTCTCGGCCAGCTCGGCGGCCTGACGCGCCGCAAGTTCCTCGGCGCGGCGCTGTTCTTCGGCGCGCAGCTCCAGTTCCTTGGGATCCAGCATCGGCGACGGCGGCGTCGCAGCCGGTGCCGCTTTTTTCTCTTTAGCGGGCACGGCAGGCTCGGGTTGCGGGGCGGGAGGGGCCTCGACGGCCGGTGCCGGCGCAGGTTCGGGCTTCGCGGCGACAGCCGGCGCTTCGGCCGCCTCGGCCGGCAGGCCTTCGGCGGCATCGCGCTTCACGAACACGCGCTTTTTGCGCACTTCGACCTGAATCGTGCGCGACTTGCCGCTGGAATCGGCCTTCTTGATTTCGGAGGTCTGTTTACGGGTAAGCGTGATCTTGTTCTTGGACTCGCCGCCGCCGTGCGCCCTGCGCAGGTAGTCGAGCAGCTTTGCCTTGTCCTGTTCGCTCAGTACATCCTCGGCCACGCTCTTGTTTACCCCGGCCGCGCGTAGCTGTTCCAGCAGCACGGCCGGTGCCACCTTGAGCTCGCCTGCAAACTGAGCAACGCTGGTTTGTGCCATTCAACAATCTCCAATCAAGGCGCCCGACCTTGATTCAACTAAACGAAGCTCTAGGCGTTCATTTTTTGAGCTTCCTGATCAACCAATCGAATCGCGCAAGGGACATCCCCTGCGTTCTAACCTTCTTCCTGTTCGAACCAGTGCGCGCGCGCTTTTACGATCAGCGCCTTCGCACGGTCCTCGTCGATGCCGGTCATCTCGGTCAGTTCGTCAACCGCCAGATCGGCCAGATCGTCGCGCGTCTTGATGCCGTTGGTCGCAAGCTTGCCGGCCAGTTCGGTGTCCATGCCTTCGAGGTCCAGCAGTTCCTGCTCGACGCCTTCCATCTGTTCTTCACTCTTGATCGCCTGCACCAGCAGCGCATCGCGCGCCCGCGAGCGCAGTTCGTTGACGATATCCTCGTCGAACGCCTCGATCTCGAGCATTTCGTTGATGGGAACGTAGGCCACCTCTTCGACCGAAGCGAAGCCTTCCTGAATCAGGATATCGGCGACCTCCTCATCCACATCGAGCTTTTCCATGAAGAGCGAACGGATGGTCGCGCTTTCCTCTTCATTCTTCTGCTTCGACTCTTCCTCGGTCATGAGGTTGATCTGCCAACCCGTCAGCTCCGAGGCCAGGCGCACGTTCTGGCCGCTGCGACCGATGGCGATGGCGAGGTTCTCCTCGTCCACCACGACGTCCATCGCGTGCTTCTCTTCATCGACGATGATCGACACCACGTCTGCCGGCGCCAGAGCGCCGATGACGAACTGCGCGGGATCGTCCGACCACAGCACGATGTCGACGCGTTCGCCCGCCAGTTCCTGCGTAACCGCCTGCACGCGCGAACCGCGCATGCCCACGCAAGTACCGATCGGATCGATGCGCTTGTCGTTGGTAAACACGGCGATCTTCGCGCGGGCACCCGGATCGCGGGCCGCGGATTTGATTTCCAGCAGCCCTTCCTCGATTTCCGGCACCTCGAGGCGGAACAGTTCGATGATGAATTCCGGCGCGGTGCGCGACAGCACCAGCTGCGGCCCGCGCAGGTTGCGGTCGATGCGCAGCAGATAGGCGCGCACGCGGTCGCCGACGCGCAGGTTCTCCTTCGGGATCATCTGATCGCGCGGAAGAATCGCCTCGACGCGCCCCGATTCCACGATGGCATTGCCGCGCTCCATGCGCTTGATCGATCCGGTCACCAGTTTCTCGCCGCGGGCGAGGAAGTCCTGCAGGATCTGCTCGCGCTCGGCGTCGCGGATCTTCTGCAGAATGACCTGCTTGGCGGCCTGCGCGCCGATACGGCCGAACTCGATCGGCTCCAGCGCCTCTTCGATGTAGTCGTCGGCTTCGATGTTCGCGTCGTCCTCGCGTGCATCCGACAGCTTGATCTGCGCCGCGGGATTCTCGATGAGATCGTCAGGCACCACCTGCCAGCGACGGAAGGACTCGAAGTCGCCCGTCTCGCGGTCGATCGACACCCGCACTTCAACGTCTTCGCTGAAGCGCTTTTTGGTCGCCGAAGCGATGGCCTGCTCCAGCGCACCGAACACCACGTCTTTTTGCACGTTCTTCTCGCGTGCCAGCGCGTCGACCAACAGCAGCAGTTCGCGGCTCATGTTTCCGATCTCCTACCAGTGCCCGAAGCCGTTCACAGCTTCGGCACCAGCCTTGCCTTGTCCAAATTCGTGAAGGGAAAGCGGTGCAGCGTGCCTTCCAC
>Ga0079224_100003575_pt1 | contig 19730 bp, 20 predicted proteins | sample Stecom2015_FD_80414 | JGI IMG/M metagenome (GOLD analysis project Ga0079224, IMG submission 80414) | Agricultural soil microbial communities from Utah to study Nitrogen management - Steer compost 2015 | ecosystem: Environmental > Terrestrial > Soil > Agricultural land | place: USA: Utah...
AAGCTGACTATTAAGTCAGCTTTTTGTTTTGATTATTTTGATGTTACGCCAGAGATAAACTCAGCAAGCTTCTGTAGTTCTTCATCTGTTCCTTCGAATAGACCAGGAGGCATATCTCCTTGACCATTCTTTGCAATGTCAGCAATCTGTTCAGGATCTAAGCCATTGTCTACTAGTGCCTTACCTGCAGGTCCACCTTCTAGGTTACCTCCGTGACATCCGATACAACCTTTTTCTTGATATAATAAGTATCCTTCAGATTCTTTATCAATTTCAGCTTCAGCTACAATCTTAGCAGACTCAGCTCTTGCTTCCCAGTCAACTTGAGACGCAGATTCCCAAGTTAAATAAACTGTTGCAGCGATTGCTAAAAGCATAAGACCAGTTGCAATTGGACGCTTTGAAGGTCTTCTTTCAGGACCGCGATCTAAGAATGGAGCTAGTAAAAGTGCTCCAAACGCAAGTCCTGGAATAACAAGTGCTCCAATTACAGTGTATGGGCCTGATGCGAATGAATACTTAAGCAATTGATATAAGAATAAGAAATACCAGTCTGGTAATGGAATATATCCTGACGCAGTAGGGTCAGCGACTTTTTCCAATGGTGATGGGTGTGCTGCTGTTAAACATAAAAAAGCTACTAAGAAAACAGAACCAACTAACCATTCTTTTAATAGGAAGTTTGGCCAGAACGCTTCTGTTTTTCCTGGATACTCGGAGTAATCTTTAGGAATATGCTTTTTATTGCTTACAGGAACACGGGAGTCCCCAACAAATTTCATTCCTTTTCCGCGATGCATAATCGGTCCCCCTCCTTTTTAGAGAATTTTCATTCAAAAGAGTTTGTACATATTTTCATCAAATACATCATTCAAATTCAAATACTTTACTCTTCATAAAATGAAGGCAAAGTCTTATATCCTATAGTGGACCAGAAATACCTTGACGACGAATCATGATAAAGTGAGCAGCAAGTAAACCAAATAAAGCTGCTGGTAAGAAGAATACATGAATCGCAAAGAATCGTGTTAAGGTCTGTGCACCAACAATTTCAGGGTGACCCGCAATTAAGGTCTTTAGATAAGGACCAATAATTGGAGTTGCGTCAATAATATCAAGTGTAACCTTTGTTGCGAATAACGCTTTCATATCCCATGGTAATAAATAACCAGTTAATCCTAGAGCTAACATGACGAAGAAGATTAATACCCCAACAATCCAGTTAAGCTCACGAGGTTTTTTATAAGCGCCTTGGAAGAATACACGAAGAGTATGTAAGAACATCATAACAATTACTAAGCTTGCTCCCCAGTGATGCATTCCACGGACAATTTGTCCAAACGCTACTTCATTTTGTAAGTAATATACAGAATTCCACGCATTAATGATATCTGGTACGTAGTACATTGTTAAGAACATACCAGAAAGTACTTGGATGACGACGATAAAAAATGTTAGTCCTCCAAAACAGTAAACAAACGCACTAAAATGATGCGCTGGGTTTACGTGTTCAGGAACCTCATGGTCTGCAATATCTGCCCAGAGAGGAGTAATATCAAGTCGTTCGTCAACCCAATCAAAAATCTTATTTAACATTTGATTACGCTCCTCCTCTTGGTTTCGCTTTTCCTAAATATAAATAACCATCTTTTACTTCATGTTCATACACGTCAAGTGGAGCCCTTGGTGGTGTACCAGGCACGTTTGTACCATCCTTTTCATATAAACCATAGTGACAAGGACAGAAGAAACGATCAGGGTTCTTTGGATCCTCAGCCCATGAAACCGCGCACCCAAGATGCGTACATACTGGTGAAAGCGCAATAATGTCGCCGTTATCATTTTTATAAACCCATGCTGAAACTGCAACGTCAGATTCATACCATGCATCAACTTGATTAACTTTAAAATCAAATTTTTGAGGTTCATTTGTAATTTTATCGACACTCACCACTTGTACCATATCTTGACCAGCTTGGGGCTGTAGTAATGGGTCAACTGCAAAGCGGACCATTGGCATTAGCATACCAGCTGCCATGAAACCACCTACACCTGTTAGAGTATAGTTTAAAAATTGACGTCTTGAAACCTGTTGTTTTTTCTCGCTCATTTTTTTCCCCCCTCTATAATAAGCTAAGTCCCCTTTTTCGGACATGAGTGTACACAATTAAAACTAGGACATTCTCATGATATATCAATATTTGTAGAAGGTCAATAATAGGATTTACCGAAAGAATGGCAACTATGTGACTTTCTTAGGAAAAGTAAGGTAATTTTTATTATAAAATTACTTTTGCCATATATTCGTAAATAAAGTGATCAATTGCTTCATTTGATCCTGTAGCATGGTTTGTTTATATTTTTCCTCAACATATTCTAGTGGTAAGGTTGGGAGCCAAATAAGTGAGCCATTTAAGTCTGCCTCTACTTGTTTCCAGGTGCTATCTGATGTAATAAAAATAGTATGTTTCATGCCCTCATTATTTAAATCGCTTGTCCATTGATTTAAGCGTTTTTTGGCCATCTCGAGTTCCTCACCATTTGAATAAGTAAACGCGGGAAATAAAATAATCCTTCCTTTAAACTGACGTTCTACTTCGTTTGAAAGGATGGTAATAAACTCTCCCATAGAAACTGTGTTTTTCAAGTTTCCTTCAAGCGATACAGGTATCAGAGGAATAACAGCAGTGTCGACGTATTCCTTTGCCTGTAAATATACATCCATATCCTTTGTAATCCATTTCATTTGTATGCTTCCTTTCACTTCGCAATCTCTAATCAACATGTTTCGAAATAAAGCTAAACTCTCAAACTACAATATCATATTTTTACCAAAGAAAAAAGACTGACACTTTGTCAGCCCTACAATACGCATCTTTTACTATTGTAATTGTTTAAGTTGTTCCGTCAGCTTGTTAAACTCTGATTTGTCCTGTCTGTCAAGCGCCTCATCAATCCGCTTTAACAGATGCTCCTTTTGAAACATTTGAATCGATTCTTCAAGAAATTTCTTCGCTAATTCTTTATCTTGTTCATTTACCTGAAGATGTTTCGGCATATAAGGATTCTCTTCAAGTACAGCCACATAATTCGGAGAATGGAAGGAGGACCTGAAATTAAGTTGGATATATATTTCTTCTTCCCTGTTTAAGCGAATATCATGAAATGATTTTTCAGCATCAGTTGTCATCACATTTTCCTTATAAAAACGAAATGGAACATCATCGACACAATGTGTTGACATGATGATTCCTCGAGGACAGTATTGTGCTTGCTCAACAAAGTGGACATTTTTCATGAGTTGGTCATGACTCATTAAATAATTTAAAATCCAAACACACTCTCTTCTCTTAAGCTGATAATTATTCAAAAACCAGCGAATAAAGTCTTTCTTCTCGTTGACAGATACAGGGGTAGTCATCGTTTCTTCCCTCCTCTGCTAGTATTAAGTATAATGTACTGTTATACTTCAACATTCACATCAAAATATCCTTCAAAAGGGTGTTAAAAAAGGTGAGTGAAGCCAAAAACATTGAGCTTATTCCAGTTCTGCAAGTAATTCTTCCACTTCATACTTCATTGGGTCAAGCCTTAACAGTTCCTTAAATACATTGATTGCCTCTTGTCGTTTCCCGTCCTCCAACAAAAAGTATCCAAACTCTTCTAAAAACTCTGGAGTTTCTTTAAAAGAAGTATATGCATGACGGTAATGGTTTAATGCATCCGAAAATTGTTCTAATTTATTTTTTGCATATGCTAAATCCCATTCAAATTGTTCATCATATTCACCATAGCTCATAACTGATTCAAGACATTCCACTACATCCTCAAATCTTTCCTCACGAAGTAAAAATTTCGATAGCTGTAATGTTGCTTCTATATAACCAGGGTCAATTCCTACAGCTGCCCGTAAATATTTTTCCGCATTTTCTTTATTTCCAAGCATCAATGACACTTTTCCAGCATAAAAAGCAAGTTCTTTATTTAACGATTCCACTTCGAGCCCTTCCAATAAGATCTTAAAGCACTCTGCTAAGCTTCCTTCTTCTTCATATGCTTTTGCAAGGTAGAAGTATAGCGAACCATAATCTGGGTCAAACTCCTTTAGCCTTGTAAGGACCTCAATTGCTTTCTTATAAAATTTTGCTTGAAAAGCAGTAACGCCAAAACCAAACAATGTATTGCTATCCTCATGTTTCTTAATGGCTTTTTCATAATACGGCAGGGCTTCCTCGAATTTACCGGTTGCACTATAACTTTCTGCTATTCGAGCGTTAACATTTACACCTGCAATATCATCGTTTTCCTGTAACACCTTTTCGTAATACGGGATACTCTTGTTGTATTCCCCATGACTTGAATAAAGCTCTGCTAAAGCAAAATCAATAATAGTTTCTTGGTCTGTTTTTTCTTTTGCCAACAATAGCTTTTGTTCGCTGACTTCATGTAAACCCTGCATTTGAAATAAATCTGCTTGTAGGACAAGAGATTCTAAGTAGACTGGGTCATCCTCGTCAATCTGTTCCAATATGTCAATTGCTTGTTCTTCCATATCAAGGTCAATCATGATTTCCGCTAATAAAACGAAAAGTTCTCCTTCATCAGGATATCGTAATATTAATTCTTCGACGATTTCCTTAGCTTCTTCTACAAAACCCCATCTATAATAGTTTTGGGCAATTGTGTATTTATCATCATCAGTCGAGTGTTCTCTTAGCTTTTTTAAAACTTTAAGCCCTTCTTCAATTTTTCCATCCTCTACGAGTTGAAGCGCACTTTCTAATCTATTCATAAAATTAAAACTCCTCTTACCTATCTCTCTTTTACCAATGCATCTTCATCATAGGAAGATACAAAAAAGCCAGGTTTTTTTACTATACATTCATTACCAAAGCCTGAACGAAAGTATACCTTGGACCCTACTTTTGTAAAATTCCCCTTGTGCATGGTAATTGTCGGTATAAGATTATGATAATCGAGAGTCGGCTTTTCATCAACTGAATAGACTATAGAATCGTGTTCATATAGATTGTAATCCAGCTCTCCCCCAACTCGAATATCGCCCTTATCGGGGTATATTCCAATCTTTTTTAACATATCCATTGTTAGTGGCTCATCCTCATTTGGACAATCTGGAATTGTTGGAATTCGATTCTCTTCCATAATCGTCTTCCAAACCTCTTCCTTTCGCTTTCTATTAAAGAAGCCTTTCTCCTCAATTTTCCAATCTGGAATAATCGGGATTTGATAGGAATGATAGGACTCTCTAATCCATCCCCATGGTATTTTGTATAAATCGTCCACTTTTTCTATGCTAACGATTATGACTGGAATTTTTTTACGCCTACAGGCAACAAGAAAAGAGGGTGTCAAACTTTCAAGACGAATACGAATGCCTATATAATAATCAACTGGGCTATTTAATAGATAATTTCTTGTGTTTTTGAGAGATTGGGACAATTCACGTTCGTTCTTTACATCACAAATTGCAAGTAAGGTCGTACAGCCTTTTTGTAAATATTTTTCTGTTATTTCTTTTTTAAAAGTTTGAAAAGAATGCTGTTTGGAAAAGGAGTAATGAAGCATCACATGGCCAGGTGTTAGTAAATATTGTGATAAGTTGGTTTTCATATAAGAAAGTTTTTTGAAGTTATCCTTCATATAATCTACACGTTGATTTTTTATAAGAAGAGAGCATGTGACAACCTTACTATTCTTTAGAACATTTGCTTTTTCCAAAATATAAGGCACTGAACCTCCCCTTTCATAACCTATACTGAATACAAATCTCTTTAAGACAAGCTATGCAACAAGTGGTGAATGTATGTTAGTTTTTATCCCAAACCCCAAAAACCCCATGGAAATCTAATTTTCCATGGGGTTTTATCTTATTTTCCTTCGATTAATGAATCGAGGTGTTCGAAAAAGCTTGGGTAAGAGATTGAGATACATTCAGCATCTGAAAGTGTAACTTCACCACTTGCTATACATGCAGCGATAGCCAGCATCATACCAATTCTATGGTCTCCGTGACTAGATACATGGCCTTCAGTCAACTGTTTCTTATTACCTGTAATGATCATACCATCTTCTGTTGGCTCGATCACTGCGCCAAGTTGCGAAAGCTCCCCAACCACAGTATCAATTCGGTTCGTTTCCTTTACTTTTAGCTCACTTGCGTCTTTGATGACAGTTTTTCCTTCTGCTTGGGTTGCTAATAAGGCTATTACAGGAATTTCATCAATAAGACGCGGTATGATATCACCACCGATTTCAATACCTTTTAGATTAGATGTTTGTATCGTAAGGTCAGCAATCGGCTCATTGTTTGCTATTCTTTCATTCTCGATTTCTAAACGTGCTCCCATTTTAACTAAAACATCAATAATTCCTGTTCTAGTAGGATTCATGCCGACATTTTTCAAGGTTATATGGCTATTCGGCACAATAGCGCCTGCAACAAGGAAAAATGCTGCTGAAGAGATATCCCCTGGAACTTGGATATGTGTTCCTTTTAGATGCTGACCACCCTTAATCTTAACAGTAAGGCCATCTTCTTCTATTTCACAACCAAACGCACGTAGCATACGTTCCGTATGATCTCTTGATTTATGCGGTTCTGTAACAGAGGTAGTTCCTTTTGCATTTAGACCCGCTAAAAGGATCGAGGATTTGACTTGTGCACTTGCTACAGGTGAAACATAGTCAATTCCCTCTAGTGAGCCTCCACGAATCGCTAATGGTGTAAAATTACCGTCTTCTCTACCATCAATTTTAGCCCCCATTAGACGTAATGGTGCTGTTACACGTTTCATTGGTCTTTTTGCAATTGATTCATCACCAATCATACATGTATGAAGTTCAAGACCTGATAATAGCCCAACCATTAATCGAATAGTTGTCCCAGAGTTACCTACATCTAATACCTCAACTGGTTCTCGTAACCCTGAAAAACCGACACCCTCAATTTCTACATGATTGTTATCCTGTTTAATGTTGACACCTAATTTTTCAAAACAGCTGATGGTACTTATACAGTCGTCCCCAGTTAAAAAATTATCGACAACTGTTTTCCCCTCAGCAATTGCTCCAAGCATGATGGAGCGATGGGAAACAGATTTATCTCCAGGAATATCAATTAAACCATTGAGACCTGATATGTTTGTGCGCAGTTGATGAGTACTCAATATTATCACTCCTTAAATAATGACCCTTTTCAATTATTCAAATACTACTTTATCCATAAAAAGTTTCATAGGTTGTTCTGCTTTCAATACACCTCTTAGCTTTTTGACGATCTTCGTCACTTTGGAAACTAATCCGTAAGACTCCATAAATTTCTTCTCTTGTCTCAATAATACGGATATTTGTAATACTAATTCTTTCTTCCGCAAGAAGTCCAGTGATTTCCGAAACAATCCCAGGATAATCAGGAATATCAACATACAAGTCATAAAATGATGGAATTGCGCCTTTTGTTCGGGTTGGTAGCCCATCACGAAAATCCTTGGCATCCATGAAATAATTATAAATGTCGTCGCCTTTACCATTAGCAACCAAGTTTCGTATTTGTTCCATTTCGCCTATCCATTTTTCAAAAAGATCTAGCAATATATTTCGATTTTGTAGTAAAATATCACGCCACATGGATGGATTACTAGACGCAATTCTTGTTATGTCTCGAAAGCCTCCTGCAGCTAAGGGACGAACAAGTTCGTTTATCTGATCATATTCCTTAGCTTGATGAACAAGACTTGCTGCAACAATATGTGGAAAATGACTAATTACACCTGCTACACGGTCGTGTTCCTCAGGTGTCATGATGACAAAATTTGCTTTTGTCCCTCTTAAAAGTATTTTTAGCTTTTCAACACCTCGTTTTGTTGAAGGGTTCTCATTATGAGGTGTGAAAATATAAAAGGCATTTTCAAAAAGGTGTTCCTTCGCTGCTACAACTCCGCTCTTATGGGAACCAGCCATCGGATGACCACCGATAAAGGTTACACCAAGACTACCAAATATCGAGTCTGCAGTTTGTACAATTTCCTGTTTTGTACTTCCCACATCCGTTACGATAACTTCCTTTTTCAGTTCATATGAACTAAGTTGTTGAATCATATCAACTGTTTGCTTAACAGGAACGGATATAAAAATATAGTCACAATTATGTAAAACCTCACCTAAATCAAATACCACTTCATCAATTACTTTTAATTTCTTTGCAAGCTGCGGGGTTTCCGCATTGCTGTCATAACCGAAAATGATTGCATCAGGATGTTCTTTTTTTATCGCAAGTGCAATCGAACCACCAATCAATCCAAGTCCAATTACCAATATGTTTTTTGTCATCTCATTATCACCACCGAAAATAGAAACACGTAATGGGGGTTACGTTTAACCCCCACAGTGTTAGTTCTTTTGATTTGTTAACATCTCTGTAAGTATTGAAATAAGTTCCTTATTTTGTTCCTCCGTACCGACAGTAATACGAACGCTAGTTGGAAAGCCTAGAGGATTACCTGAGCGTACAATAAAGCCACGCTCTAATAAATAGTGGAACACATCATCTCCAGGTTGTTCAAAATTAATCAAAATGAAATTACCAAACGATGGATAATAAGATAAATTATTTTCCTCACAAAAAGTATAAAATTGCTGTAAGCCTCGTTTATTTTTTTCCACATAAGTTGCAATGAACTCTTGATCGTCCAATGCAGCGGCTGCTGCAATTTGTCCGACTCGATTTGAATTGAATGGCTGTCTTACAGGTTCGATTTTAGAGATAAAATCACTATTACCAATCGCATACCCCACACGTAGCCCACCTAAACCGTATGCTTTTGAAAATGTTCGTAAGATTATAAGGTTCGGATAGTCACTTAGTAGTGAAACGGTATTCGGGTAGTCTTCTTCATTTGCTGCGAACTCATAATAAGCTTCATCCATCACAATTAGAACATGACTTGGAACCTGCTTTAAGAAAGTATGAAGTTTCTCTGAGCTAACATATAAGCCAGTTGGGTTATTTGGCGAACAAACCCATACGATTTCCGTATTTTCATCGATTTGCTGTAGCATTCCATCAAGGTCATGATGTCCATCAATGAGATCCACTTCACGAACCTCTGCCCCTTCGATAATGGCATTATGCTTATACTGAGAAAATGATGGAGTAGCCATAACTGTATTTTTTCCAGGTGCAAGCAATGCAGTCGTTAGAATATGAATCACATCATCTGAACCATTTCCAAAAAGAAGTTGAGAACCATCTACTCCAAGATGTTTTGCAAGCTTTTCCCTTAGTTCAGTTGCATAACCATCAGGGTAAATCGCAAATGAATCCAAACTGTTTCTTACTGCTTCTTTTGCTTTTTCTGAACTTCCATATGGGTTTTCATTTGAAGCTAATTTCACAATTTTTTCTAATCCAAATTCCCTTTTAACATCTTCTGCTGGCTTTCCTGGTTGATATGGTTTTAGATCTAATAACTGTTCTTTAATATTCATTTGAAGCTACACCTCTTAACTATTGATTGGATGCAATACATCACTTACAAAACTTCTGAAATGGTATAAGGCGGTAGCTCTTGTTTCCTTATTCATTAAATCTGGTAGGAGCTCTTCAATCTTTAGGACTAGTGCACTTCCCATGATAACCCCATCACAATGGTCTTTTAGTGCTTCTACTTGAGATGAATTAGAAATACCAAACCCAACTGCTACCGGTATTCGGCTATAGCGTTTAACCTCTTGTAAAAATGAATATACCTCATGATTAAGTGAATTTCGAACACCTGTCACTCCTAGGGATGATACACAATATAAGAACCCTTGAGCATGACTAGCAATTTTTTCAATTCGGTTAGTCGAGGTTGGTGCAACTAGGGAAATAAATTTTAATCCCTCGTTTTCACATTTCCTTCTAAGGTCTTCACTTTCTTCAAAAGGTAGGTCAGGAACAAGTAATCCGTCTATACCATTTTGTCGCGCTAAAGCGAAAAAGTTTTCTTCTCCTAATTGTAGCATAGGATTGAAATAGGTAAAGATAATTACCGGAATTTTTAATCCTTTTTTTCGCATAACCGATACCAATTCCATCGAGCTTTTAAGTGTAACTCCATTTTTCAAGGCACGTCCTGATGCCCGTTGAATAACAGGACCATCTGCCAATGGATCAGAGTATGGGATTCCTAACTCAAGAATGGAAGCACCTGCTTCCTGTAAGGAGAGCGCGATTTCAACTGTTACTTCTGGATGGGGATCACCCGCAACGATAAATGGGATAAATAATTTTTCATCCTTGGGTAATCGGTTCGTAAAGGTTGTGTTCATGAGTAGCTCCTCCTTCTTCTAGATAAGTCATTAGTGAATGAACGTCTTTATCACCACGACCAGACAAACAAACTAAAATTGATTCGTCAGGTGACATTTCTTTTGCCATCTGAATCGCCTTAGCCATTGCATGAGCAGATTCAATTGCTGGGATAATACCTTCTACTCGAGTAAGCATTTGTAATGCTTCAAGTGCTTCTTTATCCGTAACGCTTTCATATTTTACTCTTCGGCTATCAGCCAGATAAGCATGTTCGGGTCCAACACCTGGGTAATCAAGCCCAGCAGAAATAGAATACGGTTCGGTTATTTGCCCGTGCTCGTCCTGGAGAAGATACGTAAGTGAACCATGAATGACTCCTTTTGTTCCTTTTGTAATCGTCGCTGCGTGCAAGGAAGTATCAACACCCTTTCCTGCCGCCTCAGCGCCAATTAGACGTACATCCTCATTTAAAAAAGGATAGAACATTCCAATTGCATTACTTCCCCCACCGACACACGCAACGACAGCTGTTGGCAATTGTTGTTCAATTTGTTGGAACTGTTTTTTAGCCTCATCACCAATGATTCTTTGGAAATCACGGACCATTTTCGGATATGGATGTGGCCCGACCACGGAGCCAATCAAATAATAATGATCTTCACAATTTTGGACCCAATATCGGATTGCTTCATTCGTTGCATCCTTCAATGTCTGGTTTCCGCTAGTTGCTGGAATAACTTCCGCACCTAAGAGCCTCATTCGAAAGACATTCAACTTTTGTCGTTCAATATCTTCAACACCCATAAATACTTTACATTCCAAACCGAATTTTGCAGCAACCGTCGCTGCTGCAACACCATGTTGCCCCGCTCCGGTCTCAGCAATAATTTTGTTCTTTCCCATTCTTTTAGCGAGGAGCGCTTGACCGATTGCATTGTTAATTTTGTGTGCACCGGTATGGTTTAGGTCCTCACGTTTTAGATAAATCTTTGCCCCACCTAATTCTTTTGTTAAGCGATCAGCATAGGTAAGGGCGGTTGGCCGACCTGAATATTCTTTCAAGATACGAATATATTCGTTATGAAATTCTTGATCTTGGTAAGCTTCTTCTAAAGCTTTTTCAATTTCCTCTAAGGGCTTCATCAATGTTTCAGGCACAAACTTACCGCCAAATTCACCGAATCTACCATTTTTATTTGGTACGTTCAACAACTCTATCCACCCATTTCTCTATTGTTTGTATGATAAATTGATCTTTTTTTCCGTCACGTTCAATTCCACTTGAGATATCAAAACCATCAATCTTATAGCTAAGCAGGTTTTTAATATTTTCCGAATCAATTCCCCCAGCGATAAAGCAAGGAACAGCTTGACGACTCGCTTCCTGTTGATAGATTGGAATTGACTTCCAATCAAAGGAAACGCCAGTGCCCCCCCACATATTTGTTACCTTTGTATCAACGACATAACCATCAGCAGCCCCTGCGTACTCCTGCATCGTTTTTAATGCATGTTTATCGTGGTGGATGACCTTCCATACGTTACAACCCGTCTTTTCTTTTACCTGTTTAATAAAGTCAATCGATTCTGTACCATGACATTGGATGACGGATAATTGAACAGAATCAAGTACTGCTTCAATTTCTTCTAGGGCAGCATTGACGAATACACCTACTGTTTGTTTGCCGTTAAGATCGACTTCCTCTAACCACTTTTTCAAATCAGTTGCTTTAACCATGCGCTTACTATTTGCAAATATAAAACCAACGTAATCCGCTTTTGTTTTTACAATTACTTGTAAATCCTCTAAGGATTTGTTACCACAATATTTAATAAGTGGTCGACACATTTTGAACCTCTTCAAACATTTGCTTAAGCCCTAAACCAGGAGATTTCGCTCTCATAAATGCTTCGCCAATTAGAGCAGCATTTGCACCATATTTAATAATATCTTTGATATCCTGTGGAGTATGAATACCACTTTCACTTACTACTAGACTCTCACGTGGTGCTTCTATAGCAATCTCTGCCGTATGAAGAATCGTTGTTTCAAATATCTTTAAATTTCGATTGTTAATCCCGAGTAATTTGGGCGTAAAAATCTTACAAACCTGTTCCATCACTTCACGTGAATGGATTTCAACAAGGCACTCTAAACCTCTTTCATAAGCCTCACAATAATATTCATGTAATTGGTTCGGTTCAAGCGCCTCACCAATTAGTAAAATTGCATCCGCACCAATTTTCTCGCTTTGTACGATTTGCTTTGCATCAACGATAAAATCTTTTCGCAAAACTGGGATATTCACTTTTTTCTTAATGTCCATTAAATATTCCATTGACCCTTGAAAGAATGGTTCATCCGTTAATACAGATATGGCATCTGCTTTTGCTTCTTCATATTCTATTGCAAACTGGACTGGATGAAAATCCTCCCTAATCACTCCTTTTGAAGGAGATGCCTTTTTTACTTCTGCAATAATTCCCAATGAACGATTCGGATTAGAAAGAGCTTGATATAAAGACTTTCGTTCTACTTCACAATCTATCTCAGGGTATGTGATGTTATGAATTTCTATCTTTTTTTGTTCTAAAATTCTATTTAGCATAGTACTCTACCTCACGATTTCGTAGTTGTTCAAATTGACTTCGAGCAATTCCCATTACAAGTGCTTCTCTTGCCATTTCTACACCTTCTCCAATACTGTTGACCTTTCCAGAGACGTAAATAGCTGCACCAGCATTTAATAACACTATATTCGTTGCACTTTGATTGGCAGTCCCGTATAAAACATCCCGTAACAAGTTGGCACTCTCGACCACTGAAGACACTTGAATATCCTTCATGTTTCCACGTGGAAGGTTGACATCTTCAGGAGAAAGGACAAATCTAGTAATCTCACCATTTTTCAATTCGACAACGTCTGTTTCAGTTGTAATACTGCATTCATCAAGCCCATCACGACCTGATACAAATAACACATGTTCAGAACCAAGCTTCCCGAGAGCATGAGCCATCTTTTCAGCATAATCTGTTGAATAGACACCCAATACTTGCTTTTTACATCTTGCGGGATTTGCCATTGGACCTAATAAATTAAAGACGGTTCTAAATCCGATTTCCTGTCTCGGCGTTACGGCATGTTTCATTGCTGCATGATAAATCGGTGCAAATAAGAAACTCATATTTCGTTTGTTTAATGCTTCTTTCGCTTCTTCCTGGGTTGATTGAATCTCAACACCTAGATACTCTAAAACATCGGCACTACCACTTTTTGAAGATACCGCTCGATTCCCGTGCTTCGCGACCTTTATTCCTAATGAAGAGACTACAATTGCAGATGCAGTAGAGATATTAAAGGTAGAAGCTCCGTCTCCACCCGTACCACATGTATCGATTACTTGGTCACTCTCGTAATCTAACTGCATCATATGCTCTCTCATTGCTCTGGCAAAGCCTGTAATCTCTTCAACCGATTCCCCACGAAAACGAAGGATCGAAAGCAAGCTTGCAATTTGGCTTGCTGTTGCATTTCCAGACATAATGACATCCATGACTTGATAACTTTCTTCTTCCGTTAAAACTTCACCATTGATACATTTATTTAATAGTTGTTTAAACATGAATATCCTCCTTATCGAACGCTTCCTCAGCTAATTGAATTGTTTGGATCAATGCACTTGCTTTATTTACCGTTTCTAACCATTCATGTTCAGGAACTGAATCAGCAACAATTCCCGCTCCAGCTTGCACATGGGCAACACCATCTTTAATAATGGCAGTCCGAATGGTAATACAAGAGTCTATGTTGCCATCAAACCCAATATATGCAATGGTACCTGCGTATAAATTTCGAGCTGTCGGTTCTAGCTCGGAAATAATTTGCATGGCTCGGATTTTAGGTGCGCCTGATACCGTTCCTGCTGGAAAAGCTGCTAGCAATGCATCTAATGGGTCAACTTTTTCGTCTAATTCTCCCGTTACCTTTGAGATTAGGTGCATAACATGTGAAAATCGGCCAACTTCCATAAGGACAGGTGTTTCAACAGAACCAAAGGTAGATACCCTGCCAATATCATTTCTTGCTAAATCCACCAGCATATAATGCTCCGCTTTCTCTTTTTCGTCCTGGAGCAATTCAGTAGCTAATGCATCATCTTCCTCCTTCGTCTTCCCTCTGCGCCTTGTCCCAGCAATCGGATGAATCTCAAGATGTTTATGATGAATTTTTATTAATCGTTCAGGAGAGCTTCCGACAATCTCGATATCATTTACTTTAATATAAAATAAATAGGGGGAAGGATTGACCATCCGTAATACCCGATAAAGCTGGAATCCACTAACTGAAACTGGAATCTCAAACCTTTGTGACAACACAGCTTGAAAAATATCACCCGCGGTAATATAGTCTTTTATTTTCATAACCGCATCTACGAATTCTTGTTTTTCAAAATTCGTTTTGATATCAGACACATTGGGTATTTCATGTATTTTGGGTAATAACAGCATTTCACTTTGCTCTTTGTTTTGGGTGATCCTCGATAAATACATATTAATTTTTGAATGAGCATGTTCAAAAACAGCTTTTTGAGTACGTTCGTCTTCATCCCCATTAAGACGAATAAAGTGGACAATAATTAGTTCACGTGAATGATGATCTAATGCTAGTATCGTTTCACAAAATAAAAACTGATAGCGCTCCATGTTTAAATCATCATTACGGTGCTCCTCCACTTTTTCAAAGGTTGAGATAGCGTCATAACTAATGTAACCAACTGCTCCACCATAAAAGGGAATTTCAATCTCCAGTGGCTTTAAGTTGAGATAATCCTTGATCCAATTAAAGGCATCCTTTATGGATTGTTTTTTCACCATACTTTGTTGGTTTTCATTTTTTACAAAAAATTGGCCGTTGTTTTCATCAATGAATAGAAATGGTTTTAAACCAATAAAGGAATATCTTGACCAATCTGATTCATGATCCTTACTCTCAAGCAGAAAGGATGCTTCATTTTTTAAATTTTGAAAAATTTGAATAGGTGTTAACGTATCAACTAGGAAACGTTTTACGATCGGAATGGTCCGATATTGTTTTGCATCGGACACAAACGAGGAAAAATTATACGTATTCAATAGGCTCACTCCTCCATAAATTATGGAGAATGAGGAATTAGGAGGTTTTTGAAGAATGGAATCGATTGTTTATATTAATGGCTGTTTTTCACGTTTTGTTGCATATCGTTGATTTAAACCGTAGTTGGATATTTCTAAGCAGGCTCGGCTAGGATGAAGCTTGCACACAATTCGAGAATTTGCCGATTATAATCGACACATCTGTGGCAAACTCGACACTTGAAATGCCTATGTGCCTAAGACTCCAACAAAAGGCAAAAACATTTTCGAGGAATCACTGCCTTTTTGCTTCAATACCATGGTTTCCACCTTACTAGCTAAAAACAACTTTAATCTAGAAAAGAAGCCTTTATAAACAACCGATAAAAATAAACAACCCAAAGACACTTTCGTATCTTTGGGTAGAAGTATACATAAATAAACCTAAGCTAACCTCAGCTAAACTCTCTCATTCTCATCTACCCTAAACTCTGCTCTAAACTACAATCAAATTTCGAAAACTTACTAAACTCAAACTTTACTAAATGTTGTTACTTATCTTATCGTATGCCTAACGACTTTGTCAATGCATAGTTTTATTTATTTCCCTTTAACAGTGGAAAGATCTGGTCTTAAAACGATGGCCCCTTTTTGGTAAATATGGTGGATTTCCTCTTGTCCCGCGTTCGTATTTACCGTCATCATTACACGAATGCACATTGGCAGTGAGCCTGGAACAGGAATTTCCCTCATACTTATTACCGGAACAAATGCCCAGCCATCAATTTGTCTTGCAGCAGCTGCAGGAAAAGCTGCATCAATATCCTCAGTGACTGAAAATAAGATTTGAGCAACATCTGCTGCTTCGAGATTGTTTTCTGAAATCATTTCACGTAACAGCTTTTCTGTGGCTTCTAAAATCTCTTGTTTATCGTTGTTTTCAATTGTTGTAGCACCACGAATTCCCCTAATCATCATTGTTCCTCCTTCCCACCATCTTCTTAACGGAACTCATTTAAGTAAAAGAGCAGTTTGTCGTCATCTATATCTTGAATAACAGTTTCTCCAATATTCTTTAATAGGACCATTTTTACTTTTCCTGATGTTGCCTTTTTATCATGCTTCATTCGTTCTAGTAATTTCGTTTTGTCTAATTCTTGTGGAATGCTGGTTGGAAACCCGAATAAGCTAAACCATTCCTTAATTTGTTCAGAAGATAGATCAATTTTATAGATGTTTTCACTTACCTTTAATGCAAAAATCATCCCTATCGCAACACCATCACCGTGTGTGATTTTACCGTATCCCGATTCAGCCTCTATTGCATGACCAAGTGTATGTCCAAAATTCAGAATCGCACGTAATCCTTTTTCCTGTTCATCCTCAGAAACTACCTTTGCTTTTACAGATACCCCTTTTAATACAGCGTATTGAAGTTTTTCACCTTGTAAATCGTCTAAAGATGTAATTTCTTCTGTTAACCAATTATAAAAATCAGGATCCCAGATTAATCCGTGCTTTATGACTTCTGCAAAGCCTGATCTGAGCTCTATCTTCGGCAAAGACTTCATTAAATCAATATCATATAGAACGGCATTTGGTTGATGAAAAGCACCAATCATGTTTTTTCCTAGTTCATGATTGATGGCAACTTTTCCTCCTACTGCACTATCATGAGCTAATAATGTAGTTGGGATTTGAATAAAAGGAATGCCTCGCATAAATGTTGCTGCAACGAAACCTGCAAGGTCTCCTACGACACCCCCGCCCAAAGCAAGGATAACTGATGAACGATCTAATCCTTGTTCCAATGCATAGGTCTGACATTGGTAATACATGTCAAAAGATTTAGCACTCTCCCCAGCAGGGATTATAAACGATAAAGGCTTATCATATTGTTGGTGAAGAATACTGATCACTTTCTCCAAATAAATGTCGGCAACAGCCTCATCACTAATGACAAGCACCTTTGATACTGATTGACATGTATCTTTTATCACTTGTGGCAACTGACCAAGTATGTCAGTCCCAATGTACATCGGATACGTTTTCGATTTTGTGGAAATGGTCAATTGATCCATTAGAAATCCCTCGAATACTCACGCATTTTATCTACGTTTTCTTGGATTAGGTCCATTCTGTCTTGTCCAAATTGCTCAATTATCGCATTTGCAACTTCCCAAGCAACTACTGCTTCTGCAACAACCGATGCGGCAGGAACTGCACAGCTGTCAGATCTTTCAATACTTGCCTCAAATACTTCTTTCGTTTCAATATCAACACTCTTTAGTGGTTTGTAAAGAGTTGGAATTGGTTTCATAACGCCTCGAACAACAATCGGCATTCCGTTCGTCATTCCACCTTCAAAGCCACCTAAATTGTTGGTTCTTCTCTTATATCCATTTTCTTCATCCCAAATAATTTCATCATGTACTTGGCTTCCTGGAATTCGTGCAGCGTCAAAACCGATACCAAATTCAACACCTTTAAAAGCATTGATACTCATAACAGCAGCTGCAATTTTAGAATCTAGCTTTCTGTCATAATGTACATAGCTTCCAACACCTGCAGGCACACCTTCAACAATGACTTCCACAACACCACCGATTGAGTCACCATTTTTCTTAGCTTCATCAATCGCGTTCATCATTTGAAGACCTGCTTCTTCGTCTAGACATCTTACTGGAGATTCTTCTGTTTTTGTTTTTAACTCTTCTAAAGTAGAATATGTGGTATCTTTTGCACGTACGCCACCAATTTCTAAGACATGTCCAGCAACATTAATCCCTAAAGTTGCTAAGAATTTTTTAGCAACTGCACCTGCTGCAACTCGTACAGTCGTTTCCCTTGCTGAAGATCTTTCGAGAACATTTCGCATATCTCGATGGCCATATTTGATGGCTCCATTAAGGTCTGCATGTCCTGGACGTGGACGTGTAATTTTACGTTTAATATCTTCTGCCTCTTCATCAGAAATAGGTTCAATCCCCATGATTTTTGTCCAGTGCTTCCAGTCATTGTTTTCAACAATCAATGCAATTGGTGAACCTAAAGTCTTACCATGGCGTACACCACTTGCAATTTGCACTTGGTCTTTTTCAATTTGCATTCTTCTGCCTCGCCCGTGCCCTTTTTGGCGTCTAGCAAGTTCAAAATTAATATCTTCTGTCGTAATTTCTAAACCAGCAGGTACACCTTCAAGTATTGTTGTAAGCTGCGGGCCATGTGATTCACCAGCTGTTAAGTATCTCATCTATGTTCCTCCTTGTATGTTAAAGTGAATATCAGCATTCACTTTCGTAATTTAAAGCGATTATGTATCAATATATCATAATCTTGGTATTTTCGGTAAAATTTTTTCTAAATTTTCTATGATTATATCATCTAGTTATAAAAGAAAACGAATTCACCATCTGGCAAATTCGATTTCTTAATATTAACAATAAATTGTAGTTTTGTCATTATTCACACGCTTTATTTTTTTCGATAAAAGAAAGTGTCTTCCGTTTCGAAATTGTATGAACCTGGATTAAAAATTTGTTCTGTACTACCAACAAATAAGATCCCGTTGGGTTTAAGTGCATTACTGAACTTTTTATAAAGCATGTCCTTTCCTTCTTCTGTAAAATAGATCAAAACATTTCTACAAACAATTAGATCAAACTGAGACCCAAAGGGATCAGCAAGTAAATTTTGTTTTTTAAAAGTCACTGTCTTTTTAATATCTGGATGGATATTGTAAAAGGCCCCATCTTCAGTAAAGAAACGGTTCTTCATGTCAATTGGGACTTCTTGAAGTGATCGTTCGGGATATATACCCAGCCTAGCTCTAGCTAAGATGTTTTCATCTATATCAGTAGCTAAGATGGATATTTTATGTAGTGGCAAAAACTTCGACAGAATCATTGCTAGTGTATAGGGCTCCTCCCCAGCAGAACATGCTGCACTCCACACTTTTAAATTTTGATTCTCTTTAAGGAGTTTTGGTAGAATCTTTGTTTCAAGAACGTCCCATCGTTTTCGATTCCGATAAAACTCTGAAACATTAATTGTCATTCGATCGAGAAACTCATGCAGAAGTTCCTTATCTTGTTCAATACCTTTAAAGTATTCCTGAAAATTTGAGAATCCTCTTTTTTCATATAGCGAGGTAAGTCTTCTTACCATTTGCGCTTCCTTGTATAATTGTAAATCAATACCTGTTTTCCTTTTTATCTGTTGTGTAAATAGTGTGTAATCGGTGTTCATAGTTTCTCCTCAAAACAATCTTGATTTTGGTGGTGGTAGTTCCTTAAGAAAAAC
>Ga0079224_100003576_pt1 | contig 19723 bp, 10 predicted proteins | sample Stecom2015_FD_80414 | JGI IMG/M metagenome (GOLD analysis project Ga0079224, IMG submission 80414) | Agricultural soil microbial communities from Utah to study Nitrogen management - Steer compost 2015 | ecosystem: Environmental > Terrestrial > Soil > Agricultural land | place: USA: Utah...
GTAATTAGAAGACTTATAACCATATGAAAACGATTTTGATATTAACCTTTTTACTGTCGATTTGTGTGACAACTAGTGCACAAGACCTACAGGCAGCTCCAAAAGGCTTTGATGTAGAACAACCGGATATAATGCACGGTAGCATGGACACTATTAGTTATAATTCCCATACGGTCGGGGTCAAACGGACGGCACTGCTATACAAACCTCCTGGTTTTAAACCTACAGAACAATATCCTGTACTTTATCTTTTGCACGGCATCGGTGGGGACGAATTTGAATGGTTTAAAAACGGCGTTCCACATATTATTTTAGATAATTTATATGCAGCGGGCAAGATAGAACCTATGATCGTAGTATTTCCCAATGGACGGGCGATGAAAGATGACCGCGCTTCTGGCAACGTGATGGCGCCAGACAAAGTGGCAGCCTTTGCGGCGTTTGAAAAAGACCTTTTAGAAGATCTTATACCTTATGTGGAACACCATTACCCGGTAAAAGTAGATCGAATGAGCAGGGCGTTGTTTGGCCTGTCAATGGGTGGGGGGCAAGCGTTAAATTTTGGTTTAGGAAATTTAGATGTTTTTGCCTGGGTAGGTGGCTTTTCATCTGCTCCCAACACGAAGACACCTGAGGAGCTCGTGCCGGATCCGACGAAAGCAAGCAAACAATTAGCATTGCTATGGTTGTCTTGCGGAGATCAAGACCGTTTGATAAATTTTACAACAAGGACGCACGAGTATTTGAAGAAGCATAATGTACCGCACACATATTACATCGAACAAGGCGGGCACGACTTTACAGTTTGGAAAAACGACTTGTATCTGATTTCCCAACTATTATTTAAGTAGCATCCACTAGCATTCAGAAAAGCATGTATCTATATAAATACATCCGGTTTCTTACTGTTGTAGGTTCACTCAGTCTCATATGCATTTGTTCTTACAGTTATGGACAACGTTTCCACGAACTGAAACTATGGTATGATAAGCCTGTGATGGATGATGTATGGGAGCAGGCGTTGCCGATCGGAAATGGCCGCTTAGGGGCCATGGTTTATGGCATTCCCCAACAGGAGGAATTGCAACTAAATGAAGAAACAATATATGCTGGCGGCCCCTACCGTAATGACAACGAAAAGGCCCTATCGGCATTGCCGCAGATTCGAGATTATGTATTTCGAGGACAGACAGAAGCGGCGGATCGCCTGATAAACGAAGCGTTTTTTACCGACACGCACGGTATGCCCTATCAGTCCGCAGGCAGTGTACTGATAAATTTTGAAGGACATGAGCGATACCAAGACTATTATCGCGAACTGGATATAGACAAAGCTGTCGTATTATCCCGCTACACTGTCAATGGTGTGACCTATACCCGCGAACTATTTTCATCATTTGCGGATGATGTTATTGTAATGCAGATTACTTCCAGCAAAAAGGGCGCACTAAATTTTGATGTGAAATACGAAAATCCGGCTGAACATACGGTATTTAAAGCAGGTAACAGTTTGGTGTTGGAAGGAAAAGGAACCGCGCATGAGGGAATCGAAGGCGAAATAGTCTACCAAACGCATACATGTGTTAAGACCACGGATGGAAAAGTCCAAATTGCAGATAATATATTGAGCGTGTCCGACGCGACGTCCGCTGTTGTGTATGTTTCTATTGGAACTAACTTCATAAACTACAAGCGAGTAAGTGCAGATCCTGAAAAGCGTGCCTCAGAGAAAATGTTAGCTGCTGCAAAGTATGGCTATAAGGTCGCGAAAGAGCGCCATACCGCGATTTATAGGGAACAATTTGATCGGTTTAAGCTGAATTTAGGACAGCATCCGGTTGCGTCACGGCAAACAACTCCCGAGAGAGTCGCAAACTTCAAAGCGACACAAGATCCTTCATTGGTGACGCTACTAGCACAATTCGGCCGATATCTTTTGATTAGTTCGTCTCAACCGGGCGGACAGCCAGCGAATCTCCAAGGCATCTGGAATAGGTCGCTCTACCCAGCATGGGATAGTAAATACACAATAAATATTAACACGCAAATGAATTATTGGCCGGCGGAGGTCACGAACTTGCCGGAGACCCATAAGCCGCTTTTCAAAATGATTAAAGAATTGGCGGAAAGTGGTAAAATAACGGCGAAAAAGCTTTACGGAGCAGAGGGATGGGTAGCACATCACAATACAGATATTTGGCGTGTAACAAGTCCTATAGATTTTGCGGCAGCGGGGATGTGGCCAACAGGAGGAACGTGGCTATGCCAACACTTATGGGAGCATTATCTTTACACGGGAGATAATAAATTTCTTAAAGAAATATACCCGATTATGACGGGCGCGTCTGATTTTTTGCTTTCAACCTTAATTGATCACCCAAAATATAAAGAAGATGGATGGCTGGTTCTAGCTCCGTCGATTTCTCCCGAACACGGCTCCATTTCGGCGGGTGTAACCATGGATAATCAACTGGCTTTCGACATGTTGACGAGGACTGCTTTAGCCAGCGAAATATTAGGAGAAGATTCTACCTACAGAGCGAAGTTGCTGACAGTTGCTAAACGTATTCCACCTATGCAGATCGGAAAATATTCGCAATTGCAAGAGTGGCTTGAGGATGTGGACGATCCGAAGAGTGACCACCGCCATGTATCACATTTATATGGATTATATCCTGGGAACCAGATTACCCCATATAAAACGCCCGAGCTGTTTGAAGCTGCTCGAAATTCTTTGCTTTATCGGGGGGATCTAGCGACCGGCTGGTCTATAGGCTGGAAGGTTAACCTATGGGCTAGGCTTTTGGACGGAAATCATGCGTACAAGATTATAAACAATATGCTCTCCATTGCAGATAAGGATAATAAAGATGGACGTACATATCCTAATCTGTTTACAGCCCATCCGCCGTTTCAGATCGACGGAAATTTTGGATTAACTGCTGGTGTGGCTGAGATGTTGCTGCAGAGCCATGACGGTGCAGTACATCTATTGCCTGCTCTTCCCGACTCCTGGCCAACAGGTTCGGTATCGGGGATCGTTGCAAGAGGTAATTTCGAATTTGACATTACATGGAAAAACGGAACAATACAGCGTGCACTTGTAACGTCCAGAATAGGTGGGAACCTTCGGCTTCGGTCCTATGTGCCACTAAAAGGTAAAGGGCTTAAACCGGCGGCTGTGAACAGCGAGAACCGATTAATGAGCGCAGCAGTAGCTGTTAAAAAAGCAACGATTTCCAATAAGGCATCACTAAAAGGGAATAAATTGAAAGAGATATATGAATACGATATAGAAACAGTAGAAGGGAAGACATATACATTTTACCCAATGTAATTAAAATGAATACTTCAAATTAGGTTTATAATAAAGTGTTGACCTCTTTTAGTTGGAATAACACATAAAAACAGAGCTGCCATCGAGCAAGTTGTGGTAAGTTGTGTGAAATTAATAGGCATCGTGTTGTCTTGATAAAGAAACTGGTGTCGGTTCCAGGAGAGGTCATGAACATTTTAATCAATCATTGGGCATACCGGACAGATAGTCACAACGTTAGTAGCAAATCGAGTAAGTTTAACGAACGTATGAAAAACATCATTAAATGTATTGCAGGTTGCTCCTTCCTATGTTTAGGAACGAATGCTCTTGCTCAAAATCCCATTATCCAGACGAACTACACGGCTGATCCTGCACCTTTGGTTTATAATGATCGGCTGTACGTATACACGACCCATGATGAAGATGAATCGACTTGGTTCAATATGAACAACTGGCGTGTATACTCTACAAACGATATGGTTAACTGGACAGATCATGGTGTTATTCTTTCCTATACTGACTTTGAATGGGCGAAAGGTGATGCCTGGGCCGCACAATGCGTAGAGAAGAATGGTAAATTCTATTTGTATGTCCCAGCTATTTCTAGATATAATAATAAAGGAGCAATTGGCGTGGCAGTCGGCGATAGTCCAATAGGGCCATTTTATGATCCCTTGGGTAAACCGTTAGTTCAAAGTGAGTGGGGAGATATCGATCCGACCGTTTTCATTGACGATGACGGACAAGTCCATATGTATTGGGGAAATCCAAAGCTCAAATATCTGAAACTTAATGAGGATATGATATCGTATTCCGGTGAGACCATCGAAGTTCCAATGATTGAAGAGTCGTTTGGACGGCGCGAAGGAAACTCAGAACGGCCCACAAAATACGAAGAAGGCCCCTGGCTTTACAAGCGGAATAATTTATACTATCTATTCTGGCCGGGAGGGCCGCTCCCCGAGTTTATCGGCTACTCTACAAGCGATAAAGCCGAGGGGCCGTGGAAATACGCGGGAATTATCATGCCAGCGGAGGGAGGTGCGTTTACAAATCATCCCGGTGTTATTGACTTTAAAGGAAAAACGTATTTCTTCTACCATAATGCAGCACTACCCGGTGGTAGTGGATTCACACGGTCAGTGGCAGTTCAGGAACTTGAATTTAACGAGGACGGAAGTGTACGGCCGATGACGATGGCAAGAGGCATTACCGAAGCTATTGCGACCGTCAATCCTTTTGAATTAACGCAAGCCGAGACAATTTCTTGGTCTGAGCATGTCAAATCGTTTCAGAACGACAAGGTTGGAGTGTTTATTAAAGCTAAAAAAAATGATGCATTCACTTGTGTAAAAAATGTCGATTTCGGTACAGAAGGTGCATCTTCGTTCTTTGCTCGAGTGGGAACCACCCACAATGGTAACGTGCATATGGAAGTACGATCGGGGGCCACTGATGGTCCCGTTTTAGCAACCGTTAAAGTACCGATGACAGGAGGTGATGACCGGTGGATGGCACTAGAGGTAGAACTCAAGAATAAAATAGTTGGAGTTCACGATCTCTATTTTGTATTTAAAGGGAAGGCTGCTTCAAACATCATGTATTTTGATTGTTGGAAGTTTGGGAAATGACTAAGTAAAATGAATTTTTAAGTCAGCATATGAACAAAAAGGAGCAAATGTGTAGCCAAAGTCCATTAACGAAACCTCTTCGCCATATATTGGCTTTGCTGGTTTGTTGTTTGTTTGTAACAGCCGGTTATGGAAAAATCCGGTTGCCACAACTGATCAGCGACCGGATGGTGCTGCAACGGGATATAGAACTCAATATTTGGGGGTGGGCAGATAAAGGGGAGAAAGTGACTGTACGATTTAAAGAAAAGGTGTATCATACCGAGCCTGACGAGAACGGAAAGTGGATTGTTACATTTCCACCACAGCAAGCAGGCGGCCCTTTTATTATGCGAATTAATGAAATAACCATTCGCGATATTTTGATTGGCGACGTATGGTTAGGATCTGGGCAGTCGAATATGGAAACTCCCATTACCCGTTTAACCGATCGGTATCCCGAAATAGAGATATCGAACAACCATATGATACGGTATTTTAAGGTGCCCACACAGCATAGTGCAGTTGACGGAAAAGATGACATTCCTCTTGGCGGAGAGTGGTATTCGGGAACGGCTTCGGATGTTCTGAAATGGACGGCATTGGCCTTTTTTTACGCGCAGCAGGCCTACGAGCATACCCGCGTGCCACAGGGGATGTTGATCGCCAGTTTAGGGGGATCGGCAATAGAAAGCTGGATCAGCCAGGAACACCTGAAGCCATTTCCAGAGTTATTAGTAGATCAAGAAGCTTGGCGTACGATGAACTCTTCACAGCTCGCTGGCGAAACTGCGAAATGGACGTCTTTAGATTGGGATGACACCGACTGGCAAGTGATGGAACTGCCGGGATTCTGGCGTGATAAGGGATTAAATGCACGGGGAACAGTTTTTTTTCGAAAGGACTTTGTTTTGCCCGATTCTATGGCAGGCCGGTATGCTAAGCTGTATTTGGGAACGTTGATCGACAGCGATTCGGTCTTTATAAATGGTCATTTTGTTGGTTCGACGTCGTATATGTACCCACCAAGAAATTACCATGTTCGGGGGGGAATTTTAAAAGGTGGGAAAAATAACATCACCGTAAAGTTAACTGCCAACGCAGGAGATGGCGGTTTCATACCGGGAAAAGTGTATAAAATTTCCGGTGATCAATTGGAAATTGACTTGACAGGTGTGTGGAAATATAAAGTAGGAAGCGATTTAGCTGTCACCGAAGAATATCGGGAACGTCTGGAAAATATTAAAACAGCCGGATCGAGTTTATATAACGGCATGATCTACCCCCTGCGCGACTATAAAATAAGAGGAGCTATTTGGTATCAGGGAGAGTCAAACGCGGGGAGCCCGAAGAATTACCAGCATTTATTAACCTCTTTAATTGAAAATTGGCGGGAATTGTTCCATTGGGCAGAAATGCCTTTTCTGTTGGTACAGCTGCCAAATTATTCTACTGAACCTACAACTCCTCCGATATACAGCGGCTGGGCTTCGATACGGGAAGCACAGCTTAATGTTGTTATGCAGGTGCCCTATACGGCGCTTGCTGTAACATATGATGTAGGAGAATGGAACGATTTACATCCACTTAATAAAAAAGACGTCGCACACCGGTTGTTGCTTGGGGCCAGAAGGCTTGTATTTGGGGAGCAGTTGGTGAGTTCTGGGCCGTTATATAGTGACATGAAAATTGTGAACGATAAGATTATTATTTCCTTTTCAGCGATTGGCGGGGGCTTACAAGCCCGGAATGGCAAGTTAAAGCATTTTGCAGTAGCCGGACCCGATAAGAAGTTTGTATGGGCGGATGCGGTTATCAAAGGAAATACCATTGTTGTTAGTAGCAATGAAGTAAAGCATCCGGTTGCTGTTCGTTATGCATGGAGCGATAATCCCGTGCAAGCCAATCTAATGAATAAAGAAGGGTTATTGGCTAGCCCTTTTAGGACTGACTACTGGTAAATAAAAAATGGGAGACATAAGAAGATGAATCGCTTAAAAAGTATATTGACTTTAACATTCCTGTTATACGGCATGTTGATTTTGGTATGTGGACAAGCCCGGAATCCGGTTATCTGGGCCGATGTGCCGGATATGTCTATGATCCGAGTAGGTGACACGTACTATATGAGTAGCACAACAATGCACATGAATCCAGGACTTCCCATCATGAAATCTAAAAATTTGGTGGATTGGGAAATAGCAGGCTATGCGTATAATACGTTAGGAAATCTGGACGATTTCGAAATGGAAAATGGCAAGGATACCTATGGTAGAGGTTCGTGGGCGAGTAGTTTACGGTACCATAATGGTATATACTATGTTTCTACGTTTTCCAATAGTTCTGGATTGAATTATATTTATTCATCTACAGATCCAAATACTTCAGATTGGGAGGTCAAAACGTTTAAACCAATGGTGCACGACCACTCATTGTTTTTTGATGATGATGGTAAGGTCTATATGGTTACCGCAGGGGGGCGAATAGGTATACGTGAGCTGAAAAGTGATTTATCAGGTTTTAAAGAAGAAAGTGAAAAGAAAACCATCATCGAAGATGCTGACGCGATTACTGGTAAACCGAAAGGTTTACCAGCGGAGGGCGCACAACTGTTTAAAGCGAACGGTAAATATTATCTTTTTCTGATTACTTGGCCAAAAGGAAGCATGCGAACCCAGTTGTTGTTTCGTTCAGACAACATTATGGGGCCATATGAGGGGAAAGTTGTCTTAGAAGACAAAGGCGTGGCGCAAGGCGGCTTCATAGACAGCCCGGAAGGGGAGTGGTACGGATACTTTTTTCGTGACTCGGGCGCTGTAGGGCGTATCCCATATATAGTGCCTATGAAATGGGAAGATGGCTGGCCAGTGTTTGGCGATAAGGGAATGGTTCCCATGACACTAAATATTCCCGCCGAGCAGCCTGTTGTACCCGCGATTGTCGCGTCTGACGATTTTTCGCGTACAGATGGAGACGTTGACTTACCTTTAGTCTGGCAATGGAACCATAACCCGGATCACCAAAATTGGTCTGTGAGAGAACGAAAGGGATATCTTCGATTAAAAGCAGGACACATAACGAATAGCTTCCTAACGGCTAAAAATACCCTTACACAACGAACCTTCGGGCCAACGTGTAGCGGGGAAGTTGCCTTGGATGTGTCGGAAATGAACGATGGAGATGTGGCGGGTATAGGTCTCTTGCAACGTAAGTACGGATTGATCGGTGTCAAAAAGAAAGAGGGGAAATATTACATTTTCGCTGGCAATGCACAGCGCGCCGACAAGGACAACGAGTATTATCAAGAAGATGAAGTAATACCATTCGCAGGTGATATTGTTTATTTGAAAGTAGAAGCGAACTATATAAACCAGCGAGACGAAGGCTACTTTTATTATAGTATAGATGGGAAAAACTGGAAGTCTATCGGCAAGATCTTAAAGATGGTTTACACGCTAGACCATTTTATGGGGTATCGCTTCGCTTTGTTCAATTATGCTACGCAAAAAATCAACGGATATGTTGACTTTGACTATTTTAAGATAAGCGACAATTTGACCGCTAAAAACTAAAACGTATTATGTATGGAAAGATATTATTTTTCTCGGTTAAAAAAAGACCTGCTTTTGATCGCCACAGTATCCTTATTGTCGATGACCGAACTCGAGGCTCAGATTCCGTCGACACAGAGAGTTGAGCAGCAGCCTTTTGTACACACCGCTCAGGGCAACCCTTACCTGCCGCTATGGGAACATCTACCGGATGGCGAACCTCGGGTATTTGAAGACCCGGATAACCACGGGAAATATCGCGTCTACATCGTCGGTTCGCACGATGTCCGCTATGACAGCTATTGCGGGCCGGATATACGTATGTGGTCTGCACCCATAGAAGACTTATCCAGTTGGCGCGACGAAGGCGCTATTTTCACTTACGAAGTCGATGGACAATGGGATGTGATGTATGCACCGGACCTCGTTGAAGTTAAGCGAAAGGACGGAACCAAAGAATATTATCTTTATCCGCATAGCCGCGGCGCAAACAGGGAAGCAATGGTCGCTAAGGCAAGTCGACCTGACGGACCATTTACGCCAATTAACTTAACTTCGGACGGCCGTCGGACAGTTGAAGGCAGTATAATAGGTTTTGATCCGGCTGTTTATATTGAATATGTCACGGATCCCGCCGACCCCGATTTCGATATAGGCTTCCGAGCGTACGCCTATTGGGGATTCCAGCGTTCGCTGGCAGCAGAATTGGACCAAAACACCATGTATTCCATACGGCCCGGGACAAAAGTGATCGACCATTTTATTCCGGCTAGCGCACGTTATGGTGTTCTACGGGATCCTCAAGGAACCCAGTATCCCCATATATTACCCGGTGAAGATCTGGGCGCTTTTAATTTCTTTGAAGCGTCGTCTATTCGGAAGGTGGGCAACAAATATGTTTCTGTTTACAGTGGGTACTCTGGGCCTGAATATGGCTTGAGTAGTTCCAACTCCACTTTACGATACTTAATTGGCGACTCGCCATTAGGTCCTTGGAAAAGCGGTGGCGTCCTGATCGACTCACGTGCCCCCGTGCTGAATGAAGATGGGAGTTCCCTACAGCCAACCAACGGCGGTCATAATACGCATGGCAGCATCGAAGAAATTAACGGTCAATGGTATGTCTTCTATCATCGCCCCCCACGCGGATTCGGATTCGCCCGTCAAGCGGTTGTCGAACCGATTCAGGTACAATGGGACGAGAAGCCGGTCGCAGAGGGCGGGAGTGTCACAATCCGTGCATACGACCCCTATGCTGAAAATAAGATTTGGACAGCTAAAGACGGCCAAGGAAGGGAATACCAGGGCGCGCAGGTAACGTCAGAAGGATTCCATGTTTTTGGGCTGGATCCCTACCAATACTACTCAGCCGGATATGCTTGCTACCTGTCCGATGTAAGCACAATGCAGGACTCATGGGACATCTGGGATAATCACATGCCGATTAGTCCTGTTAAAAACGGCCATATCATTGGTTACAAACATTTTGGTTTTGGAGGCTTGAAAAAGGATACCTTGGGCTTAAAAGCGTTTAAAGGTACGGAACGTGGCAACAATACTGCTTTTAACCTGTTTTTAACCCCAAAAAGCAAACATCCGTTTAAGATCCACGTATGGCTGGATGGTCCTTGGAGTAACCACGTCTGGGGCGGTAAAAAAATCGGCGAAATTGTCGTCCCCGCCGGTACAGAACAGATAGACACCAAATGGACGATCGATGTGGCGCAATTTGTAGATCACTTGGATAAAAAACATGCTATCTACTTGGTTACCGAAGGCGTCGAGGATGAAGAACTTTTCGTCTTAACCGGTCTAGGCTTTAGTTCCAAGGAAAAGGAAATCCACCGGCCGAAGGTACCTGCCGTGCAGATCGCCGTCAACGGCAAAGAAATTCAGCTACCTGCTGTGCCTGTCCGGTCGACCGCGGACAACGGAATTGTCGGCTATGACATTTACGAAGCTAAAGCCAAAATTTCTAAAGGAAAAACGCCCGTAGTTTCAGCTGCGGCGGACCACCCCGATGTCCAGGTGCGCGTTACTCAGGCGTCATCTGCGTCGGAAAAGGCAACCGTCGAGTTCGATTACAAAGGGGTGTTAAAAAAATATGAGGTTGTTTTCGAACCGGAATAGAAAGTTTTACGTAATTAACCGGCCGCGGAGTGGATTATAGCACCGTATAGGCTGCTGTTAATTTAAAGAAACAGAACGCAGTGAGCCAGGAACGTCATTGAACCACCGAAGGCAGCATGAACTGCGAGAAAGGGTTTATGAATACCAAAAAAATATGCTGATGAAAACGAAACGTTATTTGATAGGTGCATTTTTTGTCACCGTCGTGATAGCCTGCACGAGCAAAGGGAATACGAAAGATAGCTACCCTTTTCGGAACCCAGATCTACCGGTGGAAGAGCGCATTGACAACCTGCTTGGGCTGCTGACGCTGGAAGAGAAGGTCGGATTGATGATGAATAGTTCAAAGCCTGTGCCCCGGCTCGGGATTCCCGCATACGATTGGTGGAATGAGGCGCTACATGGCGTAGCGCGTTCTGGAAAAGCCACTGTATTTCCACAGGCGATCGGTATGGCAGCCACATGGGACGAGACAAATCATCTCCAAACTTTTGAAATTATTTCTGACGAAGCGAGGGCGAAATATAATGAGGCTGTTCGGCGCAACGAGCGGGGACGCTATTACGGACTGTCGTTTTGGACGCCAAATATCAATATCTTTCGCGACCCCAGATGGGGACGCGGACAGGAGACATACGGCGAAGACCCATATCTGACCACCAGATTTGGGCTTGCAGCAGTCAAGGGGCTGCAAGGTGATGACTCGACCTACTTTAAGACTCACGCCTGTGCCAAACATTATGCTGTACATAGCGGACCAGAATGGAACCGGCATTCCTACAACGCAGTCGTCTCTAACCGCGATCTATGGGAGACCTACCTGCCCGCCTTTAAAGCGCTGGTACAGGAGGGAAATGTACAGGAGGTTATGTGTGCGTACAACGCTTTTGATGGAAAACCATGCTGCGGTAGCGACAAGCTATTGCTTGATATCCTTCGGAATAGGTGGGGATTTGAAAGAATGGTCGTGTCCGATTGCTGGGCTATTGACGATTTTTATAAAAAAGGACACCACGAGTCCCATGAAACACCTGTGGATGCTGTGGCAGATGCCGTGTTAACGTCTACCGACTTAGAGTGCGGACAGTCTTACGAGCATTTGCTGGCGTCTGTTAAAGAGGGGTTAATTACGGAAAAACAGATTGATATCTCGCTTCGCCGGATATTGCGGGGATGGTTTCAGCTCGGTATGTTCGATCCGATAGATCGGGTTCCGTGGAGTAAGCTATCCTATGATATCGTTGCGTCAGAAAAACACAGGGAGCAAGCGCTACATGTCGCCCGGCAATCGATGACCCTGTTAAAGAATGAACACCGGACACTGCCCCTGGATAAAAGCCTGAAGCGGATTGCTGTGGTCGGAGCGAATGCTGCTGACAGTATGATGCTCTGGGGCAACTACAACGGTACACCAACCTCGACCGTGACTATTTTAGAAGGCATCAGAAAAAAGGTGCCATCAGCAGAAATTATCTATGAGAAAGGTAGCGATCTCGTTGATCCCTGGGTACGAAATTCGCTTTACGGGTCGTTCTTGACCGCCGAAAACGGCGAAAAGGGGCTGAAAGTAGAGTTTTACAACAATAATGCATTAGAAGGTAAGCCTGTACGCACGTTGACGAATAGCCTAGGAATCGAATATTCCAACCGTGGCGGTACAGCCTTGGCTCAAGGCGTCAATATGGAAAACACGTCGACGCGTATTTCGGGCCTGTTTGTCGCCCCTTATACAGGGGAAGTAGTATTCAAGGCAAATGCTAACGACGGCTACATCCTGCGGTTTGCCGGAAAGGAAATTGGTAAAATGGAAGGCCACGCCGCTGTGCGTGGCGCGGAATACGCCGTGCAGGTGGAGAAAGGAAAGGTATATCCCGTCGTGTTCGAGCATCGTCAGAAGGGGAGTATTCTGACCATGGGACTATCGGTATTTAAAAAAGAGAAGGCTGATTTTACGGATCTCACACAGCGGTTGAAGGAAGTTGATGTGATCGTCTATGCGGGCGGTTTGTCTCCACAATTGGAAGGAGAGGAAATGTACGTTGACGCAGAGGGTTTTAAAGGTGGAGATAGAACGTCGATTGACTTGCCGAAAATCCAACGCGAGCTGTTGGCCGCGTTGCGGAAAACGGGAAAACCTGTTGTTTTCGTTCTCTGTACGGGCAGCGCTTTGGCGCTTGAGCAGGATGAGATGAACTACGATGCACTCTTATGCGCTTGGTACGGAGGCGAGGAAGCCGGAACCGCCGTAGCCGATGTCCTTTTCGGAGATTATAATCCGGCGGGCAGGCTGCCTATTACCTTTTATAAGACACTGGCTCAACTGGACAATGCTTTAACCGGCACAGGCGACACAAAACGCAGCAGTTTTGAAAATTACGATATGCAAGGGCGTACCTATCGATACATGAAAGAAGAGCCGTTGTATGCGTTCGGCCATGGATTGAGCTATGCTAGTTTTTCGTACGGAAATATACAGCTTGAAAATCCGACCGTCAAGGGAAACGAGGGTGTGGATCTATCGATTCCTGTGACGAATGTTTCATCGATCGGTGGGGAGGAGGTTGTCCAGGTATACGTTACGCGAAAGAACGACCAGTCGGCGCCGGTGAAATCCCTTCGGGCGTTTGCCCGGGTTCCGTTGAATCCGGGGGAGACGAAGGACGTACGGCTACGTATTGATCCGGCATCTTTCTATTTTTATGACGAAAGGGAAGACGGACTAATACTGAAAACGGGTTATTATACCATTTTGTACGGAGGCACCTCCGCAACAGATGGGTTAAAAGCAGTGGAAATACGCGTTGTCGACTGATGAAACCATGGCTTGTAACAAATTGAAACGTTTAGGTTACATATACAAATACAATAAGCGAGAAATCGCAGTAATATTGCGTTAGCAACCAATATGTAAACAGTCTCGTATGCGAGAATATTGAGGGGAATTCGATTTATAAACCTGATCTCCTTTTACGCAAAATAATAGCGCATCAAGTTATTGTTGTTTTTAAAATGCAACCGGTTGTATTATAGTTAGTCTGGAAGATAAGACACTAAATATATACTTAATATGATGACAAAACCTAATTTTTTATCGCTTGGCATATTAAGAATGGCAAGAGGGAGTCTGGTATGCTGGCCGATTTTGATGCTACTCACATTGCTGATGGCCGGTAATCTATTGGCACAAGAACGGACGGTCCAAGGAAGGGTGACAGCTTTAGATGGACAACCCTTGGAGGGAGTTTCCGTGCGGGTGCGGGGAACGGAAACAACCACATTAACGGGGACAGATGGACGGTTTACACTTCCGGCAGGTTCTGGAGCAACACTGACGTTCTCTAACGTCGGCTATAAAACGCAGGAGTATGTGCTTGGGAACGCGCTTACCGTCGATATTATAATGCAAGCCGACGATATTGCCGTGGAGGAGGTCGTCGTCGTTGGGTATGGTACCCAGCGGAGGGAAGCGGTGACAGGCTCGGTGGCATCGATAAGCGGTGAGCGAATGAACGAGGTTCCTGCCTCAAATATCTCGCAGGCGTTGCAGGGACGCGTTGCCGGTGTGCAGATCATGCAATCCTCTTCGAAACCCGGCGCGCCGATGCAAATACGTATTCGGGGTACGCGTTCCTTAAATGCGAGCAACGACCCTTTGATCGTGTTAGATGGGATACCCTTTGCCGGATCAATAAGCGACATCAATCCTATCGATATTAAGAGCGTAGATATCCTAAAAGATGCATCGGCCACCGCTATTTACGGATCCCGCGGCGCCAATGGGGTTATGTTGGTCACCACACATAAAGGATATACGGGACAACAGACCCGTGTAAGCTTCAACAGTTTCACAGGTCTTAAAACGTTGTTCGGCAGGTACCCGATGATGAATGCCGAAGAGTTTATTAAATTACGTGAGACGGCCGGTCGTTTCCAAAATGGAGCGGATGAATCTAACGATATAGATACGGATTGGCAGGATCTATTGTATAAAAACGGAATCATGACGAGCCAGGATCTAAGTATCTCTGGAGGTACGGAAAAGACGGCTTACAATTTCAGTACAGGTTATTTTCGGGACGAAGCCGTCCTGCCCGGGCAAAATTTTGAGCGGTTTTCGTTGAGGGGAAGTTTAGATCAGAAGGTGGGCAGCTTACTGCGTCTGGGACTGACGACCAATAACAACTATTCGATTAATCGTGGGGGAAACCTCGGGCTGTACAGTACGCTGAGTTCAACGCCTATAGCAAACCCTTACAACGAAGATGGTTCATGGAAGGATGTTGTCCGGTTGTCGAATGATAATCAGTGGGTGTATTCGTGGGAAAGAATAGAAAATCTCGGCAACCGTTGGATAGATCAGACCAAAGGATTTGGATCCTATAATACGTTTTTTGGAGAGGTTAATATTCCAGGGATAGAAGGACTGAAATATAGGGTAAATGTGGGCTTGAACTTCCGTACAACAAATGGTGGAAGCTATACAGGGGAGGGCATATTTAGTGCAGACCCGACGACGCCATCAAATGCGACCATAAGCAATTCACTAAATACGCAATGGACAATCGAAAATCTGTTGACATATGATCGTACTTTTGCCGACAAGCATAATATTAATGTAGTAGGGCTGTATTCAGCAGAACAGGTTATGTTCAATAGTTCGCAGGTCCGAGCGCTGCACATTCCCGCGGATCAATTTCAGTTTTATAACCTCGGACACGCCACAGGCGAAATTACGGTCGATCCGAACAATCAGGGATATTATAAAACAGGGCTGATGTCTTGGATGGGACGTGTGATGTACGACTATGACGGGCGTTATATGTTGAGCGTGACGGCACGTGCGGACGGTTCCTCGCGTTTGGCGCCTGGTCATAAGTGGCATGCCTATCCGGCGATTTCGGCGGGCTGGAACGTAAAGAATGAAGCTTTTATGGAGAATGTTAACTGGTTGGATGTGCTGAAACTGAGAGTCGGATACGGACAAACCTCTAATCAATCTGTAGATCCCTACAAAACGCTGGGACTCCTAAGCACGCGCCCATACAATTTCGGACGGGAATTTGCAATTGGTTATTATGTGTCGGAATTGCCAAATGCGGCACTAGGTTGGGAGTATACCACAACTTGGAATTACGGTCTGGATTTTTCTGTCTTTAACAGCCGGTTACGCGGTACGGTGGAGTACTACACCCAGCATACAAAGGATCTTTTACTAAGTGTTGGTCTACCGTCTACCGCCGGTGTCGGAAGTTATATGGCCAACGTCGGCGAAACACAGAACAAGGGTTTCGAGCTCTCCTTGGATGGACTCATATTGAATAGTGAGAATGGGTGGTCATGGGAAGCAGGTGTCAACTTTTACCTAAATCGCAACAAACTTCTGGCATTGTCGTCAGGACGTTTGCGCGACGAGGCCAACTGGTGGTTTGTCGGACATCCTATCGATGTTATTTATGACTATGAAAGAGTCGGGCTGTGGCAGGAAGGTGATCCTCATTTAGATATTTTGGAGCCCGGTGGGAATGTAGGGATGATTAAGGTGAAGTATACGGGCGAATTTAACGCCGACGGTACTCCGGTACGACAAATTAACGCGGAGGATCGGCAGATTATTAATACTAATCCTAATTTCGAGGGAGGGTTTAACACCCGGGTGTCTTACAAAGGATTTGATTTGGGGATGGTTGCGGCATACAGAAACGGCGGTGTGCTGATCAGCTCACTATATTCTTCCTCCGGTTATTTGAATCTGTTGAGTGGTAGACGGAACAATGTCAAAGTAGACTATTGGACACCGGAGAATACAAATGCTAAATACCCCAAGCCGGGCGGAATTGAAAGCAACGACAACCCAAAATACGGTAGTACCTTAGGTTACTTCGATGCTTCTTATTTGAAGGTACGGACAATTACTTTGGGCTATAACTTTAGGAATGATGGTTGGCTCAAACAACGGGGTATCAGTGGCTTACGTTTGTATGGAACTGTCCAGAATCCGTTTGTGTTGTTTTCTCCTTATCACCGTGAATCGGGAATGGATCCCGAGCCGAACTCGTATGGTAACGAAAATCAGGCGGTGACAACGTCCTTCCAGGAACGTATGTTAATTATCGGAACCAATACCCCCGCCAACCGGAATTATATGATTGGTCTTAATTTGACATTTTAAGTATGAAGATTATGAAGAATATACATATCAAGGTTTCAATAGGGATCGCCTGTACTGCCTTATTGTTTGGCAGCTGCAACCAAATATTGGAAGAGGAGCCCCGAAATATATTTACGCCAGACTATTTTAAAACGGAAAAGGGCGTGATGGGGGGCGTGACGGCGCTATACGGGCATTTACGCTGGATATATGGAAATGGGTATTATCTTAACGCCTGCCTGACAGGAACAGACGAGTACACCTATGCACAGGCTGCGGATGCCAATTTCAGGGATTTGGATCTTTCCGGAGTAGGAATCGTTACTCCTGAAGGAAGCCGGGCCGATGTGTTATGGAACGCAGCATTTCCGGCAATCAACACCGCTAGTGGAATCATTGAAAATGCCGAAGAGGTCGGGACGATATCGGATGCGTTGATTGCGGAAGCTCGTTTCTTTCGAGCGTTTGACTACTTTCTTCTGGTGCAGACCTTCGGTGGCGTACCGTTGGATTTGGGAGCAGGGGAGCTGAAATTTAATACTTCTACCTTTCGGGGATCCGTACGTAATACCGTACCGGAAGTGTATACTAAAGCCGTTTTCCCGGACCTGAAACAGGCTATCGAAGATCTACCTGAAATAGGACGGGTAACGGGAGGTGTGACTAAGACCTTGGCGAGGCTGTATTTAGCAAAGGCTTATCTTACGTATGCGTGGTGGTTAGAAAACCCAAACAACATTCCGACCTATCCTGAAACTGCACGTACTGATCCGGATGGACACAATGCGGGCTACTATTTTCAACAGGCTTACAATATTGCAGTCGATGGAATAGAAAATCCTGGAAATTTTGGGCTGGAAACGACTTACTACGATGTCAACTATGCCCCAAATGACCGAAATAAGGAAATATTGCTATACGCAGATCATACCGAGGAAAGTGAATACTTTAATGGCGGAAGTCATTCTTGGGGGAACGGCGGATCGCCAGACAACTTTGCAGTTTGGATGGTCACCTGGGATTATACCTTTCTGGAAAGTGCAACGACAGCAGATTGGGCATCTGTTGTCCGCTCCGTACAACGCCAGGCCGCGCAGGCTTATGGCAGACCGTGGACACGTATGGCTCCCACCCAAAACGCGATCATTAATACCTTTGCCGATAAAACGAACGACTCCCGGTACGACGGAACGTTTGTAACGACTTGGAGAGGTAACTGGGATAAAGCGGGCTTACCTAATGCAGTGCTGTATAATGCGAATGGTATGCCTGTACGCCCGGGGGATGCTATCCTAACTATTTTGAACGAAGAGCCAGCGCAGCCGATAGACTATTCAAATACGACTTATAAAAGCAATGTTGGGGCTGGCGTACTACCGGGCAGAGCAGACTTTGTCATGGGGCCAACCGCCATAAGCCGCCGTAAATACCCGAATCTATGGAAGCTGGGCATGTATCGTACGAACGATGGTGGCGGACTAGGGCAGCCAAATGGTGGAAGCACAAGACCTTTCAATATTGCTAAATTCTCGGAACTCTACTTTGTAGCAGCCGAAGCAGCCGTAAAGGGAGCATCTGTACAGGCGGGCAAAAGTGCGCGCGACTTGATCAATGTTATCCGCGCGCGTGCCGGTGTATGGCGCTGGGACAATAATGGAAACGTAGAGAAAAATCAGGATCAAAGTGCGCAGATGATAGCGGCGACGCCGTTGACTATAACGGTGGATTATATCCTAGACGAACGCTCCAGAGAGTACTTCGGTGAAGGGTACCGCTGGTTTGACCTAGTAAGAACACAAAAATGGCAGGAACGGGCCAGAACATATCAGATTGCAGGGCCAAATATCCAGGATCACACGCCGGTTACGTTTAATCGTACTATAGAACCCTATCATTATCTACGCCCAATACCGCAAGGACAAATGGACGCAATGGAATTGGAGCCCGCCGCCAAGACGGCTTATCAGAACCCAGGGTACAATTAAGCGAGAAAACGGTTACACTTTTTTTTCCAACCGAAGGTGCCATTTTTTTGATGGCACCTTCACTTTTTGATCCGATGATGACCAAATACGATGCCCCGGCTCTCTCTTGGATGTGCATATTATAACTTTTATATTTGACAGCATTATCCCCCTTAAAATCAAAAGTATATGCAACACGCTTCACAGACAGAAACCATCTTGGCACAAATCAATACTGAAACGAAGCTCGGTGACCTGAGGAAAATTGCGGCGCAGATCAAAAAGAACCATGAGCTGGCTTTGGAGCTTTGGTCAACGGGCCAGTTTTTGCCCAGACAGCTGGCAATTTTGATTATGGATAAAAAGCAACTTTCCCAAGAACTCATTGATAAGCTCGATAACGACATTGCACAGCACGTTGAAGACGAAAGACTTCAACTAGCGGATTGGTTAATGGCAAACCAGCTTTCCAAAGACAAACACACTATTGCATTAATGGAAACTTGGGAAAACAGGCAATCTCCACTGCAAAGACGGATTTATTGGTACTATCAAGCTCGTTTACGTTGGGTAGGGCAAAAGCCGTCGAACAGCGAAGAATTACTCGCAAAGATTGAGAGCCGTATCGAAGGAGAGGTGCAGGAAGTCCAGTAGGCAATGAATTTTACGGCGGGCTGGATCGGAGTTTACGAAAGGAAGTATCGAAGCCGTTGTATTGCTCTAGGCGAGAAGACAGGCCTTTATAAAGATGAAATGGTGTCAAAAGGATGCACGCCCAATTATTTGCCGGAGTTCATCGCAATAGAAAGCAGCAAGCGAAACATCTGAGATTACCTATCCTTCGTGTTAAGGAATCTTCAAGGTAATATATTTTAAGACTGCTAAACTAAGAATTTATTTATATCCCCCAAGAATTCTGCTTGATCCCCGAAAATTTGCTAAAAGTGCCGGGTTGGAGGGGTATGAAAGCGAAAAAGGCACCATTTCTAGTGCCTTTGTGA
>Ga0079224_100003577_pt1 | contig 19721 bp, 19 predicted proteins | sample Stecom2015_FD_80414 | JGI IMG/M metagenome (GOLD analysis project Ga0079224, IMG submission 80414) | Agricultural soil microbial communities from Utah to study Nitrogen management - Steer compost 2015 | ecosystem: Environmental > Terrestrial > Soil > Agricultural land | place: USA: Utah...
CCCGGCCGTCACCGCGCTGCGCGAGGCCGCCGGCTCCGGGGCCGATGCCGTGCACGCGCTCGGCGCTGCGGAGAAGGCCGCGATCGACGCCGCGAAGGGCACCGCCGAGCTCACCGCCCGACGTGGCCGCGCCAGCTACGTCGGCGACAGCGCGAAGGGCGTCATGGACCCCGGCGCCTGCGCGATGGCGCTGGTCGTCGGCGCGCTGCGCGCCGCGGTCGGGGCCGACGGGGGAGAGGTCCGCGCCGACTGGATCGGGTGAGGCCCGCGCATCGTCTCGTGCCTTCGAACTCAGCAGGTCGGCCGACGACGGGCCATCGGCGGAACGCGGCGGATCGGTTCAGCGTCGTGCTCGACGCCGAGTCTTCCGCGGGTTCTCGGCGAGGACCCTGCGTGCTTTCATCGCGAACTCGTCGGCGAGCTCCAGGAACTCTGCGTCGAGACGGTCTTCCACGATGAAGCGCTCGTTGCCGCGCGACTCCATCTGCACGGTGTAGGTCCGAGCGCTGTCATCGGGGCGGGGACGGGAGCCGAGTGTCATCGCGATCTCCTCATGCTGGTTCGGACACGAGTCTACCGAGGAGCCCCGCACGGCCGGAAGGGATGGCGGGCGGCGCCGGCGCGCTCCGGGACATCTCGAGGATCTCCTGGATGAGGATCTCGTTCCGCAGGACTGTGGATGACGGCTCCGGACACCTCGCGCACCGCAGACTCGCCCGCTGGTAGGTTCGCTCTTCGTGTCCGACCTCGCCGCCCTGCTCCCCGATCTCAGCACCACCTCGTGGCTGCTGGTGGTGCTCGGCGCGCTGATCGTCGGCTTCTCCAAGACCGCGCTGCCCGGCGCAGGGACCCTCGCCGCAGGCGCGTTCGCACTGGCCATGCCCGCGAAGGAGTCCACCGCCGCGCTCCTGCTGCTGCTGATCCTCGGCGACATGACGGCGCTGTGGGTGTACCGACGCGAACCGGACTGGCGCACCCTCGTGCGCCTCCTCCCCAGCGCCATGGTCGGCGTGATCATCGGCGTGTTCTTCTTCGCCGCGGTCGACGACACGACTGTGCGCGTCACCATCTGCGTGATCCTGCTGGCGCTGGTCACCCTCACCCTCGTCCGCCGCGCCCAGGCCGCGCGGCGCACCGCCGCGCAGGCTGAGCCGTCGGACGGCCCGCTCGCGACCCGTGCCGAGCAGGCCAGTGGCAGCCGCAAGGGCGCCGCCGCGACTGCGCAGGGCGTCGGCTACGGCCTGCTCGGCGGGTTCACGACCATGGTCGCCAATGCCGCCGGGCCCGTCATGTCGCTGTACCTGCTGATGATGCGGATGCCGGTGCTGACCTTCCTGGGCACCTCGGCGTGGTTCTTCGCGGTGATCAACCTGTTCAAGCTGCCCTTCTCCGCGGGGCTGGGCCTGTTCACCGCCGAGACCCTCGCGATGGACGCGCTGCTCGTGCCGGTCGTGCTGCTGGCCGCCTTCGCGGGCGCGAAGGTCGCCCGCCGCATCCCTCAGTCGGTCTTCGACAAGCTGGTGCTGGGGCTGACGGTGCTCGCCGCGATCGGCCTGCTCATTCCCTGACCGGGGTTGGGCCCTCACCGCAGCTCGGCCCGTCACGGCTCCTCGTCGGCCCCCGCGCCAGCGCCCGGCCCGGCCGACGCCGCCCAGCGGCCGAGTCGCCGGATCTCCTCCAGCAGCTCGGGCGGGTCGATGACCTCGACCGGCGCGCCGACCCCGGCCAGGTGCAGCGCCACCCAGGTCAGGTCATCCGCGCCGGCGCGGAGCACGCAGGCGTCCTCCCCGTCGGCCTCGAGCGTGCCGGAGCGCGCCGGGATGTGAGGTGCGATCTGGTCGTACGGGGCCAGGATCCGCACGGTGCAGGCGGTGGGGTAGGAGCTGACGGTGATCGACTCCCGCACCGCGGCCTCGATGTCCGGGACGGGGCGGTCGGTGATCGGCAGGGTCGAGGCGCTCACCTCGTGCATGCGGTCCAGGCGGAAGGTGCGCCAGTCCTCCCGCTCCAGGTCCCAGGCAAAGAGGTACCAGCGCCCCTCCATCGACAGCACCCGGCGCGGCTCGAGGCGCCGCTCGAACCGCTCGCCGTCGGCCCGCTCGTAGTCCACCCGCACCCGCACCCCGTCCCGCACCGCGGTGACCAGGGACAGCAGCACCTCCGAGCGGGCGCCGGGCGCGTGGCGGGAGATCACGCCCATCGCCTCGGAGACCGCGCCGACCTCCGCTCGCACGGACGCGGGCAGGATCCGGTCCAGTGCCGCGAGCGCCCGCAGCGCCTCCTCGTCCAGCCCGTCGATACCGGACGAGGCGGCGAGCCGCAGGCCGACGGCGACCGCGACCGCCTCGGGGGAGCTCAGCAGCAGCGGAGGCAGGGCCCGGCCCGCGCCGAGCTGATACCCGCCGCCGTGCCCGGCCGAGGTCAGCACCGGGTAGCCCATCTGTCGCAGTCGGTCCACGTCCCGGCGGACGGTCCGCGTGGTCACGCGCATCTCGTCGGCCAGCTCGGGCCCGGTCCACACCGAGCGGGACTGCAGCAGCGCCAGCAGTCGCAGCGCCCTCGTGGTCACGTCGCTCATCGCGCCTCCTCGTCCCGCGTCGACCGGTGTCCGGTCCTGGTGGTGCACAGTCTGCCCCGCTTCGCGGACAGGATCTGTCCGCATCGGTGCGGAGGGTGGGGCCTGTCAGCATCCGCACCCACCGAGGAGCACCCCATGCCCTTCCTGACCGCCGAGACCACCGACGAGCGTGACAGCCTCGCCACCTTCGCCCAGCAGCAGATCGAGCAGGTCGCCACCGCTCTCCACGGGCTCGACCAGGAGCAGCTCGCCCTGGTCCCGAGCGCCTCCGGGATGAGCCTCGGCGCGCTCGCCCGCCACGTCCTGCTGATCGCGGGCGGCGCGGCGCTGTCCATCGCCGCCGCCCCCGGACCGGGCTCCGATCCCGAGCGCACCCCGGAGCAGCTGGAGGCCGAGGGTGGGCTCGCCCCCGAAGCCCTGCGCCCCGAGGACACCCCGGAGTCCCTCATCGCGCAGCTGCACCAGGTGGGGGAGAAGCTCGCCGCCGCGATCCGCGCCGCCGACCTCGACATGCTCGCGCCCGTCCCCGACGCGCCCTGGTTCGAGGGCCGCACCCGCTGGAGCTTGCGCTGGTACGCGCTGCACCAGATCGAGGAGAACGCCCGGCACGCCGGCCACGCCGACATCCTGCGCGAGAGCATCGACGGGAAGGCCGCCTACGAGCTCAACGCGCTCGCCGCCGGCCAGGAGTGGCCGCCGGCAGGGTGGTGAGCGCCAGGCGCCTGCGCCCCGCCCCCGACCATCCCTGCTCACGGTCGGCCCCAGGAGGAACGCCATGACCGACGGCGACGCCGACCGCACCCCCGCCCCGTCCACCTCCATCGCCTGGCGTCTCGGCCACGTCATCGTGGGCGTGCTCGCCGTGCGCAGCCACTCCCACTTCGGCGGCCCGCCCGCGGACTACATGAGCTGGGACTACGCCGCGACCGCCGAGGAGGCGCTCGCGCAGCTCGACCGCGGGTACGCCCGCTGGATCGAGGGCGTGCGCGGCTGGGATGAGGAGGACCTCCAGGTCGCCGTCGGCGAGGCGGAGGGGCCGTGGGCCGAGTACTCCCGCGTCACCCTCGTCGCCCACATCCACCGCGAGCTCATCCACCACCTCGCCGAGGTGGCGCTGCTGCGCGACCTGTGGGCGCATCGGGGGTGAGCGGCCGACCTGCGGCGCGTCGGGGGAGCCGGTGCGCCGCCCGCGCGCACCGCCGATCGGGCGTGGACCGCCCTGGCCTCGGAAAACGCCTGCCCATAGACTCGCGAGGGTGAGCATCCCCGACGCCGAGCAGGCACCGCCGACTCTGACCCGACGCCGCACCGCCGGGGCCCGCATCACGCTCACCCTCGCCGCGCTCGGCATGCTCGGCCCGTTCACGATCAACACCGTCTTCCCCGCGTTCGCGCAGATCGGCGAGGAGTTCGGCGCCTCCGACGTGGTCCTCCAGCAGCTGATCAGCGTCTACCTCGCGTCCTTCGCGGTGATGAGCGTGTTCCACGGCCCGCTCTCGGATGCGCTGGGCCGCAAGAAGGTCATGCTCACCGGGCTCGCGATCTACATCGTGGCGATGTTCGGGGCGGTGCTCGCCACCGGGCTCGGGGCGCTCATCGCTCTGCGGATCCTGCAGGGCGTCAGCGCCGGCGCGGCCACGATCGTCTCCCGGGTGGTGGTGCGGGACCTGTTCGCCGGCGCCGAGGCGCAGCGGCTGATGGCCCGGATCATGATGATCTTCGCGCTCGCCCCCGTGATCGCGCCCGTCCTCGGCGGCTGGCTGCTGCTGCTCGGCGACTGGCGCTGGGTGTTCGCCGGCGTCGGCCTCTACGGCGTGCTGGTCCTCGTGCTCACCGCCCTGATGCCCGAGTCGCTGCCGAAGGAGGCCCGGATCCCGCTCCGGATCGGCGCCGTGATCGGGTCCCTGTGGGAGGTGGGCCGCTCCCCGGTGATGCTGCGGATCGCGCTGGCCACCGCCTTCGGCTTCGCCGCCCACTTCGTGTTCGTCGCCGCCGCGCCGATCATCGTGGTGCGCCTGCTGGGCCTGGGCGAGCAGGACTTCTGGGTGCTCTTCGCCCCGCTGATCATCGGGATGATGGCCGGCTCCCTGGTCGTCGGTCGCGCGGCCGACGTGATGGACCGCAGCCGGCTGATCACGATCGGCTACATCGGCACCCTCGCCACCAGCGTGCTGAACCTCGTGCTCGTGCTCCTGGCGCCCGACCCGGCCGGCGGCCTGGACCTCACGCTGCTGCCCGTCCTCGTCGGCCCCGCGCTGATGTCCTTCACCGCCTCCCTCTTCTTCGCCCCGATGCAGCTGGAGATCCTCGAGCTGTTCCCGCACCAGCGCGGCGCCGCCGCCTCGATGGGCACCTTCTTCACCCTCGTGATGAACGCGCTGCTCTCCGGCGTGATCGCCCCGCTGATCACCGGCAGTCTCACGGTGGTGGCGGTCGCCGCGCTCGGCTGCGTGATCGTCGGTGCGCTGCTGTGGGCCTGGCACCTGGCCGACCGTTCCCGTCGGCTGGTCGCCGCCGCATGAGCCGCCCGGCCGACGGGCGGACCGCTCGCCGCGGTGGGATCGACCCCGCCCCGTCCCCGGGCTACGGTGGTGCCGCCACCGCGCCGGCCCGGCCGCGACCGACCTCGGGAGAGCACATGAGCATCACCGGAAGACTCGACGGCGGCGACCTCGTGCTGCGCCGCACCGTCCCCGCCTCGCGGACGCGGATCTGGCAGCACCTCACCGATCCGGACCGCCTCGCCACCTGGTACGGGACCTACGCCGGCGACCCCGCGAGCGGCGTCGTCGAGGTGACCATGACCGCCGAGCCCGGCGAGCCCTCCACCTCCCCGTGGAGCATCCATGCCTGCGAGCGCGAGCGCCTGCTCACCGTCAGCTCCGCACTCGGGGACCAGGTCTGGAAGCTCTCACTCGAGCTCGAGGGCGGCTCCGACGGGGCCGGCGGCGCCGCGGGCGACCTCACCCACCTCGCGCTGCGCCACCACGACGTGCCCGCCGACATGGTCGAGCACATCGGCCCGGGCTGGGAGTGGTACCTCGACCGGCTCGTCGGCGCCGTCACCGGCTCCCGCGTCCCGGGCATGGACGTGTGGGACGCGGAGTACATGAGCCGCGCCCCCGAGTACGCCGCGCTCGCCGGCTGAGGCGCGCCGCGCTCGCAGGAGCCGGAGGAGGCTCCGGTCGAGCGCGAGCAGCGTCCCGGCCGCGAGCGCGGTCACCACGATCGCTGGGCGTCGGCGGCCTCGATCGTCGGGACGTCGATCAGAAGAAGCGCCCCAGGGCGTCGCGGAGGTCGTCGGCGGTGTGCTGGAGGAATCTGGTCACGACCTCGCGCTCGTCGGCGGTCAGGCTCGCCGCCGCGTGGAATCGCTGCGCCTGAGCCCTGCCCATCGACGCCATGGCCGCGGCCTTCGTCTGCTCGGAGAGTCGAATGGCGCGAGACCTGCGGTCGGTCGGGTGTGCCAGACGTTCGATGTGGCCACCGCGCTCGAGACGGTCGAGCAGCTTCGTCACCGACGCATTCGATATCCCTAGGTGCGCGGAGAGGGCGCTCGCCGTGGGCGCCCCGCCCTTGTTCGCGGAGACGATCAGGAACTGGACCGCCTTCATGTCGGTCGTCCCGAGCCGCATGTACTCGCGGCCGGCGAGGGCCAGTGCCTCCTCGGCTCGGCGCAGATCAGCCATGGCGCCCATCAGGCGACCGATCTGGACGATGTCCTCACGACTCACGTGGTCGCGGGAGACGAGCTCGGACAGCGGATCGGTCGCGTCGAGGTCGTACAGCCAGCGATGCGCCCCGTCGCCCTCGGCGACGCCGCTCGCCCCCTCGCCGTCCTCCCGATCGTCCATCCGTAAACCGTACACCAGGGCATATGTATGCTGAGCGAATAACTTCCTCAGCTAACTAGTTTCAGGAGCCCCCTGTGCCACGCTCTCTCGCCCGCTGGCTGCGGGTTCTCGTACCGGCCGTGCTGATCGTCGCCTGGCTTGCCGCGGCCGCGGTGGGTGGGCCCTACTTCGGCCGGGTCGAGGAGGTCTCCTCGAACGATCAGACGACCTTCCTGCCGGAATCGGCCGATGCCACGGTCGTCCAGAGCAGGCTCGACGAGTTCCAGGACAGCGACTCCCTACCCGCGATCCTCGTCTTCACCTCGGACGAGAAGCTGTCGGAGAGTGCGCTCGGCGAGCTGCAGGAGAGCCTCGACCGGGCCGCCGGCGTCGACGGGGTGCTGGAGGGCGGCTCGCCGGCCATACCCTCCGAGGACGGGCTCGCCGTCCAGGTGATCCTGCCGCTGGACCCGGATGCCGAGACCGGCGAGGTGCTCGCGGAGGTCGAGGACGCGGCCACGGAGGGCATGCCGGAGGGGGTTCGTCTCCACATCACCGGCCCTGCGGGATTCTCCGCCGAGCTGAGCGAGGCGTTCGCCGGGATCGACGGCGTGCTGCTGCTGGTCGCACTCGCGGCGGTGCTGGTCATCCTGGTGCTCGTCTACCGCTCGGTGATCCTCCCCATCGCGGTCCTGCTGACCAGCGTTCTCGCGCTCTCCGCCGCGCTGCTCGCCATCTGGTGGCTCGCGAAGGCCGGAGTCCTCCTCCTCAGCGGACAGACGCAGGGGATCCTGTTCATCCTGGTCATCGGCGCGGCGACCGACTACTCCCTTCTCTACGTCGCGCGATATCGCGAGGCTCTGCGGGAGAACCGGAGCAAGCGCATCGCCACCGGCGTCGCGCTCCGCGGCACCATCGAGCCGGTGCTGGCGTCCGGCGGCACCGTGATCGCGGGCCTGCTGTGCCTGCTGCTGAGCGACCTGCGGTCGAACAGCACCCTCGGGCCGGTCGCGGCGATCGGCATCGCGTTCGCGATGCTGGCTGCTCTGACGTTCCTCCCGGCAGTCCTCTACGCGCTGGGGCGGGTCGCGTTCTGGCCGCGGCGTCCGCACTACGATCCCGAGCTGTCCGCCTCCGGCACCCAGGCCACCGCACGAGGGGTGTGGGCCGCCGTGGCACGCTTCGTGCGCCGCCACCCCCGACCGATCTGGATCATCACGACTCTGCTGCTGGTCGTCGGTGCATCCGGTCTGACGCAGCTGCGCGCCGACGGCGTCCCGCAGTCGGACCTGGTCCTCGGCGAGTCCCAGGCGCGAGATGGTCAGGTCGCGCTCGGCGAGCACTTCCCCGGAGGATCCGGCTCGCCGGTGTACGTCCTCGCGCCCGAAGAGGACATGGAGGAGGTGGCGGGGGTGCTCGCCGGGAGCGAGGCGATCGATGGAGTGTCGATCACGGTCGACGGCTCCTCGTCCACCACCGCGACCCTGAGCGCTGACGGCGGCATCGAGTCGTTCGTCCCCGGCGAATCCCCGGCGGCGAGGGTCTCCCAGGGCGACGTGCTGATCCAGGCCACCCTGGTGGAAGCGGCGGACTCCGAGCAGGCCGCGGAGGACGTGCGCGCGCTCCGCGGGCCGCTGCACGAGATCTCTGAGCAGGTGTACGTGGGAGGGGTCACGGCCACCGCGGTCGACACGAACGACGCGGCCGTCCACGATCGCAATCTCATCATCCCGCTGGTTCTCGGAGTGATCTTCGTGATCCTCGTGCTCCTGCTGCGCTCCCTGCTCGCTCCGTTCCTCCTGATCCTCACGACCGTGCTCTCCTTCGGGACGGCGCTGGGCGTCTCGGCGATCGTCTTCAACCAGATCCTCGACTTCCCGGGCGCGGACGCGGCCGTGCCGCTGTACGGCTTCGTCTTCCTGGTGGCGCTGGGCATCGACTACAACATCTTCCTGATGACACGGGTCAGGGAGGAGGCCAAGGCGCACGGCACACGGGACGGGATCACGCGAGGTCTCGCCATCACGGGCGGCGTGATCACGTCCGCCGGGGTCGTGCTGGCCGCCACGTTCTCAGCGCTCGCCGTCATCCCGATCCTGTTCCTCGCGCAGCTCGCCTTCATCGTCGCGTTCGGAGTGCTGCTCGACACCTTCGTCGTGCGCTCCCTCCTGGTCCCGGCGCTGGCCGACGACATCGGCAAGAGGATCTGGTGGCCGTCTCGCCTCGCGCGTGCGGACGACTAGGCGCATCGCACACCGCGCTCGAAGGGGAGCGGGGCCGGCCCTCGGCCACGTCGGACACAATGGCTCCGTGACCTCCACCGCCGCTCTCGACACCGTCCTCGACCTGCTGCGCGCGGACCCGCAGAGCGAGGCCGAGCTCGAGCACCTCGCCCGCGAGGCGCAGCTCCTGCCCGCCGGGGAGCTCGTCTATCTCGTCGACACCCGCCCCGCGACCGAGGCCGCGCTCCTGTTCCGCGTGCTGGACAAGGCTCGCGCGCTCGCCGTCTTCGAGGGGCTCAGTCCGGATCATCAGGCCGAGCTGATCTCCGCCCTGCGCACCCCGCAGGTCGCCGAGATCATCGGAGACCTCGACCCCGACGACCGCGCCTCGCTGTTCGACGAGCTGCCCGCCTCCGTCGCCGAGCGCCTCATGCACGGCCTGGACGCCGACGAGCGGGCGATGACCACCGCGGTGCTCGGCTACCCGCGCCACGCCATCGGGCGCTACATGTCCCCGGAGGTGCTCGCGCTGCGCCCCGAGCAGACCGTCGCCGAGGCGCTCGCCCACGTGCGCGAGCGCGGCGAGGACGCGGAGACCGTGTACCTCCTGCCCGTCGTGGACTCCTCCCGCGTGCTGCTGGGGGTCGTGGGCCTGCGCCGCCTGCTGCTGACCGCGCCGGAGGAGCGCGTGGGTGACCTCGCCCACGAGGCCGTCCGCGCCCGCGCGACCGACGACCGGGAGGAGGCCGCCCGGCGGTTCTTCGCCGCGAAGCTGCTGGCCATGCCGATCGTCGACGCGGAGGAGCGGCTCGTCGGCGTGCTCACCGTCGACGACGCGGTGGACATCATCGAGCGGGAGAACGCCGAGGACTCCGCCCGCACCAGCGGCTCCGAGCCGCTGACCCGCTCCTATCTCGCCACTCCGATCCTGCGCGTGGTCCGCTCCCGCATCGTGTGGCTGCTGGTGCTGGCGGTCTCCGCGATCCTCACCGTGCAGGTGCTGGAGATCTTCGAGGACCGCCTCGAGCAGGTGGTCGTGCTCGCGCTGTTCATCCCGCTGCTGACCGGCACCGGAGGGAACACCGGCAACCAGGCCGCGACCACGGTCACCCGCGCGCTCGCCGTCGGCGAGGTAAGGGTGCGGGACCTGCCGCGGGTGGTGTGGAAGGAGCTGCGCGTCGGCGCCGTGCTGGGCGCGGTGCTCGGGTCCCTCGGGTTCGCCGTCTCCGGGCTCGTCTACGGCCTGTCGATCGGGCTCGTGATGGGGCTGACGCTGCTGTCCATCTGCATCATGGCCGCGATCGTCGGCGGGCTGATGCCGCTGGTCGCCAAGCGGATCGGCGCTGACCCGGCAGTGTTCTCCAACCCGTTCATCTCGACCTTCTGCGACGCGACGGGGCTGATCATCTACTTCACGATCGCGACGGTGGTGCTGGGGCTGTGAGGCTCGGTCGGCCCGCGAGGGGAGGTGACGCAGCCTGTGGTGTCACGCCCCGAACAGATCACTGCGCAGATCGCCCATCATCGCGGCCATCGCGTCGTGAGCGGCTGTCGCGTTGCGCTTGTCCACGAGGGCGGCGACCTCGAGATGCGCGGAGATCGCCTCTGGGCGCGGGAACCTCGGCATCAGCCCTCCGCGGGTCCGCCCCCGAAGCGTCTCGGCGAAGACGTCCTGCAGCGCGGAGAACAGCTCGTTCCCGCTCGCCTCGAGCAGGAGGGAGTGATAGGCGATGTCCACCCGGAGGAACTCCTCGAGGTCGCCGGTCCTTCCCAGATGCGCGAGCTCCTCGGCGAGTCCGACGAGCCGCCGAGTCTGCACTCGTCCTGCATTGAGGGCGGCTGCGCCTGCGGCCATGGGCTCGACGGCGGTGCGCAGCTGGGTCAGGGAATCGAGCTGGTCGTCTCGATCCGGGCCGTTCAGCCGCCAGGCGATCACTCGCGGGTCGAGCAGCCGCCATCGGCTCTGCGGCTGGACGACGAGCCCGACCCGTCGCCGGGCCACGACGAGCCCGGCTCCTTCGAGGGAGCGCATGACCTCTCGAGCGACCGTTCGCGAGATCTCGTACTGCGACTGGATGTGGTCGAGACGCAGGATCTCGCCGACGGGCAGCTTGCCGTCGACGATCTCCTGGGCGATCGTCTCGACCACCGCGCTGTGCAGCACTTCTGCTGGCATATGCCCTCCGATCTGCGCTGGCCATGATCTCACGGCGTCCGAGAGCGCGGTCGGCCGGACCTCTCGCAGCATCAGGCGGTGACGACCGGCCGTGCTTCTCCGTCCTCGGCGTCCGTGAGAAGGGTGAGATCGCGATTCACGGTCTCCGGGGCGGTGAAGGTCGCCAAGAACGAGACGAGCATCGTGATCGCCATGTAGACGGCGATGGGGATCCACGAGTCGAGGAAGAGCGTCAGGAGGGCCGAGCCGAGCAGCGGCGCGATGCCGCCGCCGATGACCGCGGAGATCTCTCGGCCGAGGGTCACCCCCGAGTACCGATACCGACTGCCGAAGAGCTCGGGGAGGTAGCTCATGTGGATGCCGGTCACGCCCTGGGCTGCGAACATGTACCCGAGGACGATGATGGCGGCGATGACCACCTTCGACCCCGAGTTCAGCCCCGGGAAGACGATGAACGGCGAGATCACGAGGATTCCGCACAGGATCAGGGCCATCCGGCGTCGGCCGAATCGGTCCGAGAGAGCACCGGTGATGAAGGCGGCGCACGCGGCGGCGACCGATGCGGCCAGCTGGACCGGCGGGATGAAGGTCGTCCCCACCCCCACGACGGCCGCGAGATATCCGACGAGGAATACCTGGTACATGTAGGACTGGGTGGACACTCCCCAGTTCATGAGGACGACGCGGAGCACCCTCCTCCAGCCGTGCGTCGCCACGACCTTGAGCGGTGCCTGGTCCTCGACGTCGACCGTCTCCTTGAGCTCCTCGAAGACCGGGCTCTCCGCCATCTTCGAGCGGATGATCGCTGCGGCGATGGTGACGATCAGACTGCTCCAGAAGACCGTGCGCCATCCCCAGCTCATCAGGGCGTCCTCGGGAAGCTGCTGGGCGAGGACCCAGGCCCCGGCGCCGAGCACCCCGCCGAGCGCAGCTCCCACCATCACCAGCGAGGAGAGCCTGCCGCGGCGGCCGAGCGGCGCGGTCTCGGTGAGCAGCGTGGCGCCTCCCGACTGCTCAGCACCGGCGCCGAACCCCTGCAGCGCCCTGCAGAGCACGAGGAGGATCGGGGCGAGGACCCCGATGGAGCGATAGTCCGGAATGCATCCGATCGCGAAGGTCGCTCCTCCCATCAGGAAGAGCGTCGTCACCATGACCCATTTGCGGCCCAGCTTCTCGCCGAAGTGGGAGAAGAAGAGTCCGCCGAGAGGACGCGCCACGAATCCGACCGCGTAGGCGCTGAACGAGGCCAGCAGTGCGGCGACCGGCGAGATCTCCGGGAAGAAGAGCGGCCCGAACACAAGGGCCGATGCGGTGCCATAGATGACGAAGTCGTAGTTCTCCAGCATGGTGCCGATGAGGCCCGCCAGAGCGGCTCGTCTAACGCTCTTCGGATCTGCCGGACGCAGCTGCTCCGGCGGTATCTGCGTGCTGCTTGCAGTGGTGATGCCCATGGATCCAAACCTCCTCGTATGGTCCGCCGTCGGCGGTGGGTCTGACCTGCGTCATGCGGGTGGTGCAGTCGTGAGTCGTGCTGTCACCAGTCGGTGACCGTCCCGTCGCGTCGACGCGCGACGGGAAGATAGGCGCGCGAGTAGGGGAATCGCGCTGCGGCCGCCTCGTCGACCTCGACTCCCAGCCCGGGAGCATCGCCGGGATGGAGCATCCCGTCGGCGAGCGTGTAGGTGGAGTGGAAGACCTCCGAGGTCACGGACGGGTAGCCCATGTGCTCCTGGATGCCGAGATTGGGCGTCGCGAGATCGAGATGGAGGCTTGCGGCCATCGTGATCGGGGAGACGTCCGACGGCCCGTGCGGAGCGACCTGCACCTGCCAGAGCGCGGCGAGGTCGTTGATCCGTCGCGAATGGGAGATGCCGCCGGCGTGCATGACCGAGCTGCGGATGAAATCGATGCTCTGACCGGTGATGAGGTCCTTGCAGTCCCAGATCGTGTTGAACACCTCGCCCAGCGCGAGCGGCGTCGCGGTGTGCTCCCGGACGAGGCGGAGGGCTTCCTGGTTCTCCGCGGTGGTCACGTCCTCGGGCCAGAACAGCTTCACGGGCTCGAGGTCCTTGCCCAGCTGAGCGGCTTCGATCGGTCGCAGGCGATGATGCGCATCGTGCAGCAGCTCGATCTCCTCGCCGACGTGCTCCCGGATGGCGCTCAGCACGCGCGGCGCATGGCGCAGATAGGCGCGGCTGTCCCAGACCTCCTCGATCGGGGACGCGCCGCGGCTCGCGGGCTCGTACGAGGTCTCGCCGCGGTGGACTCCGTAGACCGTTTCCAGCCCGGGGACGCCGGACTGTGCGCGGACCGCCCGAAACCCTCGCGAGAGCACCTCGTCGACGGAGTCCTTCAGCTCCTCGATGCTCCATCCGGTGGCATGGGTGTAGCTGAGGATCTCGTCGCGGACCGCGCCGCCCAGGAGGTTGTACACGGGCTGTCCGAGGGTCTTGCCGCGGATGTCCCAGAGAGCCAGGTCGACCGAACCGATCGCCGCCATCGTGATCGGTCCCCGGCGCCAGTAGACGCCTCGGTACAGGAGCTGCCAGCAGTCCTCGATCCGAGCGGGATCGCGGCCGATGAGCAGCGGTGCCACGTGATCACGGAGGTACGAGGCGACCGCGAGCTCTCGACCGTTGACCGTCGCGTCTCCCCACCCGACGATTCCGTCCTCGGTGAGGATCTTCAGCGTGACGAAGTTCCGGCCGGGGCTCGAGACGATGACCTCGGCGGAGCGGATCCGATCCGTCATCGTGAGATCACCACTCTCTTGATCGGGGCCCCATCGGCCAGGCGGGTGATGTTCTCCGCGATGTCTCTCGCCCGACCCTGGAACGTCTGTGCGGTGACCCCGGAGGAATGGGGGGTCATGATGACGTTGTCGAGCGTCTCGAAGGGCTGCTCGGCGGCGCGTGCGTGCGAGCCGCCAGCCGGGTAGGAGTACCAGGTGTCCAGGACCGCGCCGCCGATCCGTGAATCGCGCAGCGCCTCGTAGAGGGGGCCCGGGGCGACCACCGGTCCTCGTGAGACGTTGACCAGCAGAGCACCGGCTCGCATGCGTCCCAGCCGGTCCGCGTCGATGAGCTCATGGGTGTTCTCGTCCAACGGGAGGCAGAGGACCACGATGTCGGACGCCTCGAGAAGGCGGTCGAGCCCGTCGAGCGTCGCGACGCTGTCCAGGGCTTCCCGCTCGCCGTCCGCCACCCGCCCCGAGCGGGAGACGACGTGAGCGCGGGCGCCGAGCGCACGGAACGCCTTCCAGGTGCGGCGACCGATGTGCCCGAAGCCGACGAACCCGACCGTCGCGCCCTCCAGCGACTCGAGCTGCGCGCGCTCGGGCTCGTAGACGGGCGTCGCCCAGCGTCCTTCTCGCAGTGCTCGGTCCTGGTGGAGGATCTGCCGACGCAGGACGATCGACGTCGCGACGATGTGCTCGGCGATCGATCCTTCATGGTGATAGGTGTTCGCGACGCACGCACCGTGCGGCAGCGCGTCGACATCGATCCCGTCGAGTCCTGCTCCTGCCACGTGCACGAGGCGCAGGGCGTCCGCGGCAGGGGTGAGGGCGGGAGTGAACTTGGGTGCCACCAGCACTGCGCTCCCGGGGAGAGCGTCGGACACGGCGCCCTCGTCGAATCGCTCGAGCCAGGTGAAACGTGTCCCGGGCGGCGTGGAGGACTCCACGGTGGTGCGGTGGGGGAGCAGATTCGCGTCCGCCACCACGACGGAAAGGGGTGGGCGAGTCATCGGGATGCTTTCCTCCTGTCGGTCCGGCGACTGTGCCGGCGCCTGTGTCACGTGCTCGTGTGAGGCGTCGGAGCGAAGGTAGCACCTATCGGGGTGCATAGGTAGTACCTTTATTGACGCAGTTAAGAAGGACGGAGCGAGCCTCGGCTCGCACGGGCGGGCCGGCTCAGGTCAGCCGATGTCGGCCACGACGAAACCAGCGGGAGCGAGTTCGTCCAGCTGCTCCCGCAGGAGAGCGCCGACCTCCTCGCGCCGCGCCGCGTCCATGCGCTCGATCGGTCCGGTCACGCTCACCGCGAGCGAGCGCCCGCCCGGTCGTACCAGCGCCACGCCGACGCAGGCGATCCCCTCCTCGTTCTCCTCGACCTCGGAGGCCCAGCCGCGCTGCTCCGCCTCGGCGATGACCTCCGCGAGGTGTGCGGGGGTCACGGTGCGGCCGCCGTCGGCGCCCTCGCTCGCCCGGGCGTAGGACTCCAGCCCCGCACCACGGACACCGTCGGCCGTGAGGATCGCCCGGCCCATCGCGGTGCGGGCCGCGGGAGCCCGGCTGCCCACCCGGGACCAGACCCGCAGCGCGCGCTCGGGCTCGACCTTGTCGAGGTAGAGCACGTGCGGTCCGTCCAGCCGGCCCAGGTGCACCAGCTCCTGGACCTCCTGCGAGATCGCGGCCAGGGCCGGCGCCATGAGGACGGGCAGGTTCTCCTCCCGCTCGAAGCGACTGGCGAGCAGCGGGAGCGCGACCCCCAGACGGTAGGTCTGGTCCGTGACGGCTTGCTCGGCGAAGCCCCGATGCATCAGCGCGCGCAGCAGCCGGTGCGCCGAGGCCTTGTTCAGGCCGCTCTCGGCGGAGATGTCGCGCAGGGTCATCCCCTCGGGCCCCGCCTCGGCGAGGACCTCGAGCAGGGACAGCGCCTTGTCGACGCTGCCGACGGGGGAGGGGCCGGGGGAGGGCGTCGTCGTCATGGGGTCCATTCTCTCCGGGGCTGTCCCCTGCTGCCCGACGTCGAGAGCTGGATCCTCGAGAGTCGTTGCCGCCGGGGGTCCGAACAGTCTATGCTCGTCACGCATGGCGAAACCAGCGTTTTGAACAATGAAACGCACAGCGGTTGAACCCGCTCTGACAACTGCGTCAGACCGGTGCGAAGCCGTTGCACCCCAATGACCGCATTAACTACCTGTCGGTTCCGGACCTTGTCGCTCGATCGAGGACGTATCTCCTCGATGCTCGACGGAGCGGAGCGCTGACGGGGCCCGTCACGGATGACGTGCCCGCGAAGGAGACACGATGAAGTGCAAGCTGTGGCTGAGCGGTGTGCTCGCTGCTGCGCTCACGACGCTCACCGGCTGTGCGCAGTTCACCCCCGTCGACGAGAGCGCGATCCTCGAAGGTGGTTCGGGCGTCGAGGCCGAGACGGTGTATCGCGTGGCCTTCAACCAGCCCGAGAGTCACCCGCAGTACGTGGCTCTCAGCCATCTCGGCGAGCGGATGCGTGATGCGACCGGAGGCGCCTGTGCGCTCGAGGTCTTCCCGAACGAGTCACTCGGCCCGCAGGCCGACACGATCGAGCTCGTCCAGGCGGGGAGCGTCGACTTCTCCATGGTGGCCGGCTCTCTCATGGAGAACTTCAACCCCGACTTCGTGGTCTTCAACCTGCCCTACGTCTTCGACTCCAAGGAGCATCAGCGCGAGGTCCTCGACGACCCGGAGATCACCGGTGAGCTCTTCAGCTCCCTCGAGGACAAGAACATCACGGTCGTCGCGGGGTTCCACGGCGGCATCCGGAACGTCTACAACTCCGTGAAGCCGGTGGAGACCCCGGAGGACCTCGCCGGGATGAAGATCCGAGTCATCGAGTCGGACACGAACATCGAGATGCTGCGACTCATGGGCGGTTCGGGCGCGCCGATGGGACAGGGCGAGGTCTACACGGCGATCCAGTCCGGGATCCTCGAGGGCGGCGAGAACAACGAGTCCATCTACGCGAACCTCTCGCACGACGAGGTCGCGCCGTACTACTCGTACACGCAGCACCTGATGTTCCCCGACTACCTCATCTCCAGCCCGGGAACGCTCGATCGGATGGAGCCGCAGTGCCGCGACTTCCTCGAGCAGGACATCCTCGCCACCACCGAGGAGGAGGGCGAGCTCTGGGTCGAGGAGATCGAGCGGTCGCATCAACTCGCCGAGGAGGCGGGAGCCCAGTTCAACGAGGTCGAGCTCGACGCCTTCCGTGAAGCGGTCCAGCCGCTGGTCGACGAGAGCCTCGACAACGACGTGACCCGCCGACTGTACGACGACGTGCGCGCGGCCGCAGAAGAGGACTGAGAGGGCAACATCATGAACACTCTCAAGGAGAAGCTCGACAGAGCATTGGAATGGGTCTGCTTCGGCCTGTTCATCGTGCTGGTCGCCACCGTCGCCTGGCAGGTCTTCACACGTCAGATCCTCAACAGCCCGAGCGGCTGGTCCGAGGAGCTCGCGAAGTACGTCTTCGTCTGGCTCGGCCTCTTCGGAGCCGCGCTGGTCTTCGGGGAGCGAGGGCACATCGCGGTCGACTTCCTGGTCCGGAGGCTCCCGGCGGCGCCGCAGAAGGCTGTCGGAATGCTCAGCCATGTCCTCGTCCTCGCGTTCACCGCGCTCGTGCTCGTCTACGGCGGCAGCTCCATCGCCTCGCTCGCGTGGGAGCAGACCATTCCGGCCCTGCCCGTCTCGGCAGGGCAGATGTATCTCGCGATCCCGGTGTCCGGGGTTCTGACCCTCTTCTACTGCGTCCACCACCTCGTCGAGATCGGGGCGGGACGCTTGGAGCCTCTCGAGGCCGAGCAGGCAGAAGCCCTCTAGGAGACATCGTGGACATCACCACCCTCATCGGCCTGATCCTCCTCGTCGGGATCTTCCTGCTCCTCGCTGTCGGCGTGCCCATCGCCGTCGCCGTCGGCATCGCCTCCGGGCTTGCCGCAATCGTCGCCATCGGCCTCGACAATGCGATGCTCACCTCCGCCCAGCAGATGTTCCGAGGAGTCGACTCGTTCGCGCTCCTTGCCATACCGTTCTTCGTGCTCGCGGGCGTCATCATGAACAACGGCGGCATCGCGCTCCGGCTCATCAATGCGGCGAAGGTGCTCGTCGGCTGGGCGCCCGGCTCGCTCATGCAGACCAATGTCGCGGCCAATGCCCTGTTCGGCTCGGTCTCCGGCTCCGCGGTCGCCTCGGTGGCGGCGGTCGGATCGACGATGGCGCCGCTGCAGGCGAAGGAGGGCTACGACCGCAACGTCGCGGCGGCGACGAACATCGCCTCGGCCCCGTCGGGGATGATCATCCCCCCGAGCAATCTGATGATCGTGTACTCGCTGGTCTCCGCCACGTCGATCGCAGGCCTCTTCGTCGGCGGCTACATACCGGGCATCCTCTGGGCGCTCGTGTGCATGTTCATCGTGTACCTCTATGCCCGGAAGCGCCCGGAGCTTCGGGTCCAGGAGAAGATATCCTGGGGCCGGCGAGGCAAGATCCTGCTCGACGCGGTGCCTGCTCTGCTGCTGATCGTCATCGTCATCGGCGGCATCCTGGTCGGTGTCTTCACCCCCACCGAGGCGTCGTGCATCGCTGTGCTCTACGCACTGGTCCTCTCCTTCATCTACAAGGCGATCAAGATCTCGGACCTCAAGCCGATCTTCCTCGATGCTGCCCGGACCACCTCGGTCGTGCTGTACCTGATCGCCGTCTCCAGCGTCATGAGCTGGGTCATGTCCTACGCCCGGATCCCCGCGCTGGTCGCCGACGGCCTCTTCGCCATCAGTGAGAACCCGTACGTGATCCTCGGGCTCATCATCGCCGGACTCCTCGTCGTGGGCGCCTTCATGGATGCGACCCCGGCGGTGCTGATCTTCGCCCCGATCCTCCTCCCGGTGGTGACCGCCTTCGGCATGGACCCGCTCCACTTCGGAGTGTTCATGGTGATGGCGCTGTCGATCGGCACGATCACGCCGCCGGTGGGGCCGGTCCTCTTCGTGGGCGTCCGCGTGGCCAGTCGCAGGATCGAGGACGTGATCCGCCATCTGGTGCCGTTCTTCATCGCGCTCGTCGTCCTGCTGAGCGTGGTCGCCTACACGCCCTCCCTCTCCACCTGGCTGCCCGGACTGCTGGGCCTCTGATACCCATCGCTACTCATCACAGGAGCAGACACATGGAACTCATCGAACAGCGCTACGCGACCCATCCCGGAGACATCCCACGGATGGACACGGCGGAGCTGCGCGAGAGATACCTGGTGGAGGACCTCTTCGTCCCCGGCGAGGCGCGGGCGGTCTACACCCATCACGACCGAGTGGTGCTCGTGGGCATCGCGCCCACGGGCGAGCCGCTGGCGCTGAAGGGCTTCCCGGAGATCCGCTCGGAGGAGTTCTTCGAGCATCGCGAGGCGGGGATCGTGAACGTCGGAGGAGCAGGCGCAGTGGACGTCGACGGGACGACGTACGAGCTCGCCCACGGGGCCTGCCTGTACATCGGGCGCGGCGCCTCCACGGTGACGTTCTCCTCCGGGGTGGCGGCCGACGCGCGCTTCTATGTCTTCTCCGCGCCCGCCCATGCCTCGCATCCGACCACGCTCGTCGCCCCGGGGGAGGGGAACGTTCGCGAGCTCGGCGATCCGCTGACCTCGAACCGCCGCACGCTGAACCAGTACATCCATGAGGGCGGCGTGCAGTCCTGCCAGGTCGTCATGGGCGTGACCACTCTCCATCCCGGCTCGATGTGGAACACCATGCCCGCGCACACGCATGATCGTCGTACCGAGTGCTACCTCTACTTCGACCTCCCCGAGGAGGCGCGCGTCATCCACCTCCTCGGTCGTCCCGACGAGACCCGGCACATGACCGTCGCCGATCAGCAGGCCGTGATCTCCCCGAGCTGGTCCGTGCACTCCGGAGTGGGAACATCCGCCTACTCCTTCGTCTGGGCGATGGCCGGGGAGAACAAGTCCTTCGACGACATGGACACCTTCCCGGTGTCGGAGATGCGCTGACGTCCCCCTGCAGATCGGGACCGTTCCCGATGCCTGCTCATGCCCCGCACGATCCACGAGAGAGGAACCTCCACATGACGAACCGCACGGTGGTCATCACCGAGTGCGACCACGATGCCTTCGAACCCGAGAGCGCGGTGGCCG
>Ga0079224_100003579_pt1 | contig 19708 bp, 15 predicted proteins | sample Stecom2015_FD_80414 | JGI IMG/M metagenome (GOLD analysis project Ga0079224, IMG submission 80414) | Agricultural soil microbial communities from Utah to study Nitrogen management - Steer compost 2015 | ecosystem: Environmental > Terrestrial > Soil > Agricultural land | place: USA: Utah...
CCTGCGACTTGGGGATCGTGTCGAGTGATTCGTTCAGAGCGTCGATGATCTCGTCGAGCGTGGGCTCGAGATAGCCGGCGACTTTGCGAACCCCGGGCTCGAGCGCCGGGTCGAACGCCGTCCGTCGAGCGATCCCCTGCACGTCCTTGCTCAGTCGGTTCCAGAAGGAAGAGATTTTACTCTTCGTGCCTCCCTTCAGGGATCCTGCCAACGACCTGCGACGCGTGTCCGCGATCAGGTGCGTGAAGATGGGGGCGAGGGGATATTCGACGAGGACGAGGAGCTTGGACCTCATCGCCAGGATCACCTCGGAGGAGCGGGTGGGCTTCTCCAGAGGAGCAGGGGCGACGGCTCCCTTCCACAGTCGCGCGTAGTCCCGCCAGCGTCCGTGGCTCACGGCGTCGTAGAGGAGGTACACCTTCTTCGCCAGCGGTAGGTATTCTCCCCGCAGGCTCCAGTCGTCCGTGGAGGGGTCGCCGAAGGACGCTTGGGCTCGCTGACAGAGGCCAGAGGTCAGCGGCTTCGCGAGCTCCCCGTCTTGCTTCCAGACCAAGATTTCGCCCAACTGGTAGCGATCGAGGGAGCCCGTATTGTACTTCAGGTTCGAGCGGAGAAAGACGACACCAGCCATGTCGTCCGGCTCGTCGCTGACGAGAACTCGGAGCCATCGGGCCATCACCGCCAAGATGGGATACAGCCGGTCATTCGGCATGTCGGCGGCGAACTTCGTGTAGTCGATGACGAGGAACAAACGTGAGGGTGCGGTCGAGGCGCGCTCCCGTACCCGGCGCACGAACTCCGCGGTCATCCTGGCGAGCGTGAGCCCGACGTCCTTTCCCGGGCGCCCAAGGAGGTCGTCGTGCAGGCCATCCGAGAGGTTCAGCCAGAGCTGTCCGCCGGCCTTCCCGGGCGTATTCTTCCTGGCGACCTCTTCTGGGCTCAGGAACGACGTCACCTGCTGATAGAATTCGAAGTAGGGGGTGAACGTGGAGAGGTCGTCGCGAGAGACGCGGACGGCGTGCGTCGCGAAATCGAGCGAAGCGAGGTGCTCGTGGACCGCGTCTGCTGCTGCGGTGCCGGATGGGAAGAGGATACGGTCGAAGAGGACCCCGTGACGACCGAGTTCGATCGCTTCTCGTACCCCGTTCGATTGATCGGTCTCGCGCGGGGCGCCGACCGAAGGCGTCCACTCGGGGAACACGCGCCGCAAGGCGACCTGCATGTCGTGGGGTGACAGGTACGTCGCGCTGAGGAAGGCGAGCTCCCAGAGTCTCGCCTCGATGACCCAGATGCGATCGAAGACGTTGTGACTATTGAACTGGCGGTTGCGCTCGTTCGTGATCTTCGGGTACGCGCCGCGGGTCTCCCAGATGAAGTCCAGGTCGGTTTCGTGGGCGTCGAGCTTGCCTTGGACGAAAGAATAGAACGCGCGAAGTTTCCGTGGCTCAACCTTCGCCGCGTCATCCAGCAATGCCCTGGCGATCTTCAGGAGTTGAACCGCCCAGCCGAGGGCGAGCTGAGTACCGGTGTTCCAGCCTGAGTGGGGGTTCGAGCCGAAGAGCGCGAGGAGGGCGTTGACGTGTTTCCTCCCGACGCTGCCGTACTTCTCATATGCGCTTCGGGTGTCTCCCTGCAGGGCTCCGAGCATGGCGCGCAGGTGCCGGAGATAACCGGTGTTCAGTGAGTACGCCCCCAAGGAGAGACGCGTCCCGGGATACTCCGATCGATCGTTCTTGTCCCACCAGCAGTAGGCCGGTTCGGCGAACCCAAAGGACGCCAGGAATCGGTAGCGAACGGGTTCGCCGGCGTACGTTTGGCCCGGTAGCAGCGGCGTCTCCAGCGTCTGGGGATGGTCGGGCGCGAGCACGAGCGGGAAGCTCGCCGTGAACCGAGTGGGGGGCACGTACACCGTATCCATCAACGGTGTGATACGGACCGTGGGTGGAGGAGCGTCCGCGATGATCTTCTGGTCGGCGGGGTCCGCGGCGCAGGACAACAGCGCCTTGACGTAGCGGGGAGGAGCAGACTCGAATGGCCGCGCATACTCCTCGCGCTCGTCCTCGAGGTCGCCCGTTCTCAGGTTATGGGTGGCTTGCCTGATCCGGCCTCCGTCGGCGGTCCGATAGTTGAACAGGATCAGATTGATGATGAATTGGCGCCCTCCCATGCCCAGGTCCTTCTTGAGCCGCAAGACGCGCGACGCGGGGTCTTGGGGGGTCGGTTCGTTGGACGAGGTCGAGACGACGTTCAGTGACTCGTAGGCGGCCAGGAGAAACTCGAAGTGCTCGGAATCGCCGGATTCCTGCACTTCGTCGACGCTCTTCTCGAGCCAGGAGAGCATCCCGAACGTCATTCGTCCTCCGTGAAAGTTCTCTCTGTCGTGAGGTGAGGAGTGCTCGGTGGGTGCACCGCCGCTCTGGAGCGCAGAACGGTTCGTCACCGAGCGCTCGAGCTCGAGGGGTGCGTGGCTCGTGCACACGGTCGTTCGGGGCACTGGTCCCGGCGCGACGCACGGGTGCCTTCGGCGAACCGTTCATCGCGGGGGAGTCGGACCATGGTCGCCCGATGGTGTTGCGGAGGACCACAAAATTGGGTGCTACGGCGGCGACCACCCGATGGGAGCGCCGCAAAGATCAACGACGAGCGCCACGTGCAGACAGCGACCCGTCCGAAACCGCGCGGTTCTCACTCGCTCGGAACCGAGCGGCGGAGGGCAAGGTCAACGCAACGGGCCCTCCCCGGAGGGGGGCTGGGCTCGGGGCCACGCGTGCGCGCGAGCGTGTTGTTTCCGCGCGGAAACTCCCGCGGCGTGGCCCGCCGATCTCTGACACGCGTCTGAGATTCCTTCGTCGTGTTTCCACGTGGAAACTACCCTTCCCGGCGCGCCGCCGAGGGAGCCGTGGCTCCGTGAGCTGCAGGGGGAGCCGCGTGAGCGGGGCATTGCCCTGTCAGGGGCGCCGCGCAGGGTGGGGACGGGAGCTCCGCGGGATCAGAAATCGTCGATCTCGAAGGACTCGGGGAGATCCAGCAGCAGCCGCACCTGGCGTGCGGTGTGCGCGCCGGTGTCGGGGAGAGCGGGTGGGCAGGGAGCGACGGCAGGGAGGGCAGCGCTCGCTGTGGCGTCGTCGCGGCGAGACGCGCCGGCGGAGTGATCCGGGGCGGCGTCGAGTTGTTGGCCAGGGCTTCGAGGGGCGCGCAAGCTGCGCAGCGGCTGAAGCGCGAAGTACACGACGGCCCTGGACATGGTCTCCAGCTTAGCGGGCTCGCGTCGCCTTGTCGCTCGCCGTCGTGGAGATCACGTGTTCCCCTTCCTTCCGCACATCGAGGCACTCACGAGCACGACGCCCGGAGACGCGGAAGCGGCGCAGGAGCTCCAGATCGCCAGTCGTGAGAATCCCGAGCAGGTGATCCCGATCCTCGACGGGTGGCTCGCGTCGAAGCTCGCCCTCGTCGGGCGGGACGTCACCGAGATCCCCTGGTTCGAGCAGCTCGTGGGACGCTGGCGGGGGAACGACCGGCATGCCTTCGAGGGGCGGGGCGCGACGCTCTCCTATGATGAGCTCCATCGAGCGACGGCGCGGCGCGCCAGCGCGTGGCGTGCTCAGGGCGTGAAGCAAGGATCGACGGTGTGCATCTGTCGGCCGTTCGGCGCGCGCTACGTCGTGGATCTGCTGGCGGGGTTTCGGCTCGGCGCCTGCGTGTGCTGGGCGCCGTCTCTGGGTGAGCCCTATGAGCGCCGCGCGGTCGAGGCCTTCGGCGCGGAGTTCGTCAGCGCGGAACCTGCGGCGGTTCGACGTTTGGGGCCGGAGCTCGCGGCCGCGCTCCTGGTCGACGAGGTGGCCGCGGAGCTCGTCCCGGAGGCGGAGGGAGCGGCCCGTTATTCGCGCCAAGACTCGTGCCTCGGGGTGCTGTCCCCGAAGGCGGCCGAGAACGACTCGGCGGGGCGCGAACGTCTCGCCTGGGAGCCCGCCTGGCTCGACTGCGAGTCGCTGCAACGGGCCGTCGCCCGGGACGCCGCTTCGCTCTGGAGGCTCCGCCCCGGCGACGCCGTCGCGGCGCCCGGGTTCGACGACGCGCGGCACCAGCCCGGGCTGCTCCTCGCGTGCCTGCTCGCGGGGGCGACGTATCATCACGTGGCGCCGGAGGAGGTGGCTCGCCGGACCCCCCGCCTGCAGCGCCGCTGGCGCACCTTCGGCGTGCGTCGAGCGACGCTGGAGGCCCTCGTCGAGCGCGGTTCCATCGACGCTCGTGGCGTCGACGCGCGCGGTGTGGACGCCAGCGCGAACCGGGCTCACGGCGTCGTCGTCGAGCGGTGGTTCCGGGATCTGGAGGAGGAGTGGGACGCGGAGCTCTGGACCCACTTCGGACGCAGCTTCGAGCAGCCGCCGCTCCTCCGCGCGGTGCTGACGGACCCGGCGCTGGGAGGCGTGGTGGCCGCCACCGAGTGCAGCCGTGACGTCTACGACAACGTCGTGCGGATCGCCCTGGGCGTGGGCTTCGCGGTGGCGCCCTTGGAGGGCGCGCCGCCGGACGCCGGGAGTGGTCTTCTGCAGCTCGCCGGGAGCTCGGCGAGCCCGTCGGTCCTCCTGAGCGAGCTGCGGGGAGAACGCTATCGCTACCTCGGCACCGCGCGGCCGCGTCGCGCAGGCGCGGTCTATCCCCGCGAGCTCGTGACGGAGGCGGTGTCCACGCTCCCGGGCGTGATCGGGGCGGCCGTCGTGGACGTGCCCCGCGGCGGGGAGCGGGCGGGGGTTTCCTTCGGGCTCGTCATCTTCGTGCGCGCCACCGCCGACTGGTGCCAGGAGCGGCAGCGGCGAACGCAGCAGGAGCTCGAAGGGTTCCTGCGCCAGGTGTTGGCGCCGGAGCTGCGCCCCGACTTCATCGAGTGTCGTCCATCGTTGCCGCGCCTGGACGACGCAGGCGCCGTCGACGCAGGCTGGGTGGCCCTCCAACGCTGGCGCGGGCGTCTGCGACAGAAATCCGAGCTGCGCGTATTCCGGGAGCTGAGCTCCCTCAGCGGTGGAGCGGTCTGAGATGGCGCTCCCCGTCTGTGCAGGGGCGACCCTGCAATGCAGCTTCGGACTGGCGCCTTCGACCCTGGTCGTGGTCCCGGCGGGGCACGTCATGGCCGGGGCTCCCGTGGCGAACGTGATGGACTTCGTGCCGCTGACGAACGTCCTGCCCTTCGGCGTGTGCACGAGCCTGGCCAACCCCACCGTGGCGGCGGCCACGAGCGCGGCGCTCGGGGTCCTCACGCCGCAACCTTGCATCCCTCAAACCGTCGCGCCGTGGATCCCGAGCGGCCCCGTCAAGGTGACGGGGATGAAGCTCCCGGTGCTGCAGAGCACCGACAGCCTCCAGTGCCTCTGGGGCGGGATGATCCGCGTCGTGTCCCCTGGTCAGACGAAGGTGGTGGTGAAGTAACCATGGAGACGACGATCGATCTGCCGCTGGTGGCGCATCCCTCGATGCGGTCCGTCGATCCCGCGACCCTGTTCCGGGTGTGCAGCTGGGCGGACGAGGGGGAAATCGAGCGCGCGGGGGAGAAGGCCGCGCGGCTGTTGCAGGAGGGCATCTACGATTTTCAGCTCGTGACCCTGTGGCTCGCCTACCGCTTCGCGCGGGACGGCGTGGTCGAGCTGGTCGAGATCCTGCGCGCCGCGACGGACCAGCTGGTGCAGGATCTGGAGGGCGCGGCGCCCGCCGACGAGGCCACCGAGGCGCGCGAGCTGGACCGCTCCCTCTCCTGGTTGGTCAGCAACGTCGCGCAGCGCCTCCACTTCCACTCGAAGATGCGCGACGGGACGTGGACGCGCTGGCTGGGAGCGATGACCCCGGAGCTCCTGGACGAGATCGGGGCGCAGATCGACCGAGACATCGAGCGGCTCGAGGAGCAACTCGAGCCCATCGCGGGCCCCACCAGCCCCGGGGAGCTGCGTAAGCTCGAGCGCCGGGTCAGGGGCGCGTTCGGCGCCATCGTCGAGCAGGCGAGCCAGGCAGCCTCGGGAGACGCAGGCGCCGGGGCGGCGGAGGCTCCCTGGAGAGACGACGCGCAGGAGGCGACGCGCGAACGGGCCCGCGAAACCGCATCCGACTCGAACGGCGCTGACGACGGGACGCACGTCACGGGAGACGCCGTCGCATCTGCTCCGAGCCGGCGCGGCAGTATGGATCCTGATCCGGCGGGCGCGGCGCTCCCCGACGGCGTCGGCTCGGAGCGGATGCGCGCGCTCCGTCACAAGCTCGCGGCCTTCGAAGAGCTGGCCGAGTGCGGAGCCCTGCGCGAGGCGGCGATCGTGGCGCGGGACGTGGAGCAGGAGCTCGGTCAGTTCGATCCGTTGTTGTATCTGCCGGAGGTCTTCGAAGGGTACCTGTCGACGTTGCTCCGGTACGGCGCCGAGCTGGAGGAGCACATGGTCGAGGGGCACGGCCTGGAGGAGCGCGCCCTCGAGCGGCTCTATCGAGCGGACCCGAAGACCTTCCTCCGCCGCGTTCGCGAGGAGCAGAGCGGGTGACCGGACCCACAGCTCGGGACGCGGCCCGGTGGCGTGAGCTGGAGGAGCTCGCGCCCAGCTATCGGCTGCCTGCGTTGTTGCAGGCGCTCGGGCGCCTCGGCGTGGATCGGATCTCCTTCGAGAGCCGCGATCCGGACGAGGCGAGCGCCTCGCAGCTCGGTGCGCGCGTCCGCCTGGGCCCCGAGGGGAGCCTGGTGCGCGCGGTGAGGATCGACCCGGGCCCGCCCCCGCGCGCCGTGGTGTACCTCGCGATGGGCCTGTTCAGCGCTGGGTCGCCGCTACCCGGGTACTTTCAACGCGTGTTGGGGGAGCCTGGTGTCGGCGAGAACCTCGCGCTCGTCCTGCGGACTCTCGACGACGGCCTGCTGCGGGCCCGTGCGCGCGCGGAGTGCCGGCAGTTCGCGGGCGGTAGCGCCTGGGAGCAGCACCTGGCGGAGGCGCTCGTCGCCGCCTCACCCCGCTACGTGGATCAGCTTTTCCGGCGGATCTTCCCGGAGCTGCGGGTGAGCGTGGGGTGGCGGAAGGTGCCGCGGGTCATGGGCCTCGACCGGGTCGCCCTCGGCAGTGCGACCCTGGGGAGCTGCGCCTTCGCCGGGCGAGGGCTCGTTCGACATCAGGGGCTGGAGGTCACGCTGACCGCCGCCCACGACCTCCCGGCGACGCCGGAGAACTCGGCGGCGGCCCAGCGCGAGACGTGGGTGCAGGAGGCGAAGCTCCGGTTGGGGCGCTACGTCCTGCCGCGCTTTCGCCGCCGGCCCGTCGCGCTCACGGTGCGGCTGCGAATCCTCGAGCGGTCCGCCGAGTCGCGGGTCGACGTGGTCCGCCTCGCCGAGGGCGCCGTGCCCCTCGCGGCACGCCCGCTCGAGGTCGTCCTGTACGAGGGACGGGGGCGCGCCGGGCAAGCCCACCGACCATGAGTGAACCGTGAGGGGAGCGTGCGCGGAGGTCGGTCCGTGGTCGAGTCGTCAAATTTTCCGCAGCGCGGCGCTCCGCCCGGCAGGGAATCGGCCGTTGCGCTGATTTCGATCAGGATGCGCTGGTTCCTTTCGTCGCCGCGGCTCTCGCGCCGGGGGCAGAGGGGCGCGCAAGCACAACTGGCTTCGGGAGTAACGAAGTGACGACGACAACCAGCAAGAGCGTGCCGCGGTCGCGGCTCAACATCACCTATCGGACCCGCATCGATGGGCGGGTCGTACAGAAGGAGCTGCCGCTGCGCCTGCTCGTGGCGGGAAACTTCTCGGGGCGGGGCGTGAAGGGTCTCTTCGGAGCCGCCTCGCCGGGACGAGACCTGCCGTTGCTGGATCGGCGCCCGATGTACGCGATCGGCAAGTCCGGGAACCTCGAGAGCGTGATGAAGCTCATGCGCATCGGCCTGCCGGTCCCCGACCAGCTGACGCACTTCCGGACGTTCCAGGTGTCGGGATCCGCCAACGTGAGATCCTTCCTGGCGGGGAGGACGTGCTCATCCAGATCGAGCACGCGGAGATCGACGGGGAGGCCGTGCTCGGGGAAGAGGGCGCTGCCGTCGTGGGCGCCTCCGGGCGCCGCGGTTTTCAGGGCCACCTGGAGTCGTTCCTCGCGGTGGAGTACGCGCAATCCCAGGAAGACGCAGGCGCGTGGGTGCCGGTGAAGAAGGACGAAGTCGGCCTGAACGGCTGGCTCGAGCCAAAGCGGCGCTCACCCCGTGAACCCGCGATCATGTACGAGGTGACGAGGCTCGAGAAGCTGCAGCTGCGCTTCGACGACGACTTCGACGCCAGCTTGGTGCCACCGGGCGGTCTGGAGCAGCGGGTGCGCCTCGAAGCCACCGTCGTGGCGCGCCATGTCATCCCGCTCCTCGACATGAAGTCCTTCGACCCCGAGCGCATCGCGGAGACCGTGCCGGAGATCCGCCGCCTCCTCGTCCTGCGCTGGTTGGTGAGCCAGGGGCGCAGCATGATCGCCTCGAACTCGATCCTGCGGAACAAGTGCAAGGAGCTGCTCCCGAGTGGCGAGGAGCGGGAGACCAGCGCGACGGAGGACGCAGGCGGATCCGCGACGCCACCGCTGGAGGTGCTGCGTGCGGCGGTGGGAGGGCTCGACGCGCACGGCGTGTTCCGTCTCCGGTCCCAGGAGACGAAGCCCGCGCCGGAGCAAGGGGCCGGGGAGGATGCCGGCGACGACGCCTGAGGTCGGCGGAGCGACAGACGGGAAGAGCCGCGAGGGATGTGAATCATGACGGACACGAATCAGTCGGAAGACGTAATGAACTACCTGCAGGAGCTACATCGCGCCGCAGGGTTCCAGTGGTCGGCGGAGGAGCTGACGCCGCAGCGTGCGATGATCGTGAAGGACGGAGACGTCCTCGGCTTCTTCGATCGGCACCCGGACCGGGATCAGGATCTCTTCGTCAACGTGCTCGTGGCGTTGCTGGTCAACTTGCCACTCGACGAAATGCGAGACTCCGCGAAGGACGCTCGCGGGGAGCAGAAGTCGCCCTTGGGCCGCTTCATGATCGCCGTGGACGAGCTGCTCTCGCAGATCGACGACGAGATCCAGAGCAAGCTGACGCTGGTGCTCCGTGACCCGGGGTTCCGGGAGATCGAGCGGAACTTCCGGATGCTGAGCGAGCTGGTCGACAGCGTCACGACGGACAAGATCGAGATCGACGTCCTCGACGTGACCGTCGACGAGCTGCGCGAGGACATCCGCGACAACGTGAACCACATCATGGGCAGCTCGCTGTTCCAGAGGCTCTACGTGGACGAGTACGACCGCTTCGGCGGGATCCCGTTCGGATCCGTGGTGGGTCTGTTCGAGTTCGACCCCTCCGACGACGAGGACCTGCAGTTCTTGCGGGGGTTGGGCAAGCTGGCGAGTCACTGCCACGCGCCGTTCATCGGAGGCTTGTCGCCGAGGTTCTTCGGGCTCTCCTCCTTCTCAGGGCTCGCCGCCCTCGATCAGCTCGAGAGCGTGCTCGAGCGCCCGCGCTACGGGAAATGGGAGGCCTTCCGCGACGAGCACGAGGCGGCGTACGTGGGGCTCACCCTGCCCCGCTATCTCCTGCGCCGTCCCCACGAGAGCGCGGGCGAGGGGCGCCTCGAGTTCAAGGAGGAGATCCGCAACTCGGACGACTACCTGTGGGGCAACGCTGCCGCGTTGTTGGCGCGGAACATGATTCGCTCCTTCGAGCTCTCCGGGTGGTGCCAGCACGTCCGCGGTCCCGAGGGGGGCGGGCTGATCCGGGGGTTGCCGACGCACGTCTTCGAAAGCCAGGGGCACCTGATCGAGCAGCCACCCGTCGACGCGGCGTTGCCGGACTATCGCGAGCTCCAGCTGGCGATGGCGGGGTTCATCCCGCTCGTCTCCAAGAAGGACGAGCCGGATCAGGCCTGCTTCTTCAGCGTACAGTCGGCAAAGAAGCCGAAGACGTTCGTCGAGGAGCTCGCGACGCAGAACGCGCACCTGGTCACGAACCTGTCCTACACGCTCTCGGTGAGCAGGATCGCTCACTACATCAAGCGCATGGTGCGCGATTACATCGGCTCGACGGCGGACGGCCCCTACATCCAGAACATGTTGGAGAGTTGGTTGTCGGAGTACGTGACCACCGTCACCAACCCGGACGATCGCACGCTGGCGCGCTACCCGTTCAAGGCGGTGAGCGTCACCGTCGAGCCGAAGATGGGCGCCCTGGGGTGGTACAAGTGCACGACGTCGCTGCTGCCCCACGTCCAGTTCGAAGGCATGGACGTCGAGCTGCGCCTCGAGGCGGCCCTGGGGGGCTGAGCTGGAACACAGCTGAGCCGGAGCACGGCTGAACCGGAGCACGGCTGAGCCGGAGCACGGCTGAGCCGGAGCACGGCTGAGCCGGAGCACGGCTGAGCCGGAGTAGAGCGGAGCTCGGGACCCCCTCGTGGGGTCTCGAGGGGGCCCCACGAGGGCTCGGAACCCGAGGGGACAGCACACCAGAGGGCGCACCGGAGCCGACCGGTGCTTGAGGGCGAAATGACTGGAGGGGCCGCGCGCCGGCCCCGAGACGTGGAGACGCGAATGGCGGAATTCAACAAGCACTGCGACATCTATCAGGGATACAATTACAAGAAGGACCGACAGACCCCCGTCGGTTTCATCACCAGCCTGAAGATCGGTGACAAGGATCTGGCCGCCGATCAGACGGTGAAGGATCCGCTGAACCCCGAGGACGACCTCAAGGTGGTCGCCGTCCTCAGCGGGGCCCTGTGGCAGCTGGGGCCGACGGACGCCCTCTATTTCAGCGGGCAAGTGTCGGTGGCGTCGAAGCAGAGGTGCCAGGAGCTGCTCTTCAAGTCGTTGACGAAGGTGGAGGTGGTCTTTCAGTTCTCCGTCTACGACTACGACCCCATCGCCAAGAAGTACTTCAAGTGCCTCACCGTGGACGCGGACATGAAGGGCATCCTCGAAAAGAACGGCGACGACCTGAACCTGGCGCTCGCCGAGGACAAGTCCACCGAGGTGCAGTCCCCGGAGAACTACGCCTTCCAGATCGGGATCAAGCCGCAGCCGGAGTCGCAGAACATCACGGTGGCGGTCGCCGATCAGAAGAACATCGTGAAGGGCTGGGGCGTCGCCGTCGCAGCCTGAAGCGGGAGGCGTGGGGAGGTCGGAGGCTTCGTGAACTTCGAGCTGGCACTACACGCCTGGATCCCGGGACAGCTGCTGAGCCCGGGGCACTTCGAGCGTCAGGAGCAGGCGCTGTTGGCCCACATGGCCGCGCGGTTCCGGCTCTCGGGGTTGCCCGCGTACGGGATCGCCGCGCTGGAGCTCGATGCGGCGGAGCTGGAGCGGGGCTGGGTGGTGGTGCGCAAGCTCGAGTGGGTCCTCCGGGACGGGACGCTCCTGTCCACGGAGGGCAACGTCGAGCCCATCGAGCCCCTCGAGGTCGAGCCGCGCCAGGCGGTGCCGATCCACGCGGTCGTGCTGCCACCGCGGGAGCCCGGCGACGGGATCGAAGCGAGCCAGGTGCTCCCGCGCTGCTATCGCGTCCGGCTCGTGGCGGGACATCCGCCCTGGTCGGGCGAGTTGGAGGAGCTCGCGTCGCGCCGCGATCAATCCATGCAGCTCCTCACGCTCGAGCCGAAGCGGGGAGGGCGCGGCGCGAGCCTGGGGCGCTACGTCCCGCCGCTGCTCCAGGTCTGCACCACGCCCTTCCTGCGCGCCGAGCTGTTGGCGCTCTACGAGTCCATCCAGTACGCCAACGACGCCCTGCGCGACAGCGCGCGGGCGAGGACGGCGACGGGCGCGCGAGCGAGCGACGTGCAGCGGCGTCGGGCGCAGGGACAGAAGCTGCGGGCGGTGCTCCGGGAGAGCTCGGTGGTGCACGACCGTTGGAGCGGGCGCGGTCCGCGGCTGCATCCTTACCAGCTGTTCTGTGCCCTGCGAGACTACGCCTGCGAGCTCGCCGCGAGCCCTGGCACCCCCATCGACGTCGAGTCCTTGGTCTACGATCACGACGATCTGCGCGGCTGCTACGGCGCGCTGTTCGCGGCGATCTCCGGCGAGGCGAGCGCCGTCCCGGATCCCACCCCTGCCGGCCTCGAGCTGGTCCGGGAGGGGCGCCTGTTCGTGGCCCGCAACCTGCCGGAGGAGGTCTTGGAGGGCGATCGGGAGCTCTGCCTCGCCATCCACGGGGACGTACGCTTGGAGGATCTCGTGCTGGGCAGCCCCGGGCGTCTGCCGACGTTGCACGAGCTCCTCCTCCCGGGGCTGCGCGCGGCGCCGGTGCAGTTCAGCTATGCGCCCGCGGGGGGCCCCGACACGCGCTACTATCGCCTGGAGTGCAGCGGCGTGGAGTGGGAGCACGTGCGGCGCGAGCGGGCGCTGTGCTTCCAGCGTCCGGTCGGCGTCGCCGTGCGCGCCTCGTTGGTGTGGAGGGGGGCCGATGGCGTTGCTTGAGCGTCTGCGTTCGGGGTCTGCGGGGCCGCGCGGGGCCGAGCACGTGGCCGCTCACCTCCGGGATCTCCTGGCGGGGGAGCGCGGCTTCGCGTCCGTCCTCCCGGACTTCGGGGTGCGCTCGGAGACGAAGTGGGGGGCTCCCGCCACGGAGGGTGAGCCGGAGGATCCCATCGAGCGGCTCCGGCTCGAGCTGGTGAGGAACATCGCTCGCTACGAGGGCGCCCTGGGTGACTTCACCCTGACGGCGCTGTCGCGGGACGCCGGGGGGCGGGTGCGCTTCCTGCTCACGGGGCGCCTGCGGAGCAGCGGCGCGGTGGTCCGGCTGCACCTCGTCTTCGACATCTGGACGCGGCGCGTGGACGTCACGGAGGCGCGAACGTGAAGTTCGACGAGCTCCTGAAGATCGAGCTCACGGTCACCCTGGCCGGCGCGGCGCACGAGATTCCGGCCGAGGACGTCCGCCGGCTCGAGCTCGATCTCCATCAATCGGGCTTCGAGGGCGTCGTCGAGTTCGTCGCTCGAGACGACACCTCCCAGGGCGGACGCTACGAGGACGCCCTGAAGGAGGTGTTCTTCGACACGGGCGAGCTGTCCGTCGAGCTGTCGGTGGTCCCCGTGCGCGTCGCGGGGGAGGCGCCGAGCACCTTCGAGCCCCTCGTCGTGCGAGGGCGCGCCACCCACCGCACCGTCCACGAAGAGGCGACGGACTGGTCGGCGGAGCAGCCCCTGCTGTGGCGACGGTATCGCATCGAGTTCCAGGACCCCGCGCGCGCCGCGTGGCGGCAGCACTTCCCTTGTGATCTGCTCACGGACAAGAGCCTCCTGGAGGTGGTGGAGGCCCAGGCCCCCCCCGACGTGAGCGTCGCTTCGAGCTGGTCCGTGGCCACGACCACCCGCAGGCAGTGGTTCTTGCATCTGCCGGGATCCGCGGGCGTCAGCTTCTACGATTTTCTGTGCTGGTACGCGGAGGCTCGCGGTGGGGCGCTCGCTTACGACTACACCGACCAGAGTTATCGCGTGGTCGACGTCCTCGCGGGCATCGAGCCGGCGCGGGCGCTCTTCGGCGACGACGTGGGCGCCGTCGCGCTGAGCGTGCCGGAGCCGGGGCGCGCGCGGCCACGCCTGCGCAACTCCTACGCCAACGCCGCGGAGACGGTCACGGCGGAGAGGACGGGAGCCAGCGCGCCCCTCGCCTGCGACGAGCTGCTCCGCACTCCGGTCGCCGAGGAGCAGGCGGCTCGCGCCGAGGAGCAGCGGCTGCGCCATGAGCAGCTCCGACCGCGGGCCCACCTGCGGTTCCGTCGTTACCCGAGCGCGCAGCTCGTGCCGGGAGCGCTGGTGTCGTGCCCGGCGGGGGCTCGCTTCGCGAAGAACTCCCGGCTCGTGGCCTCCTCTTGGATCGTCCGGAGCCTGCGCTTGGAGGCGCGGTCCGAGGCAGGCGCGACGGGCGGTCGCCTCGGACCAGGAGCGGTCCCCCTGCAGGTCGAGCTGTCGGCGGTCCTGGCGGATGTCGAGGAGCGCTTCGCCACGGACCTGGAGTACGTGGCGCCGCGCTATCCGGGCTTCGTCGAAGGCGTCGTCGTGAGCCGGCAGGGGGAGGAGACGGACAAGACCTGGGACGTGACCCAGTGCGAGACCACGGCGATCGACGAGGTCGAGGTGAACGTCCCGCTGTTCGACGCCAGCGTGTTCGCTCCCGCGGAGCCAGGCACGGTGGGAGCGAACGTCTACCTCCCGCATTGTCGGGGCGCCCGCGTCTTGCTGGCGCTCGACCTCGACACGGCCTCGATCGTGCGCACGCTGAGCTGGCGCGAGGGCGCCGCCCTGCCGAAGGAAGGGCAGGGAGAGCGGCTGGTGTTCGGCAAGAGCGAGGAGAGCTTCACGAAGCTGACCCACGTGTACGACGACGACGCGCCGGTGTTCGGCGTGGTGCGGGTCAACGACAAGGATCGAGTGGCGCTCACCCTCAGCGAGGGGAAGCTCGTGATCGGCGTCGCGGAGGACACGGGGTGAGGCGATGAGCACGCTGAAATGCACCATCGTCCTCGACAAGGCCGAGGGCTTGACGCTGATCGTGGAGGACGAATCGGCCAGCTCGAAGCAGACGGTCACCCTGCTGAAGGACTCGATCGTGTTGCAGGTCGAGGGGAGCGCGGGGACGAGCACGGTGACGCAGGTCGCCGACGCGATCTCGTTCAAGTGCAAGAAGTTCTCCGTGGAGGCCGACGAGATCGAGTGTCGGTCCAAGCAGGGATCCACCTATGCCGCGCAGACCACCCTGGCCCTGAAGGGGGAGCAGGAGGTGACGGTGAGCGGGCTGCAAGCCAAGTGCTCGGGGACGACGATCAACCTCGAGGCCTCGGGGCAGCTCACCGCCGAGGCGTCCGGCGTGGCGACGCTGAAGGGATCCCTCGTGAACGTCTCCGCGCCGCAGGTGGCCCTGGGCTGAACGACCATGGCGAGCGAATTCCAAGACGCCTTCCTGGACGAGCTCTTGCGTTTGGACGCCTATCTGGCGGACATCGGGGGCTCCGGCGAGGACGTCCCCAGCGCGGCGGATCCGGAGGTGCGCCGGCTGCTCGAGGCCGTGGCCTTCTTTTCGGCGCGTACCCAGCAGATGGCGTACCGCGGCATGTTCGACGCGGTGAGCGCGCTCGCGGCCGAGCACTGCGACTTCCTGCGGCATCCCTTGGGCGCTTGTGGTTTGGTGCGGGCCCTGGACGCCGGTGGCTGGTCTTCCGCCGTCACCCTGCCCCAGGGCACGCCGCTGCTCGTGGAGGCGGCGGACGGCGCGGCGGTCCAGCTCGCCACGTCCGTCTCCGCCGTCCTCGCGCCGGTGCGCGTGTTCGCGGCGCGGCTCGAGGTGGGCGACGACGCGCGCTGGTTGGTCCTGGGCGTCGAGGCGCCGGTGCGGCTCGCGCAGCTCGGCTGGCTGAGCCTGCACGTGGACCTGCTGGGCGATCTGGCGCGGTCGATCGGGCTGCATCGTCGTCTGCGCGTCGCGTGTCGATCGGCGCGCTACCTCGGCGGCGGACCCGGGCTCTCGGGTGCGCCGGATCCGGGATCGCCCGCGGCTTTTCGGGGGCGCCCGCGGCTCGAGGTGCGCTTCGGTGCCCGCGTCGGGGCGCCCGGGGATCACGCGCCTCCTGCCCTGGAGGCGGTGCGACGCCACTTGCAGCTGCCCCAGCGGGACCTGTTCATCAACATCGAGCTGCCGGCGGATGGACGCGACACGCGGGCCTGGCTCGCGCTCGAGCTGGACCCTGCCTGCGGAGACGTGTCCTTCACGGCGCAGACCTTCCAACCGAACGTGCTGCCCGTGGAGAACGCCATCCGCGCTCCCGCCGATCCGATCGTCGACGATGGGCGGGCAGGGTGGCAGCCGATCGTGCCGCCCGCGGAGCTGGCCGCGCCGCGCTACGCCAATGCAGGGACCCCCTTCGAGCTCGGTCAGATCGAGCGGGTCTCGGAGCTCGACGACGAGCTGGAGACGACCCTGTTCGCGACGGCGCTCGGGGAACCGGAACGCAGCTACCGCCTGGAGTGGAGGACGGTCCGGGGACGCGAGCGCCCCCACCTCGCGCTGCCCGTGCCGGGGAGCCCGACGCGTCCCCGGCGCGTGCGCGTCGACGCGGTGTGGACCCAGCCGGGCCTCGATCTGGCCGCTTTGGGGCGCACGCGGGTCCGTCCCTGGCGCCTCGGGCTGCCCGACGTGGCGTGGAAGCTCCTGGAGGGTACGGCGCCCTTCCACCCCAGCCCCCTGGAGGGAGCCCCCGCTCAGCTGATGGAGCTCCTGGCCTGGACGACGCGGCAGACCCCGACCCGGGACGAGCTGGTGCGCCTGCTCCTTCTCCTGGGCGCGAGCGCCGCGCCCACCTGGCGCAAGCTCGCCGAGACGATCGAGTCGGTGAGCTGGCGGGAGCTGCCCGATGGCGCCAGCGAAGGTGCCACGGACGGGACGCGGCTGGAGGTCGCCCTCGAGTGCCGGACACCGGAGGAGGAGCAGGAGCCGCTGCTCGACGATCTGGTGGATCGGATCGAGGCTTTCCTGAACGCCTGGTGCGACGCGCCGGTGCGCGTGCGCGCGCGTCGCGGGGTCCGGCGGGCGCCCCTGCGCCTCGTGGGGGCGGGGTCATGAGCGTGGCTCTCTGGCTGGAGGTGTTCGCGCTGCGGGATCGCGTCGATCGCGCCGCCGAGCGTGCAGCCCACCAGCTGCGGACGAGCTCGTCCGACGTGGAGGCGACGAGTCGGAGCGCGCTGATCCTCTCCACGCTGCACATGGACGTGCGCCACGCCCTCGAGCGGTCCATGACGACGGCTTTCGATGTGCCGGCGCGCCGCGGCGACGCGGATCACTTCGCCGACCGAGCGCTGCGGCTGATCTCGTTCTGGCTGAACGAGCGGATTCGGCGACGGCTCCCCGCCGCGGATCGGGCGGACTGGCAGCCCGTGGGTCCCGCGGGGGCGGAGCTGCTGAACGGTGGTCGGCTGTTCTTCGTCGACGTGGACGAGGTGCTCGCGGAGCTCGGCCGATCCTCGCTGGGGTGGCGCTCGGGGGCGAGTGACGTGTCGACCCTCGACACCTTGGCGGACCTCGCTCTGTTCTGCCTGGAGGAAGGGTTCACCGGGGAGCTCGCGGGCTCGCCGCGCGGGCTGGAGGAGTACAAGGCGCGCCTGCGTCGGCCGCGGCCGAGCGCGACGGCGACGCCCGATGCGCCCGAGCCGTCCGCGACCCTCGAGGGGGTCCCCTGGGCGCCGCGGGTGGCGAGCGCTCTGGGCGTTTGGCTCCTCTTCTACGGGCTGTGTGCGGCGGCGCTCGGCTGGTGGGGGGGACCATGAGCGAGGGAGTCCGTCCCCGGCTGGCGCCGATCCCTTCCGCGGTGTTGCGCGTCCTGCCCTCCGAAGGTTCCGAAGGGGTTCGCCTGCGGGACGAGTCCGCGGAGCCCGAGGTCCCTTTGTTGCCCCTCCGGGAGGCCCGGGCGACGCGAGCGCTGCTCACCTGCCTCGATCCCCCGAGCACCGACCCACGAGTGAGCCTGCGGATCGTCGAGGGCGAGCTCGAGCGGCTCTTCGCGGGTCACGAGCGTGCCCTGGCGGCGCTGCAGGTGTCCTGGGCGCAGGTGCGGGCGGCGCTCGAAGCCGCGCCGAGCGCTGGGGCTGCGGCTCCGTCGTTGGGGGAGTCGTCGCCGGCGGCGGAGCAGGCGGCTTCGGGGGCGTCGCCGGAGGCCATCGCGGCGGCCCTGGGCAGCTTCGAGGAGCTGCTCGAAGCGCTCGTGGATCGACACGGGCTCTGGGAGGGATCGGGTTGACGCTCCTGTCTGCGGGCTCCGCGCCGTCCGGGACGACCCTGGTGTGGGTCGGCGGAGCCCTCGTGCTCGCTGCGTTGCTGGCGCTGGCCCTCTGGTGGTTCCGGAGGCGCGCCGCAGGGGCGCCTCCCCGCGGCGACATCGGGCGCGCGCTGGACGAGATCTGGGGTCCCGTCGAGCGGAGCCTGTCGGCGACGGAGCGTCAGCTCGGGACGACCGTGGTCGCGCTGGACGACGCGGTCTGGGAGCGCTCGACGGCCCTGGAGCGCCTCGCGGGGGCCGCGGCGAGCCCGACGGGCGCGGCGCCGCTCCGCGTGCACCGGGGACGCGGCGTCGTCGTGCTGCGTCTGCGGGACGAGCTGCTGATCGGGGAGGATCCCGACGTCGATCGTGCGTTGGCGAAGCTCGCTGGGGAGCTCTCGGGGGTGGTCCTGTTCGTGCTGGGCGTGGACTTCGCAGAGCTCCACGCAGGCCACGAGGCGCGGCTCCGCGCCTGGGCCGCGGCCCTCGCTCGCAAGCTGCCGCTGTTTCAGAGCGCAGGCCGCAGCCTGGGTGTGCGGATTTGCGTGACGGGTCTCGAGGACGAGGCGGGCTACGGCCCGTCGCGGGAGCTGTGGTCGCGGGGTGCGCGCGCGCCGTGGCCCCTCTCGGTCGTCGAACGGACCGAAGGGGCGCGGCAGGTGCTGGGCGACGCCGAGGAGCGCGTGGGGCAGCTGCTCGGGATCGAGCCGGCGCGTTTCGAGCCCACCGTACGGCTGCTGGGCGCCCTGCCCGAGCGTTTGCGCGGCCTCGCCGCCTTTACGGGCCCTCTCGCCGACGCCCTGCGGCGCTTCACTCGGGGGGAGCTCAACGGCGTGTTCCTGACGGACGCTCAGGGTCAGGCGCTGCCTCGCCACCCGTTCGCGTTGGCTCCTGAGGCGCTGACGGAGGCGCGGGTCGGGTTGCGGCGAGCCGCGTGGCGGCGCACGGCGCAGCTCTGCGGCGTGGCGTGTGGGCTCCTCGCGCTGTGCTTCGTGGGGCACGGCATCTGGCTCGGTCGCGTCGGGGCGCGGCTCGCGGAGTATCAGCTCGAGGTCGAACGGAGCCTGGATCGAGGCCTCGGGGTTCCCCTCGACGGGGCCGATGATGCGAGCACGTGGGGCGCCGGGGCGAGCGCCGTCTCGAGCGCTTCGTCTCCGGGTGGGGCGCGCGTGCAGGTGAGCGCCGCCGAAGCGGAGCAGGCCCCCGAGGGAGCGGACGCCGGAGCGCCGAGCTCGGCTGCGAGCGCATCGTCGACAGCCTCATCGAGCACCCCGTCGAGCGCTGCATCGAGCACCCTGTCGAGCCTCCAGCCCCTGGGTGTTCGCGCGGCGGCCGCCGGTGCGGGCGTACGCAGTCTGCGCTTCTGGGCCCTCCCCTTCGCGGGTCGGGCAGGGCGGGACGAAGCGCGGAGGGCGTTCGTCGACGCCACGCGCCAGGCGTACGTCACACCGTATCTGGACTCCCGCACGTCCTTCGCGCGCCGCGTCTTCGCCGCCGTGCTCGATCGAGCGACGACGACGAACGACCTCGGGGAGCTCGTGCTCGCCCACCCGACGTCCTGGGCCACCCTCCTCGGCATGCCCGAGCGGACCGTCGAAGACTTCGTGCGGGTACGTTCCGACATCCCGCCCGCGCGGCTCACGCTGCGCGATCTCGACGCAGCGGCGCGGTCCGTGGCGGAGTGGCGCAAGCTCGTCCTGGACGTCTCCGCCGCGGTCCAGGAGGGAGTGTTCTCTCCCGACGTGCTCGAGCGAGCTCGGCAAAACCCGCTCCTCCGGGAGCTCCCCGCCAACGCCGCCGAGCTGCGCCTTCTCCAACGGGCGGTGGATCTCGTGAGCCGCGAGCTGGTGCGACCCGGCGCTGGCACGGAGCAGGGCCCGGCCCTGCGCGAGGAGCTCCACTTCCTCGAGCAGAACCTCACGGATCTGGTCACCCTGCGCGCGTGGCTCGACG